>Ga0209240_1000042_pt1 | contig 45503 bp, 37 predicted proteins | sample GraSoi_2013_80cm_FD_185828 | JGI IMG/M metagenome (GOLD analysis project Ga0209240, IMG submission 185828) | Grasslands soil microbial communities from the Angelo Coastal Reserve, California, USA - Sample 9_17_2013_80cm (SPAdes) (version 2) | ecosystem: Environmental > Terrestrial > Soil >...
ACGACGACCAGACTACCCGCAGCATGAGCAGCTTCCACAAAAGCTCGATAATCGTCTACTAGCCCATCGGTGTTAGGGTATTGAACCAGCGCGCCGCAAAACTGTTGCGTCCAATCGACGGTCTCCGGTAGCCCAACCACTACCTCGATCCCGAGTGCTTCTGCCCGCGTCCGCACAACTGCGATGGTCTGGGGATGGCAATTACTAGCAACGAAAAACCGATGGCGATCATCCTGCTTGGTAACGGCGAAGCAAAGTGCCATCGCCTCGGCGGCGGCAGTGGCTTCATCCAGCAGCGACGCATTGGCGATCTCCATGCCGGTGAGATCCACAATCATGGTTTGGAAGTTCAAGAGAGCTTCCAACCGTCCTTGGGCGATCTCCGCTTGGTACGGTGTATACGCGGTGTACCAGCCAGGATTCTCCAAGATATTTCGCTGGATGGCAGGCGGTGTCACCGTCGGATAATATCCGAGACCGATGTAAGACTTACTCACCACATTCGCATCTGCCAACGACCGAAGCTGTCGTAGAGCCTCGGCCTCACTCAGAGGTTCCGGAAGGCCAAGGGCGCCTTTGAATCGAATCTTTTCCGGCACCACGGCATCGATAAGAGTGTCTAGGCTATCTGCGCCTATTGCGTTTACCAAGTCTTCCAACTCGGCGTCGGTCAGACCGATATGGCGCCGGCTGAATGACGACAACGATGTTACCGGGATCTCATGAACGGTTCCGTGTGGTGGCATTAGTCGAGAAACAATAGGTTCAGCTGCTGATCAAAATTGTGAATCCCAATCGGGCCCTTTAGCGAAAAAAGAGATATTGCATTCACTTTGGACGTTTCGCAAACCCATCTATGTTTGCGCCCATGGCTGCGACTCCATCTGAACTGCAACGAACGCCGCTGTACGGAGAACACCTCAAGTTGCGCGCTAAGCTGATCGCCTTCGGCGGTTGGGAAATGCCAGTCTTTTACACCAGCATCTTGGAAGAACACCAGGCCGTGCGCCAACAGGCCGGCGTTTTCGATATTTCGCACATGGGCGAAGTCGAAATCTCGGGTCCAAATGCGACCGGTTGGCTGAACTCCATGCTGACCAATAACCTCACTCGCCTCGACATCGGCGAAGGGCAATACACGTTGATGTTGAATGATCGGGGGGGAGTAATCGATGATCTGATCGTCTATCGCCGGTCTGATACGCGGTATTTCTTGGTAGTTAACGCCGCTAAGATCGCTGAGGATGTTTCTTGGCTCCAGGACCACCAGGACAAAAGTGTTTCGGTATCGGACCAGAGCCAATTGTTCTCAGCGGTGGCGGTACAAGGACCGAATGCGGCGCAGGTTTTCCAGACGATCGGCGAACTTTCTCCGAGGAACCATATGGCCAAGTTTACGCTGGGCCGAGTTCCGATGCTGGTGGCGCGGACCGGTTACACCGGCGAGGACGGATTTGAAGCATTTTTCCCGGCAGAAAACTCGGCTGAGATATGGTCTACCTTTCTCGAGCTGGGAAAAGCTGCGGGCTTGACGCCATGCGGCTTGGGAGCTCGTGATACCTTAAGGCTGGAAGCTTGTTATCCGTTGAATGGGTCAGATCTAACTCCGGAAACAACTCCCTTGGAGGCCGGCCTGGGAATCTTTGTTGATTTGAAGAAAGACAAGTTCGTGGGACAGGACGAGCTGTTACGCCAAGCCGAAGCCGGCCTAACCCGACGCTTGGTGGCAGTGAAGCTGGCTCCGAAATCCCCCCCTCCCCGCGCCCACTACCCGATCTCGGCCGAATCGTCCATTATTGGCGAGCTTACCAGCGGTACTCAATCACCGACGCTCGGCATTGGCATTGGATTGGGCTATGTAAAGATCCCTTACTCGAAACCGGGGCAGCCAATCGAGATCGACGTACGCGGCCGCAAATTTCCCGCGACTGTAGAGAAAAAACCGCTATACAAGAGAAATGTCAGTGCCTGAGGACTTAAAATACGCCGAGACCCATGAATGGGTCCGAATCGATAAAACGATTGGTACCGTCGGCATCACCGATCATGCTCAAGCTGAGTTGACCGACATTGTCTACGTGGAATTGCCTCAAGTCGGCGCTAAGGTGACTGCCAAGCAGCCAGCCGCGGTGGTTGAATCCGTTAAAGCGGCGAGCGACATTTACTCTCCCGTTTCCGGTGAGGTGACAGAAATTAATAGTGAATTGGAAAGCACTCCAGGGCTCGTCAATAGCGGTCCTTATACAGAAGGCTGGTTGTTTAAGGTCCGACTGGAAGAAGGAGCAGATCTGTCTGAGTTAAAAGACGCAGCAGCCTATAGCGCTCAGATCGGGCAGTGACAATCAGAATGACAAATTGCAAATAACAGATGACAGAATGTCGCGCAGCAAGTTGGTGAGACCGGCGAGAACTTCTCTAAGGACCGCTGACTATGGCATTTGTCATCCTGTCATTTGTCATCCGCCGCCGCTTCGCTTTGGCGCGACAGGTCCGTCATTCTAATAATCTTATATGTCTTGGCTGAATTGGTTGGAGAACAGGGTCGGCTTTCTCGCGATCCCACGGTTGATCCCGGCGATCGCGCTGTTGAACCTCTTTGTTTTTATCCTTGTTCCGTTCGAACGAGATTTCGTCAGCTATCTTACCCTGGAACCTGCGCTGGTTTTGCAGGGACAGGTTTGGCGCCTCGTTTCTTACATCTTCATACCACCGTACGCTCTGGATAATCACGGCGGCTCCATTCTGCCGTCTGTTTTGTTTCTACTTTACATCTGGTTCATGATCTGGGTGGGAAACTCGCTAGAACATGCCTGGGGATCCTTCCGACTAACTCTCTATTATGTTTTGGGAATGGCTGGCGTCACCATTGCCGCCTTTCTTCTTGGGGTTGGTCAAAGTGAGGGCAATTACTTGCCGCTTTACATCAACTTTTCTTTGTTCTTCGCGTTCGCGACCCTGTTTCCAAATATCCAAATCTACGTGCTCCTTTTCATCCCTCTTCGGATCAAATGGGTAGCTTTGATTGGTCTGATCCCGATTCTTTTGAACTTTTTGTCTGCGCCGCTCTTGATCAAGACTGCCATAGTCATTTCCTTTCTGAATTATGTTCTGTTCTTCGGGCCGGTCGCACTCTCTAATGCGCGACACAATCGCGACGTTCAGAAACGCCGGCACAAGTTCGCTGCGGGCTCGGTCCCGGTCGACGAGCCTCTCCATCGTTGCGTCGTCTGTAAACGGACGGAACGAGACGACCCAGAGCTAGAGTTTCGTGTCGCGCGTGACGGCGAAGAGTATTGTGTAGAGCATCTCCCAAAGCCGGTGGCTAACGGGCAGTTGCAGGGTTAGGCGGTTAGCGCTTGGCCCTTGGCGGTTACGATGCCGAGAGGTGGTAGGGCGAGGCTCCCGCATATAGAAACGGTTTAGCAGGGCGAACCCGCTTCCCATAACCTTCTCGCGTCCTGCACCAGAAAACGCCGAGCCGGAACTCCCCACGCGAACCACGGCTCGGCGAGCGCATCGACGTAACGCCACACCCTTCCCGATGGCAGCGCGCGTCTTCGCGAGCCCCATTAGGTCGTTCGGGAGCCTCGCCCTACCACGTCTCGGCGTCCAAACCGCCAAACGCAAACGGCGAAACGCTAACTCTGAAAAAACGCCTGGAACTCGCGCAGCTTAGCTAGAGCTTGACCGGAATCGACCAGCTGAGCGGCTACCTGCAGACCTTTCTCCATACGGGGCGCTAATCCGGCGATCACCAAACCAGCCGCGGCATTGATCAAGACAAAGTCGCGCTTCGCTCCTCGTTCTGTTCCAGCGAGAATGGCGGTTAGCGTTTTGGCATTCTGTTCGGCATCGCCGCCCCGGAGCTCATGCAGGCTCGGTATTCTTAAGCCGAGTTGATCCGGAAACAGATGGAAATAGTTGAACGAAGATTCTTTGACTTCGTGAACCGCCGTCTCACCAACCGTTGAAATTTCATCCATGCCCGAGCCGTTGGGCACTTCACCGTGCACGACCCAGGCTCGTTTCCGGCCCAATTTGGCCAGCGCCAGCGCATATTTCTCAAGGATCGTTGGGGAGAAAACACCGATTAATTGGTAGTCCGGCCGCAGGGGATTTAATAGCGGTCCCAGGAGATTAAACACTGTTGCGACGCCCTGCTCGGCCAGTTTCTTTCGTGCATTGCCCACGGCCGCAAAAGCCGGGTGAAACAGGGGTGCGAATAAAAAGCCGATCCCGGTTTGCTCGATTGCCGCCGTCATCTTTTCCGGAGAGTTAGTTAGCGGGATTCCCAGCTTCTCCAAAGCGTCAGCCCCGCCAGAACGGGAGGTGATAGCCCGGTTGCCATGTTTGACCACCGCAGCGCCCGCTGCCGCTACAATAAACATGGCGGTAGTCGAGACATTGATCAGTTCCAAGCGATCGCCACCCGTCCCACAAAGATCGATGCTTGGTTTACCTTGAAAATTAACCTCGGGCGTAATCGCCAAACTCAAGAACGCCTGGGCGAAATAGCCGACTTCTTCACCAGTTTCGCCCTTGTCTCGGAGAGCGGCGAGAAACGCTATCTTCTCCTCGTCAGGAGCTTGGGGATCAGCCAGGAAATTAGCCGCGGTCCGCACCTCACTTGGCGTAAGATCGATACCCGCCCGCAGTTGTTCGATCGACTCCTTCAAAGCAGATCAAAAATAGAGGGTTACCCCGAAGATTCTTTTTACAGAAGGTAACGAAGATAACGAAGGTAAAACGAACGGCCGATTATCCAGTCTGTTCTTCATCTTAGTCCTTCGTTTCCTTTGTTAGCTCCTGTTAAAAAGAGCGTTACGCTTTTACCCAAGCTCATCCCGGAGCATACTAGGAGAAAGCCTCGATTTGTCTAGAAGCATGACTGAGTCAATCCCTGGAACGCCAGACTTCGCCCCGTCGTCTGAAACTCGGGAAGCTACGTCGGACAAGCCGGGAGGCTACGTCTGGCAAGGCAAGAGCGCCTTGGTGATTGGGTGCGGTTATCTCGGGGCGCAACTGCTAAGAGAGCTAACGCGGACCGGATGGCAGGCGACCGGCGTCACGCTCTCTGAATCATCTGCCGAGGCCCTTAACCAGGAAGGCTTGCAAGTCTTAGCTGCCGACCTGCGCACTTCCGACTTGCAAGTGCTGACCAAGAACAAACCCGCCGTCATTATTCATTGCGCCAGCTCAGGAAAGGCTGGAGCGGCCGCATATCGCGAGATCTTTTTCGAAACAACCAAACGTCTGATCAAAGAAGCCAGCTTCGAACATTTGATCTTCACCAGCTCTACCTCGGTGTACGGGCAAACCGATGGATCAATCGTCGCTGAGACCGATCTGGCCGAACCGGAACGGGAAACTGGAAAAATTTTAAGGGAGACCGAAGAAATCGTGTTAGCACGTCGCGGGACAGTCGTCCGTTTGGGAGGAATCTATGGCCCGGGCCGATGTATTCCGTTACAGAAACTACTTTCCGGGGAAGCAGCGATTGAAGGAAGCGGAGAAAGGATAATGAATTCAATCCATCGGGATGATGCAGTTTCGGCTTTCTGCCTGGCTGCCAGGCAGAACTTAACCGGGACTTTCAACGTTGTAGACGACACTCCGGTAACTCAGCTTCAATGGCATCAGTGGGTCTGCGCCCAATTAGGGCAACCTTTGCCCCCCTTTGTCCCACGGGACCTAAACCGAAAACGCGGCTGGACCAGCAAAAAGGTGAGCAACCAGAAACTACGCGGACGTGGGTGGGTACTGAGGTACCCAAGTTTTCGGGAAGGAGTCACGGAGTTGCTCGCTCAACGAGCGTGAACGAGCCCCGCGGCCGCGGGGCCGTTAACGAGCGGGGAACGGGTAGCAATATTGGGTATTCCACCCCTGACCCGGCCCCCTGACCTGGTGGGGCGAGAATCTCGGCGCGCCGAGATTCTCGCCCCACCGGGTCAGGGGTGTATTCGCCCGCTCGCCCGCTCGCCCTATCGCCCTCTCGCCATTTCGCCCCACGTTCCCGCTCGTTCACGGCGTTCGCGCTCGTTCCCGCTCGTTTCTCGGGGCGATGGCCAGTACGAGCAGGCCTCCCAGCAAAACGGCCTGCGCGATCCCATAAAACGCGTAGTCGGCTTTTTTCGTCCAGTCGCTTACTGCACCAATAATGGCAGGACCGAAAAAACCGGCGAGGCCGCCGAGAGAATTGATCCAGGCGATACCTGCCGCGGCGCTAGTGCCGGCTAACATGTCGGCCGGGATCGGCCAAAAGATCGGAAACAACGAGAGGACACCGATGGAAGATATGGTTACGCCAGCCATGGTTAACCAAGTGCTCTGACTGAACGCGCCGGTAATCAGTAGACCGGCACAACCTAGGATCGACCCGAAGAAATAATGCCAGCGCCGATCATTGGCACGATCGGAGCTGCGCCCGAAAATTACCATCGCCACCGCCGCGAATCCGTACGGAATCGCTGATAGAAGGCCAACGTCCAGAGGATCGCTCACCCCAGTATTCTTGATGATTTGGGGCAACCAAAAACCAACCCCGTAAAGGCCGAGCGAATTACAAAAATAAATTAGAGAAAGAACCAGCAACTTCGGCTCCACCAGCACCCGCAACAAGGGCATCCTATTCTTGACCGCATTCTCAGCGTCGATATTGGCCTCGAGCATTCTTTTTTCGTCTTCAGTCAACCAACGAGCGGATCGAATCCCGTTAGGTAGGAAAAACGGCACGCAAACACCGATGATGATCGCAGGGAGAGCTTCCACTAAGAAAAGCATTTGCCAGCCTTTCAAACCTGCGAACCCAGAGAATTGATGCAAAATCCAGCCCGATAGCGGATTGCCGACCACCCCGGTCACGGCGATTGCGGTCATAAACCAGGCGACAATCTGCGCCCGCCAACCAGACGGGAACCAGTAAGTTAAATAGAGAATGATCCCTGGAAAAAAACCAGCCTCAGCGAACCCGAGCAGGAAGCGCACGGCATAGAAGGCCGCGGCAGATTTCACGAACAGCGTCGCTCCGGAAATAATACCCCAAGTGATCATGATCCGGGCGATCCAGAAACGAGCGCCGATCTTTTCTAGCAGCAAATTGCTCGGAACCTCGAACAGCAAGTAACCAAAGAAAAAGATGCCGGAAGCGAAGCCGTAAACCGAGTCGCTAAGACTGAGGTCGCTTTGCATCTGCAGCTTGGCAAAGCCCACATTGATACGGTCGAGATAGGCGGTGACGTAACAGAGAAAAAGCAGCGGTAACAAACGCAACGCAACCTTGGTGTAAACCCGGTCGGCAGAAACAGAGGCAATCTGGGGAGAAACAGCCATCTAGGGGTTATAGGTTATAGGTTGTAGGTTAGAGGTTAGAGGTTAGAGGTTAGAGGTTAGAGGTTAGAGGTTATGGGTTTGGGGTCAATTCCGAGTGGAAGGCCTGAGACGAGTAACCGCAGATGGACGCAGATATAGGCAGATAAACGAGGTTCTTGCCGCAGGTTCTTCCGGCCGAATTTGCCGCAAAGCGGCTATACATCACAGGCCAGGTCTTCAGCCCTGGGTTAGCAGTTAATCAATGGCGCGACCTTAATCACGCCGTCTCGAAGATCAAGCTACAGGGGGATCGATATGCTACAGGTCAGGAGAAGCCCGGGGTGAGGTGACCCGTTGTCACGCGGGGCGGCTTCGGGTATTCTCGACTAATGCAGCTCACCAAAGACGAAATCACCCGCCTTTCGCCGGACGAGCGGCTTTCGCTCATTGCGCAGCTATGGGATAGCCTCGAGGACCACCAAGTCCAATTGACGCCGGCACAGCAAGCTGAGCTCGAGCGCCGGCTGGCGACGCTCGCTGACGATCGCGCCCAAAGCCTCACCTGGGAAGCCCTGAAAGCCGAACTTGAGCACCGTTGCCCCTAGTGTGGCCGGTTCGTTTCACGGAAGCGGCGCGCGGTGAACTTATCGACGCGCAAGACTGGTACGAGGCCGAGGCGCCGGGTTTAGGCCGTCGCTTCCGCGCCGAGGTCGACAGCGTGGTCCAACGCATGGCCGACAACCCCCGGCAATTTCCCGTGGTCTACAAAACATTGCGGCGCGCAAGGACAAAGAAATTTCCCTACGCGCTCTTTTTCCTCACCGAGTCGGATTTCCTTTTGGTAGTCGCCTGTTTTCATGGCAGTCGCGACCCGCGGCAATGGAAAAAGCGGGTTTAAGCCGTAGTGTATGCCGCTAGTAGCGTTCGAAGTCTCTCTTTCTTGGCGTCAAACGAGTCGGTAGGGACTACCACGCACGGACGAGAGGGAGCTCGTCCCTACCGCTACGGGTTTTTGGTCTGCTCTGGCCTGGTGTTATCCCACATAAACGCCATTACATCGGCTGTTTCGTCGACCAATTTGGCCAGAGGTTTACCCCCTCCATGACCGGCCTTGGTATCGATCCTGATCAGGATCGGGTTGTCACAAGCTTGAGCCGCTTGTAATGCGGCGGCGAACTTAAATGAGTGTCCCGGCACCACTCGATCATCATGATCCGCGGTCGTGATTAACGTGGGAGGATAGCAAATACCCGGTCGGATGTTGTGTAACGGGGAGTACTTGATCAGATATTTAAAGTCTTCGGGATTATCGGAGCTGCCATAGTCTGAAATCCAGGCGTAACCGACGGTAAACTTGTGAAATCGCAGCATATCGAGTACGCCAACGCCCGGTACCGCGGCCCCAAACAAGTCAGGTCTTTGGGTTAAACAGGCTCCGATCAGTAACCCACCATTGGATTTACCGGTGATGCTTAGACGCTTCGAGACCGTGTACTTAAGGTCAATGAGCGTCTGCGCGGCGGCTATAAAATCGTCGAAGACGTTCTGCTTGCGTTCCCGGGTTCCGGCTTCATGCCATTCCCTTCCATACTCACCACCTCCACGGAGATTGGGTTGGGCAAACACCCCCCCCTTTTGCACCCAGGCTAAATAACCCGCGGAAAAGAATGGCTTCATCGAAACGTCGAATCCCCCGTAACCGGTCAGATATACCTGATTGCTACCGTCGAGCCGGCTCTCTTTGCGCCGGACGATAAACATCGGGATGCGGGTTCCATCTTTTGACTGATAGAAGATTTGCTCAGTAACGTATTCGTCCGCGTTAATCTCGATCGACGGCTTCCGGAAAACGGATCCTTTGCCGGTTTCAACATCATAACGGAAGATCGTGGCCGGATACAGAAACGAGGTAAACGAATAGAACAGTTCCGGCCGGTCTTGATCGCCGCTGATGCCGTTGATTGACCCGAGCGCCGGCAACGGGACATCGGTCTGGGAACCACCATCGAGTGAAAGCACTTTCAATTGGTTCTTGGCGTCAACCAGATAGTTCAGTACGAGCTTCCCTCCCACGATGGCGGCGTCCTCCAAAAGGTCCTTGGCAGCCGGAACCACTTCGTGCCCCTGGTTGGCTTCTAGTTTGGTCAAGTCGACCGAAACGACTTTACAAGTTGGAGCGTCTTTGTCTGTGCGTAGAAATAGCCGTCCACCCACCACGGCGATCGGCCAGTATTTAGCGTCGAACCGATCAAAGACCGGCTGGGCCTCCGCATCCAGTTTGGGCTGCCCGGCTTCGCCCAGGTCCTTCACGTAACTCGCGTTCTTGTTTTCCTGGTTCTGGGAAACGTCGATGATCAGGTAGCGGCTGTCCTTAGAAGTCGAGGCAGAAAGGAACCACTGCGGCGCGTCGGTTCTTTGATAAACCAGAACATCCTCGTCCTGAGGATGACCTAACCGGTGATAATAGATCGCCGGAGCGCCCAGCTTCGCCAATTTCTGGTCGGTCTCATTCTCGGGTTTCGGGTACCGGGTATAGAAGAAACCTGCACTGTCTTTGGACCAGCCGACGTCCGAAAACTTCACCCATTTGATCACGTCCGGAAGCTCTTTTCCGGAATCGAGGTCCTTTACGTGAATCTCCGTCCAATCTGAACCGCTCGATTCCAAGCCGTAAGCGAAGAACCTTCCGTCATTGCTAAGGCTCTCTATCCCAACCGAGACCGTGCCATCCTTTGCGAGCTGATTAGGATCCAGGACAAGTTGAGGCGCATCGTCGAGATTCTTGACCGTATAGATCACGCTCTGGTTCTGCAGGCCATCGTTCTTTTGGTAAATATAACGGCCGCCTACCCAGTAAGGAGTACTGTAGCGCTCGTAGTTCAAAAGCTTGGTCATCCGGTCGTGAAAATCTGGCCGGTCCGGAAGCTTCTCGAGATAAGGCAGACTGATATCGTTCTCCGCCTTAATCCAGGCGATGGTTTCAGGCGAATCCGTATTCTCGAGCCAGCGGTACGGGTCCGCGACCTTGGTCCCAGCGTAGTCGTCGACCACGTCCCCTGTCTTTGCGACCGGGTATTTCCACGACCCGCCCATCGCGATCCCCGAGATAGAAATCAAAAGCAGAAGAGCTCGTAGCATGCGCGACACGGAAGCACGAGATGCGATGAGAAGCGAGTGGGCGAGTCGGCGAAACGGCGTGTGGGCGAATGGGCGACAGGGCGAGCGGGCGACAGGGCGACAGGGCGAGCGGGCGAATGGGCGAGCGGGCGAAAGATGAGCGCTGGATGGGCAAGGCTGCGCCTTCGAACAGACGGGCCATGCTGCGTCTGGCTAGTCGCATAGGTCCTGCACGTTCGTCGCCGTCCAACGCCCCCCCTTCGCCCTGTCGCCCATTTGCCCGCTCGCCGTTTCGCCCTATCGCCCATTCGCCTCACACGCCCCCCTTTACAACTGCCGGAGTCCACCCCATATTTCCCGCCCTTATGTGGCTGTCGATATTGATCCCGATTTTGCTCACCATACTGGTGATTGTCTGCGTACTCCTAGTATTGGTGGTTCTAATGCAACGGCCGCGCAGCGAGGGCTTAGGTGCTGCCTTTGGCTCAGGGATGACAGAGAACATTTTCGGGGCTCAGACTACGACAGTCCTCACGAAAGCCACGGTTTACCTCGGTGGAATATTCTTCGGCGTTACTCTTATCCTCACGATTCTGGTCGCCAGACAGAGTGCAGAGAGGCGCGTTGGTCTCTTAGAGAGCGAGATCAAAACCACCAAACCGGCTCCAACCGCGACAGTGGCGCCCGGTACAAGCGCGGTTCCAGCTCCAACGGTAACTCCGTCCGGCAATCCCACCACCTCGGCGACGCCGCAATCCTCAGCGATTCCTCAGACGTCAGCAACCCCGGTGACGGCCGCAACGAAAGAAGAAACTAAGCCGAGCGCTACCCCGTCAGAGCAGAATTCTCCTGTCGCTTCACCCTCGGGTAAGCCGTAGGAGCGTATCGGCGTGTGGGTCCGGCTGCTGCCGGAGCGTGTCGGCGTATCAGCCTGGGTGGTAACGGCGCGCCGGGAGCTAATCTTGAATGCTGGACGCTGGTAACAGATGCGACTTATGTGACTTATGCGGCCGAGGCCATATAGGCGCCATGTTTCCCATCCGTCACTAGCCCCAGTGCTCGCCAACTCGCCGCGTCGTTCCGTCGCCCTTTCGCTTCTCACCTTTCACCTTTCACCTTTCACTTTTCACCTCTCCGCGCGCCTCCTGCTCGCCGCCGCCGCGGTCTTCGCCACATGCGCGGCGCTCGCCGGCTGCGACTCGCCGGAATCACGCGCCGACCTGGTGGTCCTCAACGGCGCCGAACCGGAGTCGATCGATCCGGCGGAAATCACAGGCCAACTTGATGGGCGCGTGGCTTATGCTCTCTTCGAGGGCCTGCTCCATTTCGATGGTCTCGGCCGTCCGCAACCCGGGATTGCCCAATCCTGGGAGATCTCGCCCGATCGCCGGATTTATACATTTCATCTCCGGCCGGAAGCAAAATGGAGCAACGGAGACCCAGTCACCGCCAATGATTTTGTGGCGTCTTGGAAACGCGCATTGTTGCCGGAAACAGCGTCGGAGTACGCTTACATCTTTTTCCCCATTCGGAACGCCGAAGCTTTTAACGAACGCGCGGTAAAAGATTTTTCTGCGGTTGGCGTTACGGCTCTCGATAGTCAAACGCTGCGAGTGGAACTGGACAACCCGACTCCCTACTTCCTGGATCTCTGCTGTTTCATGACGTATTTGCCGGTCCATTTGCGAACTATCCAGAAGTACGGAGACGACTGGATTAAGCCAGGCAAGCTGGTGAATAACGGGCCGTTCTTGGTGAAAGAATGGAAACTGAACTACCGAATGCGCCTGGAAAAAAATCCCAACTTCTGGGACGCGAAAAACGTTCAGCTGCAGACGATCGATCTTTTGCCGGTGGAGAATGCGATTACCGCTTACAACTTTTATGCTTCTAAAGTTGCGGACCTGATCCTCGATAAAGGATTAACACCGCCCTCCCTTATTCCGGAGTTAAAAGCGCGCGAGGACTTTCACGCTGCTCCCTTCTTAGGCGACTACTTTATCCGGTTCAATGTGAAGCGTAAGGCGTTTTCCGATCCTCGGGTGCGACAAGCGTTTGCCATGGTCATCGACCGCGAGCGTATTGTGCGCAAGATCACCCAAGCTGGTGAACCGCCGGCGTATTCCTTTACTCCGCCAGGAACCGCGGGCAATTATCAACCGCCACATATGTTCGGGCTGGATCCTGAGCGAGCCAGGACGCTATTGGCCGAAGCCGGATACCCGGCCGGCAAAGGATTTCCGACCGTTTCTTATCTGTACGACAATAAGAAACTCAACGAAGACATCGCCGTCGAGATTCAAAGCATGATCTCGCAAGAGCTCGGCATCCATGTGGAGCTAGTGAAACAAGAATGGAAGGTTTATCTCAACTCAACAAACCGCCTCGACTACGACTTTTGCCGTTCGAGTTGGATAGGCGATTACAATGACCCAAACTCATTCTTAGAATGTTTTATCTCCAACGGCGGAAACAATCGCACGGGCTGGAGCAACCCGAACTACGACAAGCTGATCGCCGCCGCCGCCAAGGAAGCCGATCCGCAGACTCGCCTAAAAATTCTAGCCCAAGCGGAAGACATATTGCTCAACCAAGGGACACCGATTTGCCCGCTGTATTTTTACATGGGGATCCAGATCTATGATGGAACCAAGTTCGGCGGGATCGAGCCTAATCTTCTCGATACCCATCCGTTCCGGGAGATGTACCGGATAGCGGGGAGCGTGAAAGGTGAAAGGTGAAAGGGTCATTGCCCAGCACGATCCTGGAGGGGAGCCGCTTTGTAGGATGGCAGGTCTGTAGGCAGGCAGCTGGCGGCTCCCGGGAACGGCTCCAGGTGTTGCCACACGCGCGGTGACCATGGCAACACCGAGGATCATCGACGTTCAAACGACGGGTGACACGCAAAGGTCCGACTTCGCCCGGTCGTCTGAAACTCCCGGAGGACTTCGGCGAGCTCAGTCGAGCCGCTTCGTCGGACAAACTCCGCCCCCAGTTAGCTAACTCCTCCTAGGCCCACGCAAAGTCTGGCTTGCCAAACGTAGCCCGGGAGTTTCAGACGACGGGGCGGAGTTTGGAATAAAACGAGGTCCTAGTGGTCATATCGGTTGAGGAACCTTTATGCTATGAATAGAACTCCGTTTTGGCAGCCTATCGCCTTGTTCCTGGCGACCGTAGCCGCTTCCTCCGCTCTAGCCGCTACGCCGTCCAATGTGATCATGACATTTGTCCACCCTGAGCGGCTTACGGATTTTAGAGTTCAAGGCCGGAATGAACAGGACAGTGCGGTGAAATTTGCGCGTGAAATGAGCTCCGCTCTCGCCCCAACTGTCGCCAAGCAGGCGCCCGGTTGCACCCTTGCGTTTCACTTTACCGACATCGATTTGGGCGGCCGTTACGAACCACGACTCATCAGGCGCTTCAACGACGTCCGTTTTTACCATAACGGTCGTGAGCCGGTCCGATTGTATTTCGACTACACTCTGACCGACCCGCGCGGCCGGGTTTTAGCCAGAGGCTCGGATTCCGCAACCGATGTGCTCTATTTGGGCAGGTATCCATCCGAGCCCGTTCAACTTCCTTTTGAGGAGTTCTTTTTCGAAAAACAGGCGCTGATGTCCTGGATCAGGACCAAAATCGCCGCACCGGAATCTAGCCCAACCCTGGCGCAAAAACTCTAGCCCACGTAACCAAAACCAAAGCCTTCGGGGCAGGCCGGTGGCTGTCTGAGGAATCTAATCCACTGATAGAGTTTACCAGCGAGAATAGGTAGAATGCGCTTCGGCACATTTTGAACTTTCCGGGTCAGAGGAGGCCTCGGAACGTTCTCAGATCAGCCCGCCTGCCTGCCCCGAAGGCTTTTAGAAAGAAAAATCTAAGGAACCAGGTCCTAACCCGCAAATCTCGCGTCTCGGACAAACCAGACTAGTGATTGCGGGCTAGGTTCTGGTTTCTTAGATTTTCTTTCTATGCTTGATCACTTCATAAACGGCCAATGGGTACGCGGCCAGGGCGAAACTTTCTCCTCAGTTAACCCAGCAACCGGGAAACAAGTTTTTCAAACCAGGAACGCTGACGCGTCGGAGGTGATGGCAGCATTTCAGGCAGGTAAAACTGCTTTCCAGAAATGGGCTGAAAGCTCTCCGCCAGAACGTTTCCAAGTTGCTCGTAAGTTCGCGACCATCGTTGAGGCGCGTCGTCAGGACTTTGTTACCGCTATTTCGCGCGAGACAGGCAAGCCGATTTGGGAGTCGAACCAAGAGATAGACACGGTCATCAAAAAGATCGACTTAAGCATCTCTGCTTACGAGGAACGGACTGGCAATCGGGAGCACCGGACCGGCTCCGCTAACGCCGTGCTGACGCACGCGCCACACGGTGTCGTCGCCATCCTGGGCCCATTCAATTTCCCTGCTCATTTGCCGAACGGACACATAGTTCCCGCGCTGATTGCCGGAAACTGCGCCGTGTTTAAGCCCAGCGAACTGACTCCATGGACCGGGGCTCTGATGGCGGATTGCTGGCAGCAAGCGGGTCTCCCGGCCGGTTGTCTGAATCTTTTGCAAGGAGGTCGGCCAACGGCGGAGTTGATTCTAGAACAACGCGAACTCACCGGCGTCTTTTTCACGGGCAGCGCGACCACGGGTATCGCGATTCATCAACGCTTCGCGGGCCGGCCTGACGTGATCCTGGCTTTGGAAATGGGTGGCAACAATCCCATGATAGTCCTGGACACAGACGACCCGGTCGCAGCCGCCCGGATCATTGCGGTTTCCGCCTTTATCAGCGCGGGTCAACGTTGCACCTGCACCCGGCGGTTAATCCTGGTAAACGGCTCTCGCGAACGTGACGACTCGCTCGGCAACCCAGTTTTAGATGCGCTCGGCAGGATCACAGAAAAAATTGTGGTTGGTCCCCCGGACCAAGCTCTCGAACCCTTTATCGGTCCAGTGATCAATGTGTCGGCAGCGAAAAAGGTTCTCAATACGCAGGAAGAGCTCATGGCCGAGGGAGCGAAATCCTTAGTGAAATGCCGATCAACGGCAACGGGGCTGCCCTTTCTACGCCCAGGCATTTTGGACGTGACCAACGTGGAGAATCCTCCAGATCAAGAAGTGTTCGGCCCTCTTTTACAGGTGTCCAGAGTGACCGATCTCGAAAGTGCGATCCGGCTGGCTAACAAAACTCAATTCGGGTTGGCCGCAGGACTGATCGGCGGTAATGCCGAAGAATTCGATCTATTTCGCCGTAGAGTTCGCGCTGGCATCGTCAATTGGAACCGGCCCACGACTGGAGCAAGCAGCGCAGCACCATTCGGTGGTATTGGTCTCTCCGGGAACCATCGTCCCAGCGCCTTTTATGCCGCCGATTATTGCGCTTACCCCGTGGCCACGATAGAGAGCGAACAGGTGAGCCCGATCGAATATCCCGGGCTGGCGCAGTAGACATGGGAAGTGAGAGGCCTGCCCTGAGCAAGCGCTAAGCGCGTCGAAGGGTGATTGGTGATTGGTGGAATACCTTGGTTCCCCATAATGTCGTCTGATCATCTGCGCTTGTCTTTCTAGGAATCTCCTCTGTCTCATTTTCTTGCAGCCATCGGCGCCCAGATCGGTTAAAACTCCGGACCGTCAGAAGAAATTAATGTCGCCCCGCGTCTTTATCAGCCATTCTAGCGAAGATAAAACCATAGCGGATACGATTTGCCAGCGGTTCGAGGCGGACGGGATCAAGTGCTGGATCGCCCCCCGAGATATCAAACCAGGATCCGATTGGACCAAAGCAATCACCGAGGGGATTGATGCGTGCCAGATTTTTGTCCTGGTTTTCTCCAAACACGCCAACGAGTCCGATCATGTTTATCGTGAGGTGGCAAAAGCGTTCTCTTCTCGTCTAGCGGTTGTCCCGTTCAGGATCGAGGCGGTTTCGCCGAATCCCAGTCTGGGCTATTACCTGAACACGGTCCAATGGCTCGACGCGACCGATCCACCGTTGGAACGACATGTTGCAGCACTGGCCGAGCAGGTGAAATCGCGCCTCGATGGAAGCGGCGAGAGCGATCGTTTCAGACTTTCGCCTGGTGCCGTCGCCAAAAATCCAGCAAGTGTCCGCCCGTCCGGCATCCTTAGAAGACGGACCGTTAGCCTGGTGATCGCTGCGTTTTGCCTGATCGCTGTCGCTACCGTCGGACTTGTTGTCATGCTCAATCGAAAGAACACCAACCCGGATTTGGTAAACACTGGAGTCATCCCGGCAAAGAGCATTGCCGTTCTACCGTTTGAAACTCTCAGCGAGGAGAAAAATGACAGTTATTTCGCTGACGGCGTGCAGGATGATATCCTTAACTGTCTAGCCCGGATCGCCCAACTGAAAGTGATTAGCCGGACCTCGGTCATGCAATATCGAGGCAGCGCCAAACGCGATCTTCGCCAGATTGCCAATGCTTTGGGAGTACTGAACGTCTTGGAAGGAACTGTGCGTCGAGCTGCGAACCGCGTCCGGGTGAGTGTTGAACTGGTCGAGGCTCGTAACGACAGCACGATTTGGGCAGACAGTTACGATCGCGATCTAACCGATATCTTCGCGATCCAGAGCGAGATCGCGCAAACCATTGCTGGAAAACTAACCGCTACGCTTTCGCCCAGCGAGCAGAAGTTGATCGAGCAAAAGCCAACCGAGAATCTAGCGGCTTACGACGTTTATCTGAAAGGAAAAGCGCTGATCAGCAAAACGGAACTCAGTTGGAATATGGTTGGTCCAGGGCAACCTCTCACTGATGCGATCGAGTTCCTCAACCAAGCGGTTCAGATCGATCCTACTTTCGCTCTGGCCTACTGCGCTGCCTGTCACGCACATGATCTCTTTTATATTGCCAGCGACCCGACGCCGGCCCGACGCGCTCTGGGCGATGCCGCCATCCAAGCCGCCCTTCGCCTGCGAGCGGACCTCCCCGATGTGCACTTAGCCTACGCGTACCATCTCTACTTCCGCTATCGAGACTGCGATCAGGTACGCACGCACCTAGAGATCGCTAAGGCTGGTCTTCCCAATAATCCAGAGGCCATCGAACTCCAAGGATTCATGGACCGCAGGCAAGGCCGCTTCCAAGAAGCAGTTAACGAGTTCAAAGCCGCTCTCGAGCTGGACCCGCAGAATCCTCAAGGGATCTCAGATCTGGCCTTTACTCTCGTCAGTTTGCGTCGATTTAAGGCCGCCAGCGAGGTGTACGACCGCTTGATTAAACTGGTTCCCGATCAAGCGGCCTTGAAGATCGAAAAGGAGTTTTTCACAACTTTCCTGGCAACGGGAGACGACACCAAGCTGCAGGCTGCCATCGGCGAGCTTCCTAAATCGGCATCAACCGATCGGGAAATTGTGTCTACGAGTTTAACGTTAGCTTTGAATAACCGGGATTGGTCGCGGGCCAGCCAACTCGTGGACCAATTGCAAAAGAATGGCGGCGAAGATAATGGCAATTTTGGTTATGCGGCAATTCCGGTTCCGGCAGGATGCTATTCAATATTGCTGGCGCGGCTGCAAGGCCAGGAATTGAGTTCTACTTTTTTGGCATCCAGAGACGAACTTAACAAGAAAGTTCAATCGTCATCCAGCGCTTACCTTTTAAGTGCACTGGCAGTCGTAGACGCATTGCTGGACCGAAAAGAAGACGCCAACCAGGAAGCAGAGAACGCTGTCAACATGTTGCCGATCGCCAAGGACCCGTTGGATGGTCCTTGTGTCCTGGCAAACTCCGCTGTGGTGCATGCTTGGACCGGTGCCGTCGAGCAAGCATTCACCGAACTCGAAGTTCTAACCACGATTCCGCGCGGGGTCTACTACGGGCAACTGAAACGGGACCCATGGTGGGATCCCTTGGGCAAGGACCCGCGCTTTGACAAATTGTTGGCTCAATTGGCGCCAAAGGGGTGAGTACGAAGGGCGCACGAACCTGCAAAGTCTGCGGAACCTCCCTTGCGGAGGGCACGGAGGCGTGTCCGGTGTGCTCGTCGCGACGACCGTTAAACCCCGAGTTGATGCTTCTGGCTCTGGAAAAGGAGGTCGATGAAAAGGGTACCATCGAGCTAGATCCCGGCTCCGAGGAGCTTCGCTTTGGGCACTTTCAAGTTTTGCAACGCAACGATGGCCGGTCTTTTGAGCTTGGCCGCGGCTCGATGGGGATCACGTACAAGGCTTTCGATGTCGATCTTCAACGCCCAGTGACACTCAAAGTCATTAACTCGCGATACCTCAACGATGAATCAGCCCGGACCCGTTTCGTCAGAGAGGCCCGAGCAGCTGCCGCGGTCCGGCATCCTAACGTCGCCACGGTATTCCATCTCGGTAGGAAAGGAGACAATTACTTCTACGCGATGGAGTTTGTGCCGGGTGAAACCTTGGAACAAATCCTACGCGCAACCGGGCCTTTGGATCTAAAGACGGCGCTGGAAATCGCATCTCAAATTGCGGCCGGCTTGAGCGCAATCCATAAGCAACAGCTGGTTCATCGAGACATCAAACCCAGTAACATCATGGTGCATCTTGAGGGTGGAAGCCTCGAGAGCGTCAAGATCATCGATCTCGGCTTAGCCAAACCGGTAAACGAAGCCGGTGAGGCTGTCTCGGTCCCAGGATCGTTCGCCGGGACCCCTCAGTACGCTAGTCCAGAACAATTCAGCGGTTTGGGAGCGGACATCCGATCAGATCTCTATTCGCTGGGGGTCACACTATGGGAAATGATCAGCGGCGAGGTGCCTTTTAAAGGCTCCAGCTCGGAACTGTTCTACCAGCATCAACATGCTCCCCTACCGGTGGCAAGACTGACTTTGCTCCCTCAACCGGCGGTTACCCTGCTCGAGATTCTTCTGGAAAAGGATCCAGCAAAACGATTCCAGGCACCGGACGATTTGATCGCAGCAATTGCCGGGGTAAAGGCAGCGGTTACCTCCGGTTATCGCTTAAGCAAAGAGAAACTACGAAGCACCGTTCATGGTGAGATCGAATTGCGTCCGGATCCGTCGTGGGGCCTGGTCAGACGGCGGGACCGGAAGCGTAAGTTGGCCCTGTATGTTACCGGTGGCCTGGTCATTGCCGGGCTAGCCCTGGGCTTGTTCTATTACGAGCAGAGTAAGGTCTCTTCGACTCCGCCGATTGATAAAACCGCTCAACCGGAAAGAAGTATCGCGGTTCTTCCTTTCGAGAGCATCAGTGCGAGCCAGGACGACGCCTATTTCGCAGACGGGATACAGGACGAGATCCTCAACTATCTCGCGAAAATCGCCCAACTGAAGGTGATCAGCCGGACCTCAGTGATGCAGTACCGGGCCGGGGCCAGACGGGATCTGCGCCAGGTAGCCAATGCCCTCGGCGTCGCCAACGTCTTGGAAGGAGCGGTGCGCCGCGTTGCGAATCGGGTGCGGGTTAGCATTGAGCTCATCGATGCCCGCAACGATAACACCATCTGGGCAGACAGTTATGACCGGGATCTAACCGATATCTTTGCTATCCAGAGTGAGATTGCGGAAACCATCGCCCGGAGGCTGACAGCTACGCTGTCTCCGGTCGAGCAGCAGATGATCGAAAAGAAACCAACCGAAAATTTTGCTGCCTACGATCTTTACCTGCGAGCTAACGAGCTCATTGCGAACACGGATCTGAATGCTTTTAATTTTGAGAAAACTCTGCTCGATGCGGTCAAACTTCTTAACCAAGCAGTTCAACTAGATCCGAATTTTGCGCTCGCTTATTGCGGCGCCGTTCACGCACATGATCTCCTTTATGTCTCGTTTGATCCAACTCAGGCAAGACGCGCCTTAGCCGATACCGCTATTGAGACTGCTCTACGTCTGCAGCCCGATCTTCCCGATGTGCATCTCGCTTACGGCTACCATCTTTATTTCTGTTACCGAGACTATGAGCGGGCCAGCGTACAGTTAGCGATCGCGAAACCAGGTTTACCAAATAGCACCGACGTGCTGGAACTCCCGGCATTCATCGACCGGCGACAAGGGCACTTCGATAAAGCAGTGCAGGGCTTCACCGCCGCTCTACAGCTCGACCCGCGCAACGCCAATCCCATCTTAGACTTGGCCTACACGCTCTATGCGATGCGTCAGTTCCGAGCCGCGTCCGACGCTTATGACCGGTTGATCGCCCTCGTGCCGGATGAACCAGCATACAAAATTGAAAAGGCGTTGTTCGTAACATTCATGGAAACGGGCGATGAGACTGGACTCCGGAAGGCGATTAGCGAAGCGCCTACATCAACAGCGCCGGATCGCGGCGCTATATCACAAAACCTGAGCTTAGCCTTGTATGATCGGGATTGGCCACGTATTAACCAGTTCGTAGTACAGCTGAAAAACGCCGGCGGTGAAGACAACGGCAATTTCGCCTATGCGCCTGTACCGGTACCGGCAGGCTGTTATTCGATATTACTGGCACGACTACAGGACAAAGAGCTAAGCCCTGACTTTCAGCAGACCCGGGACCTGTTAAGTAAGAAGTCGCAGGCCACCCCAAGCAACGCCCTATTGCTGAGCGCGCTTGCCGTAGTCGATGCGTTACTGAAGCGGAACCAAGAAGCTATCGCCGAAGCCCAAAAAGCGGCGGAAGCCTTGCCTGTCTCGACAGACGCTATGGATGGCCCCACCGTTCTGGCAAACTTGGCCGTAGTGTACGCATGGACTGACGAAGCCGACAACGCGTTCAATCAGTTAGCAATCCTCACGAAAACACCCCTCGGAATTTACTACGGCCAATTGAAGAAGGATCCACTATGGGACCCGATACGTAAGGATCCTCGTTTTGATAAATTGTTAGCGCAGCTAGCGCCCGGGAAAGATCGGTAAGGAACTACTATTCGCTTCGCGTACAGACGTCCTAACGATGTTGGCGGAGTTGCGGCGCCCTTCGATGACCGTCGAAGACCCTTCCGTAGGGACTGTCGGCCTTTGTCCTCGCCAAAAAACCCTCCCCCTCACCCCAACGGAAACTCTTCCAATCGCGCCTCTAACCGCATTCTTAGCGCATCGCGCGCGTTTTCGGCGGCTTCTTCCGCCGACCCGATCGCAACGCAAAGGGCGACCAATCCCTCCAGATCCCCGAGATCGATAAACTCTGCGTCGATCCGGCCGTCCGGCGTACAATTGTGATAGTTACCCAGAGCCACACAAAGCGCGGCCGATCGATACCCGTAAAGCTGAAATGCAGTCGCCTCGCAAGTTCCCCCGGGCATTAGACAGCGTTGGAACCGGATTTTTTCTGTTTTAGCCACCTCAACGAAAAAGTCGGTGATTGGCGGGTCGAAAATCGAACTTCGATCTCCCACTCGAATGATCGGTCCCTCTCCCATTTTCGCCGGCGGAATCTCTGAACTGGCTTCAAGCGAGATTATGGTCGTATCCGGCGGCAACAGCTTTGACTTCGCCAAGTGAATGGCGCCGATAAAGCCGACCTCTTCAGCTCGCGTGAAAACACCGGCCACCGAACCCGCGAAGGCGCTTTCAGACAAGGTCTGCAAGGTAGCCACAATCGTCGCGCAGCCGATCAGATCATCGCAGGCGCGCGAGTACAGCCGGTCACCTTCCACGCGGAAAGCCGGCAAATCCCACATCCCGAAATCGCCGAACTCACGCACCGTACCTTTACCGTGAAGGCTTGGCGGTACACCACCCAAGAAGCGACGAACCGGACGCAATTGCCATCCCGGATGATCCATATGCGCAACGAACGCGTACCACGGCCGTTCGCCGCCGCACCAAGCGATCAAATTACCGACCTGATCCAGCTCCAATTCCAGACCCTCGACCCCGCGCAATTGGCGCGCGATCTCGGTCCTGACTGCATCCTCGAACGTCGGAGCAGTCGGACAGTCAAGAATTGGTCGAACGATGGCCAACAGTTCGTCACGGCGCATGCGAATCGGAAACATGCACAAATTACACCGATTCCGCAGATTATTTTGTCTGATTACTGATTAGTGATTACTGGTTGTGGACGGTTGTCAGTGATTACCGATTACCGGGCGAGAGCAAAAAACAATGCTGAAAAAAATCCGTTATTGGTTCGAATATATCTTTGTTGTGCTCTTTGCCCGAATTGTTCCCCTACTACCGCTGCGTTTGCTGCATGGCCTTGCCGCGACCCTGGGTTGGCTGGTTTATTATCTAGATCGGCGTAGTCGATTAGTCGCTCTGGCTAACCTTGAGGCAGCCTTCGGTGACCAATACACACCGCGGGAGAGAGCGCGTATCGCCAGACGATCAGTACAGGCGTTTGGCCGAAGCTTTCTTGAATTGTTTTGGACGCCTCGCCTGAACCGGCAAAACATTCACCGGTTTGTCCGCTTCGCGGACGAAAAGCGGTTCGAGGCAATGCTCAATACGAAGCAAGAACATCCGGTTATCGGCATCACGACTCATTTCGGCAATTTTGAGTGGGGCAGCGCCTTGTTTGGATTCCGCGGCTACGACGGCTACATTCTGATGCAACGGTTCAAGAACGATCGCTTGACCGCTCTCTTTCAGGCGCTCCGCGAGATCTCGGGCCAAAAGAGCGTGACCCAGGAGAAGTCCGTGGTTCGCTTTTTTAAGGCTCTGAAGCGCGGAACCCCTGTCGGCATCCTGATCGACTTGACCTTGAAGATGTCGGAGCCGGGCCTGGTTGTACGCACCTTGGGACTTTGTATGCGCACCACCATGATGCATGCTGTTCTTCAGGAACGAACCCAACAGCGGATTCTCCCGTTCATCACGGTTGCAGACGCAGACGGTTACGTCGTTCACATTCTCGATCCCATTGAGTTCTTTCCAGAGGCTTCTCGCGAGGAGATTGCCCAGATCTGTTGGAACAGATTTGAGCCGTTCATTCGAAAACATCCGGAACAATGGCTCTGGAGCTACAAACATTGGCGGTACCGGCCTCCGGTCGACGGTGAACGCTATCCGTTTTACGCGAATCGGTCGGAGCTTTTCGATGCGGAGTTCAATAAAAGACGTGGAGCGGGCCTGGCTTCCGAGGCCGACCATAAGCGCGAGAACTCTATGTAACGACGTTCCGTGATAGCTTTCCGTTCGCTTTTTGCCTAAGGTCGAAGCGTGGATGACACTCTGCCAATCGACGCGCCGAATATCATCGACGACCAATTGCAAACCGCGGAGAAGCTTGGACGATGAGCAAATCATTTACCGATCTAGGTGAAAGGGAAGTGCTCGCTCTGGCGATTTCACTCGAAGAAGAGGACAGTAGGATCTATCGAGACTACGCCGAGAGGATGAAAGAAAAGTATCCGGAAACGGCATCTATTCTGCAATCGATGCATGAAGTGGAACTGTCTCATCACCGTCGTCTGACCGAACTTTATCAGGGGCGATTCGGGGACCACATTCCTTATTTTCGGCGACAGGACGTTAAGGGATTTATCAAACGCAAACCCATCTGGTTAAACATGCACCTGAAGCCAAAGCGGGTCCGGCAGGATGTGATGGCAATGGAAGGAGAAAGCCGCCGTTTTTACCAACAGGCAGTAGACCAAGTTAAATCTCCCGAGGTGCGTTTACTACTGCAAGAGCTGGCTCTGGTAGAAGAAGACCACCAAGACATTTTCGTAGAAGAAGTAAAAAAGAAGAAAAAGTCCGGAGCACTGCCCGAATAGCCAATAGCCAATAGCCGATGGGCGATGGCCGATCAGGCAATTGCAAAGTGTCAGCAGACGGAATCTCTCTTGCGGAGCTCTTATGACTCCCTAACATTGGCTATCGGCTATTGATCATTGGCTATTCGCGCAACGCTATGGGGAAAATTTACGATTTGATCGATGAGAAACTTGCGCGCTGGCTTAGCGAGCAGAAAGTCTTCTTTGTTGCAACCGCTCCCCTCTCAGGCGACGGCCATATTAATTGCTCTCCCAAAGATGGCGCATCCTTCCGGATCCTGGATGAACGAACCGTGGTTTACCTAGATCTGACCGGAAGCGGTGTGGAAACCATTGCCCATTTGAAAGAGAACGGCCGCATCATTCTGATGTTCTGTGCCATGGATGGTCCACCCAAGATCGTTCGTTTACATGGACGCGGCGAATCGATCGAGCCAGGGCACAACGATTTTGAGTCAATTCGCAAAACGTTCCCGAATACACTAGGCTTGCGCTCCTTCATTCGGATCCAACTAACTCGTATCTCGGATTCATGCGGTTTCGGCGTGCCCAGGTACGAATTCCGGGGTGAGCGGTCACAGTTGAAAGAATGGGCCGAACGAAAGGGAGAAGCCAGCTTGGTTAACTATCGCCAGGAAAAGAACAGCCGCTCGATTGACGGATTGCCGGGGGTTTAAGCAACCGCGAATGGATCCGCCTTCGCCAAGCCTTCGGCGCGACAGGCAGCGAATAAACGCGAATAAATTCCACAAACACTAGAGGGATTCGGTCAGCGACGACTTTCCTCTATCTTGACGCGCGAACAGGCGGTAATACGCCACTCACAGCGCGCCCAAGTGACAGCGTTCGGGGGACTCGTGAACTCTAAATTTGCGTCTATTCGCGTGCATTCGCGGTTACTCAGTTAAAGACCTGACCGGGTCGATCGAGGCTGCCCGACGTGCCGGCAGGTAGTTCGCCATCAAAGCGACTGCACCCAGCAATAATATCACTCCGACCAGCGTAGCAGGATCAGTCGGAGCGACTTGATACAACTGTCCCTGCAGCAGGTGCGAAACCCCTAACGAACCAAGAAGGCCGATCAGCATCCCTGATAAAAGCATGCGGGTACCATCCCACATGATCAACCGGATCACGTCAAGGCTTTGCGCGCCCAGCGCCATCCGCACTCCAATCTCCCGTCTGCGTTGAATAACGCTGTACGACACGATGCCGTACAAACCGAGGGCAGCCAGTAAAAGTGCGACTAACGCGAAGCTACCTACTAACCAAACGTTTAACCGGCGATCTCCCATCGAGTCAGCGATGACCTGCGACCAAGGCCGAACCTGATAAAGCGGCAAATCTCGGTCGATCTCGGCGATCGCTTTTCGCAGAGGCTCGACTAACATCGCCGGGTCGGCACGAATTACTAACGTCATCCATTGAGCATCATTCTCCCCGATATCGATCGCGTCCTGGCTTTGCTCAACCGGATAGTAGATTTCCGGTGCTGCCATTTTTATCAAACTGTACTGATGCACATCACCAACCACACCAATAATCGTGGCGATACAGGTACCGTTATTGATTCGATTTCCGATAGCATCCTGAGCGTCCTTAAAAAAAGGCGAAGCAAACGTCTGATTAACCAGAATCGTTCTGGGCGCGCCGCTAGCATCACGCTGATCAAATAGTCTACCCGCGAGTAATGGTATACCGGCAGTCCGGAAATAGTTACCGCTTACGATTACATTGTCGGCCGTGGGACGCTGCGCGTCGGAGAGAGCGGGGCGTCCCTCAATCTGGAAGCTGGACGCATCGTGCGAGCCACCGAATGGCAGATCGTTGATGGCGCCGGCGGACTTCACGCCGGGGAGCTCACTGACTCGGGCTTGTTCGGCTGAATAGAAGGCGACGATCGAATCGCCAGTGCGGTAACGCGCAGGAGGAAGCCGGATCGTTGCGGTTAATATCTGCTCAGGTTCGAACACGCCGGATTGAACAGATTGAAGGTGCCAAAAGGACCGCAACAACAGGCCAGCGCAAGTGAGCATGATCACCGCAGAAGCGAGCTGAAAGACGACCATTAGCCGGCGGCTTCGGCCCCCAGCGCCGATCGAACCAGGTCGATTTTCTCGGAGTCTGGTCTGGAGATTTTGTCCGCGTTTACCGCACAACGCATAAACTGGAGCCACGCCGGTGACAATGCCAACCAACAAAGAAACCACGATGACGAACCCTAGGACGAACGCATCGATGCGGACTTCGGTCAGACGATGCAGATACGATTTTCCCAGCCAACTTAGTAGTTCAATGCCCCATTCCGCCAAAAGCACGCCAATGCAGCCGCTGCCCAATCCAAGCAAGGTGCTCTCGGTGAGAAGTTGTCGAATGAGCCGCACCCGACTCGCCCCAAGAGCAGAACGCGTTGCTATTTCTTTCCGGCGGCCGACCGCACGGGTTAGCGACAGATTCGCAACATTGAGGCAAGCGATTAGCAGCACGCAGGCCACCGTCGCCTGCAGCAACAACAAGGTCGGACGGGTATCCCCCACCGTATCTTGATAAAGAGAATTTAGCTCGATCCCATGGTCCGCTAGAGCATCGGGATAACGAGACGCCAAGCGATGCGCTAGCGTAGACATTGCCTGCTGTGCCTGCGCGAACGAGACACCGTCCTTTAATCTGCGAACTACACTCACCCAGTTGTTACCCCGAGCTTGTAATTGATCCTGACTGAACGAAAGCGGAACCCAGGCTTCTACTCTTTCATTCGGGAAAGTGACGGTGTCCGGCATGACACCAATCACGACATAGCTTTCGCCATTCAATTGAAGAGATTTTTCGATGACATCGGTTTCATCCCCGTAAAGACGCCGGCACAGTCGGTCGCTGAGAATCACTACATGATCATGACCCGATTGATCCTCTTCCAGGTTAAAAGTTCTACCGAAACGAGCGGTTAATCCCAGGACGGCGAAATAGTTCGGGGATACGGCTGCACTTAGAATAGCTTCTGCGCCGGTACGATCTTGAAGTGCGAGTCCTTTGAACGCGTATCCTGCCAAGCCGCTGAACGCCTCATTTTCGTGCTGCCAATCTAACAGGGTAGCAATCGACGTTGGTCCACGGTTTGAATTCTGCCGATTCGTTTGGTAGAGGCGAACCAAGCGTTCCGAGTGGGGGGCGGGCAAAGGTTGAATCAAAATGGCGTTGACCGCACTGAAAATAGCGGTGTTCGCCCCGATACATATACCGAGTGTTAGTACCACCACCAGTGCGAACCCGGGAGACCGGGATAAAACCCGCAAACAATATCGTAGGTCCGCAACGAAACTCGCCATGCGAACGATCATAGAGGGCAATTTACATGCCAGGCACATCGCGTGGGCGCACCCCACGGCTTCCGCCTCGATGGTCTCAAAATGAGAACGAGTTGTTCCATCTTGGGACGTCCCTTATCGATACGGTTGACCGCTAACCCAAGCCAGAAAAGATTTAAAATCCGCAGATTACTCAGATTACGCAGATTTTCCGGACGAGCTTCAGGCGAGTACCAAAGTATTCTTTTCGTTGTCGCCTCAGTGAAGCGTGTCACAGTAATGTGTCACAGGGATGAACAAGAAAAAAGATAAGTCGAAACCGGGACGGCACGAGGCGACCCGGGCTGCGCTCAGGACTGATAAAACGGTTACTGTTCGTGGGCTCCGCCAAGATTGGCGTCGAGTAAAAGACATGGTTACTCGCGGGTCAAGGGTCGTTGTCACTGACAATGGCGTACCGATCATGCAACTCGTACCGATCGACAGACCGGCCGAGGGGAACTTTGATTGGATCGCTCATTTGCAGACGATCCGGGAGATCACTGAAGGGAAAAGCACAGGCGGCAACTCAGTGCTGGAGGAACGAGCGTCTTATAAATCGTGATCTACACGGATACGAGCCTGCTCGTCGCTTTTTACGCGAACGAAAGCTCAGCTCTGGAGGCAGCGCGATTGCTGGCGAGCAATGCAAGGCCAGTGCCGTTTAACCGAATTTTAGAGCTTGAGCTCCGAAACGCCATTCGTCGTAAGGTCCCAAGAAGAGAGGCAACTCCCGCGCAGGTCCGCAGCCTTCTTAGTCAGTTAGACTCCGATCTGTCTCAAGGGATTCTTGCCTGGCAAGCGCTTGATTTTGACCGGGTCTTTGACAGAGCCGAAAGTCTCGGAGCGCGATTCACCGAGCGATTGAATACTCGTTCGTTCGCTATCCTCCACGTTTCGATCGCGCTCGAACTCGGTTGCGACACCTTACATACTTTTGACCACGATCAAAGACGGCTGGCCGTCGCGGCTGGACTACGAGCGAATCCTATTAGAAACCTAAGCTAACTTAACGACCTTTAGGCCAAGTATTTGCTCCATCGGCACAAAATCCCGATCATTATGCAGCAATTCGAGGTTCCGCTCGATGCAACCGGTCGCAATGATCACATCGATGGTTTTGCGGACGCTTATCCCCTTCCGCCGCAGGGTACGATAATTGTTAGCTGCCTGGAGACAGAGCTGATAACCTCCGAGCTCATAGAACGGCAATACCGTGAGAAAAGATTGGGCACGACGAAAATCCGTATCCCGGTCAAAACCCTGCAGAACCTCAATGAGGATTAGGTCCCCCAAAGCCACTGGTTGATTTCCTAACAGCCAATCCAGCCGGTCTGTCTGCCAATTGACCACCCCGTTGAAGTAGTCGATCCAGACCGACGTATCCGCCAGTACCATGTTACGGCACGATTACTCTTGCTCAGGAACGGCGGTCGCGTCTCATGGTTTCGAGGTCGCCAGACCACCGAAGTTTTCCCCGTAACGAACGCACTTTCTTCTGGCGATGAACGAGCACCACCAACCTTAAACCCTCTTCCACCACGGCACGCTTTGTTGAATTTGGACGTGCTTCAAGCGCGGCCACCATTAGATCGTCATCGATAACGATATTGGTACGCACAATGTGTATATTCTTGTAAGACATACACATTGTCAATCCTGCTTCGGGCTGAGCTAGGGTCGAAGCCTTTGTTAGTTTGGTGTCGATTGTTCTTTTTTTTGCATTTTTACGCTCTCTTGCGGCTATTCTCTTTGGCTATCGGCTATCGGCTATTGGTCATTCGCGCGAAGCGCGTCCTATTCTCTCAGCGCCGTGACCGGATCAATTCGCGTCGCCCGCAATGCCGGCAGCAGACAGGCCAGCAATGCTGCCAGACCAAGGACCAGGATCGCAATGATCAACGAGAGCGGATCATTCGCTGAAACTCCATAGAGCAGGCTACCCATTAGACGGGATAGAGCCAGCGCCGCGACAACGCCGATTAGAAGTCCGATCCCTGCTAACTTCAGCCCCCGACGGATCACAAGCTGCAGAATGTTTGTCGACCGGGCACCGATTGCGATCCGAATACCGATTTCCCTCGTCCGCTGGCCGACGGCATACGCCAACACTCCATAAAGACCAACCGCGGATAGGAACAATGCCGCTGCGGAAAAAAGACCAACAACGAGAGTTGAGATACGTTCAGACGCATAAAGTTTGGCAACCACGTCGTCCAATGTTTCGATTCGAGTAATTGGAAGGTCTGGATCGACGGAAGCGATTAATTTTCTAATAGAAGACGTCAAGCTACCAGGATCACCGGACGACCGCAGCAGCAACACCTGATAATTAAAGTTGTACTGGGCAACTGGAAAATACGCTTGGAAATCTCTCTGCCAATAATTCGGCCGAGTGTAACGCACGTGCGCAACGACTCCTACGATCGTACACGTTTTCTTGCCCTCCGAGTCCGTTACCTCGATCCTGCGACCGAGCGGGCTCTCACCAGGAAAATATGCGTTCGCCATTGCTTCATCGACAATGACAACTCTCTCATGACTGGCATCGTCCGCCGGCCCGAAATCGCGCCCTTGTAACAGCGAGATATGGAGCGCTCGAAAATAACCGGAGGAGACAGTATGCCAGTCCAGCTTCGGCTGACGCTCGGGACCGGGATCAGATTGTCCAACAATACGAAAAGAGGTCAGAGCTCCCCAATCGATATCTCCAAAGTAGAACGGCGGAAAATCATTGAACGCGGCAGATTCAACGCCGGGTAGCTGACGTGCTTTCTCCAGCACTACGTTCCAGAAAGCTTGTTTTTGCCCTTGATCGGGCCTTTGGTCGCCGTCGGGCAAGTATTTCTTCGCCTTAAGCCAAAGTTCAACGGTCAGAATGTTTCCCGGACCAAAGCCCAGTGGCAGGCTCTGCGCCGCTTGAAAACTTCGGATCAACAACCCGGCGCTAATCAATAGGACGCATGCCAGCGCTATCTGTCCGACTACCAGAAGTGATTGTGCTCGTTGTCGCCCTGGTCCCGCGGCACCGGCTCGGTCCCCATTTTCCTTTAGTTCCGAACCAGCGCTGGTTTTTGATAGGCTCCAGGCCGGGAAGATACCCGCCAGGAGTGCAACCAGCGCGGTCACGATGAACACAAATAAGAAAGCATGAGCATCAAGGTTCATCTCTTGAAACCGGGACTGGGCGCGATAAACGCTGTCGAAACTCAGCTTCTTTATGAGTTCAATAACCAATAAAGAGACGGCCAAACCGAGCAGCGCACCCAGCGATGACAAAAAGCTTGTCTCGAGAAGAATTTGACCCGCTAGACATAACCGGCTCGCTCCGAGCGCCGCCCGAACGCTCATTTCTTTTCGACGTGAAAACGCCCGCGCTAACAAAAGATTGGCGATGTTCGCGCAGGAAATCAACAGTAGACAGCCTACCCCAGCTCCAAGTAACCAAATAGCAGGCGAATAATCGTAGACCGTATAATCGCCTCTCCCAGGAGCGGTGACTTGGATTCCATAGCCTTTATCAGTGTCTGGATACCGAGCGATTAGGCTATTATGGATTGTATCAATCTCCGCGCGAGCTTGTTCCAAGGTCACACCCGGGCGCAACCGTCCAAAGCACGCCGCCGGGTGTTCATCCCGTTTTCGCAAACCGGAGTAGAAAAGCTCGAGACTATTGATGGGGGCATAGAGATCGCAAGGACTCCAATAATTGATCTGCGCAGGCACCACGCCGACAACCTGAAAACTGTAATCGCTCAAAGTCAGATTCTTCCCGATGATACTTGGATCGGCATTAAATCGGGTTCGCCAGAAACGCTCACTTAACACCACTAACAATGGTCCCCCAGGGACGTCTTCCTTGTCAGTAAACGGTCGGCCTAAAATGAACGGGTGCCCCGTAACTTCAAACATACTTGCCGAAATAAAATCGACGTTGACTCGATCAGGAGTTCCCCACCCTGTTAAATCCAGCTTACTGTCGCATACTGCCGCCAGACTCCGCAGACTGTGTTGTGCAGCGCAAATATCCAGATAGTCCGGGTAATCAATTGAGTTCTCTTTCCCCTGATAAGTCAGGAAGATTTGAACTAAACTATCAGGATTGGGATACGGCAAAGGCTTCAAAATGACGGCGTCGATTGCGCTGAAAATCGCCGTGTTAGTACCGATACCAAGACCTAGGATCAGAATCGCCGTGATGGTGAAGCCCGGCGACTTAAGAAGTAGTCGCACCGTGTAGCGGACCGATGCCAGCAAACCATGCATAGTTCTGGGGGGAGTAGCTCCCATTTAAAGGGCAGATCGCATGCCACCTCGCCGGCTTACTGGATTTGCAGATCTCGCAAAGTCTTGGCCCTAAAACTACTAGCGCATTACGACAAGCGGAACGGCGGTTCGCCTTCGCTTTGTGGCTTAGTGCTTTTGTGTGAGACGACAGACTTCGCCCCATCTCCCCCTTTAGCTACGTCGGCCAGGGACTCTCCGTTCACCGCCGTCTCAAAATGAGAAAAGACGTCTCAACTTGGGACTGGTCGCACTAGTAGCGAAGCACCCTCAACTGCCGAATCCGAGAGAATTCGATGTGATTCGCAGTTACCAGGGGAAGACCATGGCGGAGCGCGGTCGCGGCGATCCAAAGATCATTCGCACCGATTAGGGTTCCGGCGCGGCGTAGTTCACGAAAAATGGTTCGATAGGTCAACCCGACTGCTTCGTCTAAAGGCAGCACGGCGAAATGGCGTCTGATCTCGACCAGCGCGGCGTCCCGCTCATCAGCGAAGCCCGCGGCAAACTCGCCCAGAGCGATAACCGAGAGAGAGAACCGTGAACCATCATATCTCTCTAGAAATTGACGGGCGGCAACACCCGACCGGTTGCGGCTGGACCGCTGGAGATCAATCAAGAACGTGGTGTCGGCCGCGATCTCTTCGTCCATTTGTCTTGGGGCGGCCGATCCTCCTTCTGGATCGCTTCAAGCTCGCGAATCGTGGTTTCATCGAGCGGCCCCAATTTTTCGAGTGCCGCGAGAATGGCCGCGCCGGAATGGTTCGATTCTTCCCAGTGAGCACGCTTGATCACCTGGGAAAAAGATTCTTGATTATGCCGGCGAGCTCGTACCAGGCGTTCATAGGCCTCGAGATCGACCGAAATCGTTTTCGTTGCCATGCATGCACCTATGTATGGATCCAAGCGGCCTGTCAACACTCCGCGCATAACTAAGAAAGGGGTTTGAACATAACTCCGCCATACGCAACCGGATCCCTCCGGGGATCGGCGTTTAACGGCTGGCAGACAACTTGCTCCGTGAAGAGTTTACCAGAAGACTCCATGGGAACTCTGTTTCACGATCTCCGCTTTGCCTTTCGTCAGCTTAGGAGGGCGCCGGGCTTTACTATCACCGCGGTACTGACTCTGGCACTGGGTATTGGCGCTAACACGGCCATTTTCAGCCTGGTGAGCTCCTTACTGCTCAAGCCGCTTCCGGTGGCGAATCCCCAACAGATCACAACGCTGACCTACCGCCAGAACCACGGAGCTTTGCACCGTATTTTCTCTCCGCCCGAATTCAAAGCGATCCGCGCTCAGAGCCAGACCTCGTTCAGCGACATCATTGCGGTCACACCAGGCCAAGACGGATTTGCGGTCGACGGGCGGAAGCCGGTACGCATCACCACCGCCTATGTCAGCGGCAACTTCTTCGATACGCTTGGAGTGCAACCGGTTGTAGGGCGGCTTTTCCTTCGCAGCGAAGGCGAGATTCTCGGTAGCGACCCCGTGGTTGTTCTTGGGTACGACTTTTGGAAGGAGCGATTCAACGGGGATCCAAATGTGGTTGGGCGACAGGTCACCGTGAACAGACATCCACTCTCGGTCATTGGCGTGGCGCCAAAGGGATTTCATGGCTTACCCGGTATTGCTGTGGCAATGGCGGCGTATTTGCCGTTGTCGCAGTTGACCGTCGAGGGAACTCCCGTCGACGTCCTGGATAGCTGGCAGACCAGGAATCGCCTCCTCTACGGCCGACTCCGCCCAGGAGACAGCCTGGAACAGGCTGACGCCGAGCTGAATGTCGTTGCCAAAAACCTGATGCGACAGCAACCGGATGATGAAAAGCAGCTGGAGTTCGCCGCCTATTCCGAGCGGAGTCTCCGCATAAGTAGCAACCCGAACGCGATCGTCCTGATATCAGCGTTATTTCTTGGCCTTGCCGGCATGGTGCTGCTGCTGGCCTGCGTGAATGTGGTAAACCTGGTGCTGGTGCGCGCGACAGTGCGTGAACGGGAAATGGCCATCCGCGCGGCGCTTGGCGCCCGGCGTTCCCGCCTTTTGCGGCAGATGAGAGCGTTGCTCTTGCGCTGCTCGGCGGCGCCGTAGGCGTGGTTTTAGGTATGTGGGCCAGCACCGCGCTCAGTCACGTCAACCTGCACATCGATGTCCCTATTTCGTTATCGATCGAATTCGATTGGCGGATCTTTCTTTATTCCTTTGGGATGGCTTCGCTGGCGGGGATTGTGGTCGGAATAGTGCCAGCCCTTCGGATGGCAAGGGCCAATGTGAATACGGTGTTGCACACGGGCGGCTGCGGCATGACCAAAGGACGTCATTGGATGCGGGATACTCTGGTTGTCCTGCAGATTGCCGGTTCACTGGTGATGTTGGTTGTTGCCGGGCTTTTCGTGCGCAGTCTTGGAGCTCTCCAGACGACGGATTTCGGTTTTAAACCGGATCATGTGCTCAATCTCTCCTTCGATACGGCTTTGATCGGGATCAATGATTCGCCAGCACGCGATCTGACGGGCAACATTCAGGCACATCTCCATCAACTACCCGGGGTGATGGCCGTAAGCCAGGCGAGCACGGTTCCCATGGGCTATTTCATCGGGACTACCGCTACGCTGACGATCGATGGCGCCCCGCTTCCTGCGGACGCCGGAGCATTGACCGCAGGATACAACGTCGTTTCACCTGAATACTTCAGCGTAATGGGCATCGATCTTCTGCGTGGGCGCGGTTTCACCGATGGAGACAATGAACGCAGCAGAGATGTAGCGGTGATCAGCGATGGCATGGCTAAGAAGTACTGGCCAAATGAAGATCCCTTCGGCCATACCTTCCGTATTGGAAGCGAGAAAGCACGCAAGATCGAAGTCGTGGGAATCGCGCGCGACGTCGAATTTTCGTCGACTCGGGGCGACAAATCGCAGCCCTACTTTTACCTCCCGTATGCGCAGCACGTGAAAGAGAATAGCTTCATGACACTGCAGTTGAAAACGCAGGGGGATCCATTGGCGTTGGCGCCCACCGCTGAAAAAGCGATCCACGACATTTCTCCCGAGCTTCCCGTGTTTCAAGTGCAGTCCATGGAAGAAGCGCTCTACTCGATTAATGGATTCTTGCCTTTTCAGATAGGAGCTACCCTGGCGGCCATGATGGGTGGTCTTGGGTTGACGCTCGCGTTGATTGGCCTTTATGGCCTGATCTCGTACGCGGTAAGCCAGCGCGTACAAGAGATCGGCGTGCGGATGGCTCTTGGAGCCACCCGAGGATCAGTCTTTGAGATGATCTACCGTCAATCGATGCGAATTGTGGCGGTTGGCCTTGGAATTGGCCTAGCGGTAGCACTGTTGGTTGCACAAGGCGTTGGCACCTTAATGATCGTCAGCGCGTGGGATCCCGTGACGTTTGCCACCGTTGTCTCTGCCCTCGTGCTGGCCGCGCTGGCTTCCTGTTATCTACCGGCGCGGCGCGCGATGGCCGTTGAACCGATGGTCGCGCTGCGCCAGGACTGAGCAGCTCACAATCATTGTCAGAAGCCGCTGCCATATCGTCGAGCCGTCCTATTCAGACGTTCTACGTCCCGAACAGTCTGGTCTGCATGTCTTCCTGCCATTTCTCGTCGCTCAATCAGGTTCCGTTCTGAACGTGCGGCAGAGTTCGCAAGACTTTGGCCATAAGCGGGAACGTATCCGCAAGGCGGTTGCTGGGTGACCGCAGAACGATAATTTAAATGCGGTGGTCGGCGAGATTTTTGCTGGGAAAGCGATGTTATGGTCCATCGTGACGAGCACTTCAAAGCCTTCCTCCTTTGTTCGTATTGTGGTCAAGAACGGCGCCATTGTGGAAGTCATTTCAAATGAAACCTGTTCTAGAAGTCTGTCTCGGTGTTCTCTGTGTCTCTGTGTCTCTGTGTCTCTGTGGTGAATCTTGGTTTGTTTCATTCGCGGAGCGCGGTGATTGGGTTAGTTCGGGTTGCGCGTAAAGCCGGCAAAAGGCAAGCAAAAGATGCGGCTAGGCCAAGCATAAGAATCGCGAGCAGGAGTGCGACTGGATCAGCGCCGGATACCCCGTAAAGAATATTACCCATGAACCGTGCAAGGATTAGCGCTGATGCAATTCCGACCGTTAATCCCAGGCCGCTCAACAATAAACCCCGTCGCAGAACTAACGCGAGCACGTTCGATGTTCGTGCACCTAACGCTATCCGGACCCCGAGCTCACGTCTTCGCTGAAGAACTGAGTAGGCCAGAACTCCGTACAATCCGGCGGCCGAAAGCAGCATGGCTACCACGGAGAACAAGCCTGCCAATGACGCGCTGAGTCGACGGGCCCAAAATCTTCCTGCCAAGAAGTCGTCATAACTGGTGGCGCGATCGACAGGGACATCAGGGTCGATCTCGGCCACGATCTTCCGCACCGCTGGTATTAGACTAGTCGGATCACTAGCCGTACGCAGCAGCAAGAACTCGCGAAAGAGTTCTCGCTGACTATATGGGGTATACGCTAGAAATTCGGCCTCAGCAAAGTCCGGTATTCCGTGTCGGATATCGTCGACCACTCCGATAATGGTCCAATCTTTTTTGCCCAGCCACTCATCGCGATCATGAACTTTTTTGCCGATCGGACTCTCCCCAGGAAAGAGCGTCTCAGCTAAAGCCTTATTGACGATGATAACGTTTTGGCTATCGGCTCGATCCCGACTATCGAAATCGCGTCCCTGTAAGAGAGAAATCTGTAGTGTTCGAAAGTAACCTGAGGATATTGCTTCCACATCCATAGCCGGCTCCTTTCCTGGTTCAGGGTCAGGTCGCCCTGGGATAGAAAAAGGGAACTTCCATCCCCCGTAAAGGACCTCAAAAGGTTGATTGTCGCTCATTCCCGCGTCAATAACCCCCGGCAACCGACGAACTTTTTCCAAGATGGCATCGAAGAAAATCCGCAACTGCTTCGAGTCTGAGTACTTCTTACCGGTAGGCATAATATTGGCTGTTAGGAGATGATGGGGGTTAAACCCGAGCGGCAGACTTCGCACCGCTTGGAAGCTACGAACAAGTAAGCCAGTGCCAATGAGTAGCACACATGCAACCGCCACCTGGCCAACTACAAGCAGAGATTGGGCTCTCTGCTTTTGTGGACCCAATGTGCCGAGGCGACCACCCTCGTCCTTGAGCGCAATTCCCGCGTTCGTTCTCGAAAGACTCCAGGCCGGTAGTATCCCTGATAAGCACGCAACTAGACCCGTCAGACAAAAAATGAAAACGAGCGCAGTTCTATTCAGACTAATCTCTTGAAAACTAGATATGTAAACCGGAGTCAGAACTCTAAATAGCGCGATGCCCCAAATCGCAATCAGAAGACCGACCCCTCCGGCAAGGAATGCTAGAGACGCCGTCTCCGACAGCAGCCGCAGGATAAGACCCGATCGGGATGCACCCAGCGTCGCCCTAATCGCTATCTCTCTCCTGCGTTCGAGACCTCTGCCGAACAGCAAGTTGGCAACGTTAGCACAGGATAATAGAAGGAGACATCCGGCTGCGGCGCCAAGCAACCAAACCGCTGAAGAATAAGACTCCTCAATGACCGCTAACAGCGGAATCAAACGAATTCCGTACCCGTCGTCTGTAGCGGGATACAGTACGGCGAGATTGCTTTGAATAACCTCAAGATCGGCCTGTGCCTGAGCGAGTTTAACATCTGCTTTTAATCGTCCAAGGCACTCTAGATAGTGTACATCACGCTTTTGTAGCAAGCTAGGCCCGAAGACTTCCTCGACATGGAGCGGTAAATACAAAATTTCAGTGGGTAGTTCAGCTAAATTGCCGGCTTGCTCGGGGCAAACTCCGATCACCTGAAAGCTTTCGTCGTTCAAGGTTAGTTTCTTACCGATGATGCCCGGATCGGAATTGAAGTGCGTCCTCCAAAAAGCTTTACTCAGTACCACTACTAGCGGGCCACCGGATTTGTCCTCATCGTTGGTAAACGGTCGCCCGAGAATCATCGGCATCCCGGTTATCTCGAACAGGTTCGCTGAAGCGAAGACTACTCGGACGTGCTCTGGATCCTTTTGATCGCTGAAATCAAAATCAGTCCAATCGTAAACGGCGAGCTGGTCGAAGCTGTGCTGTGTCCGGCTTATGTCAAGATAGTCGGGATAATCCAAATGAGTCTTCGTGTCATTCCGGACCCTGGGTTCAAACACTTGCACTAACCGATCAGCGTTGGGAATTGGTAACGGGTTCAAGAGCACACCAACAATGACACTGAAGATGGCCGTGTTCGCGCCGATCCCGAAGCCGAGGATCAGGATAGCTGTAATGGTGAAGCCGGGTGACTTAAGCAGAAGCCGGATCGTGTAGCGCAAGGTTGCCAGCAGACCACGCATAGTTCCGGGGGGGTTAGTCGAATGTCGACCGCTACTCTCTCAGCGCCTTGATCGGGTTAATTCGGGCCGCCCGTAACGCCGGCAATAGACTGGCGAGAACGGTGGCGATTCCCAGAATGAGGACGCTAACAGCGAGTGAGATCGGATCGGACGGCGCGACACCGTATAGCATCCCCTGGATCAGGTGAGCCAGGATTAATGCCGCACCCAGTCCAGTCACTAAACCGAGCCCAACAATCTTCAGGCCTTGTTCTGAGATAAGTTTCAGGATATTGGCTGACTCTGCTCCCAACGCGATCCGGATGCCGATCTCCCGGGTCCGTTGGCCAACTGCATACGCTAGAATTCCGTATAGCCCAATCGCCGATAAGAATAGGGCGGCACCAGAAAACAAGGTAACTAGCAGCATGGATAGTTTTCGGGTGACAAACTTCTGGGCGATCAGGTCGTCGTAAGTATTCACATCAATGATTGGCACACTCGGGTCAATCGAAGTGACCTGTTCACGAATAACTGGAATCAGGGCGTTCGGATCGGGTTCCGAACGTAAGATCAGGTGCACACTGTCCAGGCCCCATTGAGTGTAGGGAAAATAAGCCTGAAATGCGTTCTCCGACTGACCGGGGCTCTTAAAGCGCAGATGTTGAACAACCCCGACGACCGTGCAATCCCGGAGGCCATCCCAGCTTCGAACACTGATGCCTTTACCGAGAGGATCCTGACCGTGAAACCAATGTTCCGCAAAGGCCGCATCGATAATCATAACATTCGGTTTATTCAGCGTGTCATCCGCATTGAAGTCGCGGCCCTGTAGAAACGGAACCTGCAGGGTTCGAAAGTAATCCGGCGAGACCATTTGCCAGGTCAGAACCGGCTGACGGCCCGGACCAGGATCCGGCTGACCATCGACGGTAAAAGGACTGAGAGCTTCCCAATCCCATTTTAAGGGCGGCTGATCGCTCATGGTTGCTCCAGTGACGCCCGGGAGCCTGCGAATTTTTGGCAAGAGCGAATCCCAGAAGGCGCGGCCTTTTGCTGCATCATTTTCGTACCTCGCGCTACTCAAGTTAATCCCAACCGTGAGCAGATGGTGCGGATTGAAACCAAAAAGAACATTTTGCGCAGCTTGGAAACTGCGAACCAGCAATGTCGCGCCGATCAATAGAACGCAGGCGAGCGCGACTTGTGCCGCGACCAGAGCAGCTTGGGCACGCTGTCGTTGCCGTCCGCTGGTGCCAGTGCGATCGCCTTCTTCTTTCAGCCCCGGAGAAAAGCTCGCTTTGGAAAGACTCCAGGCCGGCAGAAGCCCAGAAAACAGCGAGGTGAGCAGGATTACTCCGAACACAAATGCCAGCGCATTCAAATCGACGCTCAATTCTTGAAAACGATACAGATCGGATGGGCTCAGCTTTTTGATAATTTCAGCTGCACCGAAGGCAATTAATAAACCGAGTATTCCGCCAAGAAATGAAAGTAACATTGTTTCCAGTAGCAGCTTGGCGATCAACTGCCGTTGGGTAGCGCCGAGAGCTGCTCGAATCATCATCTCCCGACGCCGTTGTAAACCACGAGCAAAAAGAAGATTAGCAACGTTCGCGCACGAGATTAACAGGAGACACCCAACGGCGGCTCCCAGTAGCCAAGTGGTCGCAGAGTAATCGTGGACCATGCTATCGAGTAATGGAAAAACGCGAATTCCGTAGCCTCGATTCGTGTCCGGGTAACGCCTCAGTAGGTTGTCATGAATGGTCTCGAGATCCGCCTGTGCTTGCGCAGTACTGACTCCGGGCTTTAACCGGCCGATACACAAGAAGTAATGGAGATCTCGAAGACCTAACGGATAACCGCGATTATTGCCAAAGAACCCGACAGGAGCAACCGCATTTGCCGGCACGTACAAATCGGCGCCGGGAGGTCCCCAATCGTTTACTTGGTCCGGGATCACTCCGATCACCTGAAAGCTGTGATCACCAAGGGTGAGATTTTCTCCGATAATCTTCGGATCCGAATGAAACCGGGTCTTCCAAAAACGTTCACTCAGCACTGCGAGGAGTGGTCCGTTCGGTATATCCTCCTGCTCAGTGAAAACTCGACCGATAACCGCCGGCAGACCAGTCACCCCGAAAAGGCCCGGAGAAACAAAATTAACGCCGAGGTGTTCAGGCTGACCGTTACCTATCAGGTCAAGGCCAAACCCGGTCGCCACGGACAGCGACGCAAATGTATGTTGCGCGGCGGTGATATCGACATAATCCGGATAATCGATGCGGCCGAACGGTTCGTTCGGATACGGCTCGCAGATCAGGACGATTCGATCTGCCTTTGGAAATTGGAGCGGTTTTAGAATCACCGCATCAACAAGCGTGAAAATCGCGGTGTTCGCGTCGATCCCGAAGCCAAGTATAAGTACCGCCGTGATGGTAAATCCGGGCGATTTTAGGAGGAAGCGGATGGTGTGGCGGAGATGGCGCACGGCGGGGGAGTGAGAAGCGATTGGTGATCGGTGGAGAACCTAAGCAGTTAGTAATCAGTTGGTCAGTAATCAGTTTTCTGAAAGGAGCTAGGAGTCGGACTTGCTTTTGCGATCTTTGCGCCTTTTTGCAGCCAGCCGCGCCGTAGGCCTTGCGGAGGCGGGGCTATTCCGGATTTCGTCTTTTGTCATCTGTCATTTGTCATTTGTCATGGGCTTCGCCTCAGCTATTAGCTATTGATCGAGCGCGTAGCGCCCTATTCGCGAAGCGCGGTAATCGGGTTAATCTTGATGGCTCGGAGTGCCGGTAACACACAGGCAAAGGTCGCAACCAGTCCGAGGATAACGGCGGCGAATATCAAGGTAATCGGGTCATAACCGGATACGCCATATAAGATGCTCCCGATAAAACGCGTTGCCCCTAAGGTTAGCACCAGTCCGATTACTATCCCGGCGGCGACCAATTTGATTCCCCTCGAGACGACCAGGTTGATAATGTTTGTGGATGTTGCTCCTAACGCGATCCGGACGCCGATTTCTCTTCGACGTTGACTCACATAATAGGCTAATACACCGTACAGACCGACCGCGGATAGGAATAAGGCGACCATAGAGAACACGGCACTCAGAAGCACGCCTAGGCGTTCCGTTGCAAATTTTTCCGCCATTAGATCGTCGAACGTCTTGATATCCGTTGCCGGCACCTCAGGATCCACGGATGCCACTAGTTTCCCGATTTCAGGGATCAGCGGGGAAGGATCGCCGGCGGTGCGCAGAAGCAGAAACTCTCGAAAAAGTCCATGCACCTGGTGATCAGGAAAATAGGCCTGATAAGGCGCCGCCGGATTCTGCGGTCGATTGTGCCGTGAGTTCTGTACTACACCGACAATGGTCCAGGCGGTGTCACGGCGCATTTCGCGACTTCCGCCGGGCAGTTCAATGATCTGTTTGCCAATCGGATTTTCGTTCGGAAAGTAATGTTGGGCCAAACCGGCATCGATGATCACGACGGGTTGGCCTGCAGTCCGATCATTTGCATCGAAATCCCGCCCTTGTAACAACGGGATTTGCATAGTTTGAAAATAGCCCGGCGAAATTGCCTGAGGGCACGTGGTGGGCTCTTTGCCGGCCTCGGCTTCAGGTTGTCCCATGATCCGGAAAGGCACGGTCGGATCCCCGAAAGTCCATTCGTACGGTTGCTCCGCATTCATCGCCGCCTCGGTTACACCCGGCAACTGGCGCGCCTTTTGCAGTACTTGATCCCAAAGAACCAGGAGCTGGTTAGGATCTTTTGCGTACTTGAGCGTGGTAGGACTGATATTCGCGTTTAACAGGTGCTGGGCGTCGAACCCTAGGGGTAAGTAAAAAGCTGCATAGAAACTACGCACTAATAGTCCGGCCCCAATGAGCGACACACAGGCAAGCGCCACCTGACTGGCAACCAGTAAAGACTGTGCTCGCTGCCGGTGAGGGCCAGCAGTCCCCGCGCGGCCGCCTTCATCCTTCAACGCCCACGCCAGGTCCGGGTGGGAAATACTCAAGGCCGGAAACAAGCCCGCTAATAATGCGACTAGAACCGTAACGCCGGTGATAAAAATGAAGGCGGTCGTATCCAATTGAACATCCTGGAACCGGCGAAAATCTTCCGGACTAACCTTTTTGACGAGCTCGACGGCAGCCCAGGCGACCGATAAGCCAGCCAGTCCGCCGATGGCGGAGAGAACGATGGTTTCAAGGAGCAGCTGGAGAACGAGACGCACGCGGGACGCACCAAGGGTCGAACGAATGTTCATCTCTTTTCTCCGATCCAGCGCTCTCGCGAAGAGCAGGTTAGCCACGTTCGAAATCGAGATCAGCAGAAGGCAGCCGACAGCAGCGCCGAGCAACCAGATAGTGGTTGCATAACTCGATACCGTGAGTCCGACGAACGATTCTACGCGGATCCCATACCCTTTTTCCGCATCAGGATAGCGTTGTGCGAGATTGTTTTGGACGACATCCAAGTCCGCTTGTGCTTTAGGCAAGCTCACCCCTGGTTTTAACCTGCCTATACAAAAGTGAGTGTGATGTCTCCGCTCCGGCTGAGACGTACCAAACCCGACATGCAATGGAACATAGAAGGTGTCGGTGGAAGGCGTGCTAACATCTTCCACTTGCCGGGGGCAAACCCCGATTACCTGAAAACTCAGACCACTGAGAACGATATTTTTACCGATTATTTGCGGATCGGCGTTGAACCGGTTTCTCCAAGCTGACTCACTCAAAACCACAACCGGTGGTCCACCGGACTTATCTTCGTCTTCGCTAAACGGGCGTCCCATTATAAATGGTAGGCCGGTGAGCCGGAACAAAGTCGGTGTGGCATAAATCGCAGTGACCCGTTCGGGAATCGTCGGGCCACTTAGATCGAAGAAATCCCACTCCGAGATCGCCAGCGTGTCGAGCGTATGGTTCGCGGTGCCGATATCAAGATAATCGAGGTACGAAATCCCCGACCAGTAGCGATCGTTCTCTTTTGGCTGCGATACATGCACCAGCCGGTCTGAGCTCGGAAATGGCAAAGCGTTCACCACCACGGTCTGGATCAAGCTGAACATGGCCGTGTTAGCACCGATACCGAAACCGAGGACGAGGATGGCGGTGATGGTAAATCCGGGCGACTTGAGAAGGAGTCGCACGCTGTATCGCAGCGATGCCAGCAAACCGTGCATAGTTCCGGGGGCTCTGGTGGAACTGAGAACGGCAAGTTACATGCCACGGCCCCCGAGTTCTCAACCTAAGTGGGTCCGTTCGGGTCGCCCGCTGCAAAACAGCGTGCCGAAGCGAGCCGTCTCGGCCTGTTGCCCGCTCCTTTGTGGCTTAGTGTCCTTGTGTGAGACGACTCCTCGGATCAGCATCGTCTCAAAATGAGAAAGCCCGTCTCATCTTGGGAATTTTCGTGAATTAACAGCCAGCCGGTTAGGCGAAGTTTATGTTGCCTCGCAACCCCGATTCACCAGCGCGCGTGAGTAACGCAGGTAAGTGTCCACATTCAGCCTGCCTGCTTCTGCGGCGAACAAGGATGATCACGCCCGGGTTGGAATGTTCGGCTATCACGAGCCCGGGCTCATTTGCCGGGCTACTAAGGAGTCGATCTCCGGCCGATGATCCTCATAATAAGCCAAGCATTCGTAGACTTGGGCGCGTGTCACATCAGGGAAGCTCCGCACAACGTCGTCCACGGTAGAACCATTGACGATCAAGCCAACCACATCGTGTACACCAATGCGGGTACCCTCGATAACTGGGTTGCCTCCGCGTACGTTTGGTAGCTTGACTAAATAACGGTAACCGGTAGCCGGCATAAGATTAATGCTAGCCCGACAGGCGGGTGCTGCAAAGGCGATTTTGGCACTTCAACCATCCGTCGATTCGCGTTAATTCGCGTCCATTCGTGGTTGATCTCTCCGGGTCTGGTCGCAGTGAAACCGCTGCATGACCTTGTTGTGAGATTTTCGGTTCTTCGTTCGCGCAGTGCTGTCACTGGGTCAGGGTCAATAAACGAATGGAATCAATCGCCGCGTCCTCAAACGGTAGTTCCGATATTCGTCGCCGAAATGCGTTTCCAGGAACTTCTCTTCGTCATTCATGCGGCTAACTAGGAGTAAGAACAGTAGAATGGATAGGAGCAATCCGATCGCGCTGCGAAAGATGAGCACGTAACCAACCATGGCAGCGAGTAGCCCGGTGTAGCTCGGATGCCGGATATAACGATAGAGGCCATCCGTCTTGAGCTGGTGCTCCGTTTGAATGGCGACCAACCCACTGAAACGCCGCCCCAGCGCAAAAGCGGCGGCTAAGCGCAAAATTGATCCGGCCAAGAATAGGATCAGACCGAAATAACGGACCGGGTCGCCATCAATAACCCAAATATCGCGTCGGTCGCAGAAGGGCGGAACCACCACTTCCGCCAGGATGACCAAGCCAAACCCATAAAGGATGGTTTTACTCGCGGAAGAGTGAGCTACGCCACCGCTTACACCTGAAGTACCGGTGAACCAAGCAACGATCAGTAACAGAAAGGATCCGATAACCAGCCAGGTGCGAGCTGGATGCTCGAAAAAAGTCGACCAATCGCCCCAAGCCAGAATGGTGAGGGCGAGCTGGATGACCACACCGACGGTGGAAGAGACAACGATCCGGGGGTTGACGATTGGCATCGCTCAGAATAGCCGCAAAAGGGAGGAGTCCAAGGAGTCCAAGGAGTCCAAGGAGTCCAAGGAGTTACAGGAGTTGCAGGAGTTCAGGAGCGCTAACGCCATATCGGAAGTGACTGTCCTAGTCGCGCCTTCTCCCGGGGGCGGCGCTGGGTAAGAAAGCTTTCCTCGGAAAGAATTCGAGGTGTCCGGTAGGTCCCGCCGATGGCGCTCCTGAACTCCTGCAACTCCTCGGACTCCTCCTTTTGACATCTGATGCGTGATGCTTGATGTTTAGCTAGCGATGAGGACAACGTTAGATTTAGATGACGACATCCTGGCTGCAGCCCGCTCGATTGCCTCGGCCCGAAAACAGACGATGGGAAAGGTGGTGTCGGATCTGGTGCGACAAAGTCTCGCTACGAAAGCTAAGCGAGGACCGACGGGTATACCTCTGCTTCCCCGGCGACCGGGCCTGATCGTGACGAACGAACTTATCGACAAGCTGCGCGAGGACGAAGGACTTTAGTACGTTAAGGTGCAACGTCTCCTCGATATCAACGTATTGATCGCCCTTTGCGATCCGAATCATGTCGACCACCAGCGCGTCGCAACTTGGTTCCAAAAGACAGGCGCAAAAGCTTGGGTCGCCTGTCCGATTACGGAGAACGGTTTTGTCCGGATCTTATCAAATCCCAACTATCCGGGCTTGTCGGGCAGCGTAACGGCCGCTTCACAGCTTTTGCAAACACTGCGGAGGCACAAGGGTTATTCTTTCTGG
>Ga0209240_1000044_pt1 | contig 44168 bp, 42 predicted proteins | sample GraSoi_2013_80cm_FD_185828 | JGI IMG/M metagenome (GOLD analysis project Ga0209240, IMG submission 185828) | Grasslands soil microbial communities from the Angelo Coastal Reserve, California, USA - Sample 9_17_2013_80cm (SPAdes) (version 2) | ecosystem: Environmental > Terrestrial > Soil >...
GGCGTGGCTGGACGAGCCGGTCAATGAGAACGCAACGGTCTTGCCGTTGAAATCCTCGATTTTCTTGATCGGCGAGCTGGCGGGGACATACCAGTAAAGGTCGGGTGCACCGATCATTTCGCTGCCAATGATGCGAATCGGCGCGCCCTTGGCGAAAGTGCCCACCGCGGCCGACACGCCGGCCGCGGTTGCAATATCCATGCTGCCGCCGATGACCGCCTGGATCGATTCGGGCCCGGCCTGGACGTAAAGGATCTCCAGGTCGAGGCCGTGCTTCTTGAAAATACCGCCCCGTTGGCCGAGCTCGGCGACACCGGCGTCCCATGCCCCGCGCTGCGGGATCGCGACCTTCAACGTCTCCTGCGACCAGGCACCGCGACCGGCCGCCACGACCAGCGCGAGCGCGGCAACCACCGTGCTCAATCTAGGCCAGCTCATTGTCGTTCCTCCTCTAGGCGCCGTCTGCGAATGCTGGCGGGACAGCAATCATATGAACCTCGCCGCAAGCGCATCAAGCCATATCACGGGAGGGACTCGACAGGGCGATCATTGCCGGCAGATGATGCTGGTTCAACGCGCGCCATCGACCAATGCCCCGGTTCAAGACCAGGCACACGCCGGCAGAGCTACTTGCGGACGAGTTCCTCCAGGAGAAGGCTTCCGCACTCGGCCGAGCAGGACGCGCGCTTGAAGCAAGTCTCGCTGCATTGGCCGCGTTCGACGCCGGCCATTCACAGGCGAGTTCGGCTGCTGAATGCCGGCAGAGGCGCGCCTCGCTCGTCGCGGAGGCGAGCCTTGCGCTGTGCCATTTCGTGGTCCAACGGGAGGCCTGCGGACTGCGCGACCTGCACTGCGTGCTCCGCGATTACCGCGTACCGCACGAGGTGTACGCGCGCATGGGCGCAATTGCCGGAGAGTCGCTGCCCGTGCCTCGCCTCCAGCGATAGCGCCCAACGCGACTCAGCGCTTCCGTCAGGTTTTCAGGTCAGCGGCTATCGATCCTGCCCCGGCCGCCTCGGTTCCGACCGGGGTGCCAGGGTCGCCGAATCCCGTTATGATTTTCATGCTGCGCCGATTCTGGCGCAAACGCTCAAGCGAAGGGGAGCACGCATGGACGTCCTCATCGGTGTAATCATCACCTTCCTCGTTGTTATTCTGGTACTTTATCTCGTCAATATGCTGCCGCTCGACGCCCGCGCCCGACAGATCGTTCGCATCATCGTGATCATTCTCGGGGTGATTTCGCTGCTGAAGTATCTTGCGGTGTTCTAGGCCATCGAAGCCCTGCCTCGTCACGGCCGGTGTTCCACGCTAGGCTGATCGAGCTTTGCATCAACCGTGGAAGGCCAGAAGGAGGAGTGCGATGAGCATGAGCGTGGGTGTGCTCGACCACTACAACGTCTCGACCCGCAACTTGCGGGATACCGTGCGCTTTTACGAGGAGATGCTCGGATTAGTAAACGGGCCACGCCCGCCGTTCGATTTTCCCGGCGCTTGGCTCTACAGCGAAGGGCATCCGGTACTGCACCTCAACGACATCTCGCCAACCGACAAGCCGCAGCGGCCGGATTCGGGCGTAATCGACCACATCGCGTTTGGCAGCCGCGGCTTCGAGGCGATCAAGCAGCATCTCACGCGCAAAGGGGTACCGTTTCGCGTCAACGAGGTGCCGAACAGCACGCGCCGGCAGATTTTCGTGACCGATCCGAACAACGTGTTGATCGAGCTTAACTTCGACGTCGCGAAGGAGATGCCTTCCCGCTGACTCGTCCGTCCAAGGCGACCGGCGCGGCCGCCGACCGGCGCTGCTTTGCTTTCACCACCTTCTCGGCAATGAAACGCGGCAGCGCGAATGCTGCCACGTGCACTTCGGGCGTCCAGTATTTCGTCGGAAATCGGCCGGCCCTGTCGTAGCGATTCGCGATCGTCTCGACCGAAGCGTGACGCAATTTGATGTTGTCTGTGGCCCAGCCGATAGCCAAATGGCCGCCCACGTATGTCGGGATCGCCGCGACGTAGCAATAGCCGTCGGCGAACAACTTGAGAAAGCTGGCAACGGCCGCGGTGAGTTCGTCCGATTGGAACATCGGTACGCCTCTCTGCGTGACCATCACCGCACCCTTGGTCATACAACGGCTGCAAGCGGCGTAGAATTTTTGGCTGAACAGGACCTTCCCCGGCCCCAGGGGGTCCGTCGAATCAACGATGATGACGTCGAAACGACGGTCCGTTTTGGCGACGTATTTCATACCATCGGCGATGATGAGATCGAAGCGCTTGTCGGCGAATACCGGCTTCGTGAATTCCGGGAAGTGGCGTTTGGAAAACTCGATAACCGACGCGTCGATCTCCACCTGGGTAAGCCGCTTGACCGATTTGTGCTTGAGCACCTCCTCGGCGACGCCGCAATCTCCCCCGCCGACAATCAGCACCTCCTCGGCGTGACCATGCGCTAAGATGGGCACATGGCTCATCATCTCGTGATAGACGAACTCGTCCGTGGTCGTGACCTGGGTGGCACCATCGAGCATCAGCATCTTGCCGAAGAAGGGATGTTCGAACAAAACGAGATGCTGGTGCTCCGTCTGTAGCTCGTAGATCACGCGCTTGACCTCATAGGTCATGCGGAAACCGAGGTCGTCGAACAGCGTTTCGGGAATCCGGCGTCTTTCGGCCATGTCGAGGCGGCGGATGAAGGCTGCGGGACGAGAAAGCGCGGAACCGGCGCCGCCGATGCGCGCTCATGCCCTCTGATCAGGTGTCCCGCCCGCGCAGGATTTCGTTGACTTCGACGCGTTTCGCTTTGAAGGCCTTTCGGAGCACGGGGATACACACGTCGGGAGTGGCCCTGCCGCACATGAACAGGTCCAGGGCGGCATAGTCGATATCGGGCCAAGTATGGATCGAAATGTGGCTCTCGGCCAGCACCGCCACGCCCGATACACCATTCGGGTGGAAATGGTGTAGATGGATGTGCAGCAGTGTCGCCTGTGCCGCCTCCACGCAGCGCCGCAGCGTCGCCTCGATCAAGTCAATGTCGTCGAGGCCTTCGGCTCCATGCAGATCGACGATCAGATGCACGCCAGCGCAGCGCACGCCGTCGCGCACGGCGAAATGCCCTTCGCGGCCCTCCGTGGATGCAGCCTTGACCACAGCCACGTGAGCGACGCTCTTTCGGGCGGTGCTTGGCGCCGCCAAGCCCTTCCCCGATCGCAAGAGGGCGTTCTGGCGCATTGCCGTCCTCCCCAACCGAGTGATTCAACCCGAGTACCGACAAGCGGCGTCAGGCAAGCGAATGCCGCCGATCAGCCCGCACGCGGGGGACAGATCACAGCGGCCTGCCCCCACATAAGGCCCAAACCCTTGGAGTCAAGAAGATTCTGCAGAGCAGAGGTTTAGAAACTCCTAGCGGAGGCGTACGGCTGTTCGGGGCGCAGCATCGGCTTGAGTAAGCCGCGCGTGCGCGCGGACAAGAGCGTGCCGTGCCGTCGAGAAACCGAGCGGGCGGCGGTGATCAACGCCTGCACGAATCGCCGCTTAGGCAATACGTCGCGACCGCCATGTGCATTGCTGACCGGCTCGCCCGACGATCGTGCGAGGCGCCGACGCTGACCCTAGGAGGAGGCGCGGACAGCCGCTAATGTCCGAGGATTGCGAGGAAAGCGATGACGGACAGTCCCGCACGGCACAGGTTTTTGCGATGCATGTGCTGCGCGCCGCCGGCCGCACCGGCGCAACCCGCGCGCAGACGGTTTTTGGCCGGCGTGGCCGGCCTCGGTTTGGGGGCGGTGCCGGCGATTGGCCCGGCGCCTGCGGCCGCGCAAGTCTCCGCCGCCAAACCGCAGATAGACGTGCATCACCACTTCATTCCGCAATTCCACGTGGATGCCATGATGGCACCGGGACGGCGCGCAACAGGTCCGCCGCCGAAATGGTCGCCGGCCTTGTCGCTCGAGGAAATGGACAAGAGCGGGATTGCGACCGCGATCCTGTCGATCGCCCAGCCTGGAGTGTGGTACGGAGACAATGTCGAGGAGGCGCGCACCCTCTCGCGTCAGCTTAACGAATACGGCGCGAGGCTCGTGCGAGACCACCCCGGCCGCTTCGGCCTGTTTGCAGTCATCGCGCCACCCGACGTGGAAGGCAGCCTCAAGGAGATCGAATACGCCTTCGAGACGCTCAAGGCGGACGGCATCGGGCTCTTGACCAGCTACCAGACCAGGTATCTCGGCGATCCTTCTTTTGCCCCGGTCTACCAAGAACTCAACCGGCGCAAGGCGGTGGTCTATGTCCACCCGACTACCCCGGATTGCTGCCGAGGGCTCGTTCCCGGCATACCGCCGTCGTCGATCGAATACGCAACCGATTCCACGCGGACCATTGCGCACCTCGTGTTCACCGGAACCGCGATGAGATTTCCCGACATTCGCTGGATCTTCTCCCACAGCGGCGGCACGCTGCCATTCCTGACCAGCCGTTTCGTTCGTCTCGCCGAAGAACGCAGGCCGGCGAATCTCCCCGATGGGCCGTTGCCCGAGTTCAGAAAGTTCTATTACGAGCTGGCGCAAGGCAACACGCCAGGGCAGATCGCAGCACTGCTGAAGATGGTATCCATTTCGCAGGTCCTTTACGGCACGGACTATCCGTTCCGGGATGGCGCGGAAGTCAACCGCGGCATCGCCGAGTGGGGATTCACCGCCGCGGATCGGGGCGCCATCGAACGGGAGAATGCGCTGAGGTTGTTGCCGCGTGTCAGGGGAAGCTGAGCCGCGCTGATCACTTCTCCGGCAGCGCTAGTCTGATGTGCAGCTCGCGCAACTGCTTGGGCGAGACCTCCGACGGCGCTCCCATCATCAAATCCTCCGCGCGCTGATTCATCGGAAACAGCACGACCTCGCGCAGGTTCTCCTCTCCGCACAACAGCATGACGATGCGGTCGATGCCCGGGGCGATACCGCCGTGCGGCGGCGCGCCGAGCGAAAGCGCGTGCAGCATTCCGCCGAATTTTTGCTCCAACGCTTTTTCGTCGTAACCAGCGATCGCAAACGCTTTGCGCATGACATCAGGACGGTGGTTACGGATGGCTCCCGAGGAGAGCTCCACGCCATTGCAGACGATGTCGTATTGGATTGCCCTGATGGACAAGATGGTCTCGTGGTCGGCGGGGTCGAGCGCGAGGAATTCTTCGGCTGCCATGTTCGGCATGGAGAACGGATTGTGGGAAAAATCGATTCTCTTCTCCTCCTCGTTCCATTCGTACATGGGGAAGTCGACAATCCAGCAGAACTCGAACCGGTCCTTGGCGACCATTCCGAGCTCCTCGCCGATCTTGCTGCGCGCGGCACCGGCGAGCTTGGCAGCAGCTGCCGGCTTGCCGGCCGCAAAGAACAGGCAATCGCCCGGACCAAGACCTGTCTTGGCTCGCAGCCTTTGCTGAACGTCTGCCGGAACGAATTTGGCGATCGGACCTTTGCCGTCATCGCCTTCCCAAACAATATATCCAAGCCCTGCCGCGCCCATGTCGGAGCGTGCCCAGTCGTTGAGCTTGTCGAACCAGGAGCGCGGCTGAGTCGCTGCCGCCGGCGCCGGAACCGCACGGACGACACCACCCGCCTTGATCAAGTTTCTAAACGCATTGAACGTGACACTTGCCTCGTTGAACTCGTCGGTCACGTCGGCGATTATCAGTGGGTTGCGCAGATCCGGTTTGTCGGAGCCGTATTTCACCATCGCTTCCTGATACGGAATGAGGGGAAACTTCTGCGTCACGGGCTTGCCGGCGGAAAACTCCTCGAATACCCCGCGCATGACCGGCTCGACCGCGTCGAAAACGTCCTGCTGGGTGACGAAACTCATCTCCAGGTCGAGCTGGTAAAACTCGCCCGGTGAGCGGTCCGCGCGCGCGTCCTCGTCGCGGAAGCACGGCGTGATTTGGAAGTAGCGGTCGAACCCCGACACCATGATCAGCTGCTTGAATTGCTGTGGCGCTTGCGGCAAGGCGTAGAATTTTCCAGGATGAAGCCGCGACGGCACGAGATAGTCGCGCGCCCCTTCGGGCGAAGATGCAGTCAGGATGGGCGTGTGAAACTCGAAGAAGCCTTGCTGCTTCATCCGCCGCCTGATCGAGTCGATCACGGCGACGCGGGTCATGATATTTCGATGCAACCGCTCGCGGCGCAAGTCGAGAAACCGGTATGTCAGCCGGATTTCTTCGGGGTATTCCTGCTCGCCGAATACCGGCATCGGCAGCTCAGCGGCGGGCCCGAGCACCTCGATCTCGCGGATGTAGACTTCGACGGCACCGGTCGGCAGTTCCAGATTTTCGGTGCCGGCGGGACGCTGGCGCACCTTGCCGTCGACCCGGACCACCCATTCCGAGCGCAGCATCTCGGCCGTCTTAAACGCGGGCGAGTCGGGGTCCGCCACCACCTGGGTGATGCCGTAATGATCGCGCAGGTCGATGAACAGCACGCCGCCATGATCGCGGATGCGGTGGCACCAGCCGGAAAGCCGCACCTCCTTGCCGATGTCGCTTGCGCGAAGCGCGCCGCAGGTATGGGTGCGGTAACGGTGCATGCTGATGTCCCTCGATGCGCGCGGAAAGGCACATGCGCAGGCTCGCTTGTCAAGAACGCGCCCGGGGCTTGACGACACAGTTCAGCCTCGCTCGATGCGGCTATCCCGCGTGACGCTGGGCCGGAGGTCTCGACACCGCAGCGCCGATCTGCACACTCGGCTTGCCGGGTTGCGAGCTTCGAAAATCATGGCCAAGGCGAAGCAGTCTCAGACGCCTTCTGCCGACGCGAGCGCGCGCATGACGACGGCCGAAGCGACCGTGGCCGCGCTCATCACCCACGGCGTCGACACGATCTACGCCTTGCCAGGCGTGCACAACGACTCCTTCTTCGACGCCCTGTTCAAGGCTGCCGACCGCATCCGCGTTGTTCACACACGGCACGAACAAGGCGCAGCCTATCTCGCCCTCGGCGCAGCCCTGGCGACCGGCAAGCCCCAGGTCTACTCGGTAGTGCCTGGGCCCGGCTTACTCAACTCCGCGGCTGCATTGCTCACGGCTTACGGAATGAACGCACCGGTGCTCGCGCTCGTGGGGCAAATCCCGCAATCCGCGATTGGGCGGGGCCTTGGGCACCTGCACGAGATTCGCGACCAGGCAGGCATCATTGCCCGTGTGGTCGATTTCTCCGCGCGCATTCGCGCGCCATCACAGGCCGCAGAGCTCGTCGCACGTGCCTTGCAGGCGATGCGCATAGCCCGGCCCGGCCCGGCGGTGCTGGAATGCGCCATCGACGTTTGGGGCCGCAGCGCGACTGTCCCGGTGGCTGCGCCGGTTCTAACCGCGCCGCAAGAGCTAATCGACGAGGATGCGCTTCGTGACGCCGCTCAGCGCTTGGCTGCCGCCAAACGCCCGCTGATCGTTGCCGGCGGCGGCGCGCAAGGTGCGGCCGCCGAAGTCGCCCAGTTATCGGAGCTGTTGCAAGCGCCGGTGCTCGCCTATCGGCGCGGTCGCGGCGTGCTCGACAGCCGCAATCCCCTCAGCGTTACCCTGCCGCTCGGCCGCGAATTGTGGGGCGAAGCCGACGTGGTGGTCGGTGTGGGAACGCGACTTTTCTATGGTTATACGCAATGGGGCATCGATCCCGATCTCGCCATCATTCGCATCGATGCCGATGCGGACGAGCCGGAAAGGTTTGCACCACCCGCGGTGGCACTCATCGGCGATGCCAAACCGATCTTACGTCATCTGATCGATGCGCTAGCGACCCAGCATCGGCGTTCTCGCCGTGCAGAAATGGAGGAGCGGCAAGCCAAGATGCGCCGGCGCCTCGAGAAGCTCGCCCCACAACTCGCTTTTCTCGAGGCAATCCGCGCAGAGCTTCCCGAAGATGGCATTTTCGTCGACGAAGTCACGCAGATCGGTTTTTCCGCCCGGCTCCTGCTTCCGGTGTACAAACCGAGGACCTTCCTTTCGCCGGGCTATCAGGACAACCTCGGCTGGGGCTATGCCACCGCCCTCGGTGCACAGCACGCGCGGCGCGATGTACCAGTACTGTCGATCACGGGTGACGGCGGCTTTCTCTTCACCTCGAACGAGCTTGCGACCGCAGTCCATCATCGGATTCCGTTGAGCGTGGTCGTGTTTAACGATGGCGCCTTCGGGAATGTGCGGCGCACTCAAGAGGAGCAGTTCGGCAACCGCGTGATCGCCAGCGATCTCACCAACCCCGATTTCGTGCGCTATGCCGAGAGCTTCGGTGCTGAGGCGGAGCGTGCGCGCAGTCCACAAGAGCTGCGGGCGGCGCTCAAGCGCGCATTCAAGCGCCGCGACGGACCAACCCTCATCGAAGTGCCGGTCTCGCAAATGCCCTCACCCTGGGAATTCATCCACATGCCGCGCGTGCGGGGCTAATGGGCGAACTCGCTCACGGGCGGATCGGTCCGCGCCACAGTATGCCCGCCGGACTCGGCAGCATCGACGCCTGTCCCCAACACCTTCCTGCGCCCCTGACAAAACGGGCGCTCTGCGCTATTTAGCCCCCCATGCAGCCGATCACGACGACCAAGAAACTCGCGGACGCCTGCGCGCGCCTGGCGCGGCATCCCTTCGTCACGGTCGACACCGAGTTCTTGCGCGAAAGCACCTATTACCCCCGGCTTTGCGTCGCGCAGATGGCGAGCCTCGAAGAGGCGGTCGTTATCGACGCCCTTGCCGTGGGGATCGATTTTGCTCCCTTTTTCGCGCTGATGGCGAACGAGAATGTCATCAAGGTCTTTCATGCCGCCCGCCAGGACATCGAAATTTGCTGGCACGAAGCCGGTATTATCCCTTCACCTATCGTCGACACTCAGGTCGCCGCCATGGTGCTGGGCTATGGCGATTCGATCTCTTACGACCAGCTCGTGCAGCGCATCACCGGAGACACCCTGGACAAATCGCATCGCTTCACCGACTGGACGCGTCGGCCGCTCAGCGAGGCGCAACTCGCCTATGCGATCTCCGACGTCACACACCTGCGCGATGTCTATCTCAAGCTCTCCGCTGATCTGGAAAAGCGCGCACGCACCGATTGGATGCGCGAGGAAATGAAGGTGCTCACCTCGCCTACCACCTATCGCTTCGAGCCGGAGCATGCCTGGGAACGCCTGAAGACGCGGGTACGCAAGCCCAAGGAGCTTGCCGTGCTCATCGAGGTCGCCGCTTGGCGCGAGCGCGAGGCGCAGGAGCGCGACGTGCCGCGCGGGCGCGTGCTCAAGGACGACGTCATCAGCGACATCGCGGTCCAGGCGCCCACGACCACCGAACGGCTCGCGGCCCTGCGCTCCCTGCCCAGGGGCTTCGAGCGCTCGAAATGGGGCGAAGCGATCGTCGAGGCGGTCCGGCGCGGGCTCGCGCGCGACCCAAAAACGCTGCCGCGGCTCGACCGCCCCAGGCCGCCCGTCAACGGGCAGGCTACCGTGGAGCTGCTCAAGGTGTTGCTGCGCATGACCGCGGAACGGCATGGGGTTGCCGCCAAGGTAATCGCCACCGTCGACGACCTCGACCGCATCGCCGCCGACGATGAAGCCGATGTCCCGGCCATGTCCGGTTGGCGGCGGGAGCTATTCGGCAACAAGGCGCTCGCACTCAAGCAGGGGCGGCTCTCGCTCGCAATCGAGAAAGGCCGTGTCGTTGCGGTGGAGCGTGACTGATCCCGGTTGCGAGGAAGCCGCCATGAAAACACGTGCCGCCGTTGCACTCGAAAAGGGCAAGCCGCTGACGGTCATGGACGTCCAGCTGGACGGGCCGAAAGCCGGCGAAGTCCTTGTCGAGGTGAAAGCCACCGGCATCTGTCATACCGACGACTTCACGCTTTCCGGCGCCGATCCGGAAGGTCTGTTTCCAGCGATCCTGGGCCACGAAGGCGCCGGCATAGTCGTCGATGTGGGGCCGGGCGTGGCGAGCGTCAGGAAAGGAGACCACGTCATTCCGCTCTACACGCCGGAATGCCGGCAATGCCCGTCATGTTTGTCACGCAAGACCAATCTATGCACCGCCATCCGGGTGACGCAGGGCCAAGGCGTGATGCCCGATGGCACTTCCCGCTTCTCGATCGACGGGAAGAAGTTGCACCACTATATGGGCACATCGACTTTCTCGAATTTCACCGTGCTGCCCGAGATCGCGGTCGCCAAGATTCGCGAGGATGCTCCCTTCGACAAGGTCTGCTACATCGGCTGCGGCGTCACCACCGGGATCGGCGCCGTTCTCAACACTGCCAAGGTGGAGCCCGGCTCTAGCAGCGTCGTCTTCGGGCTCGGCGGCATCGGGCTCAATGTCATCCAGGGGCTGCGGCTTGCCGGCGCTGACATGATCATCGGCGTCGACATCAACCCGGCGAAGAAGCAATGGGGCGAGCGTTTCGGCATGACCCATTTCGTCAATCCGAAAGAGGTCGGCGGCGACTTGGTCGCGCATCTTGTCAACATGACAAAGCGCGGTGCCGACCAGATCGGCGGCGCCGACTATACGTTCGACTGCACCGGCAATGTCAGCGTCATGCGGCAGGCCCTGGAGGCGTGCCATCGCGGGTGGGGTCAGTCCATCATCATCGGCGTCGCCCCCGCGGGAGCGGAAATCGCCACCCGACCGTTCCAATTGGTCACCGGCCGGGTCTGGAAGGGTACCGCATTCGGAGGCGCGCGCGGCCGCACCGACGTGCCCAAAATCGTCGATTGGTACATGGACGGCAAGATCGAAATCGATCCGATGATCACGCACACGATGGCGCTCGCGAACATCAACAGGGGGTTCGAGCTGATGCACAAGGGCGAGAGCATCAGGAGTGTCGTGGTATATTGAGCGTGGGCAAAACTCGATCGGTGCAATAGGTCCGAGGATCGGGAGCTCAGAGAATCCGGGCGCTTTACCGGTTCGGACGGATCCGCTGTAGAAATTCCCATGTGGGAACCCCACTCAGCCCGCCGACAGCGCCACTGAGGTAACTCGGAATGTCCGAGCTGAAAAGCCAGTGCCAGAACAGCCCGACAAGGTAGCTGCTCAGCAGCATGACCGCCAACGTGATCAGCAATCGCTGCCAGATCGGCACGGCATTCTCCTCCTGCCAACCTCCGCTGTGGCTGGTTTAGGGCCGAAGATGACATACAACGCCGGACCGCCTTCTGCTCGACCGGCGCGTCGGGGTTGACAAGCTACCGCGACTCCGGACAGGCCGCTCGTCACCCCGTCTCCATCGCCGGCTCGCGGCCGATAAGCCGGGCGAGCTGGCGCAGCCGCACGAATACCCGCTCCCCGGCGAGCGCCTCTAAGCCATTGTCGAAGCGCAGCACCAATCGACCGCGCTCGACCACCATCGGCGTCCTCGGCAGCACGCCAGTGGTCGAGGCGGAGACGAGATAGGCGACGCGCAGCGCCGCGCCGAGCACCCGCGCACGATCGAGCACGCGAGTCGAAGCGAGCTCGCGCAGCCGAGGCGAGAGTTCCTCGTCAACTAGCCCAACGTGCCGGAAGAACACGGCGAGGGCAATAAAGGTACGTCCGGGGTGATCAACGGCGACGAACGCGGCATTGGCGATGATGTTGAGCGATTGCTCGCCGCGGTAATCGGGATGCGCCCGCCACCCGATATCGGCGAGCAGGCATGCTACGTGACGCAATCGCTGCTCCTCCGCGGTCTCTTCGAGCCCGGAAGACGCCATGAACCGGTCAGTCCAGGCGATCAACTCCTCGCCATGGGCGGGCGAACGCGAGCGCAGTACGTTGAGCTCGCTTGCCGCCGCGATCAACGGATCCTTGTCGCGCTCTTTGAGCTCGAGCATCGAATAGAGCAAGCCCTCACGCACACCGAGCGCGGAGATGACGATGTCCTTGGGTCGGGCAATCCGCACTAGGTTCTCGAGCACCAGCGCCGCATAGGCGAGCAACGGCCGTCGCGCATCGGCCACCACCTCGATTTGCGAAAGCATCTCGGGATCCACGCGGTGTACGAGACTGGAGAACTCGAACGCCTCCCGCGCGGGCATCACGTAGCCGTGCATGACGTGCAGCGGATAACCCGTCTGCCACATGTGCAGCCGAGCCAAGGCGCGCCAAGTTCCTCCGATCGCATAGAAAGTGCGGCCTTTTCCGCTTTCGAGCAGGCTCGCGTCATCGAGCGTCGCCCGCACGATCTTTTCCGCCTTCTTGATCGACTTCGACGAAACGTCCTGCAGCGCAAGGCCTCCCAGCGGCAGCGTCAAACCGGCCTTGATGCGTTGACCCTGCACTTCGGTCAGCTCGAGCGAGCCGCCGCCCAGATCGCCGACGATGCCGTCCGGCTTGTGGAAGCCGGACACCACGCCAAGAGCGGATAACTCGGCCTCGCGCTTGCCGGAGAGGACATCAATCTTGGTGGCGCAAATGTGTTCGGCCTCGGCGACGAACGCCTTGCCGTTTTCGGCCTCTCGGCATGCCGCGGTAGCGATCGCCCACAGTTTGGCGACCTCCATGCGCTCGCATAGGGCACGAAACCGCGGCAACGCAGCCAATGCCTTCTCGACCGCATCGGCGGCGAGAAGACCGGTCGTTTGCACCTCGCGTCCGAGGCCAGCCAGAACTTTTTCGTTGAAGATCGGGGTCGGGCTGCGAGTGAGGCCTTCGTACACAACCAGCCGCACGGAATTCGAGCCAATGTCGATCACCGCGACCGGCGGCCCGTAATCGAGACGACCTTGCGCGATATTCATGGCGGGTCGATGCCGCTTACGAGCGGTCGAGACGGCGTATAAGGCTTCGCGGGGATGATTCTTTGAGCGATTTGCCACGGCCCGACAGACTCGGATTGGTCATGAAGTATTTATGAGCGTTGAAAGGCTCCTCGCCCTCGGCTGGTTTTATGCGATTCGAGGTGCCGTCGGGTAGCAATTTCCAACTTTGCTCATTGTCCTTGAGATTCGCCATCATGATTTGATCGAGCACTTGCTCGTGCACGGTGGCATTGAGGATTGGGCACAATACCTCGACGCGGCGGTCGAGATTGCGCGGCATCACGTCGGCGGAGGAGATGTATACCGCCGCCTTTGGGTGCGGCAGCCCGCGCCCGGTGCCGAAGCAGTAGATGCGGCTGTGCTCGAGGAAGCGACCGACGATCGATTTGACCCTGATATTCTCGGACAGCCCGGGCAGGCCGGGCCGCAAGCAGCAGATACCGCGCACGACGAGCTCGACGGCAACGCCGGCCCGCGACGCCTCATAAAGTAGGTCGATGATCTCGGGATCGACCAGTGCATTGTCCTTGATCCAGATCGCGCCCGGACGACCTGCCCTGGCATGCGCGATTTCCTGCTCGATGTGCTCGCAGATGCGCTCGCGCAGCGTGAGCGGGGAAACCGCCATGCGCTCGAGCGCGGCTGGCTCCGCATAGCCGGTCACATAATTGAAAATATGTGCGACGTCGCGCGCGATGACAGGATCGGAAGTGAAGAACGAGAGATCGGTATAGATTCGCGCGGTAACCGGATGATAGTTGCCCGTTCCGACGTGCACATAAGACGCAAGCGCCCCACCCTCGCGCCGCACAACCATCGACAATTTGGCGTGAGTTTTGAGCTCGATAAAGCCATAGACGACCTGGGCGCCAGCGCGCTCCAGCGCGCGCGACCAGCGGATATTGGCTTCCTCGTCGAACCGCGCCTTGAGCTCGATCAACGCGGTGACCGATTTTCCCGCTTCGGCAGCCTCGACGAGCGCGCGCACGATGGAAGATTCGGCCGATGTCCGGTAGAGCGTCTGCTTTATTGCGACCACATCGGGGTCGCGCGCGGCCTGCTGCAGGAACTGGACGACGACATCAAACGACTCGTAAGGATGATGAACGACGAGGTCTTTTTGGCGGATGGCCGCGAAACAGTCTCCCGCGTGATCGCGAATGCGCTCGGGATAGCGTGGATTGTAGGGCACGAATTCGAGATCAGGACGATCTACGGCCATCAACTGCGAGAGCTCGTTGAGCGCCAAAACACCGTCGACCAGGAAAACCTCGTCGTCAGCGCACGCCAGGGCCCGTTGCACGAATCGGCGCAACTCCACAGGCATGGCAGCTTCAATCTCGAGCCGGATGACCGATCCGCGCCGCCTGCGCTTGAGCACGGTCTCGAACTCACGTACCAGATCTTCCGCCTCCTCCTCGATCTCGACCTCGGAATCGCGAATGACACGGAAAGGACCCTGCCCTTTTACGGCGTAGCCTGGGAAGAGACGGCCGATAAACAGACCGATCACCTGCTCAAGCGTGATCACACGGGCGGTAGATGCTCCTTCCGCACTCGGCAGGCGGACGAAGCGGTCGAGCTTATTCGGCATTCGGATGAGCGCGTTCATCGCCTTGCCGTCGCTCGCCCGCGCGAGCTGCAGCGCAATGGTGAAGCCGAGATTCGGGATGAAGGGGAAGGGATGTGCGGGATCGATGGCGAGCGGAGTGAGTAGGGGGAAGATGTGCCGAAGGAAATGATCTTCGAGCCACGTCTTCTCTTTCTTGGTCACCTCCGGGCCTTCGGTGAGTATGATGCCGTGTTCGGCCAACATCTGCCGAAGCTCGCGCCAACGCTTCTGCTGGTCACTCGCGAGCGCGCCCACGGCCTCGCCAATCCGGGTGAGTTGTTCAGCTGGAGTGAGCCCGTCCGGGCTCTTGAGCGTGAGGCCGGCGCGCAGCTGAGCCTTAAGGCCGGCAACGCGAACCATGAAGAACTCGTCGAGATTATTGGCCGAGATCGACAGAAACCGGACACGCTCGAGCAGAGGATGGGCTTCGTTTGCCGCCTCTTCGAGGACGCGCCGGTTGAATTGGAGCCATGACAACTCACGATTGATGAACCGCTCCGGGCTCGCGACGAGATCAATGGCCGCACTCGGTTCGACCGCGCCCAGGCTGGCGTCGGCTTCTTCTTTCACAACAATGACTTGGCTGCGGTTAGCCATGGCCGAGCGGTTCTGATGAGGGGCGCAATCTCGCCGTCATTCGTGACGACGATGTGACATAAGGCCCCGCCCTCAACGAGCCGTCAAGGCTCGAACGTGCGCAGGATTTCGGCGGCCAATGCCCTGGTTAATGGCCGCTTCCGGCGCATGGCTTCGGCATCGAGCAGCGCTACGAGCGCGCGCGCCGCGGCAAAAGACCGTTCGATGCGTGTCGCCACATAGCCTATCAGGCCGTCATCCACCGGGAGTTGCCGATCGGAGAACAACTTGAGCAGCACCGCGCGCAAGAGCCTATCGTCAGGCGGCGCCATGGCCACAACCGGGAGCGCCTTGAGGCGGGAGGTGAGGTCGGGAATACCAAGGGTCGCCGGCGCGCTCCGCGCGGTGAGCAGGACGAACGCTTCCTGTTCGCGCGCCAGATTGAGAAGGTGGAAAAGCGCCCTTTCCTCGAACGATCCGGCAGCGAGGTCTTCCACCACCAGCGCGCCGGTCGCGAGCGCCGCCGGCACGCTCGCTTCCTCCAGCGCACGCGCCGCGATCAGACGCGCGCCCGTCGCATGCGCCCAGATCGCCGCGAGGTGGCTCTTGCCTGAACCTTCCGGGCCGGTGAGCATGACAGTTCGGTGCGACCAGTCCGGCCACGCGTCGATAAGGGCAAGCGCCACCGCGTTCGACGGTCCGCTCAAAAAATCCTCGCGCGCAAAACTCTCGGTATGACGCAGTGCAAGGGCGAGTTGACGCGGATGAGCGGACATCACCGAGGCTTGTTCCCCGTATACAGGGGGCTCGCGAAATACCGCCGCAAGGCGAAGCGCAACACCACTGCAATCGCCGCACCAAGCGGCACCGCGATCAAAAGCCCGACGAAGCCGAACAGATAACCAAAGGCAAACATCGCGAAAATCAGCCACACCGGATGCAATCCCACACGCTCGCCCACGAATTTAGGCGAGACGATGTTGCCCTCGATGAATTGACCGACCAAAAAAATGGCGACGACGAGCGTGATCCGCTTCCAATCCGGCCAAAATTGCGCTATCGCGACGCTCGCCGCCAGCATCAGTCCGGTCATTGAGCCGATATAGGGAACGAAGGTGATCACGCCGGCGACAAGACCGATGAGCAGCCCGAAATCCAGCCCTACCAGCATTAATCCAACCGCATAGTAACAGCCGAGCACGAGACAGACGCCGAGTTGTCCCCGGAGAAAACCGCCGATTGCCGCGTCGATTTCGCGGGCGAGCTGGCGCACAGTCTCGCGCTGGTGCACCGGCACCCAGCTGTCCACCCTGTCGATCATCGGATGCCAGTCGCGGATCAGATAAAAAGTCACCACCGGCATGACGATGAGCACGGACGCGAATGAGACCAGCGCCTTTCCGCCGGTCCACAACGAATAAGAAAAGCTGAGAAGCCAGCTAGCAACCTGACCGACGAGATCGGAAACGGTCTTGTTGGGCTCGGCGCCACCGATCCAGTTCAACCAGGGCAGGTTTGTATCGACAATAAGCTCTTTCACGCGTTTGAAATACTCGGGAATGTGGGAGATGAAGGCGGTGCCCTGCTGCAATAACAGTGGAACGAGCAGCAGCATCAGGACGATGAGCGAGACCATTAGCGCGCCAACGATGAAAAGCGCGGCGACGGTGCGGTTGATCCCGAGCCGCTGAGCGCGGTCGGCAAGGGGCGCGAGGACATAAGCAAGGGCGATCCCGGTGACAAAAGGAAGCAGAACGTCGTGCAGCAACCACAGGGCCGCCGCCAGCACCACAAAGGTGGCTAACCAAAACGCGAATTGACGGCCATTGACCATCCGACCACTCACCCCGGGAAATACTCGCGCCCTCACGGGCCCATTTCAGCCGTGTTCACGTGGCGCACCCACTCGGCGAGGTAGAAGGCAATAGAAATCAACGTCAAGGCCGTGACTAATGCAGTCAGCAACATAACGGCAACGGCTGCATCGAACTCGAATCCGCGTGCGGCCATAATCACGCAAGCGAGCGCAATTTGCGCAACAGTATTGAGCTTGGAGACGAGAAGAGGCTTGAGTGTCACGGGCTTGTCCACCACCCACGACAAAATCACCGCGCTCACGATCATGATATCGCGCGAGACGACGAGGATAACTAGCCAGCCTGGAACAGCGTCCGCGATGCCGAGGGCGACATAGATGGAAACGAGCATCGCCTTATCGGCAAGCGGATCGAGGTAGGCACCCAACTCGGTTGCCATGCCGAATCGCTTGGCGAGATATCCGTCGACCGCATCGCTGATCCCGGCGGCAAGAAACAGCACGAAGGCGATGCGCATCTCGCCGGCCATGATCGTCCAGACCACGACCGGCACCAATAGGATGCGGCCCAGTGTAATGAGATTCGGAATGCTCAAATCTGCGCCCCGGCTCGGTCCGCGCGCGCCCCGTCCTCACCAGCGGTCGTCGTATGCGGCCATGCGGCGGTCAGTATAGCCGCGATCAGGCCATTGCACAGGCGCGGATTTCCAAGTACGCAAGCGCGCGCGAAGGAGCGCGAGGCAGATACAATCTCGACTCCCAGCCGCGGGATTGAATCGGGTGATCGGATGCTGGCCGCGATCAAGCCCGGGCGGGCGGGCTCCTGCTACGGCCGACCGTGGAATGCTTCGACGCTTCTAGTGCTCGCATGACCAAGAAGCGTGTCGCCGTCCTGATATCCGGCCGTGGTTCCAATATGGCGTCGCTGGTCGAGGCGGCGAACGAGCGCTCCTATCCCGCCGAGATCGTGCTCGTGGTGTCGAACAATCCGCAAGCGCCGGGGCTTGCGCACGCCGCGGCGCATGCAATTCCAACGTCCATGATCGACCATCGCCCATACGGCAAAGATCGTGTGGCCTTTGACCGAGCGCTTGACGCCGTGCTCGAGGAGCATCGCGTGGAACTGGTTTGTCTGGCTGGTTTCATGCGGTTGTTGACACCAGATTTCGTACTGCGGTGGCAAGGTCGGATGCTCAACATCCACCCGGCCCTCTTGCCCTCGTTTCCCGGTCTCGATGCGCACGGCCAAGCGCTCAAGGCGGGGGTGAAAATCTCGGGCGCGACCGTTCATTTCGTCGCGCCGGAGGCGGACGCCGGCCCGATCGTCGCACAGGCTGCGGTGCCCGTGCGTGACGATGACACCGCCGAAACACTCGCCGCTCGTGTCCTTGAAGCCGAGCATCACATATACCCCCTGGCGCTCAGGCTCTTGGCGGAAGGGCGAGTGAAGCTGATCGGCAATCGATGCCACATTGCGGGGACCTATCCCGCCGCAGGCGCGTTAGTCGTCCCCGCGGAGGCGTAACTGCGCCCGCAGGCTGGAAGAGAAATAGAAGTGCCCGGTTCTAATCAGCCGCTGTTACCCGGCTGTTCCGATGCAGCGACAAAAACAAACCCCCGGCGCAAGGCCGGGGGCTACGGGAAAACTCGTTGGTCGGGTGACCGACCTTCCCGCCACGTCAGGACACCTTGAGATTCTCCGCTGATGTCTTGCCGCGATTGGTCACGAGCTCGTATTCGACAGTCTGACCCTCGTTGAGCGTGCTGAGGCCAGCGCGCTCGACCGCAGAGATGTGGACGAACACGTCCTTGTCTCCGCTCGAAGGCTGAATGAACCCGTAGCCTTTAGTGGGGTTGAACCATTTGACGGTGCCCTTCTGCATCGTCTGTCTCCTAGTCAGTGAAGTCTCGAGTGAGCGAAACGCGACCGCATCGCTACGGACCGCGCCACAACCCGGGTTTTGGGAAGATCCGAAACGAATGCGGCCTCTCGGCACGCAGCGGCCGGAGCGGCCAAAATCCGAATTGGGGCACAACAAATACGAAAAATGCGGCCTTAGCAAGGCTTTCGAGCCGCGTTGCAGAGCCAGGAAACCGCCCATCAATCGACTGCGCGCCGAAGGGGGCACCGGGCGATCGGCACCCCCGGTCCTGGCGCCGCTAGCAATGGCGCGGAATTTCCCACGTTGATTTGTGTTATCATCGATTGCTGCAATGCCAATTGTGGGGGAAGCGCATGAGCACAATGACATCGAACCTAGCTGCTGTTCCGGCAGGCGAGCCGAAGCCGGTCATTCCACCCCTTGCCTCGTTTTACTCGCACGCCCGCGACCTCGGGTGGCTCGTCGTGCGCCTCACGGCCGGTGGAATGCTGCTGGCCCACGGCATCATGAAAGTGATGCCCATGGCGGAAAGGGGGGTTGCCGCGACCATCGAGGCGTTCGCCGCGGGTAGCATGGCGCGCCGCGGGATCGAGCCTGCACTCTATGCCGCCTATGCGGTCTTCTTCATCGAGACGATTGGCTCGGTACTGATCATCCTTGGGCTGTTCACGCGGTTGATAGCGGCAGCGGCGGCCATCGAGTTCGCCGTCATCACTTTCCTTGCGCACTGGCCGGTGGGCTTCGCGTGGTCGAGAGGAGGGTGGGAGTACCCGCTGTTCTGGGGGCTGATTCTCTTCGCCATCGCGCTACGTGGCGGCGGACCCTATTCGCTCGACCGCAAGCTCGGTTGGGAGCTGTAGCCGAGTGGGCTTACTACTTTGCGTTCGTGTTGGCGCAGAAGCCCGGGTGTGCCGATCAGACTTTTTCCTGCTCGATGTGCCATTGGCTCCGCGCGATGGCATAGGCGACAACCATCACCGCGAAGACCGCGCCCCGGACGCTCCATATCCTTACGAGATCTGGGTTGGCACCGCCGAACAAACTGTCGCTGACCCTGTCCACGACAATCCATATCAGCAGCGCAATGCCCGCAAGGATTTCGTCTAGCATCAAGCGGCGATGCTTGCCGACTAGGATGTAGCCCGCGACGATGACGATAATTCCGCCGACTGGCCCGCCCCATATATGCAGTTCGTGCAGCGCGGGCTCACTGAGCCAGAGATCCAACGCCGAATCGGCGGCCATGACGTCGCCCGCGATCCAGCCGAGAAGCGCGCCGCCGCCCCAGACCAGGACGCGGTAGCGCTCCAGGAGTGCCATCAGGATCGCGCTGCCGACGACGATCAGTGGCACGCTGGTGGCGAGGCCAAAGATGATGAGCGTTGCCTTCATGGCTGAGGCATGAGCGATGTCGACAAGCGCCGCGGCACTCTCGGCCGATGCCGCAATCGCGATCACATTGTCCAGGCTCATCACGATGTCAGCGATGGCGACAATCCGCACCGCTCGCCAGAGGGTTTGCGCGCTCTCGACCCCTTGGTCCTCGCCGTCGACATCCTCCGCGACGAGCTTGATCGCGACGTAGAAGAGCAGTGCCCCGCCAACCAACTTTAGGTAGGGATAGGTCATCGCCTGGGCGATGACGAGCGTGAAGATGACGCGCAGCAGCACTGCCACCCCGGCGCCGAGGATCATGCCCCACAGTCGTTGCTTCGGCGGGAGTGTGAGACACGCCATCGCAATGACGACGGCGTTGTCGCCCGACAGGATAATGTTGACGAAGATGATCTGAAGCACCCCGATCCAGAACGGACCGTGCGCCATATCTTGCAACATAAAGTCCACCGGCTTCCCCTTGGTTACCTGTCCACGCGGTTGTCCGACCTATTCAAAGCGGGTCCCGGCGCCCAATCGCGGCGCGCGTCTAACCTACCGGCCTCTCCCGTGTCTTGACCAGCGTCTGAGCGTGGCGAAAGGTCACCCCGTGCCGGGCATCTCACCCGACCATTTCGTTGCCAGAAAAGAATTGAGCAATTTCCTGTTGCGCTGTATCGGCTGCATCCGAGCCGTGTACTGAATTCTCGCCGATCGATTTGGCGTAAGTTTTGCGGATGGTGCCTGCTGACGCCTTGCCGGGGTCGGTGGCACCCATGACCTCTCGATACCTGGCGATGGCATTCTCACCTTCGAGCACTTGCACGACGACCGGCCCCGAGGTCATGAAATCGACGAGCTCGCGGAAGAAGGGCCGTTCGCGGTGGACTGCGTAGAACGTTTCGGCCTGTTCGCGGCTGATGCGCGTGCGTTTCTGCGCGACGATGCGTAGTCCCGCGCGCTCGATCATATCGTTGATCGCACCGGTCAAATTGCGCGCGGTTGCATCGGGTTTAATGATTGAAAAAGTGCGTTCGATCGCCATTGGTTTGTTCTACGTGAAAGAAGGGCGAAGGGTTGGATCGCGGCGGCTTATAGTGAGCGTGCCGTAGTGCGGCAACTGCGACCGAAGCGCGATGTTGCCGGCTAGCTCGCCTCCCGGCGGCACCGCGGGGCCGCCTTGTCATACGAGTGCGAGGAGGCGCGCCGGCCCCCCGGTTGCGTCCTTCACCTTCGCCAAACCCACGACCAGCATGGTGCCGGAGGCCGGCACCTTGTCGAGATTGGCAACATTTTCCAATCCCCAACGGCCGGACGGCAACCAAGCGCGGTGAACTTTGAAATCCGTCGAAGGACCGTGGTCGAGCGACAGCGTGTCGACCGCTAAACCCATCACGTTGCGCTCCCTCATCAGCCACTCGGCCGCCTCGAGGCTGAAGCCCGGAAAATGGAACACGCCGGATCCATCCTTGCCGGTGAACTTAGCGGGGTTGCCCACGTGCTGCGCCCAACCGGATTGCATCGCGACACAACAATGGTCGGGCAATCGACGATGCTTTTTCTCCCAGCCTGCGAGATCCTCACGCGTGAGCAAGTAATCGGGATTCTGGGCCGCCTTGACGGCCACATCGATCACCGCCAGCGGCAGGACAAGCGCGGCCGCTGGAATTTTGTCGACCGTGGCACCGGATTGCGAGAAGTGGATCGGTGCGTCCAAGTGCGTGCCCGCATGTTCGATGAGCCGCCACCAATAAAGATTGAAGCCATCTTTCGTGAGGTCGAATTTCTTCTCCATCTCGATGCCCGGCACACCGGAGAAGGTCGGGAAGTCGGGGGACATGGTATGAGTGAGATCGACGGCCGAGGTGAAGCTGCGCGTGGACGCTGCGCCGGCCGTGTCCGGCGCAGCCGCTGCGGCGGCGAAGGAGGCCGCGAGCGCCCCCTTGACGAAACGCCGTCGCGAGAGCGCGCGTCGGACTGCTTCCTGACACCCGGGAACGCACATGCCAACCCTCCATCTGATCGGCCGCCCACCTCGCCGAGTGCAACATTGGCGCTGGCAAGGACCATGCACAATCGGGCAGCGCATGTCCGGGCTTTGCCCAAATTGACCGCGAGTAATGGGGCGGCGCGTGCTGCCGCTGATATCCGGACCGGATCACGTGCCGGCCGGCTTCTTCACTGGCGCCTTCTGCGCTTTTGCCGGGGCGGGCGGCGGAGCGGGCGCGCGCTCGATCGAAACCAGGCGGCCGCCCGCGAAGCGGTAAATCCCTGGCCAAGGGCCGCGGAGATAGGTGAGCGTCACAACGCGCTCCCCGCGATCATCGGAGCCGAAATCGATCTTTTCAACAGGCCCTGCGCGCCGCACCACGTCGCACTCCGTCATTTGCAGCGCGATCCCGCCGGTGACAGGCGCGGCCCCTGACGTCGTCGAATCGTTGCCGGCCTGGTCAGCTTCTCCGGCACACTGGCCCGCCGCGTTGACCAGATCCCCTGCCGTTACTGGTCGCAGCACGAAATCGCTTTTGCCGCCGGAAAAGGTTGCCCAGTCCGGTTTGCGCAGCAACGTTTCAGGTTTGGGAACGAGCGTGACGTTGTTGAGGCCAAGATCCGAGGAGCATGCAGCCACAGCGGAGCCAAGCGCCATCATGGCAAGCAGGCGCAAGATTTGGTTCGGCCGTTGCATTGCAGCCGCCGCAACTCCGACAGTCGATCTCGACCCACGCGCCCGGCGGCCGAGATTTTGCGTCAGTACTCTCGCTCTCATCTTCAGTAGTTTTCCCTTAGGCAACTCGCAGCACTGGCCCGAGCCGGCAAAGCCGTGCGCGCATCACGTTGCACTTATTGCGGCCGCGCCTGCGGCTGCGTGATGCGCACGGCGATGACCCAGGCCACCCAGAGGAATACAAAATACATCGCCAGAAAGGCTGGCAGGCTCGCTGCCGGAACGTTCTGTTCGATCACCAGCCCGATGGCATAAGCAACGAGATCCCCGATGATCATCAACGCGACGTAGACGATGAGCAGGGACATGGCTCGTTTCCTCTACGGCCAGACGGCGGCGATATTCCAACATTTTTGTGCTATGTTCGCAATGGCTGGGCGTGAGATCCCTGTGTTCTCAAGAGCTTAATCCGCAGCCTGAACACCGGAGGGTTCACCCAGGCGCCGCCAACGGCCCTCCTCGTCTGGCCGCCAATAGGTGACATCGAAACCCTTGGCCTTACCTTCGTTCCAATGCGCGAGGGCGGCGGCGACTGCATCGGGATCCTCTCCGTCGACGAGGAGCACGATGCGCTGATAATCCTCCGCGTCAGCCGGCATCGGTGCACCATCGATCAGAAATCGAACCTCCGCGCGGTTGGGGTTATCACCTTCGAGCGTGAGCAGGACCGGTTGTCGGCTCGCCTCCGCCTCTCGCCATGTGCCGTGCGGCAGGAAGCTGTCGTCGCGAAAAGTCCACAGTTGGGCGTCGAGCGCCTCGAGCCGTTCCTCTGAAGCTGCCTGTACGATCACGCGCCAGCCGCGTTCGAGCGACTTTTCGACGAGCGCGGGAAGCACCCGCTCAAGCGGTTGGCGTTCCAGCTGATAGATCAGGATTTCCGTCATGATGATTGGGGTGCTGGTACGCGATGCGCGACTGCGCATCATTTCTCGTAATATTCGGCAACAAGCCGGTCCAACAGCCGTACGCCGAAACCGGAGCCCCAGCTCCGATTGATCTCGTTTTGCGGCGAGCCCATCGCTGTTCCCGCAATGTCAAGATGGGCCCAGGGCGTCTTGTCGACAAAGCGCTGCAGCAGCTGCGCCGCCGTAATAGCACCCCCGTACCTACCACCCGTGTTCTTCATGTCGGCGAATTTCGAGTCGATCATCTTGTCGTATTCTGGCCCGAGTGGCATCCGCCAGACCCGCTCGCCGATTTCTTTGCCAACGTCGATGAGCCGCTCCGCGAGCCTTTCGTCGTTGGCGAACAACCCGGCGTATTCCTGCCCGAGCGCCACGACGATCGCGCCGGTCAGAGTCGCAAGATCGATCATGAATCTGGGTTTGAAGCGCTTGTTCACGTAGTGCAACAAATCCGAGAGCACGAGCCGACCCTCGGCGTCGGTGTTGATGATCTCGATCGTCTGCCCCGACATGGTGGTAACGATGTCGCCCGGGCGCTGCGCCCGGCCGTCCGGCATGTTCTCCACGATGCCGATGGCGCCGACGGCGTTGACTTTCGCCTTGCGCGCCGCAAGCGCATGCATAAGGCCCACCACGCACCCAGCGCCCGCCATATCGCCTTTCATGTCCTCCATGTTGGCGGCGGGTTTGATCGAGATACCGCCGGTGTCGAAACAGACACCCTTGCCGATGAAGGCCACCGGCACCGCTCCGCGCTTGCCGCCGTTCCAGCGCATGATGACCGTGCGGCTTTCATGCTGAGACCCTTGCCCGACGCCGAGCAGTGCATTCATTCCGAGCTTCTTCATCTCCTTGACGTCGAGTACGTCGACGGCGACACCGAGCTTTCTCAGCCCAACGGCACGCCGTGCGAATTCCTCCGGATACAGCACGTTCGCCGGTTCGTTGACGAGATCGCGCGCAATCAGCACGCCGTCTGCTACGGCGGCGCGGGGGGCAAACGCCTTCTCCGCAGCCGAAACGCGCGCTACCGTAATCTTGACCCTGACCTTTGCTGCTTTCTTCTCCTCCTCGTTGCGCTTCGTTTTATAACGCTCGAACGCGTAGGCGCGCAGCTGTACGCCGAGTGCCATGTCGGCGGCCCGCTCCGGCTTAAACGCGCCGGCAGGCAGATCGGCGATGACAGTGGCCTCGCTCGCCGTCGGCGGAATCTTGCCCATGGCAGCGCCGCCCAGTTTGACGAAATCCTGGACCTTGAGATCGCGTGCCTTGCCGACGCCAAGGACGACAAGACGCGACGCGTCTAGGCCAGCCGGGACAACCAGGTCGAGCGCAGAGCCGTTCTTGCCTTTGAACCGCTCGGCCGCCGCCGCCCGTTTCACGAGATCGCCGGTCGGGGCCAGGACACGGCGCGCGACAGAGCCAAATTTGAGGCCCTCTTCGCAGAACAGGACAAGAACGCCCCTGGAGGGCGCAGCGTAGGGCGCAAATTCAAGCTCCAGGCGGCCGGGCATGAGGGCTCTCTCCTCTCGAATGGGCACAAATTCCGCGCCGGGAAAGTGGAAGCCGGTTTTGCTGACGCAATCAAGCGCGCGCGGACGGGGCAAGAATCAGGGCGGCACGCACGGAAAGAGGGAAATGGGCGCGTTTTCCTGTCGACTCGCCCCGGGACGATGAAGCACCCGGACCGTCTGCAGCCGAATTTCGGTCGAGCCGGTCGCGCCCAAAGGCCCAAGCAGCCGCAGCTTGGCCACGGCCAGGCCGGTTGTTCTGGAGGGGCCCGCCGGCGTTCGCAAGGACTGGCTTTCACGAGCCGCCTGTGGCGGCCGAGACACAGCGTCCAGATTAACGTTTTGTTGTGCATAGTCAAAGGCTTTGCCTTGGCCAAGCCACTTTGTTGCCCGATCAGATAGAGGCTAAAAAAGGCCTTGGAATAGCATCGGTGCGCTGTCGCGGGCATAGGGGGCCCGGCGCACCGAGGGTTCGCCGCGAGCGGGGACGCGCAAATCGATGGGGTCCATCGGCCGTTATATTTTCCGCACCACGCTCGGTGCGTTCCTGGTGATTTGCGCCAGCGTGACCGCGCTCATGTGGATCACGCAGGCCTTGCGCGACATCGACCTGATGACGAATCAGGGCCAGAGCATCTTCGTCTTCATCGGGATCACCGGCCTCATCATTCCACTGCTCGTCCTCATCATCGCGCCGATCGCGCTGATGATTGCGGTCGCGCACGTCCTTAACAAGCTCGGCAATGATTCCGAGCTTATCGTGATGAACGCCGCCGGAATGCCGCCGTGGGTTCTATTCCGCCCGTTCCTCGCGGCCGGCATCGTGGTGTCGCTGCTCGTCACAGCGATCAGTGTCTACGTCTCGCCGTGGGGACTGCGCGAGCTGCGGCGCTGGGCCACGGAAGTTCGTGCCGACCTGGTCTCCAACATCGTGCAGCCCGGCCGTTTCATCAAACTGGAGGAGAGACTTACGCTGCACATTCGGGAGCGGCGCCCCGATGGACAGTTGCTGGGGATCCTCATCGACGACCAGCGTGATCCGAAGGAGCGCGCGACCATCCTGGCCGAGCAAGGCGACATCGTAAAAAACGACCGGGGTGTATTCCTGGTGCTGGAGAACGGCAGCGTGCAGCGGCATGAGACCGGCCAGCGCGATCCTGCGCTCGTGCTGTTCAACAGCTACGGCTTTGACCTGTCCCGACTTTCGAACGGCAACCAGAGTCTCAAATACTCGGTGCGGGAACGTTATCTGTGGGAGCTTTATGATCCCTCGCGGACCCAGATAACGTTTGCTGACGAGCCGGCCCAGATTCGCGCCGAATTTCATGACCGGATCACGGCGCCACTCTATCCGCTCGCGTTCGTCGTGCTGACCTACGCCTATCTCGGCGCGCCGCGTACGACGCGGCAGAATCGCACCATGTCGCTCATGGCCGCGATCAGCGCAGTAGCGGCGCTGCGCGGGATAGGCTTCGTCGGCACGATCGCAGGGGTCCACACACCGCTCGCCCTGCTGCTTCCCTATCTGGCCCTGATTGCAACGTTCCTGCTGGGCTACATCGCGATTTCGCGCGGAGTCATCATCGAGCCCCCTGTTTTCATCGCCAACGCTATGACTCGGCTCATGGAGCGGCTCGCTCAGCGCACAGGTGCCTTGATGGGGCAAGCACCATGATCACCGGCACCCTGTCGCGATACTTCGGATGGCGTTTCCTCTCGGCGGTGATGGCCGTATTCGCGGGAACCCTCGTCTTGAGCGCGATGATTGATTTTCTCGAGTTGTTGCGGCGTTCCGCGGATGTCAAGGACGTCTCAGCCTTGCTGGTCGCCCAGATCACGCTCTTGCGCGTGCCCTTCATCACCGAGCGAGTGATGCCCTTTGCTGTCCTGGTCGGCGCAATGTTCTGCTATTTGAACCTCTCGCGGCGTTTGGAACTGGTGGTCGCACGGGCGGCGGGTATTTCAGCCTGGCAATTCATCGCGCCCGCTCTCGCCATCGCGGCATTGCTCGGCATCGCGCTGACGACGGTTTATAATCCGATCTCGGCAAACTTGCGCGAGCACTCTACGCGACTCGAAGCCGATCTGTCCGGACCCGACAGCGGCTTTCGCAGCACCGGACGCGGATTCTGGCTGCGCCAACGCAGCGAGGACGGCCAAGCCGTGATCAACGCCAAGTCGAGCCGTCTGCAGGGAATCGAATTGGGAGGCGTGAGCGTTTTCCGGTTCGACGCCAACGGCCGCTTTCATGATCGCATCGAAGCCAAAAGCGCCACGCTCGAGCCGGGCTTGTGGCGGCTCGATGATGTCAGGTTCTATGCGGCCGGAGCGGCGCCGTCCGATCGCGACAGTTTCCTGCTCAAGACAAGCCTGACGCCGGTGCAGGTCGGAGAAAGCTTCGCCACGCCTGAGACCGTGCCGTTCTGGCAACTGTCGTCGTATATCGATCACGCCGAAAACGCAGGCTTGGCCGCAGCTGGTTATCGCTTGCAATATTACCAATTGCTGGCCCAGCCGTTCTATCTCGCCGCGATGGTGCTTTTGGCGGCTTCCGTGAGTTTGCGGTTTTTCCGCTTCGGAGGCGTGCAGAAGATCGTGTTGGGCGGCATCGGGGCGGGCTTTGCGCTCTACATCCTATCGAAGGTGACCGGCGACTTGAGCAAGGCCGAATTGATAGGCCCTTTGGTGGCAGCGGGATTGCCCCCCGCCGTCGGGGCGATCACCGGCTTGATGGCGCTGCTTTACCAGGAGGACGGCTGATGGGCGGTCCTGCCACCCATCCGCGATCGCGGCGCCTCCGCACATTGGGGGGCGCGCTGATCATTTGTGCGGCCGCCGTCACGCTCTTCACCGGCATCGGCGGCGTGTCGCCGGCCGCGGCCCAGATGCTGACGTTCCCGCCGCGCCCGAAGCCGCCCGTGCGGCCCGAACGTTCGCAGGAGCAGATGCTCGTTCGTGCCGAGGAAATCCACTACGACTACACCAATGAGCGCGTCTCGGCCGTCGGTAATGTGCAGCTCTATTTTGGCAGTTCGACGCTTGAAGCCGACCGGGTCATCTATGACCAGAAAACCAAGCGCCTGCATGCCGAAGGAAATGTGCAACTGACGGAAGGCGACGGCACGGTCACGCGCGGCGAAATCATGGACCTCAGCGACGACTATCGCGATGGCTTCGTGGACTCGCTGAGACTCGATGCGCCCGAGCAGACCCGCTTCGCCGCCCCGCGCGCGGAGCGCTCTGGCAATTTCACGGTCTTTCATAACGGCGTCTATACCGCCTGCGAGCCGTGCATCGAGGATCCCACGCGGCCGCCGAAATGGCAGGTGAAAGCCGCGCGCATCATCCACGATCAAAGCGAGAAGATGCTCTATTTCGAGGACGCACGGCTCGAATTTGCCGGCGTACCGATCGCCTATCTGCCGTACATGTCGGCGCCGGATCCGACGGTGAAGCGCAAGACCGGCGTGCTGACGCCGAGCTTCAGCACGAGTTCCGTGTACGGGGCTGCTATCACGGTGCCCTACTACTGGGCGCTCGCGCCCGATTACGACTTCACCTTCACGCCCATGATCACGAGTAAGCAGGGTCCACTGCTGCAAGGCGAGTGGCGCCAGCGGCTTGTCGACGGTGCCTACACCATTCGTGCCACGGGGATCTTTCAGCTCGACAGAAGCGCTGTTGCGAACACGCCAGGCGATCTCGACTGGCGCGGCAGCTTAGAAAGCTCGGGTCAGTTTAATCTGTCCGATAAGTGGGTGTGGGGTTGGAGCGGCACAGTGCTTTCGGACAGGAACTATTTGTATGACTACGGTCTGGCCAGAAATCTGCAAACGACCGGTTTGATCACGAATTTCAGCCCCGATTATGCGTTGTCCCAAGTCTACCTCGCCGGGCGCGGCGACCGCAGCTACTTCGATGCCCGCGCGCTGTACTTCTATGGTCTTTCGCCCTCAGACGTGCAAAGCCAGCTCCCGGTCGTGCATCCGGTGATCGACCATGACTACGTGTTCAACAGCCCGATCTTCGGCGGCGAACTCAGCTTCCACAACAATCTGACCAGCCTCTCGCGCGAAGCCGCCAATTTCGATGCAATTTCGCAGGCGGCCTTGACCGGCGGTCTGTGCGCCCAGACCGCCGATCCAGCCGTCATCAACCGCAACAACTGCGTCCTGCGCGGCGTGCCCGATACCTACACGCGAGCCTCGACCGAGTGGAATTGGAAAGCGACGGTCATCGATTCGTTCGGCCAAATGTTTACCCCCTTCGTCAGCGTCCGCGCCGACTTCGCCGACATGAATGTCGCGAATCAGCCGGGCGTCGCCAACTTCATCAATGTCGGTCAGAGCGACGTTGGACGCGTGATGCCTGTCGCGGGTCTCGAATATCGCTATCCGCTCATCAACGTCCAGTCCTGGGGCACGCAGACCATCGAGCCGATCGCGCAGCTTATTTTCCGGCCGAACGAGACGTTCGTCGGTTCCTTCCCGAATGAGGACGCGCAAAGCTTGATCTTCGACGACTCAAATCTTTTCAAGATCAACAAGTTTTCCGGCTGGGACCGCGTTGAAGGGGGCGGCCGGGCGAATGCGGGCATTCAGTACACCGCCCAGTTCAACCGCGGCGGCAACGTCAACTTTCTGTTCGGGCAGTCGTACCAGCTCTATGGACTGAATTCCTTTGCGCTTCCCAGCACGACGAATACCGGCATTAACAGTGGTCTCGATACCGCGAATTCGGACTACGTCGCGCGGGCATCGTATCAGCCGAACAGTTTGCTGACATTTACTTCCCGATTCCGCTTCGCCGAGAGCGACTTCACGCTCCAGCGTACGGAACTCGAAACCACCGCCAACTTCGGCCGCTGGACCACGACCGTGATGTACGGCAACTATGCCCCGCAACCGCTGATCGGGTTTCTCGAGCGCCGCGAGGGCATTCTCGGCAGCGCGCGTTTCAAGCTCAACTCAAACTGGGTGCTGCTCGGGGCAGCGGGATATGACATTCACCACAACTCGGTCACCCAAACCCAGATCGGCGCCGGATACATCGACGACTGCCTCATCTTGGCCCTGAGTTACATTACAAGCTATGCCTATAGCGGCAGTGTTTCGGTGAATCACAGCTACATGATGCAGCTCACCTTGCGTACACTCGGCGGAACTTCGAGCACCAGTGCCGCGGGAGGTCCTGCGGTCACTCCCGGGGTGTTCGGCACGCATTAGCCGCGAACATTCCGGAGTTTAGCGGCTCGATCGGAGATAAAGATGCTTCCGAGCAATGCAGGGGCGAGCTTTCAACGGTGAGCAAGCGGACGGAGTCATGATGTTCGATCTTCCCAGGACCTGCCGCAGCCTACTGACCGCTGCGGTCCTCATGTTAGGCCTATCAGCGCTGGCGACTGCTGCGCGCGCCCAGCAAGTCGTCGTCATCGTCAATGGCGAGCCGATTACGGCGCTCGACATCGAGCAGCGCACGAAACTTAATCAATTGTCGACGCACAAGATTCCTAGCCGCCAGGAGGTTCTGGACGAACTGATTAACGAGAAGCTGAAAGTGCGCGAGGCCAAGAAATTGGGGCTGGAAATTCCCAGTTCCGAGATTGATACCGCCTATGCTTCGGTGGCGAGTCGCATGCGGCTGACGCCCGAGCAATTGACCGAGCAGCTTGCCAAATCGGGGGTCAATGCCGCAACGCTCAAGGCGCGCCTCAAGGCCGACATGACTTGGCCGCAACTCGTGCGCGGGCGATTCCAGGCGAGTTTACAGATCGGTGACAAGGATATCCTCACGGCGATGGATTCCAAGTCCAGCGATAGCGTCGGCTATGATTACACGCTGCGCCCCATTCTCTTTCTCGTCCCGACTGGATCGGCGGAGGCGTTGGTCGAAGGCCGCAAGCGCGAAGCGGAAGCGTTACGCAGCCGTTTTCAGGATTGCGAGACGGGAATTGCCTTCGCTCGCGCGCTCAAGGACGTCGCGGTGCGCGACCAACTTGTGCGCAGCTCGGCCGACATTCCTGCGGAGCTGCGCAAGGTGCTCGATGGGGTCGAGGTCGGCCGGCTGACTGCGCCCGAAGTCACCAAGTTCGGAATCGAGATGTTCGCGATTTGCGCGAAAAAGGAATCTGCGGCCGACAATTCACCGATCAGGCGCCAGGTGCGCGACTCCATCATGGCCGAGCGCCTCGAGCAGCGCTCCAAGCAATATCTGCAGGAGCTACGTCGCGGCGCGATGCTCGAATATAAATAGGCCTTTGAGCGTCATGGCGCGGCCATTGGCGCTGACGGTTGGTGAGCCGGCCGGCATCGGACCCGATATCACTTTCGCGGCCTGGCGCCGGCGTGCGGAGCTCGGCCTGCCGCCCTTCTACCTCCTCGTCGATCCCGCATTCATCGCACGACGTGCGGAGCGGATCGCACCTGACCTGACCATCGCAGTGGTCGAACCGGCGGCGGCATGGACGGCGTTCAAGACCGCGCTGCCCGTCGTCGACATTGGTGTGCCAATCAGTGCTGAGCCCGGCCACCCGGACGAATCGAGCGCCCCGGCGGCGCTGGCGGCCATTCGGCGCGCGGTCGCCGACGTCCGCGCCGGCGCGGCAACGGCCATGGTCACCAATCCGGTCGCCAAAAACGTGCTCTATCGCTCGGGCTTTCCCGAGCCAGGACATACCGAATATCTCGGCAAGCTGGTCGAGGAATCGACCGGCGTGGCAACGCGGCCGGTAATGATGCTGTGGTCCCCGGAACTCGCGGTCGTACCAGTGACCATCCACCTTCCGCTGAAAGATGTCATCTCCCATCTCAGCGCCGATCTCGTCGTCGAAACGGGGCGGATTGTCGCGCGCGACCTGCGTGAGCGCTTCGGCGTCGCACGTCCGCGTCTTGCCATCGCCGGCCTCAATCCACACGCGGGCGAGGATGGGGCGCTCGGCGACGAGGACCTGAGCGTGGTGCGCCCCGCTGTCGAACGTCTCAAGGCGGAGGGTATCGAAGCTCGCGGTCCGCTGCCCGCCGACTCGCTGTTCCATCCGGCCGCGCGCGCGAGCTATGACGCGGCGCTTGCGATGTACCACGACCAGGCACTGATTCCGATCAAGACGCTGGCTTTCGACCACGCGGTCAACGTCACTCTGGGCTTGCCCTTCGTGCGGACCTCGCCCGACCACGGTACGGCCTTCGACATCGCCGGCACTGGCCGCGCCGATCCCACCAGCCTGATCGCTGCCCTTCAACTTGCGGCCAGACTGTCGTCCCGAGCCCAATCCCCTCCGATTGCCCGGCGTGCATGAGCGCCGTCGATGATCTTCCGCCGCTGCGCGAGGTGATTCGCCAACACGGTCTCCGAGCCAAGAAGTCGCTCGGACAGAATTTTCTTCTCGATCTGAATCTCACCGCTCGCATCGCGCGCGCGGCGGGTCCCCTCGAGGACGTGGACGTGATCGAGATCGGCCCCGGGCCGGGCGGCCTCACCCGTGCGCTTCTCGCAGCTGGCGCGCGCCGCGTGATCGCCATCGAGCGCGACGAGCGTGCCGTCGCGGCGCTGGAACAGATCGCACGGCGCTATCCAGGGCGCCTCAAGATCGTTGCCGGCGACGCCCTCGATCTCGACCCGCGTCCGCTCGTCGACAGCGCGTCGGCGCGCATCGTTGCGAACTTGCCCTACAACATCGCCACTGCCCTGCTGGTCGGCTGGCTGACGCAGGAACCTTGGCCGCCTTGGTACGACCGGCTGGTCCTGATGTTCCAGCGCGAAGTGGCCGAACGCCTTGTCGCCACCCCCGGCTCGAAGAGCTACGGACGGCTTTCCGTCCTCGTCGGCTGGCGCTGCAAGGCGCGCATTTGCTTCGATGTTGCGGCCAGCGCCTTTGTACCGCCGCCTAAGGTCACCTCATCTCTCGTCGAACTCGTGCCGCGAAAAGCCCCACTCGCCTGCGAGCGCCGAGCGCTTGAGCGGGTGAGTGAAGCCGCCTTTGGCCAACGTCGTAAGATGTTGCGCCAAAGCCTGAGATCCCTTGGCCTCGATGCGACCGCGTTGCTCGCGGCGGCGAGGATCGCGCCGACCGCCAGGGCCGAGGATATCCCGGTCGAGGGTTTCGTCGCCCTGGCGCGGGCCTTCGCTGCGCGCTGACGCTTTGCTGGCGTTGTTCGCGTGCCATCAGCGGTATGGAGGGATGTACGCAGGCGCTTCCGCGACTCTCTGGATTGCTCGAGATCATAGCTGCGCCTGCAGCTGGCGCACGAAGTCGGACAGCCCCGTCTGCCGTTCGCGCTTGAGCCGCTCGGCAGCCAGGATCGTTTGCACCTCGGCGAACGCGCGATCGATATCGGTATTGATCACGACGTAGTCGTACTCCGCCCAGTGACTCATCTCCTCGGCCGCCGTCGCCATACGGGCGCGGATCACGTCGTCGGAATCTTGCGCTCTGCGCCGCAAGCGTCGCTCAAGATCGCGCATCGACGGTGGCAGGACAAAGACGCTGACGAGATCGTGGTCCGCCTTTTCGCGAAGCTGCTGCGTCCCCTGCCAATCGATGTCGAATAACACGTCTTGGCCACTCAGTAGCGCCGCCTCCACCGGCGCCCGCGGCGTGCCATAGCGATGCCCGAACACCTGCGCCCATTCCAGAAGTTCACCCCCCTTGACCATGGTCTCGAAGCGCTCCGCGTCGATGAAATGATAGTCTCGTCCATCGATCTCGCCGGGCCTTTGCTTTCGCGTTGTCACCGACACCGACAGCTCGACCCCTGGATCGGCCTCGAGCAGCTTGCGCGACAGCGTGGTCTTGCCGGCCCCAGAAGGCGAAGACAACACGAGCATGAGCCCGCGGCGGGCGATGGCATCTTTGTGTTGCCGATCTCGCTCTGCGGGCATTGCTCATTCCAAGTTTTGCACCTGCTCCCGGAACTGCTCGACAACACTCTTGAGCTCTAGCCCGATATTGGTCAGTTCCACGTCGTTCGATTTGGAGCACAACGTATTGGCTTCGCGATTGAGCTCCTGGGCCAGGAAATCGAGCCGGCGGCCGATGGACCCGCCCCCGGCGATCAGGCGCTCGATCTGTGCCACGTGCGAGACGAGCCGGTCGAGCTCCTCTCGGATGTCGGCCTTGCTGGCGATGAGGATGGCTTCCTGATGCAGCCGGTCAGCATCGAAACGGTCCGACGCATCGAGCAGCATTGCCACCTGGTCGGCAATCCGCGCCTTGACCGCCTCGGGTCGGCGGCCGGGCGCGGATTCCGCTTGTGCCGCTAACGCGGCGATTTCCTTCGCACGCTGCGTCAAGACTCGTCCCAAGGCTTCGCCTTCGTGCCGGCGCATGCTGGCCAGTTCCGCGACCGTTGCACGGAAGCCCGCGATGACCGCTGCCTCCGCGGTGCCTCGCTCCGCGTCGCGCTCGTCCTCGTCGATCACATCGATCACCCCTTTGAGTGAGAGGATTCCGTCGAGCCGCGGCGCGGCGGCGTCCACGCGCCCGGCCAATCCCTTGATGGTCGCCAGCACGGCCGCAAGCACGGGTTCGTTGACGCGCACGATCGGGGCGACGCCCAGCCGTTCGATCGTGAGCGTGCCATGGATGGTGCCACGCGTCAGTACCTGGGCTGCGCTATGGCGCGCCGGCCCCTCCACCACGTCCCAGCCTGGCGGCAGGCGCAAGCGCAAATCGAGGCCTTTGGCATTGACCGATTTCAGCTCCCAAGCCCAACTATAGGCACCGCTCACGCCGTGGCCACGCGCGAAGCCGGTCATGCTCGACAGCGCCATCGGCTTCTATCCACGGACAGTCTTGGGTGAATCGCGCCGGGACCTTAGCGACCAGCAAGAGCGCTCACAAGGGCCGCAAGGCGCGGCACGACTGCGCTACTGTGCGGGACCCGGCGCGCCCTTTGTCGCGCCGTTTGCACTGCGCTTGGTACGCTGCGCCGGCGTGAACGCGGGTGCCGCACGTGCAGGCGCAGCAGGCGCTTGCGTGTCCGCCGCGGCCGGCTCTGGTTTCTGCTCATGCTCGATTGCGCGCAAGCGCGCGACATTTTTCATGTGCTGGTCATAGGTTTCCGCGAAAGCGTGTCCCCCGGTACCGTCGGCGACGAAATAAAGCTCCTTCGTGCGCGCCGGCTTGGCGGCAGCCTCGATGGAGGCGCGACCCGGATTGGCAATCGGCCCGGGCGGCAAGCCATCGATGATATACGTGTTATAGGGCGTCGGCTGGGCTATCTCGCTCTTGGTGAGCGGGTGGCCGAGTGCGCCCTTGCCGAAAGCGAGACCGTAGATGATGGTCGGATCCGATTGTAGTTTCATCTTCTGCTTGAGCCGATTTGTCAGCACTGCCGCTATGCGCGTGCGCTCCTCGGCCTTACCGGTCTCTTTTTCGACGATCGATGCGAGTATGACGAGTTGCTCCGGAGTCTTGAGGGGCAGATCTGGATTGCGACGATCCCAGACCTCCCGCACCAGCCGTTCTTGCGCTTGACGCATGCGCTGGATCATCTGCTCGCGCGTGAAACCGCGATTGAAGTAGTAGCCGTCGGGCAGAAGACTGCCTTCCCTCGGAATGTCCCTGATGTTGCCGGATAGGATGTCGTTCTCAAGCAGCCTGGCCACGATCTGCTCGGATGTGAGGCCCTCGGGGATAGTGAGCTGGTGTTGCACCACCTTGCCTTCGACGATGGCCTCCACCACGTCCTTCATGCTGGCCCGCTGCTGGAACAGGTACTCGCCGGCCTTGAGCTCAGAGCGCGCTTTGAGGGCGAATACGCCGCCGATGAAGATGAGTCGGTGCGCATCCACGACGCCTTCGCGCTTGAGCAGATCGGCGATATCCATCATGCCGGAGCCCGGCGGGATGTTGACGATCTTGTCCTCTTGCAATGGGCCCGGCGCTTCGAATCGGCTCTTGCCGAAAACCACTGCCGCACCACCGACGATGAGCACGAGCACCACCGCCGTGAAAACAGCGTTGCCGACGATCACCAGCGGATTGCGCGCTCGCTTCGACGGGCGGCTGGGGACCGGCACATGATCGGGCTCCAGGGCGGCGCGCGGGCTGCGTGGGTTGATGCGTTTAGGATCCATGAAAGACGGTCCATCCGGCCGCCCCGAGCTCGGGGATTCGGGCTCACCTGATGCGAACACGGCCCGCCCCGGCGCTGCTGAATGGGGCATGCCGAACGGCGGGATTGCCGCAGATGGCGCTTTCTTGGATCTTAGTTCGGAATATGGCCAAAGGTAGGAAGCGCGAATCAGCTACCTTCGGCGCAGGCCGCAGCGGGTTTTGCGCCGAACGACGATCCGATCAAGAAAATCGAAATGCGCTCGCCCACGATCGATCCGCTTGCTGGCGCCGCAACGCGCTAACCCATAACCCGGCGAAAGATCAGCGACGCATTCGTTCCACCGAAGCCGAAAGAATTGGACAAAGCCACGTCGATGCTGCGCCGTTTGGAGTGATGCGGCACGAGATCAATTGCGGTTTCGACGGAGGGATTGTCGAGATTGATAGTCGGCGGCGCGACTCCGTCGCGCATGGCGAGGATCGAGAAGATTGCCTCGACGGCGCCTGCGGCGCCCAACAGATGCCCGATCGATGACTTGGTGGAGGACATGCACATGCGTGCCGCGGCGTTCCCGACCAGCCGATGTACCGCGCCGAGCTCGATCTCGTCGCCGACCGGCGTCGAGGTGCCGTGGGCATTAATGTAGTCGATTTCCGCCGCCGACATGCCGGCGCGTTTGATTGCCGCCTGCATACAGCGCAGCGCACCCTCGCCGTCTTCGGCTGGCGCGGTGATGTGATAAGCGTCTCCCGAGAGACCATAGCCGATGACCTCGGCATACATCTTCGCTCCGCGGCTTTTGGCGTGCTCATACGTTTCGAGCACGACAATTCCGGCACCCTCGCCCATCACGAAGCCGTCGCGATCGCGATCGTAGGGACGAGAAGCGCGTTCCGGTGCATCATTGAACGACGTGGAAAGAGCGCGACAGGCCACAAATCCCGCCATCCCGATCCGCGAGATCGGCGATTCCGCGCCACCCGCCACCATGACCTCGGCGTCACCGAGCGCCACCAGTCGCGCGGCATCTCCGATGGCATGCGCACCGGTCGAACAGGCGGTGACGACTGCATGGTTGGGCCCTTTGAGGCCATGCGCGATCGATACATAGCCCGATGCGAGATTAATCAGACGGCCCGGAATGAAGAACGGCGACACGCGGCGTGGCCCTCTTTCCTTGAGCACGATCGCCGTTTCAGCGATGCCGGTGAGCCCGCCGATGCCCGAACCGATCATCACCCCCGTTTTGATCTGATCGTCATTGCTGACGGGCTTCCAACCCGCATCATCCAACGCTTGACGTGCGGCGCACATGGCGAAGATGATGAAATCATCAACTTTGCGCTGCTCTTTCGGCTCCATCCACTGGTCGGCATTGAAGCTTCCATTTGAGCCGTCGCCGCGAGGAACCTGGCAAGCGATCTTCGCCGGTAAATCCGAGACGTCGAAACTCTCGATGCGCCTTGCCCCGCTCTCGCCATTGATGAGGCGCTGCCAGGTCGGCTCGACACCGCAAGCGAGCGGCGTCACCATGCCGAGTCCTGTGACGACAACGCGTCTCATCTTTCGCGCCCCTGCGCACTAGCCGATATCATACTCCCCCGACGCGGGGACGCGCCAAGGCAAAGTCTGATCGTAGGAATCGCGGGGGTGGTGGAGCTAGCTTTTCGCGTTCTTTTCTAAGAATTTGATGGCGTCGCCGACGGTCAAGATGGTCTCGGCGGCGTCGTCGGGGATCTCGCAACCGAATTCTTCCTCAAAAGCCATGACGAGCTCGACGGTGTCCAGGCTGTCGGCGCCGAGGTCGTCGATGAAACTTGCGTTCTCGGTCACCTTTTCGGCTTCGACACCCAAATGCTCGACCACGATCTTTTTCACCCGCTCGCCAATATCACTCATCGCTGCGACCTCGTGTCCTTTAGAATTGGGCTCGATCGGTCAGCGCCCCCGAGCCATTGCGGTATGGGCTTGTTTCCGGCGTCGCATCATCGGGTCGCGAGCGGACCCTGGTGATGATTGGAACCGTTATGCCGCCCCAGCTAAACCGAAGTCCGGTTACCATACTTCAAATGCCTTGACCAGCACGGCCGCGCCGCGTCGGGCCCCGGCGATCATGCTCAAATCATTGCCATCCCGCCATTCACATGCAGCGTTTGCCCGGTGATGTAAGCGGCTTCTTCCGAAGCGAGAAAGACCGCCGCGGCCGCCACATCCCACCCTGCGCCGAGCCTCCCTGCCGGAACGCGGGCAAGGATCGCCTCCCGCTGCTTATCGTTGAGTCTGTCGGTCATGGCTGTGGCAATGAACCCCGGCGCGATGCAGTTCGCCGTCACACCGCGTCTGGCGTATTCGGCGGCGATCGATTTGATCATGCCGATCATGCCGGCCTTAGTTGCGGTGTAATTGCCCTGACCTGGATTGCCGGTCACACCGACCACCGAGCCGATGCCGATGATGCGGCCATAGCGGCGCCGCATCATGCTGCGCACCGCCGCCCGGGCTAGTCGGAAGGTCGCCGTCAAATTGACGGCGACGACCTCGTCCCAGTCTTCATCTCGCAGCTGAACCAGGAGATTGTCCCTGGTGATTCCGGCATTGGCCACCAGAATATCGAGCTTGCCCATGGCTTCCTCGCACTTCGGCACCAGCGCCTCGACCTCGTCCTTGTCCGCGAGGTTGCACGGCAGCACATGGGTGCGCTCTTTGAGCTCACCGGAGAGCCGCTCGAGCACGTCTCGCCGCGTGCCGGAGAGCGCGACAGTCGCGCCTTGTTGATGAAAAGCGCGCGCGATCGCCCCGCCGATCCCGCCGCTCGCGCCGGTGACGAGCGCGGTCTTGCCCGTCAGATCGAACATTGATTGCTCCTCGAGATCACGCTTTGCCGAGCCTGAACATCGCGACGTCATCCGGCGTGCCGATCGAAACGCCGCTCGCCCCATCGACGATGCGCCTGACAAGCCCGCTAAGGACTTTGCCGGCACCGATTTCGTAAAACACAGTCACGCCCGCAGCAGCCATGAATGCGATCGACTCGCGCCAGCGCACAGTGCCTGTGACTTGCGCTACGAGCGCGCGCACGATGTCGGCCGGATCCCGGACCGGCCGTACGAAAGCGTTGGCAATGACCGGCACCACTGGTGGCTTCACTGCGACGCCAGCCAGCGCGCCGGCCATCGCATCGGCTGCAGGTTGCATCAGCGCGCAGTGGAACGGCGCGGAGACGGGCAGCATCATGGCGCGCCGCGCACCCCTCGCTTTGGCGATTTCGACCGCGCGCTCGACGGCCGCTTTGTCCCCGGAAACAACCACCTGCCCGCCGCCATTGTCGTTTGCCGCCTCGCAGACCTGGCCCTGTGCGGCGTCGGCCGCGACCGCAGCCGCTTGATCGAAGTCGAGCCCAAGCAGCGCCGCCATGGCGCCGGTGCCGACTGGAACGGCTTCTTGCATGGCACGACCACGCAGGCGCAGCAGCCGCGCGGTGTCCGCGACGCTGAGGGCACCGGCCGCGGCAAGCGCCGAATATTCTCCGAGCGAATGACCGGCAACGAAGCGCGCGTCGCGCGCAAGCTCAACGCCTGCATCGGCCTCCAACACGCGCATGGCCGCGAGCGAGACCGCCATCAGCGCGGGCTGTGCGTTCTCGGTCAGCATCAGCTTCTCCGGCGGCCCTTCCCAGATGGTGCGAGTCAACTCCTCGCCAAGTGCCGCGTCGACCTCCTCGAACACCGCGCGCGCCGGCGCAAAGGCATCGGCGAGGGCCTTGCCCATACCGACCGTTTGGCTGCCTTGACCCGGAAATAGGAATGCGACCGACATTCACTCGCCTTGATGAGATCGGCCCTAAGACACCGCGACATCTGCCCTGTCAAGCGGCGGCGCCGCTGGCAAGCGTAGTGGCCTATCGTTAAGCCGCCTTGCCTTTTCGTCTGAACTCCGTATAACGCCGGCTTCCGCTCGATCCTGGCTGGGAACTGAACGGACGGCTGCTTGGCTCATTGCCCGGCGGCAGGGCCCCATGGTCCGGCGTCCCGTGTTTTCACCTTCTGAGCATTCGAGCCTTTCCCGGAAAGTCTCGAAGGGCTTTGCGCCAGGGCAAGAGCGTCAAAGCAAGGAAAGGCATCAATGCCGCTCTACGAACACGTCTTCCTTACGCGCCAAGATGCGAGCGCGCAGCAGGTCGAAGACCTGACTGCCCAGTTCAAAGCCATCATCGAACAGATGGGGGGCAAGGTCGCCAAGACCGAACAGTGGGGCGTCAAATCGCTAGCCTATCGTTTGCGCAAGAACCGCAAAGGGCATTTCACGCTGCTCAATATCGATGCGCCGTCCGCCGCGCTCAATGAAATCGAGCGGCAGGAGCGGTTGAGCGAGGACGTGGTGCGCTACCTCACCGTTCGGGTGCGCGAGCACGAAGAAGGCCCCTCGGCAATGATGCGCAAGGTCGAGCGCGACCGCGAGCGCGACGAGCGGGGCTTCGGCTTTCGCGACCGCGATCGCGGCAACTTCCGTGATCGCGACCGCGGTGATCACCGTCGCGACCGCGAGGGCCGCACGGCTCGCGAGGGCTCCCACGAGGATGCCGTACCCGGCGTGACAACGGAGGAATGACAGTCATGGCGACCTCCCCAGCACAGACCCGTCGGCCCTTCTTTCGGCGGCGTAAGACTTGTCCGTTTTCCGGGGCCAATGCGCCGAAGATCGATTACAAGGACGTGAGGCTCTTGCAGCGATACGTGTCCGAGCGTGGCAAGATCGTGCCGAGTCGGATCACGGCGGTTTCCGCCAAGAAGCAGCGGGAGCTGGCGCGCGCCATCAAGCGCGCGCGTTTTTTGGGATTGTTACCTTACGTGATCCGTTAGCAGAGGCCAGCGCGCACACGGCGGAGGACGAGCGGCAAAGCGGACGAGCAACGGCCGGCGCCGCGATCGTCGGCCTCCATTGTTGGTCCTCCGATGGTTGGGACGGAGTTCGTTCCGTCTCTAACCGCTGATGAAGCGGGACAGCTGAAGATGATGCAAGTTGTACTGGTCGGATTGGGAGCGGGCGCGGCAGCGGCGCTGATGTTCGCGTCCGTGGTATCGGGCTCGATTGCCGCCATCTTTCTGTTTTACCTCGCGCCGTTGCCGATCTTCATCGCCGCGCTTGGTTGGAGCCGCCTGGCCGGGCTGATTGCGGCGGCAGTTGCGACGGCGGCGGTTACGATCGTTTCCGCCACGTTTCTCTTCGCGGTCCCCGTCATCGCGTTCGGGGCCTGGTGGCTTGGCTATTCGGCACTGCTTGCGCGACCAGCATCGAACGGCGGCGGGGGCGCGCTCGAATGGTATCCGACCGGGCGGCTCGTGTTGTGGGCCGCGGTGATCGGCACCCTCGTCGTTGTCGCCGCCATTCCCAATTTCGGCACGGACCAACAGAGTGTTCAAGCCGCTCTCCGCAAGGCCTACGAGCGCATTCTGCGCGACCAGTCGCTGATCGACATGCTGGTGATAGCCGTTCCGCCGGCAGCGGCCGTATTCGCCACTGTCACGAACTTGTTCAATCTCTGGCTCGCCGCCCGTATCGTGAAAATTTCCGGACGACTCAGGCGACCATGGCCGGAGCTGGCCGGTTTGACCCTGCCGACGTCGAGTTCCGGCCTGCTTGCAGCCGCCATCGCGGGCTCCTTCTTGCCGGACCTCTTCGGCGTACTTTCAGGCGCGTTTGCTGCAAGCCTGCTCACGGCGTTCGCGATGCTCGGCTTTGCCGTGCTGCACGCCATCACGCGTGGTACGAACAGTCGCGCCGTTGTGCTGGGGGGCGTGTACGCCGCCACCGCTATCCTTGGCTGGCCGGTCTTGGCCATCTCCATTCTGGGGCTCGCGGAAGCCGCGTTCAGCATTCGCAATCGCCTTGCGCGAAAACGCGGCCCCCCTGGTTTGCGAACCTGATCAAATGCTCGACAGACGGAGGTAGAGTCCATGGAAGTGATCCTACTTGAGCGTGTCGCCAAACTTGGCCAAATCGGCGATATCGTGCGCGTCAAGGACGGCTTTGCCCGCAACTATCTCTTGCGCAAAGGCAAAGCGCTGCGCGCCACTAAAGAGAACCGCTCCCGGTTCGAGAAGATGAGAGTCGAGCTCGAAGCGCGCAACCTTGAGCAAAAGGAGGAAGCGGAAAAGATCGCTCAGAAGCTCGACGGCCAAAGCTACACAGTTCTGCGCCAAGCGGCCGAGGGCGGGCAGCTTTACGGTTCAGTCTCGCCCCGCGACATCGCCGTGCTGGTCACCGAGGCCGGCTTTGTGGTCAGCCGGGCTCAGGTCGCACTCCAGGCGCCGATTAAGACCATCGGGTTGCATCGGGTGCCGATCTCGTTGCATCCCGAAGTCGAGGCGACGATCAGCGTCACTGTCGCGCGCAATGCCGACGAGGCGCAACGGCTTGCCCGCGGTGAGGACATCATCGTCGCGCGCGAGGAGGAGCAAGCGGCCGCAGCAGCGGCGGCGGAGGCCTTCTTTGAGCCGGAGGGGATCGCGGCGCGCCGCACGCGCGAGGCCACCGTCGAAGCATCGGACGCAGAAGCTGAAGAGGAGACAAAATAGCGTCGAATGCGTTAGCTCTGGGCGCTGGCGCCTCGGCATTATTCCTCAAACTCGTCAACAGCAGGTTGCCGGGCCGGCGTCCCTGCCGCAGCTTCCGGCGGGCCGGCCACCGCGCCGCCTCCCTGCGCAGGACCGACCGGGAGATTGCCCACTTCCACGCTCTCGGACGGTCGCCGAGGCCTGATCGCGCCAGCCGCGAGACCGCTTCCGGGGGGCGCTGCCTGATTGTCTGCACCCTTCGCTTCGTCGGCCCCTGGCGAGGGGGCTTGGCCTGCGCCCAAAGTTGGGGGGCGCCGCTGCTGAACTGCCCGCGTATCGCTACCGACGGAGGCAAGGTACGTAGCCATGGCCGCCGCTTGCTGCGCGCCGGTGGTATAATGGTCCCGCAAAAATGCGGCGCTGGTCGGCCTGATTTCCCGCGGACTGCGATGGCACGCGTTGCAGGTGTCCGCGAAGATTTGTGCGGCCGATTTTCCGCGGTCGAGGTTCGCTTGCGCTCGCGCCGATGAAACCGTCACGCCGACGGCGGCCGCCACGATAAGGCATGGCATCAATCGAGCAATCCTCGACACGACGAATCTCCCCACTACAGCCGATCTCACGCGATCATTTGCCTGCCCATTTTGGCCAAAAGAGGATGCGGCCTGCCTGAGGCGGCAGCCTTTACTTGTGTGTCTGCTGCGTTGCAAGCGCGTTGCGGCATTCAGCAGAGTTTGTTCTAATTCTTGCCATCGGGAGAACGAGCGAGCGACAACAGCCACGCTTCGCAGCGGCGCCGCTAAGTGCCAATTCCCTCCCAGGCGCGGCTAGATGTTGAGGCGATGGAGCAGGCCGATGGATCGGTTGCTTCGAGCGGTATGCCATAGGCTGATCCGCACAGGCACTGTTCAGGTTACGACCGCGGCGGGATCGAGCTTCAGCTGCGGGGATGGCACTGGCACGCCCGTTGCCATTCGGTCTGCGAGCCGAGCGGCCGAGTGGCGCATCCTCTTGGACCCGGAGTTCAGGTTGGGCGAAGCTTATATGGATGGCAGTATCATCGTCGACCAAGGCTCTATCGCCGAATTTCTGGACATTGCCGTCAAAAATCTCAGCCGAACCGGTGCTGGCGTGGCGAGCGGGATGCTGAGGACATTGCGGTCGTTCGCTCGCCGGCTCTTTGACAACAATACCCTCGCGAGGGCACGGCGCAACGCGATCCACCATTACAACATCGACGATCGGATCTATCGCCTGTTTCTCGACTCGGACTTGCAATACTCGTGCGCCTATTTCGAAAACAACGGCGTTTCCCTCGATCAAGCGCAAGTCGCGAAAAAAAACCACATTGCCGCCAAGCTCCTCCTCAAGCCGGGGTTAAAAGTTCTCGACA
>Ga0209240_1000045_pt1 | contig 44003 bp, 37 predicted proteins | sample GraSoi_2013_80cm_FD_185828 | JGI IMG/M metagenome (GOLD analysis project Ga0209240, IMG submission 185828) | Grasslands soil microbial communities from the Angelo Coastal Reserve, California, USA - Sample 9_17_2013_80cm (SPAdes) (version 2) | ecosystem: Environmental > Terrestrial > Soil >...
AGTCGGGCAGCGCCGGTTCGGTCCAGGCCATCCAGGCCGAGCCATGCCCGCAGTGCGGGACCGAGCGGAGCGGCCAGTTCTGCGAGGGATGCGGATTCGACTTCAGCTCAGGAACACCCGCCGGAACGACTGCCCCGCCCGCGGGGCCTCCGGCCGCGACCGTCATCCAGAATCCAGCTACGCCGGAAGCAGCCACGCCGGAAGCAGCCACGCCGGAAGCAGCCACGGGCGCGTGGACGGCCGTTGTCACCGCCGACCGCTCCTACTACGACCGCGTGATCGCGGCCGGCGGCCCTGACGCGGAGACGATCGACTTCCCTCCTTACTGCCCTGAGCGCCGGTTCCAGCTGTCCGGCCGGGAGATGCGGGTCGGCCGCCGCAGCGCATCTCGGGGCCTGGAGCCTGAGATCGACCTGACCGGCCCGCCCGTCGATCCGGGCATCTCGCACTTGCACGCCGTCATGATCGCCCAGCCGGACGGCGGCTGGTCGGTGCTTGACCCAGGTTCGTCGAATGGCACGCAGGTGAACGGCACTGACATCGGCAATGGGGTTGCCGTGCCGCTGCAGCCAGGCGACCGGATCTGCATCGGCGCCTGGACCGTCCTGACCATCCAGTCCTAGCCCGGCCCCCGGAGACCGGGACCAGGCCGAAGGCGACCCCCGCGAAGAACCGCCGTTAGCGCCTGACACCCAGGCCGCGGGCCGCCGGGCACCTGTCCTGGCCTAACCTGTCCGGCATGGCCAGCGAAACCGCACCGCGCGACGGCAACCCGATCGACATTCACACGACCGCGGGCAAGGTCGCCGACCTGGATAAACGCCGCTATGAGGCGATCCACGCCGGCTCGGAGCGCGCAGTCGAACGGCAGCATGCCAAGGGCAAGATGACTGCGCGCGAGCGGATCGATCACCTCGTGGACCCCGGTTCCTTCATTGAGCTCGACGAGCTGGCCAGGCATCGGGCGCACGACTTCGGAATGGCCCAGACCAGGCCGTACGGCGACGGCGTCGTGACCGGATTCGGCACCATCGACGGCCGGCAAGTGTGCGTGTTCAGCCAGGACTTCACCGTCTTCGGCGGCTCACTCGGCGAGGTGTTCGGCGAGAAGATAGTCAAGGTCATGGATCACGCGCTGAAGGTCGGCTGCCCCGTCATCGGCATCAACGACAGCGGCGGCGCCAGGATCCAGGAAGGCGTGGTGGCCCTCGGCCTGTATGCCGAGATCTTCTACCGCAACGTCATGGCCTCCGGCGTGATCCCGCAGATCTCACTGATCATGGGCCCGTGCGCCGGCGGCGCTGTCTACTCCCCAGCGATCACCGACTTCACGCTGATGGTGGACCAGATCTCGCACATGTTCATCACCGGTCCCGACGTGATCAAGACGGTGACCGGCGAAGAGGTCAGCTTCGAGGACCTGGGCGGCGCGCACGCGCACAACGCCAAGTCCGGCGTGGCCCACTACCGGGCCGCCGACGAGCAGGACTGCCTGGAGTTCGCCAGGGAGCTGCTCTCCTACCTGCCGTCGAACAATCTCGAGGACCCGCCCGTGCTGACACCGGCCCTCGGGCCTGAGGAGATCTGCGAGCTCACCGACGAGGACGCCGAACTCGACACCGTGATCCCCGACTCGGCCAACCAGCCGTATGACATGCACACCGTGATCGAGCACGTCCTCGACGACGGCGAATTCTGCGAGATCCACTCCGAATTCGCGAAGAACATCATCTGCGGCTTCGGCCGGGTAGCAGGCGCATCGGTCGGCGTGGTGGCCAACCAGCCGATGCACTTCGCCGGCTGCCTCGACATCAACGCGTCGGAGAAGGCGGCCAGGTTTGTCCGCACCTGCGACGCGTTCGGCGTCCCCGTGCTGACCTTCGTCGATGTGCCCGGCTTCCTGCCCGGCACGGACCAGGAGTGGGGCGGGATCATCAGGCGCGGCGCCAAGCTGATCTACGCCTACGCCGAGGCGACCGTTCCGAAGATCACGGTGATCACCAGGAAGGCATACGGCGGCGCCTACGACGTCATGGGTTCCAAGCACCTCGGCGGCGACATCAACCTGGCCTGGCCGACCGCGAGCATCGCGGTCATGGGCGCGCAGGGTGCGGTCAACATCCTGTACCGGCGGGAACTGGCCCGCCAGCGAGGAGGAAAAGGCCGCCATCAGGAACACCAGGGCGACCGAGTACGAGGACACGCTAGCCAACCCGTACGTGGCGGCCGAGCGCGGCTACGTGGACGCCGTGATCAGGCCAGCGGAGACCCGGCCGGCGATTATCAGGGCACTGCGCGCGCTGCGGACGAAGCGGCAGACGCTGCCGCCGAAGAAGCACGGAAACATCCCGCTGTAGGCACCGCCCGGCCGAAGCGGAATCGGGTGCGGGCACAGAGGATTGGTCTTCGCGCCGCGACACCCTGCTCGCTCCCGGCTAGAGTCGAAGGGACATGACTAACTCCGAAGCCGCGCTCCCACTGCTCTCCCGGTACGCGATCATGGTCGATGTCGGGTACATCTACGCGTCCGCTGGCGAGCTGCTCTTCAGCGCTGCATCCAGGCGCGAGTACCGGGTCGACGCCGACCGGCTCATCTCGGCGCTGATCAGGCAGGCCGACGATCATGTCAGAGGTCAGCTGCTCCGGGTGTACTGGTACGACGCCGCCCGGGACCGGGTGCCCACCTTCGACCAGCGGGTAATCGCCCAGATGCCGCTGGTCAAGCTGCGGCTCGGGAACCTGAACGCCCGCGGCCAGCAGAAGGGCGTCGACGCTCAGATCAGGGCCGACATGGAGGCGCTGGCCAGGCACCGGGCGATCACCGACGCCATCCTCGTAGCGGGCGATGAGGATATGGTCCCTGCGGTCGAGGCGGCTCAGGCGTTCGGGGTCCGGGTTCACCTGTGGGGGGTCGAGCCGCCCTACGGCACCAACCAGGCGGAGCGGCTCGTCTGGGAGTCGGACACCGTCGAGGTGCTCGAGCGGGCGTTCATGGAGCCGTATTTCGCGCCGCAGCCGGCTGCCGAGACCGCGCAGGCGGCTGCGCACGGGGCTCTCCCGGCCAGGCCGGACACAGCCACGACCGTGCCGGGGATCACGGTGAGCCAGATCACCGCCCCGTCCCCCGCGCAGCTGTTCGGCGACAAGACCCCGTTCCGATCGCACGCGAAGCAGAACTCGGGGGTACATCTCAACGCCGCTCACCTGGCCGCGGCCAGGCTCGGGCCGTCCAGGGAACGCGTGGAGGAGGCCGGCGAGCACGTCGCGCAGAAATGGATCCTGACCCGCGGCGAGGACAACATCCGCGACTTGCTGCCGGGGCCGATCCTGCCACCGGTGATCGACAAGGAGCTCCTCGTGGACGCCGAGAAGGAACTCGGCCTCTCGCTCCGGTCCTATCAGGAGGCACGGGAGTGGCTCAGGGACGCGTTCTGGGCCCGGGTGCACAGGCAGTTCGGGGTCGGCGTCGGCAGGTCCAAGGGCTGATATCGAAGTGGTACCGGACACAAAGCCCTATGCCTAACGAAACTTCCTGGCTAACTCCCGCCCCCCCGGCCGAGCCGGGCATGACTCCTTTCCTTTCCGTCGTGCGGGGGCACCCGACCGACGCCGAACTCGCCGCCGTGGTGACGGTACTTGCAGCCCGCGCGGGCACGGCGACCGGAACAGCAGCCGCCGGCCAGCCGACACCCACGCGTGCGCCTCGTTCACGCTGGTCAGACAGATCCCGGCTGATGCGGGCCAGCCTCTCCCCCGGCCCGGACGCATGGCGCCGCAGCGTCCTCCCCCACTAACCCGAAACCGCCTCCGCGCTCGCCGAATCGAGCGGCTCAGCTGCTGCCTACGCCGCACACCCACGGCAAGTGCGCGAGCCTGGCGCGGAGCCGATCGTCGGCGGTGTAGAACTCGGTACCAAGGCGCTCGGCGAGGGCGACGTACACCATGTCGTAAACCGGCCAGTTGTCATACCGCCTAGCCAGTTCGAATGCTCGCTCCCAATCGGCTGAATTGTCCGCAATAACTAGCGGAATCCCAGCTAGGCGACCGAACGCGCTGTCGGCGGCTTCGCCGTTCCACCGGCCGCGGCGAATACCCGTCAGCAGAGCATTCGACGATTCGAGCCAGACAAGCGCCGGGGCCACAACGTCGGCACCGGCCGCAGCAAGGCCTCGGACGAGACGCTCTGCGGGACCACCGACCGCCACGTCAGGCGCCACCAGGTCGACGACCAGGTTCGCATCAACGACGGGCACGCCGGTCCTCGATCACCAGATCTGAAGCGCTAACCCCTGGCGTGGTCTTCAGTCCGGCCTTCCACTCGGCGACGGCGTCCAGCCATGCCTGCCAGCTTGCGCTGGGCCCTGTGTGCCCGGAGGAACCTGTCCCCAGTTCGACCATGACCTGCTCCAAATGCACCACATCGATTCGGTAACTGGTTCCTCGCTTGGTGGCCGGAAGCCGACCGGACCAGATCCACCGCCTGATCGTCTCCTCGGACCTGCCTGCTTGCCTTGCCGCCTGCCTGACAGTTAGCTGCTGTGCCGCCATCATGTATGCATACTACTACAACGACTACTACTACGTCATTAGACTTTGCAGCGCGCCGCGCGACGCGGCCTTCCCCCGCTCGTCTTCGCGTTGATTGCTCACCTAGACTCGGCGCAGTCGAGAAGGAGCCGATTCGTGCGCAAGGTCCTCATCGCTAACCGGGCCGAGATCGCCGTCCGGGTCGCGCGAGCCTGCCGGGACGCCGGACTCGCCAGCGTGGCCGTCTATGCAGAGCCTGACCTGGACTCGCTGCACGTGGAGGCTGCGGATGAGGCCTACGCGCTTGGCGGGGCCACGGCAGCCGACAGCTACCTGGACAGCGCGAAGATCCTCAAGGTGGCGGCGGAGTCCAGGGCCGACGCCGTGCACCCCGGATACGGTTTCCTGGCCGAGAACGCGCAGTTCGCGCGCGAGGTCATCGCAGCCGGCCTGACCTGGATCGGCCCGCCGCCGGCTGCCATCGAGGCGCTCGGCGACAAGACCGCTGCCCGGACCATCGCGCGCAGAGTGGGCGCTCCATTGGCACCGGGCACACCGGGCCCCGTCGCCGGCCCGGCCGAGGCAGCGCGGTTCGCCGACGAGCACGGCCTGCCGATCGCCATCAAGGCCGCACACGGCGGCGGCGGCCGCGGGCTGAAGGTCGCCCGGACCCGCGACGAGATCGAGGCGCAGTTCGAGTCCGCCGTACGCGAGGCTGTCGCCGCGTTCGGCCGCGGCGAGTGTTTCGTCGAGCGCTACCTGGACCGGCCAAGGCACGTCGAGACCCAGTGCCTGGCCGATGAGCACGGCAACATAGTGGTCGTCTCCACCCGGGACTGCTCGCTCCAGCGGCGGCATCAGAAGCTGGTCGAGGAGGCGCCCGCGCCGTTCCTGACCGGCGAGCAGGAGACCGTGCTGCGGGAGTCTTCCAAGGCAATCTTGCGCGAAGCCGGCTACGTCGGGGCTGGCACCTGCGAGTTCCTGATCGGCCAGGACGGCACCGTGTCGTTCCTGGAAGTCAACACCAGGCTGCAGGTCGAGCACCCGGTAACCGAGGAAGTCAGCGGCATCGACCTAGTTCTGGAAATGTTCAAGATCGCGGACGGCCAGGCCCTGTCATTCGGCGATCCCGGTCTGCGCGGCCATTCGATCGAGTTCCGCATCAACGCGGAAGATCCCGGGCGAAACTTCCTGCCGGCGCCGGGAACGCTGACAACATGGCACCCTGCGTCAGGTCCCGGTGTGCGGCTTGATGCCGGCTATGCGGCCGGGATGACCGTCCCCCAGGCGTTCGATTCGCTGATCGCCAAGCTGATCGTGACGGGCGCGGACCGGTCGCAGGCCCTGGCACGGTCCAGGCGGGCGCTGGCCGAGTTCGAGGTGGGCGGAATGCCGACCGTGCTGCCGTTCCACCGCGCGGTGCTCGAGGATCCGGCGTTCACCAGCGCGCCGTTCGCCGTGCACACGAGGTGGATCGAGACCGAGTTCGCCGGCCAACTGCCGCCCTACGCTGGCGAAGGTCCAGGCACCGCGAGCGCGGGCAGCCCAGGCGCTGGCGGCCAGGCCGGCACCGGGGGGCCGGGCGGCGCCGTGGCGGCCGGGCGAGAGCGGATCGTGGTCGAGGTCGGCGGCAAGCGCCTGGAGGTCGTGCTGCCCGCGGGTCTCGGCGTGACCGCGGGCGCTCATGGCGGCCCAGCGCGCGACGGAACGGCCAGGCCGGGCGGACGCGGCCGCGCCGCGACGCGCGGCCGCGGCGGCCGCAGGGCCGACCAAGGTCGCGGATCTGGTGGCGGCGTGGGGACCGCCGACGGTGACGCGCTCGTGAGCCCGATGCAAGGCACGATCGTGAAGATCGTCGCGCCCAACGGCCAGCGGGTTGAGGCGGGCGATGTGGTCGTGGTGCTCGAGGCGATGAAGATGGAGCAGCCGCTCACCGCGGACAAGGAAGGAACCGTGTCGGACCTGACTGTCGAGGTCGGACAGACGGTTTCCGCCGGTCACGTGATCTGCCGGCTGGCGGACTGACTGGTGGCCAGGCTGCCCGGCGATCCGGGGCCGCTGCGCTGGCTGGCGTTCGCCCTTGGGTTCCGGCTGCCCGACGACAACCTCGACTGGGTCAAGCACGAGCTGACCGACGCGGGCTGGCGGCTGCGAACCATCGTGCGCCACCTCGCGGTCATCGTGCCGGTCTGCATCATCGTCGCCGTTATCCTCCTGACGCTGGTGCCCGCGCCCGTGTGGCTGGCCGGCATGATGGTCGGCCTGATCCTGGCCGGCAGCATTTTCAGCGTCGCCGCCTACGCTGACGACATCAGGACATCGCGGTTGCGCCAGCACGGCCTTGACGTCCCCAACGACCCTGATCTCGGCCACCCCGCCCACTGACCGCCAGCTCGACCCGCCCCTCCGTCGCCCGGCCGGCCAGCGCCGAACCGACGTTGGATCCGTTCGTCAGCCGCAAAACGGGCAAGCCGGGCGCGAAAGTACGCCGAGCGGATCCGAAGGGCCCAGGGAGGCGGAGGCTAGCGTGACGGGTCGTCGGCGGGCTGCATGAGCTGGCGCGCGGCCTCGGTGATGCTGCCGGTCAGGGACGGGTACACGGCGAATGTGTGCGCGACCTCATCGACGGTCAGCTGCTGCTCCACCGCTAGCGAGACGCCGAGTATCAGGTCGCTCGCGCGCGGCGCCACGATCACCCCGCCTAGCACGATCCCAGAGTTCCGCCTCGCGAACAGCTTGACGAAGCCGTCGCTGAACCCGTCCATCTTGGCCCGGGCGTTGGTGGCAAGCGGCAGCTTCACGGCCCGCGCGAGCACCTTGCCCGAATCGACGTCCTGCTGGCTCGCACCGACCGCCGCGATCTCCGGTTCGGTGAAGATAGTCGCTGCGACGTGCCCGAGCCGCAGCGGCTGGACGGCTTCGCCGAGCGAGTGCCACATCGCGATCCGGCCCTGCATGGCTGCCACAGACGCCAGCATCCACACACCGGTGCAGTCGCCCGCCGCATAGACACCGGGCGCGAACGTCCGCGAGACCCGGTCGACCATGATGAAGCCTCGCTCATCGACCGCGACACCGGACTCGGCCAGCCCGATATCCTCAGTCGACGGCACCATGCCGACCGTCAGCAGGCAATGTGATCCCCGAACCGTCCTGCCGTCCTCAAGGCGTACCTCGACGCCGTCGGCCGTCCGGCTGGCTGATTCCGCCCTCGACTTGCTCAGGACCGTCATGCCACGCCGCCGGAAGACACCCTCGACGACCATTGCGGCGTCGGTGTCCTCGTTGGGCAGCACGTGCTCCCGGGAAGAGACGAACGTCACCCGGGACCCCAGCGCCTGGAAGCCGCTCGCGAACTCCGCTCCGGTGACACCGGAGCCAACGACGACCAGATCGCTGGGAAGCTCGGGGAGGTCGTAAAGCTGCCGGCTGGTCAGCAGCCGCTCGCCATCCGGTACCGCTCCAGGCAGCTCGCGGGGCCGGGCGCCGGTCGCGATCAGCACCGTATCCGCCCTGATCTCGGTGTCGCCCACCGCGACCACGCCTGGCCGGACCAGTCGGCCACGGCCGTCGATCACGCGCACCCCTTCGCGCGCCAGCCTCGCTGCCACGTCGGCCGACTGCGCGAGCGCCAGATCCCGGATCCGCGCGTAGACCCGCGGCGCATCCGCCTGGGCATGCGACGATACAGCCTCGGCCGATGCGTCATCGTGGTCAAACTTGATGCCGAGGTCCTTCGTGCCCTCCATGGCCGCCATCAGGCTGGCGGTGGCGATCAGCGTCTTCGACGGCACGCAATCGGTCAGCACGCAAGAGCCGCCGAGGCCGCTGTCCTCGATGACGGTCACATCCGCGCCGAGCTGCGCCGCGACCAGGGCGGCTTCGTACCCGCCCGGTCCGCCGCCGATGATCACTACGCGGGTATGAGGCTGGCTCACGATGCTTCATTCTGTCGCATTGGCCGCTGGGGCCGGCCATCAGCCTCGATCATGGCGGACCCAGCGAACCCGCGACGCTAACCTGCCTCCCAGCACCCCTGCAGGCTCGTACGCTAATGAACCGTGGCGTTGTACGCGGCATACGGCAGCAACATGGACCCGGCCCAGATGGCCCGGCGCTGCCCGCACTCGCCCCGGGCCGGCACCGGCTGGCTCAACGGCTGGCGGCTCACCTTCGGCGGCGAGGATCTCGGCTGGGAAGGCGCGCTCGCCACGGTGGTTGAGGACAGGAACGCCCGCGTCTTCGTCGTGCTCTATGAGGTGTCAGACAGCGACGAGGAGGCACTCGACCAGTGGGACGGCGTCACGCTCGGCTATTACAGCAAGCTCCGCGTGAGGGTCACAACCCTGGACGGGGATGTCCTGGCGTGGCTGTATGTGGTGAACGACTACGAGGGCGGCCTGCCGTCCGCCAGTTATATCGGGATAATGGCCGACGCCGCCGAGGCGGCGGGCGCGCCCCACGACTATGTCGCCGGGCTGCGCGCCAGGCCGTGCAGGTCGCTGGGGGGCTAGCGGCGGGCTAGCGGTTCCTAGCCGGCTAGCCGACCAGCATCGCGATGGCGAACGCGATGCCAGGCACCAGGATCGCCGCGAGAGCGGGCCAGGCCCAGGTGCTGGTGACCACGTCAGCGGAAGCGCCAGCCCCGCCCCCGTCTGATCCGCCTGCCGGGCCCGCCCCGTTCGCGCTGACGCCGTCGGGAGTGAACCCGTTGATGCTCGCCTCGCCAAAGCCAGCCTCGTCGCCCCGGCCTGCGAGGCCGGCGGCGCTCGCGCCGCGCCTGGCCTTTGCCTCCTCCGATATCTTGGCCATCTCCCTGGCCATGACCTCGGCCTGGGTCATCTTGACGAGTTCTTTCGCCGGCCCGGGCAGCCGGCCGTAGCTCGACGGCCTGCTCCGCCTGCCCTGCTCTGCCTGCCAGCCGTGCAAGCGAGCCTTCGCCCGGCCCCGGCGAGCCGACGATAGTGCCCAGCTATAGACGGTTTTATCCTTCTTCTGCTGCCTGCGGGCGCACTGAATCTCGATGGAGTCGGCCAGGAAGATTCCGCGCACCGCTCCCCACGGTATGTAGAACTTCCGGAACGGATTCTGCACAGTCAGACCGTCGTCGTCGGCGATGACCCTCGGCCACAAGGTGCAGGCGAAGACCAGGCCGGTGACCGTCAGCAATCCGAGCGCGAACTTCAGCGACAGGTAGTCGTGCCCCTGGATCAGCAGGTCGCCCAGGCTGAGCGCAGCGATGGCTACCCAGGCCCACCACACGACCTGCGGTGTGGCCAGGCGGTACATCCGCCGGCCGTCGGGCAGAATGCGGCCGACAGAGACGGGGACGGCCGTGCTGGCTTGGTGATTCGGTGCGGACAAGGCGGCTGATGCTCCGAGATCGGGGAATGCCGCTGCGGAGGGAGGCCGAGCGACGTTCCATCCACAATATGCCCGGTCTGCAGCCGCGCTCATCGGGTTACGGTCAGGCAACCGGGGAGTACCCGCCTAATAACGGGCCGGCGAGCGTCACTCCGCCGACCGACTGGCGCACGACATGGACGGACCCGACGCGGTCGGCCGGGCTCGCGTCGGCGATCATCGAGTCCGCCTCGTGGTTGCCGCCGATCGCTGTCAGCGCGGTCGCCGCCATCACCTTGACACCGACAGCTATGCACCGCTCGTCGACGTCGAACATCGGCTGGTGGATGTCGAATTCCTCAACCGATCCGGGCTCTCGGGTGCCGAGCCGGAACAAGCTCCCCGGGATCGACTCCAGGTACCAGGCAAAGTCCTCGCCACCGAGGCTCTGCGGCGCCGGGGTGATTGCCGGAGGGCCGAGCACCCGGTCGGCTGCGGCCGCGATCATCCCCGTGCTGACCGCCTCGTTCACAGCAGGCGGCACGCTCCGCTCGTAGGTCAGGTCCGCTGTCACCGCATAGGCGCTGGCGACCGACTCGACGACGTCTTTCAGCATCTCCGGAGCGGCATGCCAGGCACTGTCGTCCAGGCAGCGCAGCGTGCCCTCGACGACACCGGAGTCCGGGATGGCATTCGATGCCGAGCCTGAGCTGACCTGACCCCAGACGAGGCTAATGGCCGACCTGGGGTCGATCCGGCGGGACAGTGCGGCCGGCAACTCGGTGATCACCTTGCCGAGCGCGAAAACAAGATCCGCCGTCAGGTGCGGCCTGGCCGTGTGACCGCCAGGACCGCTGAGCTGGACCTTGACCTTGTCGCAGGCGGCGGTGATCGGGCCGATCCTGGTCCCGATCTTGCCGACCTCGAGCCGGGGATCGCAGTGCAGAGCGAAGATCCGGTCGACCGACGAGATGCCGCCGGCTGCCAGCACGTCAAGCGCCCCGCCAGGCACCTCCTCCGCTGGCTGGAAGATCAGTCTCACCTTGCCGGGCAGTGCTCCGGCTGCGGCAGCCCGCGCAAGGAACAGGCCGGTTCCCAGCAGGATCGAGGTGTGCACGTCGTGACCGCAGGCATGGCAGGCACCGGCATTCAGCGACCGGTAAGGAACATTCTTCTCATCAACGATCGGCAGGGCGTCGATGTCGGCTCGAAGCGCGACTGCCGGCGAATCGTCGCCACTGCCGCCGATGTCACACAGCAATCCGGTGCCTTTAGGCAGGACAGCGGGCCGCAATCCGGCGGCCTGAAGCCGGAGCGCGATCCGGCGAGTCGTGCGGTGCTCGGCGTAACCGATCTCCGGATGGGCATGCAGGTCCCTGCGGAACTCGATCAGCTCAGGCTGGTGGCCCGCAAGAAACGCCTCTAGCTCGCCTACCAGATCACTCTCAGCCATCCGCCCTCTCCTTTGGGGACAGGTTCAGGTCAGGAGCGCACCGGATCTCACAGCTGGTGCCACGGGTGCCCTTGGTGCTCCCGCAGTTCATTAGGGTCACTATGACACCGCCGGCACCACGACCGGGTAGCTAACCCGGATCGGAACGGCAAAACGCGTATCCATTCGGTCCTTCAGCTCTCGTTCCGCGCGTCAGGCGGAGCCGATGGGTGGCGGCAGGCATCGCTGCTCGTCCGCACGCTTAGTGACGAGGCGTGTTGCTTCCCGTCGCCGGTTTGCCCGGCATCGTCAGCAGGCCCTGGCCCTGGCCCTGTGAGTCCGGATCAGGCCCTCGTACCGACGACTGTGCAACTGCACTTCATGGCGCTGGCGAGGTGCTCTCGCCGCATCTCGGCGATGAGAGGAGATGCGACCGGTATCACTAAGCATGGTAGCGCTCGCGACGCCGGACCGCTGACGTTGCCCGATAGTGGCCAAAGTCAGCCATTCATCTAGTTAGTAGACATCCGCTGGCCGGTACAAACCCCATACCTCGCGCAGCGCGTCACAGACCTCGCCCACCGTCGCCCGGGCGGCCAGCGCCGAGCGCAGCGGATACAACACGTTGTCATCCCCGGCCGCGGCGCGCTTGATCCCGGCTATGCCGCGGCGCACCTCGGCCGCGTCCCGCTGCCGCCGCAGCGCGGCGAGCCGCTCGGATTGCTGCTGCTCGATCGCCGGATCGACCCGCAGCGGAGCGTAAGTCTCATCAGCGGCCGTGGTGAACTTGTTCACGCCGACCACGACCCGCTCACCCGCGTCGATCTGCTGCGCGACCAGGTACGCGGAACGCTCGATCTCGGCCTTCTGGAAACCCTGCTCAATCGCGGCGACGGCGCCTCCCATCTCATCGACCCGCTTGATCATCTCGTCGGCCTCATCCCTGATGTTGGCCGTCATCGACTCGATCGCATACGAGCCGGCCAGCGGATCGGCGGTCGCGGTCAGGTCGGTCTCGTACGCCAGCACCTGCTGCGTCCGCAGCGCCAGCCTCGCCGCCTTCTCGGTCGGCAGCGCGATCGCCTCGTCATAGGAGTTCGTATGCAGCGACTGGGTGCCGCCGAGGACAGCCGCGAGTGCCTGCACCGTGACCCGAGCCAGGTTGACCTCGGGCTGCTGCGCCGTCAGCTGGACGCCGGCCGTCTGGGTGTGGAACCGCAGCATCTGTGATCGCGGGTCCGCCGCGCCGAACTCGTCGGCCATGATGTGCGCCCACAGCCAGCGGGCGGCGCGGAACTTCGCCACTTCCTCGAGCAGCGTGGTCCTGGCCACGAAGAAGAACGAAAGCCTCGGAGCGAAGTCATCCACGGCCAGGCCGGCCGCGATCGCGGCGCGAACATACTCCTTCGCGTTGGCGAGTGTGAACGCGATCTCCTGCACGGGCGTGGCGCCTGCCTCAGCCATGTGATACCCGGAGATCGAGATGGTGTTCCAGCGCGGGATGCGGGCGCCGCAGTAGGCGAAGGTGTCTGAGACGAGGCGAAGCGACGGCGCCGGCGGATAGATGTAGGTTCCCCTGGCGATGTACTCCTTGAGAATGTCGTTCTGGATAGTGCCCGTGAGCTTGTCTGGCGCGACTCCCTGCTCGCTGGCAACCAGCTCGTACAGCAGCAGCAGGACGGCCGCCGGCGCATTAATAGTCATGGACGTGGAGACCGAGTCGAGCGGGATGCCGTGCAGCAGCGTCTGCATGTCCTCGATCGAGTCGATCGCTACGCCGACCTTGCCGACCTCGCCGCGTGCCAGCGGAGCGTCCGAGTCGTAGCCCATCTGGGTCGGCAGGTCGAAGGCAACTGAGAGGCCCGTGGTGCCCGCCGCGATCAGCTGCTGGTACCGGCGGTTGGAGTCGGCGGCTGCCGAGAAACCCGCGTACTGGCGCATCGTCCATGGCCGGCTGACGTACATGGTCGGATGGACGCCCCTGGTGAACGGGAATTCCCCAGGCTCGCCCAGGTCGCGCTCGGAGTCGAAGTCCTGCAGCGCCTTCGGCCCGTAGACCGGCTCGATGGGCTGTCCCGATTCCGAAATACGCGCCATGAGACAAGATTACGGCCCGCTGGCGCGGGGCTGTCGGCGGCTTTGCAGTCCCGCGGGCTGCGTGCGCGGTCGGCTAGCAGGCTGGTGGTCCCGCTGGCCGGCCGATCACCTGCGCTGGCGGCACGCCCCGTCGGCAGGCTCTTGCGTGGGCTTCCAGCGGGCGAAATTTTGCTGTCCATCTGCGCCGGTCGCACCGATTGGATTGGCATCGGGCGTAATTGCGGTACGGGTAGCGCTGACTCGCGCGGGAACGGTCCGGCGCGTACCAGTAGTCCGGCGGCGCGCCCCTGGCTCCTAGGCTCCTCCCGCGGAAGCTGGCCAGGCCTGCCCCGGCCCGCAGTCGCCTGCGGGATGGAGAACCGGAGCACAGCCGGATGCAGTCGAGCACTCGAAAGAACGGCCTGGTGGTCACGGCGGTCGTAACCGCCTCAGCGACCTTGGGAACGGCGGCAGCGGCAACCGGCACCACAAGCGCACTGGCCGCAGCCAAGGTGACAGCCGCGCACGTCAGACCGGCGGCCCTCGAGGCGGTCAGGATCGTCAGTCATCGCGGGCCCGTGCCCAAAAACGAGGTCGGCGGACCGCTGCTGGCCAGGCCCGGGATCGTCGTGCACTACCCGGGGCCCGGTGCGCCGCGCCTGCCGGACGTGCCAGCCTCGGCCTATGTGATCGCCGACGCCCGCACCGGCGCCGTGCTGGCCGCCAAGGACGCGCACGGCCTCTTGCCGCCGGCCAGCACCCTGAAGGTGCTCACCGCCATTACCATGCTGCCCAGGCTGCGGCCTGACGCCACCGTGATCGCGACGAAGCGAGCGGCCAGTGTGGAGCCCAACATCGTCGGCCTCGTGGCAGGCCAACCGTACAAGGTCGCCGACCTATTCCGCGCGCTGCTGATGATCTCGGCCAACGACGCGGCGGTGGCCCTGGTGCAGGCCAGCGGGTCGTTCAGCAAGGGGATGTCGCTCCTGAACGCCGAAGCACATCACCTCCAGGCTTACGACGTGGTCGCCAAGCACCCGAACGGACTGCCCGCGCCAGGGCAGGAGGTCTCCGCTTACGACCTCGCTCTCATCGCCAGGAAAGCGCTCTCGATGCCGGCGTTCATGAGGTACGACTCGACGCGGACGGCCTCGTTCCCGCTCACGCGGCAAGAGCACGTGCTGCTGGTCAATCAGAATTACCTGCTCACCCAGTACCCTGGCGGGCTCGGCGGCAAGACCGGCTGGACCACGACGTCAGGTGCGACGTACATCGGGCTGGCCAGGCAAAACGGCGTCACCCTGATCGTCACGATCTTGCACGCCACCCCGCTGACCGAGATCACATCCGCCGAGCAACTGCTCGACTGGGGCTTCAAGATGTCGAGCGCGGTCCGCCCGGTCGGAGTGCTCGTGCCGCCGCTGCCGGTCGCCCGGGCGGCGGCCACGCGCAAGCACCACGCACGGAGCGCAACCGGGAACTCGCTGTCCGGCGCGACTGCCGCCAGGTCAGGCCGATCGGCCGCGATCGGAGTCGGCGTCGCGGCCGGACTGTGCGCCTGCGCGATCGGCGGCCTCGCCTGGCTCAGGCGGCGCGTCCTGATTCGCAGGCGACCGTCCGGCTAGCCGCGGCCGGTGTGTATGGGTGATCCACCCACGCACCAATGCGGTATGGGTGGATCACCCATACATGTCGCCTCGGGCGATTCTCGGGCTGCCCTCAGGCGGAGCCCGCCGCCCTAGCGGGCGGGAAGGAACCCTACCCGGTCCCTGACCAGGGCCATCGTCTGGCTGGCCACTTCCCTGGCCCGGGCTGCCCCGTCGCCGAGCAGCCGGTCGAGCTCCGCCTCGTCGGCGAGCATCTTCTCGGTGCGCTCCCTGATCGGCGCGAGCGCATCGACAACGACCTCGGCGAGGTCCCGCTTGAACGCGCCGTAACCGATCCCCGCATACTGCCGCTCGAGTTCGTCGAGGCTGGCGCCGGTCAGGGCGGCGTAGATCCGCAGCAGGTTCGCGACGCCTGGCTTGGCCTCGTCGTCCGCCCTGATCTCCGAACCCATGTCGGTGACGGCCCGGCCGATCTTCTTCCTGATCGAGGCGGGATCTTCAAGGACATCCACGATGCCCTGCGGCGAGGACGACGACTTGCTCATCTTGACCGACGGATCCTGCAGGTCAGCGATCTTGGCGACGTCCGAGACGATATAGGGGCCGGGCACCACGAAGGTCTCGCCGAACCGCCGGTTGAACCGCTGAGCCAGGTCCCTGGTCAGCTCGAGGTGCTGCCGCTGGTCCTCGCCTACCGGCACCTGGCCGGTCTGGTAGAGCAGGATGTCGGCGGCCTGCAGGATCGGGTAGGTGAACAGTCCGACGCTGGCCTGGTCGGCGCCCGACTTCAGTGACTTGTCCTTGAACTGGATCATCCTGCTGGCTTCGCCGAATCCGGTCAGGCAGCTGAGCACCCAGGAAAGCTCGGCATGCTCGGGAATGTGACTCTGCACGAACACGGTGCATCGCTTCGGGTCCAAGCCGGCGGCGAATAGCTGGGCCGCCGCCACCCTGGACCGGCGGCGGAGCAGCGCAGGGTCCTGCGGCACGGTGATCGCGTGCAAGTCCACCACGCAGTAGAACGCGTCGTGGCTGTCCTGTAGCGCCACCCACTGGCGGATCGCGCCGAGGTAGTTGCCCAGATGGAACGAGTCAGCGGTCGGCTGAATACCGGACAGCACGCGGTTGGCAGGCATGGCCGAATTCTAGTTGCCGCCCGGCACCCGTAAGTCGCCCGCTGCGCTCGCCGGGCGGCGGCCTGAGCCAAGGCCCGCGCCCGCAGCGGCGGCTGGACCAGCCGGGCGGCCGTTGGCGCCGCTGGATCCCTGCTCGTTCGCTACCACGGGAACGATCTCCGGCGCGCCGAGCCTGATCGCGTCCGCATCGGTATCTCGATCCTGACGCGGTAGCTGTCGAGCTCCCTGCTGACCTGCCTGCTCCGCCACTTCATCGGGCCCGCCATCAGGGTGGCGACCTCCTGCGCCGCCGACACGCCGCGGTCCCAGGTCTCGATCGAGATGTGCATGCGCCTGGTCATCACATCTTCCAGATGCCTGGCGCCCTCGTGCGTGACCGCGTAGACCGCCTCGACCCGCAGGTAGTCCTCGGCGCCAGCGAGCGGCTTGCCGAGGGTCGGGTCGGCACCAATCATCTCGAGCAGCTCCCCGGTCAGACTGCCGTACCTGCCGAGCAGGTGCTCGATCCGCGCCACATGCAGCCCAGACGACCTGGCAATCGTCTGGCGCGAGTTCCATAGTGCCTGGAATCCGTCGGCTCCAGCCAGCGGGATCTGATCGGTGCAGGACGGGGCGACCTTGCCGTCGAGGCCATGGGCCACGGCATCGACGGCGTCACGCGCCATCAGCCGGTAGGTCGTGTACTTGCCGCCCGCGATCATCACCAGGCCGGGCACCGGGTGGGCAACAGTGTGCTCCCTGGACAGCTTGGACGTGGTGTCAGACTCGCCAGCCAGCAGCGGCCGCAGCCCCGCGTACACGCCCTCCACGTCATCGCGCGTGAGCGGCACCGCGAGCACGCGGTTGACCTGGTCAAGGACGTAGTCGATGTCGGCCCTGCTGGCCGCCGGATGATCCTTCGAGAGTGCCCAGTCGGTATCGGTGGTGCCGATAATCCAGTGCCGTCCCCAGGGGATGACGAACAGCACGCTGACGGCCGTACGCAGGATGATGCCGGTACTTGAGTGGATCCGGTCCCGTGGCACGACCAGGTGCACGCCCTTCGACGCGCGCACGTTGATCGAGCCGCGGCCGCCGACCATAGCCTGAATCTCGTCGGTCCACACGCCGGTGGCGTTGACCACCTGCTGCGCCCTGATCTCAAGCTCCGCGCCAGTCTCCAGGTCGACGGCTCGGACCCCGGTGACCCGTTCACCCTCACGCAGGAAGCCGGTGACCTGGGTCCGCGACGCGATCAGCGCGCCGTAGCCAGCCGCGGTCCTGAGCAGGTCCACCACGTATCTGGCATCGTCGACCTGCGCGTCCCAGTACAGCAGGGCGCCGGTCAGCGCCGACCTGCGCAACGCGGGTGCCAGCCGCAGGGCGTGCTGCCTAGTCAGCTGGCGGTGCAAGGGCAGGCCCCTGACCTGGCCGCGAGCCACTCCGAGTGCGTCGTAGATGCTCACGCCAGCGCCGACGTAGGCGCGTTCCCAGCCATAGTGGTTGAAAGGGAACAGGAAAGAGACCGGCCGGATCAGGTGCGGCGCGATCCGCTGCATGAGCAGCGCCCGCTCCGTGAGCGCCTCGCGGACCAGCCCGAAGTTGAATTGCTCCAGGTAACGCAGCCCGCCGTGGATGAGCTTGCTCGACCTCGATGACGTGCCCGAGGCGAAGTCCCTCGCCTCGACCAGGCCAACCGACAGGCCCCTGGTCGCGGCGTCGAGAGCCACTCCGGCCCCGACCACGCCGCCACCCACCACGAGGACCTGCAGCTCGGTACTGGCCATCGCGGTGATGGCCGCTGCCCGCTCAGCGGGTCCGAGCTTGGCCGCTCCGAGCGCATAGGTCGTCACAGTGCAGAACGCTACCCAGGCGGGTGGCCGGGGAAGCTCACCGGGCCGGTGCTGCGGGCGATTACAGCCCGGCCGACGATCCCGGCGCGGCGGGCATTCCCGGCGCGGGCGACGATCCCGGCGCGGCGGGCATTCCCGGCGGGGCCGGCGATGCGGGAGCGACGGTGACCTCGACCCGCTGAAACTCCTTCAGATCCGAGTACCCGGACGTGGCCATCGTCCGCCGCAGCGCCCCCATCAGGTTCATCGAGCCGTCAGCGAGTGTGGAAGGGCCGTGCAGGATCTGCTCGAGCGTCCCGATCGTCCCGACCTTGAGCCGGCCGCCTCGCGGCAGCTCAGGGTGGTGCGCCTCGGCGCCCCAGTGATAGCCCTTGCCCGGCGCCTCGGCGGCCCTGGCGATCGGCGAGCCGACCATGACGGCGTCGGCGCCGAGCGCGAGCGCTTTGGCGATGTCGCCGCTCCTGGTCATCCCGCCGTCGGCAATAACGTGCACGTAGCGGCCGCCCGACTCGTCGAGGTACTCGCGTCGCGCCGCGGCCACGTCAGCGATCGCGGTCGCCATGGGCACCTTGACGCCCAGGACGGCAGCCGTCGTCTGGCCGGACCCGCCGCCGAAGCCGACCAGGACGCCCGCCGCACCGGTCCGCATCAGATGCAGTGCGGCCGTGTAAGTGGCGCAGCCGCCCACGATCACCGGGACGTCAAGCTCGTAGATGAAGTGCTTGAGGTTCAGCGGCTCGGCCTGGCTTGACACGTGCTCGGCGGAGACGGTCGTGCCTCTGATAACCACGAAGTCGGTGCCCGCGTCGATCAGGGCTTTGTGATACTTCAGCGTGCGCTGCGGCGACAGCCTCGCCGCGATGGTCACACCGGCTGCCCTGATCTCCGAGATTCGCTGGCCGATTAGGTCGTCCTTGATCGGCTCGGCATAAATCTGCTGCAATCGCGCCGTCGCTGTCTCGTCGTCCAGCGCAGCCACCTCAGCCAGCAGCGGCTCCGGGTCGTCGTACCTGGTCCAGACACCCTCGATATCCAGCACGGCCAGGCCGCCCAGCTTGCCGATTGCGATGGCGGTGGCCGGCGAGACCACGCTGTCCATGGGCGCGGTCACCAGCGGCAGCTCGAATCGGTATGCGTCGATCTGCCAGGCGATCGAGACGTCCTCAGGACGCCTGGTCCGGCGGGATGGCACGATGCCGATCTCGTCAAGCGCGTAGGCACGGCGGCCGCTCTTGCCGCGGCCGATCTCCATCACGGTCACCCCGACAGTCTGCCAGGCCCGCGACCGGCGGGCTAACCCGATGATCATGCGGTGTTGCACATGGAGTTACCAACCCCGCGTGATCATCCTGAGTTGGGCGGGCCGCTGTAGTTCGGGGCCTCGGACACCATGTGGATGTGGTGCGGGTGGCTTTCGGTCAGGCCCGCGCCCGTGATCTGGATGAAGCGGGCATCTTGTAGCTCAGCGATGGTCATCGAGCCGCAGTAACCCATCGCCGCCCGCAGCCCGCCAGCGAGCTGGCCGGTCACGGCCGCCACCGAGCCCCGGTACGGCACGCGGCCCTCAATGCCCTGAGGCACGAGCTTGTCCTCGCGCAGCACGTCATCCTGGAAGTACCTGTCCTTGGAGTAGGACCGGCCACGCTCCCGGTTCCGCATGGCGCCGAGCGAGCCCATGCCACGGTAGAGCTTGTACTGCTCGCCGCCGATCATCACCATCTCGCCGGGCGCTTCCTCGGTACCGGCCAGCAGGCTCCCGAGCATCACGGTGTCGGCGCCGGCGGCGATGGCCTTGGCGACGTCCCCGGAGTACTGCACGCCGCCATCGCCGATCACCGGAACTCCCGCTGGCCTGGCGGCCCTGGCCGCCTCGTAGATCGCGGTGATCTGCGGAACGCCAACGCCAGCCACGACCCTGGTCGTGCAAATCGACCCGGGGCCCACTCCGACCTTGACCGCATCAGATCCGGCCTCGATCAGGGCCTGGGCGCCGGACCTGGTCGCTACGTTGCCGCCGATCACCTCGATCCGCACGTTCGCCTTGAGCTGCGCGATCATGTTGAGCACCGACTCAGCGTGACCGTGCGCGGTGTCTACGACCAGGAAGTCGACGCCGGCGTCGATAAGTGCCTGGGCGCGCCGCTTGGCGTCCTCCCCGACGCCGACCGCGGCGCCGACCATCAGGCGGCCTTGCGGATCCTTGGTGGCGTCAGGGAATTTTTCGCTCTTGGCGAAGTCCTTGACGGTGATCAGCCCGCGCAGCAGCCCCTGGGAATCGACCAGCGGCAGCTTCTCGACCTTGTGCTCGGACAACAGGCGCAGGGCCTGCTCCCTGGCCACCCCGACAGGCGCGGTGATAAGCGGCATCGGCGTCATCAGCTCGCCCGCGCGGCGGCTGTGATCCTGCTCGAACCTGATGTCCCTGTTGGTGATGATTCCGAGGAGCACGCCGTCCGGCGAGACGACGGGCAGACCGGAGACCCGGTACCTGGCGCACAGTTCCTCGACCTCGGCGATCGTGGTGTCGGGCCCGCAGGTGACGGGATTGGTGATCATACCCGCCTCGGAGCGCTTGACGATGTCTACCTGGTGCGCCTGGTCCTCGATCGACATGTTGCGGTGCAGAACCCCGGCCCCGCCTTGTCTGGCCATGGCGACGGCCATGGATGCCTCGGTGACCGTGTCCATAGCCGAGGACAGCAACGGCAGCCGCAGCGAGATCCGCCTGGTCAGCCTCGCGGTGGTGGCTGCCTCGCTCGGCATGAATGCCGAGCGCGCTGGCAGCAAGAGCACGTCGTCAAAGGTCAGCGCGGGAGATCCGAACTTGGCTTCGTCGGTCATGTCACTCCCAGATGCTGTTCTGCCGGTTGTCGTCCATCCTAGTTATCGCCGGGTGGCCGGCAGTCAACCCGCAGGCGAGGGCTCGGAGGCAGGCGTGCTTGACGACGTTGTCGGCAATCTGCAGTGCCCGCACTGCGGTAACGGCCTGACGAGGACTGGCGGGTCGCTCCGCTGCCCTGCCGGGCACAGCTTTGACATCGCCAGGCAGGGCTATGTCAGCTTGCTTCAGCGCGGGGTGGCCGGCGGCGCGGGAGATACGGCCGCGATGGTGCGGGCACGCCGGGAGTTTCTCGCCACCGGTCATTTCGCCCCCATAGCCGCCGCGCTGGCCGACGCCGCTGCCGCCTCGGTCGCCGGACGCAGCAGTGGCTGCGTTGTCGATGTCGGCGCCGGCACCGGCTACTACCTTGCCGCGGTGCTCGCCAGGCTCCCCGGGCACGCCGGCGTGGCCTTGGACCTCTCCACGCACGCCCTCCGGGTGGCGGCACGGGCCCATCCGCGGATCGGCGCCGTCGGCTGCGACGCGTGGCGCCCGCTGCCGGTCGCCGATTCAGCCGCCGACCTGCTGCTGAACGTGTTCGCTCCGCGCGACGGAGCCGAGCTCCGCCGCATCCTGCGGCCGGACGGACGGCTGCTGCTGGTCACGCCGGCCGCGGATCACCTGAGCGAGCTGACTGAGCCGCTCGGCCTGCTGCACGTCGACATGCGGAAACGCGATCGGCTCGCTGGCAAGCTCGGCCCGCACCTCGAGCTCATCGGCGAGCGCGAGCACCGCGGCGTGATGTCACTGGACAAGGCGGCCGTCGCCGCACTGACCGCGATGGGCCCCACCGCGTGGCACGCCCGGCCTGATACAACCGCTCGCCTGATCGCACTGTTGCCAGAACCCGTGGCGGTCACGCTGGCGGTGACGGTGTCCGTCCTTCGGCCGCGGCGATGAGCGCGGCTGCCGATTCCCTGACGAACAAGATCGCATCAGGCCCTGCCGCCCGCTCGGGTGCTCTGGCCTGCTGCTGGTCAAGGGCACGCCGCACGAGGCCTGGAGGTCCGATGCCGCGATCGAGCGCGGCCAGGCCACCCGCGATCTTGGCGACGATCTTGGCGTCGTTCAGGTACACCAGGGCACGGCAGGCGTTGAGCACCGCATAGCTCTCTGATGCGTTAGCCAGGCCCCAGCCAAGCTCGCCGGCCAGGTAAACGAGGATCTGCGGCCGGCGCACTGCCCCGATCACCGCCGTCGGCGGCGGCCCGGTCACCGTGATTCCGGCGGCACGGCAGACCGCGTAGTGCATGAGCAGGTCAGGATCACCGGGCCGCGTGTCACCCCGCACCAGCGTCCGGCTGCCGTCGCCGAAGCCGGCATGCAAGACGCACGGCCATGGCGGCATTGGCCGCGCTGCCTGGCTGATCGTTACGATGCTGGCTTCAAGACCCCGTCCCGGGCAGCGCGCTCCTGAGCGCGTCAGCAGGCCGCCGGCGGCCGTCAGCGGATCGCTGACGGCTGGTGCCGCCTGGGCGGCTAGGTCGTCGGCGACCACGAAGAGGATGTCCACGTCGCTGCGCTCGGCCACCCAGCCGCCGAGAGCGGCAGACCCGTGCAGGTACGCGGCCGCAAGCCCGCCGCCGAGCAGCGCGTCCAGATCGCCGGCCAGCCGCCCCGCGTATTCGCGAGGGTCGGCGGGCATGGCTGCGTCGTCTGGAGCCGGCATGCGACAAGCGTGCAGGCCTCGCTGCCAGGCCCGGTCATCGGCCCCGCCCGATCTGCCTCGCCGGGCGGCGCCCTGGTCTAGTCTGCCGGGTCAGAAACTGCGGTCAGGGAGGCGATTACCATGGAGCAGCGGGTCAGCCTGGTCACGCTCGGCGTCACCGATCTCGACAGGGCCCGGCAGTTTTACACCTCGCTGGGCTGGAGGCCGGCCACGTCGCCTGCGGACGACGTCGTGTTCTTCCAGGCGGGCGGTATCGTCCTGGGCCTCTGGGACAGGGCAATGCTTGCCCACGACAGCGCTGTGCGGGACGGAGGCGGCTGGGGCGGGGTAACGCTGGCCTACAACGTCCGGTCCCCAGCCGAGGTGGATGCCGCCATCGAGGAAGCCCGCGTAGCCGGCGCCGTGATCGGGCGTGAGCCGGCTGCGACGTTCTGGGGCGGCTACTCCGGGCTGTTCATCGACCCGGACGGGCACCCGTGGGAGGTGGCCCACAACCCGGGCTGGACGCTTCTCGCCGACGGCAGCGTCTGCCTTCCCGCCTGACGCCCGGCAATGGCGGCAAACACCGAGCCTGGCAGGCTGTTCCTCGCGACGCTGATCGTGCTCACCATCATCAGCGGCCTCGTCGACGCCGTCAGCTACCTGGGACTTGGCCACGTGTTTACCGCGAACATGACCGGCAACGTGGTACTGCTCGGCTTCGCGGCCGCTGGTGCGTCCGGGTTCTCGGCGCCGGCCTGCCTGACATCACTTGGCGCGTTCCTGCTCGGCGCGGCTGCCGCAGGCCGGCTAGCGAGGCGGCTCGGGTCACGGCGCCGGCTGCTCGTTATCGCGCTGACGACCGAGGCCGCGGCCACCGGGACCGCCGCCGCCGTGGCGTTCGCCGTCACCGGGGTCTCGGCAGGCTGGGCCAGGTTCACGATCATCGCCGTGCTCGCGCTCGGCATGGGGGTGCGTAACTCGACCATCAGGCGTCTTGCCGTTCCCGATCTCACCACCACCGTGCTGACTATGACGCTGACGGGGCTGGCGGCCGACTCGGCGCTGGCTGGCGGCGACAACCGGCTGGCAGCCCGCCGCGCCGCGGCGGTAGCCGCGATGCTGATTGGCGCGTTCGCGGGAGCCGCTGCCTTCCTGCACGCAGGGCCAGGGGCGACGCTGCTGATCGGCTCGGTCGCCGTCCTGGCTGCGGGCCTGGGATTCTGGGCCGCAAAGGAGTCACGCAGGCTCGATCGGCCAGCCGGCTGAGTGCGCCGTTGCACGAGGCGCGGCACGCGTCAGGTCCTGGCGAGCCGGCCACGTTACGCGCTGGTGCCGTAGAACTCCTCGACTGCGATGGCGCGCAGCCGCGCCAGCGCCCGGTGCTGCGCCACCCGCACCGCGCCCGCGGACATGCCGAGCGCCGCCCCGGTCTCTTCAGCCGACAGCCCGGTCAGCACCCGCAGGACGAGCAGTTCGCGCTGGTTCCCTGGCAGCCGGGCGAGCAGTGCCCTGGCCCGCTGGGCTTCCAGGCTGGAGACCGCTGCCTCCTCGGGCCCGGGCTGGTCGTCAGGGCTATCGGGCAGATCGTCGGTGGGAATCGCCAGGCGGGCAGCCAATCGCCTGGCGTCGGCGACCTTATGCGACGCAATGCCGAAGACAAAGGAGGCAAACGGCCTGCCCATGTCCCGGTACCTCGGCAAGGCGGTAAGCACCGCCAGGCAGACCTCCTGTGCCACATCCTCGGCGACCTGGTAATGACCGGCCAGATTCCCGAGCCTGGCCCGGCAGTACCGGACGACCATTGGCCGGATCTGCCTGATCAGCGAGTCGACAGCGGCCGGCTGGCCGCGAGCGGCCAGCGCGGTCAGGTCAGTGATCGCAGCGGCCGAGTCCGGATCGCTTACGGCCTCCTGAGTCATGCGTTCCCCCTTCGGCGATATGCCGTCGCGCATCATGCGGTCATGACCGCATGATGCCCAGGTAAAGGGGCGGCCTAATCATCGATGCGTGCATCAAATTAACGACACGACTTATGGCGCGGGCAAAAGCAACAAATTAGCGTCACTATCATGGACGTTTATCAGAATGTGGACGATCCTCAGTCCTATCATCTGAAAATCGCCCAGGCTCTGAGATTCGACCGAGATCGTGGCGCTTCCGGGCGGATGGGGTCGCTCCGGGCGCGCTCTGGCTGCCCCGGCGATGCCCGGCTGCTCAGCAGAGCGTGCGGGCCGGGACTCGCGAGGAGTCCCGGCCCGCTCCAGCTGCGGATAAATGACCGGTCAGTGCACGTGACCGTGGCCGCCGTGGCCGTGACCGGCCTCGGCCTCTTCCTTCTCCGGCTTGTCGGTCACAAGCGCCTCGGTCGTCAGCAGCATGCCGGCGATTGACGCGGCGTTCTGGACCGCCGACCTGGTTACCTTGACCGGGTCGATAACGCCCTGTGCCATCAGGTCGCCGTACTCGCCGGTCTCGGCGTTGTAGCCGTGGCCGGCGGGCAGGTCAGCGATGGCTGCCACCACCACGCCGCCCTCGGCGCCCGCGTTCAGCGCGATCCAGCGTCCCGGCTCAAGCAGAGCCTTCCTGACCACAGCGACGCCGGTAGCCTCATCGCCGGACAGCCCGAGGTCGCCGAGTGCCACAGAAGCGTGGATCAGCGCGCTCCCGCCGCCGGCCACGATGCCTTCCTCAATGGCCGCCCTAGTCGCCGAGATGGCGTCTTCCAGCCGGTGCTTCTTCTCCTTGAGCTCGACCTCGGTCGCGGCCCCTGCCCGCAGTACGGCCACACCGCCCGCAAGCTTGGCGACCCGCTCCTGGAGCTTCTCCTTGTCCCAGTCCGAGGACGACGCCTCAATTTCCGCCTTGAGCTGACGAATCCGCTCGTTGATGGCCTCCTGGTCGCCGGCCCCGTCGATCATGGTGGTCGTGTCCTTGCTGACCACCACCCGACGCGCCCTGCCGAGAACGTCGAGGTCGGCAAGCTCGAGCTTCAGCCCGACCTCCTCGCTGACCACCCGGCCGCCGGCCAGGATCGCCATGTCCTCGAGCATCGCCTTGCGCCTGTCACCGAACCCGGGCGCCTTCACCGCGACGACGTTGAGCAGGCCGCGGATCTTGTTGACCACGAGGGTGGACAGCGCCTCGCCGTCGACGTCCTCGGCCACGATCAGCAGCGGCTTGCGGCTCTGGGCGATCTTCTCGAGCAGCGGCAGCAGGTCGGCCATGGCCGAGATCTTGCCGTCGTGCAGCAGGATGTAGGCGTCCTCGAGCACCGCTTCCATCCGCTCCTGGTCGGTGATGAAGTACGCCGAGATGTAGCCCTTGTCGAACTGCATGCCCTCGGTGAACTCAAGCTCGAGGCCCATCGTGGCCGACTCCTCGACGGTGATCACGCCGTCCTTGCCGACCTTGTCGAAGGCGTCGGCGATGATCGCGCCTACCTTTGGGTCCTGCGCTGAGATCGTCGCGACATTGGCGATCTCGCTCCGCTCCTCGACCTCGCGCGCGCTCTTGAGCAGGCTCTCCGAGACAGCGGTCGCGGCCACGTCGATGCCGCGCTTAAGCGCCATGGGGCTGGCGCCGGCGGTGACCGAGCGCAGGCCCTCGTGCACCATCGCCTGCGCCAGCACGGTCGCGGTGGTGGTGCCGTCGCCGGCGACGTCGTTGGTCTTGGTGGCGACCTCCTTGGCGAGCTGAGCGCCCAGGTTCTCCTGCGCGTTCTCAAGCTCGATCTCCTTGGCGACGGTGACGCCGTCGTTGGTGATCGTCGGAGCGCCCCACTTCTTGTCGATGACGACATTGCGGCCTCGCGGGCCGAGCGTCACCTTCACGGCGTCCGCGAGCTTGTCCACCCCGCGCTCAAGCGCCCGCCGCGCTTCCTCATTGAAATTCAGGCTCTTAGCCATCCAGCACCTCAGCTGATCGTTTCGTGGATAGTCATGGTTCAGTCAGGCTTCATGCCGCCGCCCCGGTCTGGCCGGGACCACAGGAGGCAAGCTCCTGCGGCCACCAACCGATCCGGGGCGGCGGGTGGCACGCTCGCGCGCGCCTGGCACGAGCCGGGCCCGCGCCGTTGGATCTGCTCGCTTACTTCTCGATGATCGCGAGCACGTCCCGGGCGGAGAGCACGAGGTACTCCTCGCCCGTGAACTTGACTTCGGTGCCGCCGTACTTGCTGTAGAGCACGACATCGCCGACCTTGACGTCCATCGGGACGCGCTTGGTGCCAGCGTCGTCGTACCTGCCCGGTCCGACGGCGATGACCTCGCCCTCCTGGGGCTTCTCCTTGGCGGTGTCTGGGATAACAAGGCCGGATGCCGTCGTCTGCTCTGCGTCGAGCGGACGAACAACGATCCGGTCCTCAAGCGGCTTGATAACAACCTTGGTGGCGGTCGTCACGATCTGACCTCCCCCTCCGGAAAGGGCTAGCTGAGTTACTAGAGAGGCGACCATGGGGCCTGCCGTCGCGGGTGCCAGACCATCCTCGTCGCGTTAGCACTCTATACCATCGAGTGCCAAGTCCGCACAGTAGCCGGAGGGTTTCGGCCCAGTCAAGCTGGCCCAGTCAAGCTGGCCCAGTCAAGCTGGCCCTGTCCAGGCTTGGCTCACTCCGGCTAGGGTGCGGCTCATGGACGCACCCGCCGAGGACCTATCCGCAGGACAGGTCACCGACGACGAGCGCTCCCGCCGGGCAGCATCGTTCGGGGCCGCCGCGCGGGCTTACGCCGAGCACCGGCCTGACTACCCGCTGGCGGCCATCCGCTGGGCGCTCGAGCCCGCGGCAGGCCAGGCCGGGCATCCGGTCAGGATCCTGGACCTGGGCGCGGGAACCGGGAAGCTCACCGCCCAGCTGGCCGGCCTAGCGCTCGACGGCGGCAGGCCGGACGTCCTCGCCGTCGAGCCCGACCCGCACATGCTGGCCGAGCTGCGCGGTAGTCTGCAGCGATGGAGCCTGCCGACGGTCACCGCGGTCGCCGGCCGGGCCGAGGGCATTCCGCTGCCTGACGAGTCCGTCGACGCCGTTCTGGCCGGGCAGGCGGCGCACTGGTTCGACGTGGACCGGGCGATGCCAGAGATCTTCCGGGTGCTAACCCCAGGCGGTGTCTTCGCCGGGCTGTGGAACGCCGACGACGACCGGGTCGGCTGGGTGGCCGGGCTGCACCAGGCGAGCGGCCGCCGCAATGTGGTGGCACGGACCAGCAACTTCGGTGATGACGACGGCATCTCGGCCTGGCTGTGCGACGCCGGCCGCGGCCTCTTCTCGCCGCCGGAAGGATCCGGCTTCGAGCACTCACAGCTCAGGTCCGCCGACTCCCTGATCGCCACCATGCGCACTCACTCCATGTTCCTGATCATGGAACTCGCCGAGCGCGAGGCTGTGCTCTCCAGCGTGCGCGATTACCTCGCCGCGACGCCGCAGACGGCGTTGGGCGAGTTCAGCCTGCCGATCTGGACGATCGCCCTGCGGTCGGTTAAGCGGCCAGGACCTGGGTGACAGGTAGACCGGAGTCAGCCGCGAAGTCGGCGCCGGAGGGCGCAGCCCCGGCCGCGACGAGATCCGAACCGAGGGCAGCCACCATGGCCCCGTTATCCGTGCACAGCCCGGGCCGCGGTACCCGCAGCGTGATCCCGGCCGCCTCGGACCGCTCCTGCGCGAGCGCGCGAAGCCGCGAATTGGCCGCCACCCCGCCGCTGATCACCAGGTGATCGACGCCGTGGACCCGGCATGCGTCCACTGCTTTGCGGGTCAGCACGTCGGCAACCGCCTCTTGGAAGGAAGCGGCGACGTCGGCGACCGGAACGGCGAGCCCGGCGGCTTCCCGCGCCTCGACCCAGCGCGCGACTGCGGTCTTCAGCCCGGAAAACGAGAAGTCGGCCGTGCCGTCACGGTACTTTGACCGCGGGAAATTAACCGAGCTCCGGTCGCCGTCCTTGGCGGCCGCGTCGATCGGCGGCCCGCCGGGAAACGGCAGTCCAAGCAGCCTGGCGACCTTGTCATAGGCCTCGCCCGCGGCGTCATCGATGGTTGCGCCGAGCGGCGTGATGTCTCCGGTAACGCTGCGGACGAGCAACAGTGATGAGTGCCCGCCGGAGACGAGCAGGGCGATCGCCGGGGCCGGCAGGGTGCCATGCTCAAGCTGGTCGACGGCGATGTGGGCGGCCAGATGGTTGACCCCGTACAGCGGCTTGCCAAGGGCGAGCGCATAAGCCTTGGCCGCGCAGACCCCGACGAGCAGCGCCCCCGCTAGCCCAGGGCCGGCTGTCACCGCGATCGCGTCCACCTGCCCCAGGCTGACCCCGGCCGTCCCCAGCGCCCGCTGGACCGCCGGGACCATGGCCTCCAGGTGCGCCCTGCTGGCCACCTCGGGAACTACGCCGCCGTACCTGGCGTGCTCGTCCACGCTGGAGGCGACCGCGTCGGCGAGCAGATCGTGACCGCGCACCAGGCCGACGCCGGTCTCGTCACAGGACGACTCGATGCCCAGCACAAGCGCCGCTGTCATTACTGCTCCCCCGTGGTCTCGGCCGGCGTCGCGCCGCGGGCCAGGCTGCGCCGCATCACGAGCGCATCAGCCCCTGACGGTTGGTAATAGCCGCGCCTGATTCCGATTTCGGCGAAGTCGTGCCTGCGGTAGAGCTGCTGCGCCCGTCCGTTGTCGGCGCGCACCTCAAGGAAGACCTCGGTGCAGCCGCGCCTGGCGGCCTCGGCGAGTAGCGCTTTCAGCAGCGCTGAGCCGATCCCTTCGCCCCACCGGTCGGTCGCCACCGCGAGCGTCACCACGTCGCCCTGCCAGCCGGCGCCGAGCAGGCCTGCGTACCCTGCGATCCCGCGGCCATCGTCGGCCACCAGGTAGTACCTGCTGGCCGGCTGCTGCTCGAGCTCGGCGGCGAGCATCTGCCTGGACCAGGCTTCCGCGCCGAAGACGGCCTGCTCGAGCTCCATTACCTGGTCGAGATCCGCCTCGGTCATCGTCCGGAGCATGACATTCATCTCCCGCCTCATGGCGTGACCCGCTTCGGCCGGCCGGGTTCCTTCGCGTCGGGCCGGCGCAGGTAGCGGGCGTCCGCTGGCCCGGCAGGGACGCCGCGCGCGAGGTGGTCGGCGGCCAGCTCCGCCAGCTGGGCGGCCGAGGGGTACCGCGGCCCGATGATGCCATCGGCTACCGCGAGCTCGTCGTGCAGCCGCGGCCCTTCGCCCGCGATCGGGTAGCCAGCCGGAACAAGAGCTGGCAGGCTGACGTCCGGCCCGGACAGCCGCTCTGCCGCCGCTCCGTACCTGGCCCAGTAGACCTCCCGTCTCCTGGCGTCGGTCGCCACGATGAACTCGCGTCCGGCGGCGGAGTGCCGCGCCTCCGCGGCGATGATGTCGAGCGTGCACACGCCATCGACCGGGATGCACAGCGCGCTGCCGAGCACCCGCGCGGTGACGAGGCCCACTCGCAGGCCGGTGTAGGGCCCGGGCCCTGTTCCCACCGCAAGCGCGGTCAGGTCGCCGGGCTGAGCCCCGGCCGTCGCGAGGACCCTGGCAATCGACGGTGCGAGCAGCTCGCCATGGCGGCGGGCGTCGACCGCTGACTCGTGCGCGATGACGCCGGAGCCATCGTGCACCGCGACCGTTACCGCGGGCGTGGCGGTGTCGAAGGCGAGGATAAGCACGATCTCTCAGCGTAGTCATCGCGGCCAAGTGGTGATCCCCGCCGGAGCGCGTCTCGCCGGACCGGCCGCCGACTGCCCCGATGCCGCCGGTGCCTCGATCCGGGTCAGACGGTCGGCTCGGCCTTGACGCGCGAAAGCGCGGCCCGCGCCACGGCGACGGCTCCGGAGCGAAGCTCGCTGACCGTGACCGGGCCGAAGCCCTTGCCAGCCTCGCCCTGGTAGCTGACCGTGATCAGCACGTTGTGGTACCTCACCAGCACCGTCACCAGGTCGGTCGCCGCGTTCGTACGGAAGACCTGCACAGCGCTGAACGCCTGATCACCCATGCCGCTGATCGGCGTGATCGTTGCCGGGGGCGTGTGCTTGGGCGGCTTGGCCTGTCGCTGGCGCTGCTGCGCGAAGGTGTACTTCGCGTTCGCGGTCGCGCTGCCGTTGCCGACCGGAACCAGGCTGGCCTGCATCGCCTGCAGCAGGATGGTCAGGACCCGGAATGTCGGCTTCGCGTCGACGGTGTAGGTGCAGCTGCTCTGCTGCTGTCCCTTCTGGGGCTGAATGCTCGTCGGCTGCCCATTCATGAGCTGGCGCAGGTCCGGGCCCCCGTAGACCCGGCAGGCATCAGGCACCCCGCGGAACTCGCCCTGCTGCAACGTCGTCACGAACCGGGTCTTCGGTGCCGGTGACCGCGTCAGGTAGAGGCCGGCCGCGACCAGGACGGCAATGACGATTGCCGCGCCGCCCCAGGTGACCAGCCTGCGCTTGGACCGGCGGCGGCGAGCAGCCGCCGCCCGGCTGCGGCCCGGCAGCCTGCGCAGGCGCGCGGGCTGCTCCTGCTCGCGCCGCGGAACCGGTCCGGGCCCGTCGAACCGGTCGGGCCCGTCGAACCGGTCGGGCTCGCCGAAACCGTCAGGCTCGCCGAAACCGTCAGGCTCGCCGAACTGGTCAGGCTCGCCGGGCTCTGGCCGCCGGTCCCGCTCTCGCACCCTGGGTGGGGCCACGGACCGGCGCGACCGGGAGCCCGGCCTGAGCGGCTCGATGCCGCCAGGGACCGCCCACGGCGGCAGGTCGGAGTCCGGGTCAGGTCCTTCATCGAAAGCGTCAACCACCTGCCACCCGGTCCTGCGGGGCTCCTGCGACGTCCTGGACCGCGAGGCTGGGCGCCCCGGACCTGACCGGCCGGGGTGATGAGGCTGGCGAGGCGGGTAGCCCTGCTCAGTCACGGCGCGCCTCCCTGACGGGCATCCGACCATGCGTTACGACAGCAAGCTCACCTGGATTCAGGCAGTGTACTGGCGTCGGGTGGGCCAAGGAGCGACAGATCAGAACAATTGTTGCCTGAGCACCATGCTCCGCACTATCGCAGCGGCTCGGCGAGCACCAACCTGAGCTGGCCCGCCGCGGCATCCCACCTGTTCCCGTAGCCGGTGACGGTCACGAACCTGACCTGGTCACCAGTCCCGTTCCCACTAGTCCCGTTCCATTGATCGCCAGGCGCGTTCCACTGATCGCCCGCCGCAGCCGGAGCGATACCGGGCGCTGGCGCCGGCCGGTCGATGGTCACCCGGAGGTATCCAGGCGCCAGGTTCTCGACCATGCCTTCGCCCCACTCCACCACCGTGACCGAGTGATCGAGATCCGCGTCCAGATCGAGGTCGTCGACCTCTAGCCGGCTGCCGAGCCGGTAGGCGTCGGCGTGCACGAGGTCAGGACCTCCGCGCAGCGACGGGTGCACCCGGGCGATCACGAACGTCGGCGACGTAACCGGGCCCCGCACGGCCAGGCCCTCGCCGAGCCCCTGGACCAGCGTGGTCTTGCCGGCCCCCAGCGAGCCGCCTAGGACGACAAGATCGCCCGCGCGCAGCAGGCGGGCGAGCCTGTTGCCGAGCAGGCGCATCTGGGCGGCGCCGGGAACCGCGAGCCTCGCCGTCACCGCGGGAACGCCGCCCTCAGCGCCCTGACCGTTCGCTGCGGCCAGCGAACGACTGGCGGCAGATCGCTCAGGCATTGCCGGCCCGGGTGGCCACGGCCTGGGTGAGGAGGTCTGCGATGGCCTCGTTGACTTCATCGGGCCGCTCGAGAATTACGACGTGGCCGGCGCCGTGGATCTTGACGAGCTTGGCGTCGCGGATTGCCGAGGCGATTCCCTCCGACAGGCTCGGGTCGACTAGCCGGTCGCGGTCGCCGGTGAGGACGAGCGTCGGAACGTTACCGAGCACCTTGAGCGCGTGTCTCTTCTCGTGCCCGACAAGCGCCACATAGAAGTCGGCGATGACGTCGATCGGCGTGGATCTGATGATTCGCTCGAGGAAGTCCACCAAGGTCGGGCTCACGTTGGGATCGCCGAACGCGATCCGTCTCGTGCCGAGGAACGCTATATCGCTGGCCGACCGCCTGCCGCGCTCCACGACCTCGGCGATCCGCCCCTTAGAGGCGCCAGTCATCATTGACGGCATGGCAGCACGGACCGCCGGGCGCACCAGGGCAGGCAGCCAGGTGACCGGGTCGATGGTACCGGCCGCGGTCGAGATCAGCACGGTCCCGATGACCTTGCTGCCGAACAGCTCAGGGTGCTGGTCCGCCAGCGCCATGATGGTCATGCCGCCCATCGAGTGGCCGACAAGCACCACTGGCGTGTCACCGGGCGCCGTGGCCAGCATCACCTCGTGCAGGTCGGCCCCCAGCTGGTCGATCGTGACCAGGTTAGGATCGGAGCGGCCCGACCTGCCATGACTGCGCTGGTCCCAGAAGACCAGCCTGGCCAGGCGACCGAGCCCGGCCGCCTGGTAATACCAGACGTCGGAGTTCAGCGTGTAGCCGTGGCAGAAGATCATCGTGACCTGGGTCGCGGTTGCGTCCGGCTGCGTCGAGGTCCCGCTGACCTCGACGTGCAGCGGCAGGCCGTCATCGGCCCGCACGGTCATCGCCTCGCCGCGGATGTCACCGAACGGCTCGCCCGCCGCCGGGTCAGGACGCAGCCTGATCCGGCCGACCGCTATCTTCTCGGCCATCACGACAGCGCCCGCTCCGGCGGCGATCGCGCCGGCAGCGAGCCCAGTCACACCGGTGAGCCTGCGCCAACTGACCATTAGACCTCCTGCCCGCGCGCGTGTGCTACCTCAGCGTGGTCACTCGCGTCCCGGACCCGGGCCGCGGCAGGCGGCACGGCCGTGACCCCCGCCCCAGCGACTGCAGCTTCTGCTCCGTCAGTCTTGGTTACTCCACAGTAGCTTCTCGGGATCTTTCCGGTAAACCTCGTCACGATGTCATAGGACACGGTGCCCATCAGGTCGGCCCATTCCTGGGCGGTGGGCTCGCCCTGGTCGCCGGGACCGAACAGCACGACTTCGTCCCCTGCCTCGACCGGCACATCGCCGGCATCGACCACGCACTGGTTCATGCAGACCGTGCCCGCGACGGTCAGGCGCTGGCCGCGGACGAAGACGGGCGCCGTGTTCGTCCCGGTTCGGGGAATGCCCTCGTTGTAGCCGAGCGGAACCAGCCCGAGCGTGGTCTCCGTCCCGGTCACGTACCTGTGGCCATAGGAAACTCCGGTTCCTCGAGCGACCCGTTTGACCTGAACAAGATGGGTTCTGACGGTCATGGCCGGCCGGAGCCAGCCGGGCGCACCCCCGGGCAGCGTGCACAACCCGGTTACGCCGCCGCCCGGCCTGACTAGATCGAACCAGCTATCAGGCCTGGTGAGCAGCGCCGGCGTGTTGGCGAGGTGCCGCACCGCAGGCCGCGCCCCAGCGCGCTCAGCCTGTCCGAGCGCGTCGCGGAAGGCCGCTATCTGCGTGTCCACGGACGGATGGCCTGGTATGTCCGCGCAGGCCAGATGGGACCAGATGCCGATGATTTCGCACCGGCCAGCGGCCTGCTCGGCGAGGGCCGCATGCAGCAGCTCAGGCCACCGCGCCATCGGAGCGCCGCCGCGGCTCATCCCGGTGTCCGCCTTCAGGTGCACCCGCGCGGCCACGCCGATGGTCCCGGCCGCGGCGCTGATCTGCCTGATCAGGCCGGCGGTACCGGCGCTGAGGTCCACACCGACCGAGATGGCGTCGCGGTGCGGCGCGTCGGGCGAGGCCAGCATGCACAGCACCGGCGCGGTGCACCCGGCCGCGCGCAGCGCGAGTGCCTCTTCGATGTGGCCGACGCCGAGCCAGGTCGCGCCGCCTGCGAGCGCTGCCGCCGCGGTCCGCACCAGCCCGTGCCCGTAGCCGTCGGATTTGACCACGGCCATGACCTCGGCGTTTCCAACATGCTCGGCCAGCGCGGCGACGTTCGACCTGACCGCGGCGAGATCGACGATCGCTTCAGAATGCCCATCCATGGCCCTCAAGTGTGCCAGCATCCGCAGACCCCGCAGTCAATCCCCGGATGGACCTGGCGATCCCCGGATCCACCCGGCCGGTGAGTTGCCGGCTGCCAAGCCGCAGCTCGGTTCGCAGCCGCCGCCTGCACGTGGTTAGGTAAATCCATGGTCGAACTCATTCCCAGGAATGTCCTCTTCGGCAACCCGGAGCGGGTCAGTCCCCGGCTTTCACCCGACGGGACCAGGCTCGCCTGGATCGCGCCCAAGGACGGCGTTCTCAACGTCTGGCTGGCTCCGGTCAGCCCGCAGACTGGCGTGGACTGGGCGGAGGCCGAGGTCGTGACCAACGACAACGACCGCGGAATCAGGCAGTTCGCCTGGGCACACGACAACAGGCACCTGCTCTACCTGCAGGACACCGGGGGCGATGAGAACTGGCGGCTGCACGATGTCGACCTAGCGACGATGCAGCGCCGCGACCTCACTCCGTTCGACGGCGTGCAGACGCAGATCGTCGCGATGGAGCGCGACTTCCCCACCGAAGTCCTGATCGGCCTGAACAAGGACAACCCTGAACTGCACGATGTGTACCGGCTCGACCTGGAGAAGGGTGAACTGACCAAGGAAGTCGACAACCCGGGCTTCCTGGCCTGGATCGCCGACTCCAAGCTCGTCGTCCGCGGCGCGTTCGCGCCGCAGCCAGACGGCGCGATCGTTGCGATGGTGCGGGACAGCGCCGACGACGACTGGCGCGAGCTGCTGAGGATACCGGCCGAGGACGCTCTGACCACCGACCCGGTGACGTTCAGCGCCGACGGGCGCTCGCTGCTGATGGTCAGCTCGGTCGGCGCGGAGACGGCGAGGCTGGTCAGGATCGACCTGTCGACCGGTGCCGAGGAGGTGCTCGCAGCTGATCCGCAGGCCGACGTCAGCGGCGTGCGGATCGATCCGGAGACCAGGGAACCTCAGATCGTCGTCGTACTGCGGGACAGGTCCGAGTACATCGTGCTCGACCCGTCAGTGGCCGACGACCTGACGGCGATTCGCGCGCTGCATCACGGCGACCCAAGCTTCGTGAGCGCTGACGACGCCGAGAGGACGTGGCTGATCGCCTTCACAAACGACACGGGCCCGGTGCCGTACTTCGCGTACGACCGGGCGAGGCGGCAGGGTAGCTTCCTCTTCGAGCACCAGCCCGCGCTCAGCCAGTACACGCTCGCCCCGATGGTCCCGTTCTCGCTGCGGACCCGAGATGGCCTGGTCATTCACGGGTACGCGACCTTCCCGCCTGACGGCCAGAAGGCCGGGCTGCCGACGGTTCTCAATGTGCACGGCGGCCCGTGGGCCAGGGACGCCTGGGGCTACGACCCCGAGGCCCAATGGCTGGCCAACCGCGGCTACCTCTGCCTGCAGGTCAATTTCCGCGGCTCAACCGGCTACGGCAAAGCATTCGTCAACGCTGGTGACCGTGAGTGGGGCGCCAAGATGCAGGACGACCTCACCGACACGGTCGCGCACGCGGTCGCCGAAGGCTGGTCCGACCCGAAGCGGGTCGCGATTTACGGCGGGTCTTATGGCGGTTACGCGGCGCTGGCCGGCGCGACGTTCACGCCCGGCATCTACTGCTGCGCGGTGGACATCGTCGGACCCGCCAACCTCAAGACCCTGATCGAGACGGTGCCGCCCTACTGGGCTCCGATGATCGCCCAGTTCCACCGCAGGGTCGGGAATCCGGAGCAGGACGTCGAGTTCCTCTGGTCGCGCTCGCCGCTATCGCGCGCCGATCAGATCTCGATTCCGCTGCTGATCGCCCAGGGCGCCAACGACCCCCGCGTCAAGCAGGACGAGTCGGAGCAGATCGTCGCCGCGCTCAAGGAGGCGGGGATCGAGCACGAGTACCTGCTGTTCCCCGACGAGGGCCACGGCTTTGCCAAGCCGGCGAACAGGATGATCTTCTACGCAGCGGCCGAGAAGTTCCTGGCGCATTACCTCGGCGGCCGCGCGGAGGACTAGGGAGTGACGCCCTAGCTGCTCACCAGGCAACCGCTGGCATGACCGGTGGCCGGGAATGCGCGGGCCAGGGCTTCGGCGATCATCTGCGCGCGATGCTTGTAACCGAGCGAGGTAAAGTGTATCCCATCGGAAATATACCATTTCGTCCTGACTTCTGCGGCCCAGTTGTATACCCGCATGTTCGGGTATTTCGGACACGCCTCGACCAGCGCCTGATCCCAGCGGAGCATATTGGCTTCCGCGTACGGGCCGCTTGACAGCAGTGATCTGACATTCACCCACATCACCGGCTCGCCGCCCGCTGCCTTCATCATCTGGTTGATCCTCGTGGCCAGGCCGACATTTGACCCGGCTGCCACGTCCGCGGTGTCGTTCGTCCCCAGCGCGATCACCCAGCAGCCCCTGAACCCGCCGCGGATCAGATTCCGCGCCGCATCGTAGCCGTTGACCTGGCCGCGCAAGACCTCGACGACCGAACGGGCCCCCGAGATGTCGGTGATGACCGATTGTGCGCCGACATCGGTGTATTGGGCAGCGATGCGTTCAGCCGGCTTAGGCAGGTAGCTGGGCGAGACCAGGCCGTCCGAGGTCGAGTCGCCGAGATGCGCGACTGCGCGGCAGGAGGTGCGGAGCTGACCGCCGGCCGCCGCACTCGCGGCCGGTGACGGGCCCGCACCCCGGTTGCCGTGCTTGTTTGGCGCCTTGACCACTGTTCTCGTGATAGGCAACTGGAGCCCGCCCTGCGACGCCACCGACCCGACCCGGGCGCCCGCCTTGGCCCGCACGGCTCCAGACAGCCCGGCGACGGCCACGACCATGACGGCAACCGTCCCGGCTCCGGCCGCGAGGCTAGCCAGCTTGATCTGGCCCAGATTCGGCCGCCAGGCCGCTGCGCGGACCCTGGCCCACGCCCGCCCGATCGCGCCGTGCCGGATTGGCTCCTCGATGAGCTGCCAGGACAGCGCCGCGAGCAAGATTGAGGCGGCGATCTGGAGACCGGCCAGGAGCAGGCCAGGCTTCACATTGGGCTGCGACGTCATGACGATGACCGGGAAGTGCCATAGGTAGATGCCGTAGGAACGGACCCCGATCCAGCGCAGCGGGCGCCAGCCGAGCGCGCGGCCAACGATACTGGCCGGATACGCGGTCGCGGCTACGACCGCGGCTGTGGCGACAGACAGCAGCACAAGGCCGCCGCGGTAGGCGAACGGCGAGTATTGCCCGACGCGCCAGATCATCAGGCCGATGGCGGCCAGCCCGGCCAGCCCGGCCGCGTCGAGCAGCACCCGCATCCATCGGCTGGCCGGGCGGGTCGCGCTGTCCGTGCCGCGCTCGGCGCCTTTGGGCCAGGCCAAGGCCAGCATGGCGCCGATCAAGAGGCCGAAGGCGCGAGTGTCGGTTCCCTCGTACACCCTGGTCGGGTCCAGGCCGGGGTGGTAGAGGACAACCATCTCGTAAACGGACGCCGCAGTGAGGAGCGCCGTCGGCACGATCAGCCACCTGGTGGCCGCGCGCAGCTTGCGCGCCGCGATCAGCCCGGCGACCAGCAGCAGCGGCCAGAGCAGGTAGAACTGCTCCTCGACGGCCAGCGACCACAGATGGTCGAGCGGGGCTGGCGGGGCGAACCTCGCGAAATAGGACTGGTTCCTCGCGATGATGTACCAGTTGCTGAAGTACGCCGCCGCAGCGCCGACGGCGGTGCGCAAGCTATCGAGCCTCGCCCGGTCAGCCACAGTGACCCACGCCGTCACCACGGCCAGCATCACGAAGAGAGCAGGCAGCAGCCTCCTGGCGCGGTGCAGCCAGAAATCGCCGAGCTTGATCCCGCCCAGCCTGGCCCACTGGCTGATCAGGATGCTGGTGATCAGAAAGCCGCTGAGCGTGAAGAACACCCCGACACCGAGCAGCCCGCCTGGCGCCCACGCGAATTGCTCGTGGTAGGCGATGACCGCGAGCACGGCGAGCGCACGCAGACCATCCAGGCCAGGCATGTAGAGCTGACCAGAATCCACAGGCCTCGGCATGTTCCCCCCTCGCCCGGGGGACTCTCGCTCCCGTCTCGCTGCCGTCGCGCGAGATCATCGGTCGGCACCGGGCACGGAAAGGACTACCCGCAGGGCTTTAATGACTAGGTATCGCGGTCGGCAAGAATTGGAAGCCGAATGGTCAGCCGGTGATGCAAGAAGGGCCGGCTCTGGCGACGGCCCCCGGTATCTGTCCCGCTGGCGCTCCGGCGCCCCGTTGCTAGGCCGGCGATTGCGCGGCCCGGCGCAGTCGGCGTCTTCGAGCAGACCCAGGGCGGCTGACAGGCCGCGGCGGGTAACAGGACCTCTTGGTCGCCCGCAGGTCAGGGTGCTCCAGAGTGCCGACGTGGAGACCTGAGCTCGACTTCAGCGTCGACGGTGGCGCGGTGGTCTCGACGGCGCTGGCTGCGGGAGGCGCCCCTTTCCCCTAACTCCGCCGAGTCCCGGTGCGACGCTGGTGCTCGGCTCGGGTCCGACCATGGCCACGTCGCTGGCGCCGGGCTCGCATGCGGTAGCTGTCTGGGAGTCATCGGGTCGAGCTCGTCAGAGTGGCGCACAACTCAGCTGATCAGCGTTCCCAGCGGGCGCTAAGCGTGAGATCACGGACACTTTTTCGACGATATCGTAGAAAAGTGTCCGTGATCATGGTCAGGCTGGGTGGGGTGGCGTACGGGCTGCGCCCGGGCGGCGCGCTTGGTGACCGCTACCGGACGATCTGCGCGGCGCTCGGGCCGTGCAGCGGGAACGTCATGGCCAGCGCGTCGGCGATCGCCTTCGCCCGGATAACGCAGCCGAGCGAGTTGTAGTGGATCCCGTCGGGTTCGAACCAGGCCGGCCGCGCGACGCCAGACCAGTCGAATATCCGCATGTTCGGGTACTTGGCCAGCGCCCTGACCAGCGTCTTGTCCCAGGCGCGCTCGTTCGCACTGGCGTAAGGGCCGCTGGAGAGCAGCGTCCTGGTGTTGACCCACATGACCGGCTCGCCGTGCGCGACCGCCATCATCTGCTCGATCCTGGCCATCATCCCGACCGTCGAGCCGGCCGCCACGTTCGCGGCATCGTTAGTGCCCAGGGCGAAAACCCAGCAGCCCTGATATCCGCGGGCACGCCACGCGCTGGCGACCTGGTAGCCGTTGCGCTGGCCGGGCAACTCCTCGACGATCGAACGACCGCCTGACGCGTCGATGGAGAGGTGCTTGACGCCGACCTGGGCGTAGCGCGCGGCGATTCGCTCAGCCGGGTTCGGCACGAAGGCGGGCGAGATCAGGTCGACCGAGGTGGAGTCGCCGACGTGCGCGACCGACTGGCATGACGTCCGCGGCGCCCCCAGACCCGCCCGAGGGCCAGCTGCCCGGCCAGCGACGGCCAGCCCGTGAGGGTTGGTCACACCGGACTGTGCGCCAGCGCCAGCGATGCGGGCCGTCCTGGCCGCGGCGCCGTGACGAGAGGCCGCGGCCCGGGAGGTTCGGGTTCCTGCGCCGTGGCCGACCGGAATGACACGGGCCGCCGCCACGCCGACGACCGCGCCGACCAGGGCTATTGCCGCGCAAGCTCCGACGGCCAGCCGGCGTGAGCCGAACCGACCGTGGCGCTGCATCCTGGCCAGCTCCTCGGCACCGGCTGTGTGGCCGGGACTGCGATCGCTAGAGCGCATCTAAGACTCCGTTCGGAACGAGAGGGCAAGCACCCGGGGGCCGACCAGCGGCAGGCCAGCCTGGCCCGCCTGCTCGCGATCAGGACACGAGCTCAGAACCCGGCGCCGGCCGGCGGTCCGGCCGGTGCCCTCTCTCCGGGGCTTTGACAGCGCGCTGCACCGTCAGGACATGCCGTCGACGGTGACCGCATCGTGTGCTGTGCGCTACCAGGCTTTGCCGCTGGCCCAGCGAACACAACCATGACCAGCGATGACCGCTCTACGTAAACGAACGCCAAGGCGGCGGCCACGATTCCGTAACCTCAGTCACACCGGCCAAGGCAGTAGCGCACGGCCGGGCCGCTGAGTCAGCCGCCTCAGCTTGGCCGCACGTGTATGGCGCACGTGTATGGCCGCGCGTGTATGGGTGTGCCACCCATTGCACCTCACGCGATGGGTGGCGCACTCATGCACGAGTCCGGCGAGGCGAACCTGTGACGGAGGGGACCTACGTGACCGATGGGACTACTGTTGAGTTTGGGGCAGTCAGCGGTGGCTTATCGGGCGGTCAGCAGTTACTAACCGAGCCGAGCGGGCGATGTATCGCCGGCCCAGGCGACAAGGACCCGGCGCGGCGCGACCGTAGGCTTACCGGCGTGGACCAGCCATACGTCCTGGTGAGCTGCGCGATGTCGCTGGACGGGTACATCGACGACGCGTCGGCGAAGCCGCTGCGGCTGTCGGGTGACGCCGACCTAGACCGGATTGACGACGTCCGGGCCGGCTGCGACGCGATCCTCGTCGGCGCCGGCACGATCCGCGCCGACAACCCTGTCCTGCTGCTCAGGTCACAGGCCCGCCGGGACGCCAGGATCGCCCGCGGGCTCCGGCCAGACCCGGCCAGGGTGGTGATCAGCCGAAGCGGAGACGTCGACCCGGCGGCGCGGATCTTCACGGCAGGCGCGGACCGGATCGTCTATGTCTCGTCAGCGGCAGCGGCCCGCACCAGCGACCGGCTCAGCAGCGCCGCCGACGTGGTCGACGGCGGGGACCCGGTGCGGCTCGACCGCGTCTTGGCCGATCTGGCCGCGCGCGGTGTCGGCAGGCTGCTGGTCGAGGGCGGGGGCTCGGTGCATACCCAGTTCCTCGCCGCCGGGCTGGCCGATGAGCTCCAGCTGGCTGTCGCACCCTTCTTCGTTGGCGACTCTGCTGCCCCGCGTTTCGTCAGCGACGGCCGGTTTCCGTGGAACGCAGGGCACCGGGCCAGGCTCGCGGCGGTGACGCAGGTCGGCGACATGGCGGTGCTGCGCTACGCGCTGTCCGGACGGTACGACGGCTCGCCGCCTGACCTGGTCACCTAAAGCCGCGGTGGCTGCATCCCCGCAGGCGCGGCTACGGCTCGCCGTCCCACACCGTGCGGATGGCCTCGGGGATGGCCGCGAGCACGTCGGCCGCGCCGATCGGGGCATCCCGGGCAGCGAGGCGGCCAGCCAGCCCGTGCACGAACGCGGCCGCCCCAGCGGCCGATCTGGCGGGCAGTACGCCCTGCGCCAGCAGTGCGCCGGCGAGGCCGGACAGCACGTCGCCCGACCCTGCCGTGGCGAGCCACCCCGTGCCGGTCGGGTTGACCAGAACCGGCTCATCGGCGTCGGGGGTCGCGATCACGGTGGTCGAGCCCTTGAGCAGCACGGTCACGCCGAGCTCGGCCGCAGCCCGCCGGGCCGACTCGAGCCTGTGGGCGACAATCTCGTCGTGGGCGCCATTCATCAGCCTGGCAAGCTCGCCAGCGTGCGGGGTAATTACCGTGGCCGCCCCGGCCCGGCCCGCTAGCAGGTCCCTGTTCCTGGACAGCACGGTCAGCCCGTCGGCATCGACCAGCACGGGAAGCGGCGATGCCAGCACCTTAGCAAGCATCGCCGCCGCGTCGTCGCCGGTTCCGAGACCTGGTCCGGCGGTCCACGCCTGGACCCGCCCGGCCGCCTCGATCGGCGCGTGCCCGGCGGACTCGATCACCGTGATAACAGCCTCAGGCCAGTGCTGCCTGACGACATTGGCGGCTGCCCTCGCCGACACGAGCCTCACCATGCCGGCGCCGCCGCGGATCGCCCCGCCGACGCTGAGCACGGCAGCGCCGGTGTATTGCTGGCTGCCTGCGAGCACGCCAAGCACGCCTCTGCGGTATTTGTCCGATTCGCCGCCGGGCCGCGGCAGCAACGCGGCAACGTCGGCTGCCTGGAGCGCAGCCGCCACGGGCGGGGCGGTCAGGTATGGCCCGAGACCGATGTCGACGAGCTCGACCGTTCCCGCGTAACTCGCGCCGGGGTCGACGAGCAGCCCGGGCTTGACCGCGCCAAATGTGACGGTCACGTCTGCCCTGATCGCGGCTCCGGCGACGACCCCGGTGTCGGCATCTACCCCGCTCGGCAGGTCGGTCGCGACGACAAGGGCCCCTTCTCCGGCAGCGCTGGCCGTCAGCGCGGCGAGGGTGGCCGCGGGCTCCCGCAGCCCGCCCCGGCCGCCAATGCCGAGGATGCCATCGATGATCAGGTCGCCAGCGGCGATCGCTTCGCCAGCCGCCTGTCCGGTGACATCGGCCAGCCTGCCGCCTGAGCCGCGCAGCGCGGCCGCGCCGGCCTCATGCAAGCGGCCCGTGCTGGCCGGCACGGCGGTGACTATGGCGCCGCGTCTGGCCAGCCGTGCGCCGGCGAAGAGCGCGTCGCCGCCGTTGTCCCCAGTTCCGGCCAGGACGACGACCTGCGAGCCGTAGACCTGGCTGAGCAGCCTGGCGCAGACGGAGGCCAGCCCCGCCGCAGCGCGCTGCATGAGCGCGCCATCGGGCACCCGCGCCATCAGCGCGCGCTCGGCCGCCCTGACATCGCTGACCGCATAGGCGTTTCTCATGCTCGGCCTCGCTCACGTCGCTCGTCGTGCCGGGCGCTACAGTCGCCGATGACCATCGCCACGCGCAGGTCACCATCATGGCTCAGCGACAGATGCCACGCTCCGACGCCCTGTGCTCGCGCGGCCGCGGCCACGGTGCCGCGCACGGTGAGGAACGGCCGCCCCCGGCGCATGCCGCAACACCTCGGCGTGGGTCAGCGGTAGGTGACGCCAGCTCAGCCGACGCCGCGGACGACGTCCGCCAGCCGGTCGGCAATCTTGTGCGCCTGCGCTGAGTCCACCGCCTCGACCATGACCCTGACGGCCGGCTCGGTGCCACTCGGCCGGACGAGGACCCGGCCTGACTCGCCGAGCTCCGCGGCGGCGTCCGCCACCGCGGCCGCCAGCTCGGCCGAGTCAGCGACCCTGACCTTGCTGACGTCGCGCACGTTGACGAGCACTTGCGGGAACCTCGTCATGACCGCCCCGAGCTCGGCCAGGGACTGCCCGCTCACGGCGGCGGTCGCCAGCAGCTGCAGGCTGGTCAGCATCCCGTCGCCGGTGCTGGCGTGGTCGAGCATGATGACGTGGCCTGACTGCTCACCGCCGAGGACGAACTTGCCGTCCAGCATGGCTGCGATCAGGTACCTGTCGCCGACCGGGGTCTCGACGACGTCGATGCCCGCCTCGCTCATCGCCAGCCGGAATCCTAGGTTGGCCATGACCGTGGCGACGACGGTGCCGCCGGCCAGCCGGCCCGACCGGTGCAGCGCCAGCGCGAGTATCGCCAGGATCTGGTCCCCGTCGATCACCTGGCCGGCCGCGTCGACCGCAAGGCAGCGGTCGGCGTCCCCGTCGTAAGCGATGCCCGCGTCGGCGCCTTGCTCGGTGACGGCTGCCTGGAGCGCGCCGAGGCTGGTCGAGCCGCAGCCCGCATTGATGTTGACGCCGTCGGGCTCGACCCCGATCGCGATGACCTCAGCCCCGGCATCAGCGAGCAGGC
>Ga0209240_1000046_pt1 | contig 43806 bp, 40 predicted proteins | sample GraSoi_2013_80cm_FD_185828 | JGI IMG/M metagenome (GOLD analysis project Ga0209240, IMG submission 185828) | Grasslands soil microbial communities from the Angelo Coastal Reserve, California, USA - Sample 9_17_2013_80cm (SPAdes) (version 2) | ecosystem: Environmental > Terrestrial > Soil >...
AACTAAGCGCTCCATGAGTGAATTCTGCTAAGCCCAGCCTATCAGCTTTCGTGTCGCGATTCATTTCAAGCAAATGAATCGACCGGATCTGTAGAGCAATAGATTGTCCCTCGGTTCTCATAACCAAACATGACACGGCTCTTGGCGGGACCATCAGCGCATCTTGTGATATGACATCACGAGACATGATAGCGGGCTTTTGGGGTTCACGGCGCGCTCAACACGCTGGACGTCGAAGACCTCTATTTAGTGCTACCCGTATTTGGGACCCACACCTGGGTTCCATCCGGGCTGATCGCCAGATACTCCGGAGTCGTACCGACCGTCAGAGTTGCAACTATGTTTCCCGATCCTGTGCCCACGACCGTAACCGTCCGCGCAGTGAGGTTCGAAAGGTAACCCGTCGCTCCATCCTCAGAAAGAGCTGCACCCGTCGGCGACGTACCCACGGGAACGGATGCTATGACCGAATTGGTTATTGCGTTGATCGCGTAGACGTCGCCGCTGGTCACGCATCCCACCAACACCTCTGAGCTGTCCGGGCTCACCGCGATCGCATTCGGCCCTTGTCCTACCGAAATCGTAGCAACGACTTTGTTCCTGGGTAACGTGGTGACGTCCGGATTAGCCACTTCTTGAGCGGTGGCATGGATAACTGGAGAGACGGTACTCACTACCGCCGCCATCTTCACTAAAAACTGCATGCGTTGCAGCCGATTTAGCCCGGGGGGCTTATAAGGATTCATATTCTATCTGACGCAACTAACCTATCGAGTTGCGGGTTTTTCCGGTTATTCGATCCTGGGTTCCAGGACGACGCTCAAGAGAGGTATCGCTGATGCACTCAGCAAAGTCGTGAGCACCGCCAATTCCGATTCGTTCGGTCCTACTTCCGGCGAGTCACGGACGACAAGCGAGCCTCGGTGTTAGCTGAAAACAGTGCGCAAAGCAAGAAACGCTTTTATAGATAAGCTTGGGGGGCAAGAATTCCTAAGCTCCGCGAAAAGGTGATTTCGCGGAGCTCAGATGGATCGAGCGCTAACGAATCGGAAGCGCAGCGGACGAGCGGGCCGTCGTCGCTTCGCTATGGCGCGCCCTCAGCTCTGGATGTGCATTACGCCAGACCTGCCGCGACGTAGGCCTGGGGCGTAGTCGGGAGCTTATCCCTACCGGGTCAGTCCTCGTAGGTAAGCCGGTACGGTGACCGTTTCACTTGGCTAGGTAACAGGACGGTCTTCTCGCCTGGATAGGGCCTGTTGAATCCCTTAGTGGCATACCAGATAGCATGATTCAGGAGGTTCGGATCCTGGGAATCAGCTTTCGGGTGGTGAGCGAACATCTTCGCTGACTCTTTTTGCCAGGCGAGTTGAATTTTGCTGGTGTTAGCGGTGATCTGGCCGGTAAGCCGGTTCAACGGGATGTTGTTCGGTAAAGCAGTGTACGGCGTATAATCCGGTGTGTTAGTGAACACTCCACGCATGGGCGGAGTATCCAGGTCATGTTGATTCATCGGTGGTAAACCGAGAATCTGTTCAATAGTGTGAACCATGCTGACCTGATTGTAATAGGTGTGATCTACGGTTTTCCGTTTCACGAACGGACCGATGACATAACCCTCGGTGCGATGACCGTCCACGTGATCGACTCCGTCCTGGGCATCGTCTTCGGTCACGAAGATGACACTATCTTTCCAGTAAGGACTATGGCTGATCGCTTCGATCACCCGACCGAGGGCGAGGTCATTGTCAGCCAGCTGAGCTGCCGGGGTGGGGAAGCCCGTAGAAAGTCCACTGGTGTGATCGTCACACAGCCACATGTAAACCAATGACGGTAAGTTGTTGTTGGTGACATATTGGTTGAATTCCATCAGGAAGATGTCGACCCGGTATTGGTCCGGGATCTCGGTATCAAACGGAGGATAACCGATGCAGAGGTTGTTTTGGATGGTCGGGACATCTGATACGCCCGGGAACGTTCCGATGGGGCAATGGAGTTGGCCGGTTTTTTTCCCTTCCATGATTAGCGAATCGTTGTACCACGAGGTCCAATCACCGTAGAGATTGTTAGGTCCGTTTCCTTCGTAAGCGTAGTGGAGAGAGAAGAAAAAATCTCACGCAAAGCAGACTCCGCCCCATCTCCCCCTTTAGCTACGTCGGCCAAGGACGCAAAGGAGAGAGGGACAAAGAGGAATAGCCGCGAAAAGGCGCAAAAAGCACAAAAAATTCTAAACAAAAGACAAAAAATTAAACAGTGGTCACGAAGACGGTTCTTGCGACAGAAGGCTTCGACGACTCGACTGAGCTCGCCGAATGTCCTGAGCTCAGCCGAACGATCACGAAAGCAAGGAATGTGAGCCTCAAAGAGCGACCGAGTCCGATGCCTCTCCGCTGACCTTTCACCTTTCACTTCTCTTTTTTGTGCGTTTTGCGCCTTTTCGCGGCTATTCCTCTTTCTTCTGTGCGGCTGCTCTCGCGTTTGAACAGATCAGGCGGGGTCGGTGTCGGATTCTGATATGTTTATTCGTACCCGACTTAAATTCTTGAACCGCCGTGGGTTGCTTCTCTCGTTGGCTACCTGCTCGCTTGCACTTGGGACAACGCTATCTGCGGCGCCTGGAGACCAGGCGAAAATAAGCAAGCAAGAAGCGGAAAAGATCGCTCTGGCGCGGGTTCCAGACGGTACGATTAAAAGCGCTGAACTTGAGACCGAGCACGGCAAATTGATCTGGTCGTTCGATATCGCGCGTCCGAAGACATCCAATATTACTGAGATCCAAGTCGATGCGAAGAAAGGCCTGATCGTGTCTGAGCAGAGCGAGACTCCGTCTCAGCAGGCTACAGAATCTCAGGAAGATAAGAAGCAGGGTGGGTAATAGCCGCGAAAGAACGCAAAAAGAAAATAAAATTCACCACAGAGACACAGAGGGCACAGAGATCGGACGCTAGGGAGAAGCTTCTCGTGTGTAGGATTCGGAGCCTCTGGGGTGATTGGCCTTTCTTGTGTTTGTTAAGACGTGACCCTTATTAAGCGCTTCCCTATGAGTCGTTGCTACGTCTTTCGTGCGCTGGAACTGCTTCCGCTTTCGAAGGTCAGATGCTGGGGAGCGAGAGCTCGCAGGAAGTTCGGCGCATCGAAGATCGCGCCCGGAGCAAGCACACCGCGCTCCCGAACCAACCCATCAAGGATGCGCTGAGCGGCTTCGACAACCAGCGGCGCAGTAAAAGCATAAATGTCACGGCCACGGGCGACGGTACGGCGTACTTCTGTCCCCTGACGGACGATCACCTCCATCAGGAAAGTCTGGGCAGAACGTCCCGCGTCATCCGCCGGCGTCGGCGGAGGCGTCGAGGTATCCCGAATATCCCGAAGCGGGGTCAGGTTTAGATAGCTATGAAGATTGGATACGCGCAGATGGCGACCGATCAACACCGTTTCGGTAAACGGTAGTTCAATGACTTCCTGGACGCCAAAGGGTTTGGGAAAGTTCCATGATGCGGTCGCCGCTGGATTGGCCAGCGGCTCAAGTCTCCCGTCAGCGATGATCAGTCGCCGGGCCCTATTTCGTTCCCCGGTGAGCCGTGTCCCCTGGGTCGGCCACCAGCTGTCCAGTGCAATCCCAATGCGGATTTCGTCAGCCCAGGACCAGTCTTCCATGGCAGCCGTAGCCAGGAGGTCACCAAACCCACCATAAAATCCCATGGCAGGGACAATGATGACTCCAGCCTCATGGGCCGGCGCCGCAAACCGCTCGAAGGTCGCAAGCGCGCTCGGCTGCTCAGCTGTTACATCCAGATAGTGAACCCCCGATCGCAATGCCGCCGCCACCAGCGGCTCCGCCGTGTCGAGGAACGGGCCGGCGCAATTTATTACTGCTGACACGCCAGTGAGAGCCCGATCTAGCGACACTGGATCTTCCACGGTAGCAATTCTGGTCTCGACACCAGCGTTAGAAAAACCCGAGGCAGCTAAGCTCGCCTCATTGCGGCCGATCGCGATCGGCGTGAACCCGCGACGCAGCAGTTCCGTAACGACGAACCGCCCCGTGTGCCCCGAACTCCCAAAAACTCCAACCGTACGTTTAGACTCGAAAGATGCAGTAGAGAGAGTGATCATTATGTGGACGCTACAGACCGGTCTGTAGCGATAGTACGAACCGTTCTGTAGCAAGTCAAGGACATCCGTGCTAAAGAATCTCTCCGGAAACTCTTTTATGCGACGTAGCGTGAAGACTGACTTGCTCGATGATGCACTCCATAGCCAGGCTCAGGTCAGGGACCGCATCCTCGAAACAGCATCCGCGCTCTTCTATCGCCAAGGCGTCCGCGCCGTGGGCGTAGACCTTGTAGTCGAACAAGCGGGCGTCGCGAAGACCAGTCTATATCGCCATTTTAAGACCAAAGACGCTCTCATCGCGGCGTTTCTGGAACGGGAAGACGAGGATTTCTGGAGATGCTGGGACAGCGTAGCGCAGCGCCAGCAAACTGATGCCAAAGCCGAGCTCGAAGCCCAACTGACATGGATTGGCGAACGCGTCAGCCGGCCAAATTATCGCGGGTGCCCGCAGCTCAACGTGGCCGCTGAATTTCCTGACCCTGCTCACCCGGCCCGCGCTGTCGCCACTGCGCACAAGAACGAGCTGCGACGTCGCCTTATGAAGATCGCTGAACGGCTGCACGCGCGCCTTCCGGACGAGCTAGCCTCGCAATTGTCGCTGCTGATCAATGGCGCCTTCGTTAGTTCGCAGATCTTCTCGGCAGGTGAGGCGACCCCAGTTCTCCTGGCGGCGTCGCGCGTCTTGACCGCGGCCGCCTGCAAACGATAGGTCTAGCCGAAAGGGGGTCAGTCAACAAATGTGAGGCAGGTGAATACTCTAGAGGCGACGCAAAAGCCTCCTAACAAACGCCTCCAAACAGCAGAGTAATACCAGGAGCAATATCAAGAACGGCGCCAGGACACATCCAGCGCATCCGCAACCGGGACGGGGCGGCACGGAATACTCGATACGAATTCGCGGAGGTCTTCGGAAACGCAATGCCATTCGCTAACCAAAGTATCCGATTGGAAGCACTAAGTCCAATCGACGATGAACGCCCCGCTCAGGTATCAATAGGTTACTGAGTATCGTACTTACGATCAGTTACGCTTCGGCGGTAGTCGGGTCGATCACTCTCAAGACGCGTCCATTTGCGGCCCCGTACGTATATCGACGTATTGTGGTCGATTCCTAGATGCGCAATGTTGCCAGCCTAACTCATCCACAGAATAGCCAATGAAGTTTGGAGGCGCTCTTCTCTACTAGCCACTATGGTTTGGCCCGATAAGTAGTTAGTGAGCAGAACCTTTTAGTCACTCGTACTAACATCTGACTGTAGAGGTGGACGCAGGATCCCGTCCCGTCGTTCTTGGGCGATCACAACCAAGTTTTGGCATCTGCCATATTAGTTAGTCCTGACTACCAAGTAGTCAGTCGATCAACAAAATTAATTATAAGTGACCATATCATCAGCAGTGGAGGTTTTATATGCCTATAGATATCGATGCGATTCAGCGTTCAATTCTTGAACAGCGAGCCAAATGGGTAGCACGTCCGCACCCATCTTTTATTGAGCTAACAGAAGACCAGCTTCGCCGAAAGCTGGGCGTTATTGTCGACGAAAAGAGACTTGCAGCCCTCCGCCAAGCGCCGGCACCCGAGATTGTGAAGGTGATCGCTCATTTCGAGACGTCACGAACTGTTCCTTTCGACCGAGCACAGATATCGCGAGAGGCAGTGAGTCGGGTAGCAGATCGGCTTCGGCTTGCTGACCAAGCAGTCACCCAGTTGACACAAGAAGGCGAACTTACTTCTTCAACGGCCCAGCTGCTTCTCCAAGTCGACTGGCGCAATCGAAAAGGCAGGAACAATGTTACCTCGGTGAAAGATCAAGGTGGCTGCGGTTCCTGCGTCTCGTTTGGCGTCACCGCTACGCTCGAGTCCATGGTTCTCATCGAACACAATTTGTCGTTAGATCTTTCCGAAGCCGAGCTCTTGTTCTGCGGGGGAGGCAGTTGCGGGGGTTGGTGGCCGGATTCGGCTGTCACTTATGTCAAAAACGACGGAGTAGCTTTTGAAAGTTGTTTTCCTTACTACGACCACAATATGCCGTGTTCAACCTGCGTCGATCGTAACGGCGAAGCAACCCAAGCGGTTAATAGCGCCGTCTATTTTACGATGGCAGATAGAAGGAGTTATATCTGCTCGATTGGGCCTATGGCCGCTGTTTTTGAAGTTTACGAGGATTTTTACTCTTATGCCGGGGGCATTTATTCTCATCTGTCGGGTTCGTTAGCCGGGCTTCACTGTGTAGAAGTCATCGGCTTTGATGACGTGAACAAGTTCTGGATCTGCAAAAATAGCTGGGGCACCGGGTGGGGAGAGAGTGGCTTCTTTTGCATCGCTTATGGCCAGTGCAATATTGATGCGGCATACCCATTTTGGGGCGTTTACGGAACTCGCTGGTTTGGCACGTAGCTTCATTGACTCTGATCTGGGCATTCATAACGTGGTTTCATTGGTCGATGTCGCCAGTAGGGCAGGGCAGGGTACTGGCGCGGGGGGATCTTTTGGCGCAAACCAGCGATGTAACAGAGTTAAAAGGCGGAAATACCGTGAGCAAAACAATCTCTGCCAACACGAATAGCGAGTTTGAGATCGTTTTGGAGGGAGTGCCGACCGCTGGCTACGTTTGGGAACTGGTACATCCGTTAGACAACGTAGGAGTAGTACAGGAGCTAGGCCACGAATGGAAGCGCTCCACGTCGCTGGTTGGCGGTCCCTCGGCAGCACACTTCCGATTCCTCGCTTTAGCTGAAGGGGAAGTTAACCTTCATTTTCGTTATCGCCGTCCTTGGGAAAAAGGTTTTAAAGAGGAGCGCATCTTCCACGTCCGAGTCACAAAAAGCTAGGCGAAAGCGGACTCGAGCGTTTTACAGATCGCATCCGCGATCGCTTTGTCCCGCGTGGAATGGCTGATAAAGACCTTTGGCTCCATCCTACGAAAAATCCAGTGGCCTTAGCCCCCCAAATCCAGCCGCGATTTGGTAGCTATTGGCGAATGAAAGCAGGTTCGCATCCTCGGAGAGATTTCCAGAACTGTAGCGAACTCAATTTTTCAAAGCTAGGTCAAAAGCAGGGGTACACTTCCCTTCGAACCCTGAAGGGTGAAGCTTTCCATTCGGCCAAGACCCGAGTAACCGCTCGTGCTACGAGGCTTCCCGCCGAAGTGTGTAACGATGGATGATTAAGAGAGCTAGCGTAATAACGATGATGAGTACAGCGTCAATCCCTAACTCGATCATCGCCTGGTTAAACCGGTCCCAATCTACACTGGCGCCGATTTTGCCGGCTTGGTGTTCCACATGTTGGGCCTCATTTAATGATAGATTCGCGCCGATCGCCAGTATCCGTCGCGCTGCCGAGATGCCGCCGATAACCAGGAAGGGCACCAAATCTTCAACGTCGACGTCTAGTTGTCTTTTGCGCAAAAACCGGGCGACGGTCCGCAACACCTCCATGATGATCAAAACCAGCAGGAGATCGTTTACCAAGGAAAATATTCCCTGTAACGGGTCACCGCGTTGAAAATAGCTCACAGCGCTAAATCCGGCGTAGCCACAGGTCACTGCCGCGGTGATGAGAAGCAACCCAGCGACGATTATGTAAACAAACTCCTCTCCTCGATCAACAAAGCGTCCACCCGGAGGTAGCGAAGCGCGGGTGGGATTGGTCGGGCCAGGCGAACTATCTTTACCTTGCATCCTGATAGGGTTGCTCAATCCGGCACCGTTCGTCGAGCCGAATGCGGGCCTTCAAAAGGGTACCGTCGGTTTGACCCCACGAAAAAGATCATTGCTGCGGAACGAAAAGCGGGAGAGCGAGCAGCAAAGCCGCACGCAGAGAAGCGGTTTCGAATTCCGTTTCCGATTGAACCAAATGCTGTAGCTTGCGTTGAGCCATTGGATGGCCCGGCTTGGCGGATGCCTCGAATATACTGCGGCGGGCCGTCAGTCCGCCTCAGTCTAGGTTAATTGCCTTTGCTGCCACGTGCCCGATGGCGTCCGTTTGTAGCAGGTGGGTTAGTTCGCTGAAACCGTAGATTACACCGGCAGTCGCGATGGCTAACAACAGCACAAGAACGGCCAGTCCGATAATGCCATGCTCTTCCGACGCGGCCCGGGTGCATACTTTCCACAAACGCACTTCGGGCTCAGCGGGCGAGGTCCGGTTGATCGCTTTAGCTTCTGGGATCGCAGAAGCGGTCTTTCTCTTCTTATCCGGCTGATACAAAAGTTGAGCCGGGACGAATTGTTTGACTAGGGTAGACATGTTTTCTCTCTGGTTCTAATTGGTGGCTTGGCAGTACGACCGGATTGACCGGCCCTCACCCACTACAGAGGATTTAGAGAGCCGAAGTTTCACGATTAATGCCGCGAACCATTTTATTATCTTTTTCGGAGCCCTTGAGCGGTCGAATCCTGCAGCATGGCTGGCGACATGGGACGTCCGGACCATGTAAGTCGGCATTCCCAAATAGCAGGTTGCCGTGTAAGTTCAGGGGAAGGTGCGATAGATGAAACCAAACGAGAGCCTGCCGAATGATGCTGCCGGCCGCTTTCGCACCACGCACTGGAGCGTCGTGTTGCTGTCCGCTCAGACTCAAGTGCCCGGTTCGCAAGCTGCGCTTGCCGATCTTTGCCGGCTCTATTGGTATCCCCTCTATGCTTTTGTTCGACGGCGAGGGTACAATGCCGAAGATGCTCAAGACTTGACTCAAGGCTTCTTCTGCAGCCTGCTTGAGCGTAAATCACTGCGCCAGGTCGCACCGCACAGAGGGAAATTTCGATCGTTTCTGTTGGCGTCCTTAAAGAACTATCTTTCCGACGAATTTGATCGCATGCGCAGCATCAAACGAGGCGGTCAGATCGAGTTCGTCACACTCGATTTCGAGGAAGGCGAAGAACGGTATCGGGCGGATACGACCGATTCGCTAACTGCGGAAAAGATTTTTGATGCACGTTGGGCGATGACCCTGCTGTCCGAGGCCGGCAAACGGCTCCGTGAAGAGTATGTGTTACAGGGCAAGGCCGGAGTAGTCGACATTCTCCAGCCGTTTCTCGATCCGACCAACTGTCAGCGATTACCTTCGTATGAAGAGGCGGCAGCTAAGCTCGAGGTAAGCTTGGGCGGCGTAAAGACGCTGATTCATCGGTTACGGAAGCGGTACCAAGAGATTCTGCGTGAGGAAGTCGCTCGAACTGTGACCGATCTGCAAAACGTTGATGAGGAGATTCACGCTCTCTGCGAGGCGCTCATCGCTTCCGAAGGCCGGCTAGGGCCGTGAAAAAGGGGACGCCGTTGGGCGGGAATCAAAGCCGTTATTGGCACAGCATCGATAAACCACAGGACCCTGTGACGTAAAAACGACGGAGATTTCTCGCCTCACCGAGATTTGCTGATAGGCGGAACTGTCGACCAAACCGGAAAGAACGATTTGGATGGATCGAAAGAAGCTGTACCAGTAGCGATGGCGGCGAATTCGTTCAACCGAGGACGCCGGACTCCCGCTAGAGGGAATCGGAACGGCGCCGCGGCGAAGGGTTCGCCTGGATGACGGAGCTGGGTATTGGATAGAAGCAGTTTTCATTTTTTTACTCGGTAGGGACGAGCTCCTGCCCGTCCGAATTTCTTGGCCTTCAAACCGACTACAAAGGATTTTCGGTGCCCGTGTTTCAGAGAATCGAGGAATTAGGTAGCGACCAGCTCCCGACTTCGCCAAGCGACTCGACTGAGCTCGCCGAAGTCCTTCGTCGCGGCAGTCCGTTAGCTCTGCCGGGTCCGAGATCAATGGCGCGGGGTAGTTCCGGGGCAAAAGGGGAGCGGAACAAAGGTGGCCCGGCCCCTCCCGCCCAGGGCACAGACGCCAGGACCAGGGATGTCCTGTGGGTTTCTACAAAATGCCGGCTTCCCAACAGCCCTAATTTTGGTAAGTTCCAACCCCGGGTAGACGGAGGCACCTTGAGATCAAATGATAGTTCTGTTACCGGGAATCCTGAATTTTGGACCACATGCTGGAGCGCCGTCTTGCTTTCCGCTCAAAGTGAGGTTCCGGGCTCAGATCTTGCCCGCGACGAGCTATGCCGGCTTTATTGGTATCCGCTGTACGCCTTTATTCGAAGGCGCGGATACACTGCCGATAACGCCAAGGACCTGACCCAGGGCTTTTTCCTCTTTCTTTTCGATCACAAAACCTTGCATCGAGCTAACCCGGCTAGGGGGAAATTTCGGTCCTTTTTGCTGGCTTCTTTAAAGAACTATCTTTCAAGCAAGTACCATCGGGATAAAGCGATCAAAAGAGGGGGAAACATTCATTTCGTTTCGCTCGATTTCGATGGAGGCGAGGATCGATATAGTAAAGAACCGGCTGATGCGCTGACTCCCGAGAAAATTTTTGATGCGCGTTGGGCAATGACGCTCCTGAGCCAGACCATTGAAAGTCTGAAGACAGAGTACGGCGCTCAAGGAAAGGCCACGCTTTTTGAGACGCTCAAGCCTTTTCTTGGCCTGATGGGAAATAAAGAACCTCCCGGTTATGAGTCCGTTGCGGAAAAGCTCAAGCTTAGTCCCGGCGGTGTTAAGACTCTGATTCATCGGTGCCGGAAGCGTTACGCCGAGATACTCAGGGCGGCAGTCGCGCAAACCGTCCAGGATCCCGCGGACATCGATAGTGAGATTCACGCGCTTTGTGAAGCGTTGATTGCCGCTGAAGGCCGGTTGGGCCCATGAACTCTGACGACAAACGCGTTTGCCCGGTTTGCGGTATGTCATTCCCCGCTAGTAAAGAGTTCTGTCCGGTTTGCGCGTTTCGGGCAGCACTTAAGACTGACACGAATGCTACCGAATTGCTGGTTAGCTCGGTTTCAGACTTACGCTTTGGACATTATGAAATCCTGACGCACGACGACCAAACTCCGTTCGAGTTAGGGCGCGGAGCGATGGGTATCACTTACAAGGCTTTTGATGTCGATGGCACATCGAAAACGATCCGCGATCGAAAGGTTCAAAGCAGGAGCGAAGCGTGAGCAGATGTTGTCCCAAGTGTCAGACTCCTTTGGCTGGAGATAACAAGACGGAGTTTTGCCCTGTTTGCATGTTGCGAATTGCTCTTAGCGCCACCTTGGAACTGGGTGAAGAGGAATTGAGGGGCACAGCCAGACCGGACCCGTCGGGAGACCGGTTTGAGCACTACGAACTGGTACTCCGCGACGATGGCACTCCCCTGGAGTTGGGACGCGGTGCCATGGGGGTGACTTTTAAGGCGATCGATGTCAATTTGAGGCGCCCGGTAGCGCTTAAGGTAGTTAAAGCGAGATACCTCGGCGATGCGGCCATGCGGCAACGCTTCGTCGACGAAGCCCGGGCTGCTGCCAGCTTGCGCCACCCAAATGTGGCGTCCGTTTTTCATCTGGGAAAAACCGAGGAGGACTACTTCTATGCGATGGAGTTTGTTGAAGGGGAACCTTTGGAGCGGGTTCTTCGGTACCGTGGACCTTTAGCGGTCGGACTGGCGCTCGACATTTTGGACCAAGTGGCTGCGGCTCTGAGTGCGGCTTACCGCCAAAACCTTGTTCATCGTGACATCAAGCCGGGCAATCTGATGGTGACCTTCGGGGAAGGGGGACGGGTCACAACTAAGGTCATCGATTTCGGACTAGCTAGGCCGATTCGGTCTTCGGCTGTTGACCCGAGGCTCTCTGAAGCCGGGGCGTTTATCGGTACTCCTCACTTCGCCAGTCCAGAGCAGTGCGCCGGCAAGAAAGCGGATATTCGCTCCGATCTGTACTCCTTAGGCGTTACTTTTTGGGTAATGTTGACCGGCAAAGTCCCTTTTGAAGGCTCAACAACTCTTGAGGTTCTCGAAAAGCAGCAGCACGAGGCGCCACCACTAGAAAGATTAGAGCATGTCCCGAGACCGATCGTCTCTTTGGTCGAATCTCTGCTGCAAAAAGATCCTGCCCTGCGTCCGCAGACTCCGTTCCAGCTGCAATCAATGATTCGGGAAGCGGGAGAGGTAGTCGAAGCAGGTAAATCACGTTTGGGCTCTTCCTTCGGTAGGGTCAGTCGAAAGGCCGTTGCCTCGAGAAGAGGCGGCCTCCTACTAACGATTCTGCTCCTGTTTGGAGTCGCGCTCGCGGCCTTTTATTTTGTGAACCGGAAAATCGAGACGCGCATCAACACGAAATCGGTCGCCGTAATGCCATTTGATAATGTCGGCGATGACAAAGAGAAGGAATATTTTGGCGATGGTCTAACTACCGAGGTCATATTCCAACTTACGAAAATATCTGATATGCGAGTTATCTCTCGCGATTCCGTGCTGCGTTATAAAGCGGTTCTGAATGAAGCTCGGAGAACACTGGTTCAGATAGGCGAGGACCTCCAGGTTGCGACGATTCTCGAAAGCAGTGTTCAACGCGTCGGGAACCGCGTTAAAATTGTATCTATCCTTTATGACACACGCACGGGGTTGCGCCTATGGTCTGAGTCGTATGACCGCGAGATCAAGGATCTTTTTGCTATCCAAGCGGATGTGGCGGAAAATATCGCCGCTGCTCTACAGGTACGGCTATCTGCTGATGAACGCGCAAGGCTAGGAGAAAAGCCCACCGAAAACCTGACCGCTTACGACCTTTATTTACGGGGACTAGGTCTTTGGCAGTTACGACATAAGGATGATAATGAGCAAGCCATCAACCTCTTCGAGGAAGCCTTGCATCAAGATTCTAAGTTTGCGCTGGCGTATGTCGCTCTCGCAAATGCATTCGTCGAGCGTCCAATGCGTTTCGGCGGCGAAGCCTTCTGGCTAGACTCGGCAATTGATCTTTGCCAACAAGCTATCGCGATTGATCCGACACAGGCCCGAGCTTACATCGTTCTATCTCGCGCCTTCACCTCCAAAAATCGGCCTGACCAGGCACAAGCCGCGATACGGAAGGCACTTCAGCTCGCTCCAAATGACGCAGAAGTTAACTTCCGTGCCGGGAGCCAACTACCTTATACCGACCCTGACGCCTATTCGCTCCTGCGCAAGAGTTACGCCTTAAACCCTAACGATCCACGGGGACCATACCTTCTTGCCTATATCTGCGCATTCATCGGTGAGCAAAACCTCATGAAAAAATGGATGCAGCGCTCAATCGATCGCGAAACTGACGCTGAAAGACGTCGAATGATGGAATCGGAGCGCTTGATCTTGCGCGGAGATTTCAAGGGGGCGTTAGCCGGTTTGCGACAATTGCCGAATGACCTTGTCACGTATGGATTCTCGGTCCTCGACCTCATCATCGGATGTTCGGAACGCATAGGAGATTCGTCCGGAGCATTGCAACTGGCCAGTACCCAAGGGGACAAAGATCCGGACGCTCCAGGGCCAATTTTCCATCGGGCTTACGCCTTGCGGGCGTTGGGGCGGGAGTCAGAGGCACTGCAAGAAATGAGCCGGCTCATGAGTTTGGAAAAAGACGCATTTGCTAACAATGAAAAGGATATCGATGCAGGCGGCTATCTCGCCTTTGGCAGCCGCTTTCTTGGCCATGAGGAAGACGCCTACCGATATCTTCGGCCTGCCTTTCCTGAGTTAATGGAGGACCTACCGCTACAGTGGGCGACCCCCGCTCTAGACATGTTCGCTAACGACCCCGAATTCCAGGCGATGATGTCCGAATTTGCAAAGCAGGCTGAGAAAACGCGGGCTCGTATTCATGATCTTGAGGAAACCTAGGCGTGCAGTCGGTAGAGGTGCCGCGTAAAAATTGGTAAGGATACCGTGGAGCCCTTTGAATGTACGTTGTAACCGGTGATCCTCTGGACCTTCTTTGCAAGAGCGTTCACCTAGCCCTTGAATCGGCCGGATACGAAGCATGCTTGGTCGCCAATCCCATGCTGCCCCCTTTCCGGTTTGTTTGGCGACTAGACACACTCAGCTCGGTTAGTCGCCTCATTCTCGAAGATGAAACGGTGCTCTCGGACAGCCAAATTTCGGCTGTACTCGTGCGCCGGGCTTGCAGCCTCTCTGAAGGAACCGGAGATCCCGATGACCTGGCTTATATACAAGAAGAGGCTGATGCGGCTTTCCTCGCATGGTTATGGAGTCTCGATTGCGTCGTCGTTAACCGCTATCCTCCCGGGGTTTGGTATCGTCAAGATCAGCCTCTTCTACTTTGGCGGCACTTACTCGAACGATGCGGATTGCGGGCGCTCGATTCGATTATTAGTAACGCCTCAGTGGATCTAGCTTGTGGCCGTACAGATCTTGGTGCCCAAGTTACCTATGTACCCCTCACGAGGGAGGGCGGTGAATTCTTGAACCTTGGCGATTGCTCGGAGAACGAACCTGTACTTGGCAACCGGGTGCCAGCCCACTTCATGCAGCCGGGCACGGACCAGGAGCGCTTGTGCGTGATTGGCTCACGTGTGGTCTGGGACGGACGTCCGTACGCTAATCGTTATGCTATAGAATCAGCACTTGCTTGCTTCTGTGAGCTGGCAGGTTTGACTTTCCTTGAGGTGGTGCTCAAACGCGTCCAGGACGAAACCCGCGTCGCGGCGGTTAATCCGCACCCTCGTTTAGAGGACTTCACATCTGCTGCCCAAAGCGAGATAGTAGTCGCTTTGGTTTCGCTGTTGACGGGAAGTCAACTTCCCAACTTCAGAGAAGCTGCGTGCGCCGGTAACGAGGAACCTCTATGATCCTGGTGTGCGGTGGGTCTGCAAACCCGGTCGTCAATTCGCTTTGCAGGCAATTGAATGACCACGGTTATTCCTATCGCCTACTTGATCTAGCGATTTACCCGAATGATTTTCGCGTGCATTCGACCTGGAACGGTACGAATCCGGATGGCTACATCGCCAATGCCAGCTGGAAGCTCAATTTAGAAGATCTAAGCGCTGTGTTCTTGCGCTACCCGGCAATGGAAGAGCGTATACGGCCGGAACACCTGGAGCCAAGAATAGCATCCGTCCGGGCGGAGTGCGACGCCGCGCTCGGCGTGCTGCTTGATTCTCTACCATGTCCGGTGGTTAATCGGCCGAGGGCCAGCTTTTCTACCCGCAGCAAGCCATTTCAAGCACTACATATCCGCCGCTGCGGTCTGTTTACACCCCGCACGCTCGTTACCACCGACCCGGACGAAGCGCGCCAGTTCTATGAAGAATGCGGAAAACAGGTAATCTTCAAGTCTATCAGCCGAGTGCCTTCCATTGTTCGAATGATGGACGTTGAGGATCTGGAACGTTTACCTCTCTTGCGACATGGTCCGACCCAGTTCCAGGAATTCGTCCCGGGCACTAACATAAGGGTCCATACTGTGGGCGATGAATGGATCGCCACCCGGATCCATTCGAAGGCCGTTGATTATCGGTATTCTGGACCCGATCGCCACTCTGTCGAGATGGAGCCAACGACCTTACCTTCCGATGTTGCAGCAGCATGCCTCCGCGTTGCGCGACAGCTTAGGTTGGTTTTTTCGGGTATCGATCTCAAAGAAACTCCTCGAGGCGACTACTATTGTTTCGAAGTGAATTCCTCACCCGCGTTCGACTATTACGAACAGAGGAGCGGACAGTTGATTGGAGCGCTCCTAGCTAGATTCTTGCATAAAGGTCTGCGCTGACGAGAATTGCCAAGAAATAGCATGGTATTTCTTCGTGCCTTTGCTATTCTTCCTTTCCCCCAAGCGAAAGGATATAAATGGCCACGAATAAAAAGAGGGGACCGGCTAAACCTTTTATAGATAAGCGTCACCGGCCGCTCTCTGCTAAAAAGCTGTCCCACCGCGACATTACACTGCGACAGACGCCACTTGGGACAGCACTCGTTTCTTTTATTGTGACGGAAGATTCTGCAGGCGCGGAAAAGGTCTATGAAATCGATATCGATGTACCACCACCTAATCCGCCAACCATGCCGCTGTCCGATTTCGACAAACCGCACGGTGACTTCCCCGTACTCTATATCGCCCAGAACTTGCTACCACAAATGACGTTCGGAGTAAAAGAGACGTCAACCACGAACCGAACATCATATACAGTTACCGCTACTGTGACTGCCTCGGTACCCGACCCGGACCTTAAAACCCCGATTGGTGACTTGACCTTACTAAAGGTAGGAAATCTCCTGGGGCAATTCGAGTTCGCGGTCGCCGGAAAAACATATACGATTAGCGGGGACAAGGCTCAGAATGCGGGAAGTCAAGCCCCACCGTACCTGTCTAAAGGACCAACCCTGGGTTTGGCCCACGGTAATTTGCCTCCGGCAGCAGTGTTGAAGCTGCTCGAATTGCTGGAATTCACGGTGGCGCTGGTGTCCGGACCGGGACGTGCGAGGCCACGAGGGCGAAGGCGATTCGCGACAAGTATTGCCTACTCGCTCAGACCCAAGATTCACTGCGAGTAAACGCAGATCGTCTCCTTTAGGTGTGCTCAGAAGCCATTCGTCGACGTTACGCCCCGAAACGCAGCCATTGCTTTGGCGCCGGAAAACAGGCTGCGCTGGCGGCGGCTTCCGCAGTTGGTGACTGATTGAGTCGGGCCAGGCTTCTTGCTAAATCGCTTTTTCGGCGTCTAGAACTAACGACCTCTCGGGGCGTTTACTCAACTCGTGAACGCAGGCGCGAGCTTTTCGCCCGGAGGCTCCGCTACGAACCTTTATGGTCTCGGCACTAGTTCGACTCTGGTTTTAATCGACGGGTTTCGCCAGGCGGGAGAGGGGTGGGGGTCAAGCCTTAACAAATCTTGTTAAGACGTGACCCTTACGGGTTGTGACCCTTGTCAGTCCCGGCAAAAGTCGCCTGCGTAGAGCGGCACATCTCACGCGCGTTATCGACAAAAAAGACGTCGTGGTTTTGTAGGAGAAAATCATGAGTCCGCGAATCCGGCTCGTCCGGCAGTAACTTCTGGCCATCGACACCGAAGAGCTTGATTGCGAATCCCACGGTGGTTTTGAGGTCAGGTTGCGATGGATCAGTATCGCTGGAGATTCGGACCCAGGAGTCGAAATTCTTCTCCTCAGCGAAGACACCGACCCGAAACTCGTTCGGAAGGTCCGCCAGAACGGTGAAGGTAGCTTTCGCTGCTCCGTGAAGCTTTTGAAAAACGGGCCGCTGGACGGGGCACTGTCCGCGCGACATCTGTCCGCCTTGAAGCACATCTACGAACATCGCTTTTAGTCCTGCAATCGGGTCGGCATCGCAGTCAACCTTCCGCGGCGTCGGATCACGGGGTGTGTAATCAGAAGACATCTCGGGTGCCGAGGCGGATTTTGATTAACGACCCTCAGCGCGTCAATACCTTAAAGTGCGTATTTCGTAAGCTAAATCGGTAGAATAACGGCCGCCTAACCAAGGGATTAATGTTCTGCATGCGTCCCAGTCCTATCTCCAACAACCAAAGACACGCGTCCTGACTAAAAGGTCTTGGGACCGGTTTTAGTTCCGCACTACACATGCTAATGAAGAGCTTTGACAGCCACCTCTCCTACCGGATCGCTGTGCAACAGGTGCGACAATTCGCTAAGACAGTTAGCCATTATAGCGAGTGTGATGAGGAAGAACAATGCGAGAAGGATTAGTTCAATCATGGCGCGCCCCGGAGAAATTGGCCGCGCAGCCACCTTCCAGAGTGAGGTTTGAGGTTCGCAAATCGGGCGCCATCGAATGACTTCCGGTTCCAGGATCGCCGAACCGCGACTCCTCGTTTCAGCTGATTGGGACAAAAGTTCGGTAGGGCTAGAATGTACGTTCGTAAGAGACATCGATTTCTGTCCGGTTTGGTTTCTGGGTAGCCGGATCATCTGATCTCAGCCCTTACTAAGGATTCCCGACCCCGTAGTTTCACGAATTCCTGGATTGATGGTTTTAAGATGGCAACTCCGGGCACATACCAGGTCCGGGTGACACGTATCGGCTTAACTACCAGAACTCATGGGTAGGTCTTTATTTGTGGCGCCAACTGAAACTTTCCGCGCCGGTTTCCTCTCTACCTACTGAAGACCCCGGCCAAACGGCCGTCGGCTTCAAGTTCAAGAAAGCTACAAATGCCAAGAGTTAAATTCGTTCGCAGCCTCTTTGCGATCGCCACGATCGCTACACTCTCGTCCGCTCCTGTGATGTTGCAGGCGGCAGAGATGCATCCGTTAGTTGTTACCGGGATCTTATTGGACAAGGTCACCACGGCGCACCCGACACCGCAATACCCCCGTTTCGCCCTCCAGCTGGGCATTGACGGGCGCGTGCAGGTTAAGGTGAAAGTGCAAAATGGCGAGATCGTCGAGGCCAGCGCCTCGGCCGGCGCACCGATGTTAGGCTACGAGGCCAAACAATGGATCGTTCGGTGCTGGAAGTTTAAGCCGGAAGTCACCGGGGTGTTTACGATCCCGATCGACTACAGGCGCCGAGCGTGAGGAACAGCCGACCGCGGATAACCGGTAGATCATGGCCAGTTGCCGATGGCCAACCGCAGACAAGTCAGCCAGCAGTTTAGGTGGAGACAAAAGTGGATCTACCGGGCCGCGGCCCGGCGTAACACCCTTGGGTCGCCTTACCCGGCAGGGGACGCCAGACCATGCCGAAGACTTTAGGTCAGCAGCCTTCGTTTCCGTTCGGCTGAGCTCACGCCGAAGCCTTCGTTATCTTCTGTAACAAAAAATCCAACCTCCGTGCCCTCTGTGTCTCTGTGGTGAATTTCGTCTTCCTTCTCCCTCTGCCCCTTTGCGGCTTTGCGCCCGCCCGCATCGCTACGCGAAGCGTTGCGGGCGGGGCTTTGCGTGAGATTGTTGTTTTGCGTTCTATGCGCTTTTTTCGCCGAACAGCTTATCTCCCCTTAACTTCTTCGTTTGCTGCGTCCCGGACGGTAAGGACGGGAATATTACTCTCGCGCACCAGGTTGTTCACCGCCGGGAGATCCGCAGTCTGGATCTGGCCCCAGGTTTTCAGCGCTGCATCCTCCTTTGCACTGAGCATCCGAAAGACTTCATACTGCGCCTGAGTCGGTGCGGCATCGGCCTGTTCAACTAAATGGCTGAAACTATCCAGCTCTTCGTTCAGCATGTTAGGAAACGCGAGATTAGCTTCTGATCCTTTCATATTCACTTGGATCAGTTGCTCTTCGACTGTGGAAATTTTCTCTCTTAGAGTTTTAGTTTGGTCCAGGGCGCGACGGAGGCTTTCATTCGCAGCAAATCGCTGGTGCAGATTGTCAATTTGCGACTTTAGATCGCGGATTTGATTTACGGCTTGGTGTAATTGCGTGATTCGGTCCCGTGTTTCCAATAGCAGCGCGAGCTCTTTTTGTAAGGCGTCTCCGGAACTATGCGCTCGTGGATCGGCGATCACTTGCAATCGGGCGGTCTGGCTCTGTCCGGCGACAGTCAATCGAACTTGATAATCTCCTGGGATCACCAGTGGACCACGAGGACCGTCATCGGAGTAAAACGCACCGGGAATTTGAACCGGATCCTGATAACGCAGGTTCCAAACGTAACGATTCATGCCAGCCTCAGCCGGAATAGTCTTGGGTTCCGGCACCCGGTCCGGCCACTCTTCCGGTTGCGCATCCCCTTTCTCTTCGCGGCTCGAAAGCCGGCGAATCAGGTTGTTATTGCTATCCAAGATCTCCAAAACAACTTCATCGCTCGGTTTCTGCTTGAAGTAATAATCGAGGATCGCTCCGCTAGGAGGATTTTCGCCGGCTGGTTCATGTTTATCGACTTCGTCGGGATAATGTAAGCGAACCGCGGGCTCAGGCTGGCAAAGAATCAGTGCCGCCGGCGACTTCGGATCAAGTTGCCGGAGCGGGGTGATATCATCGAGCACCCAGAACGAACGCCCATGGGTTGCCACTACTAAATCGTTATCTTTGACTACTAGATCATGGACGGGCGAGGTGGGTAGATTCAACTGCAGCGATTGCCAGTGATTTCCATCATCAAGCGAGAAATACACACCGGTTTCAGTCCCGGCATAGAGCAGGCCGCGACGCACTGGATCCTCCCGGACTGCATGGACGTAGGCAGTCGCCGGTATTCCAGATGTAATAATCTCCCAGGTCTTGCCTGAGTCGTGGGTCACCAGGATCAAGGGCCGAAAATCGTCGAGCCGGTGCCGATCTACGGCTACGTAGGCCGTCGCCGGGTCATGCGGTGAAGGTTCAATCGAACTGACGGTACTCCATTCCGGAAGCTGGGGAGGGGTTACATTGCTCCAGCTTTTACCGTCGTCGGTCGTGAGGTGTATCAACCCATCGTCGGTTCCCGCCCAGAGTAATCCTTTTTGCTTCGGTGATTCTGTGAGCGCGAAAACCGTATCGTAGTATTCAACACTGGTGATATCGCGCGTGAGCGGACCGCCGCTCGGTTTCTGTTTATCGCGATCGTTTCGCGTTAGATCCGGGCTAATCGCGGTCCAGGTTTGACCGTCATCAGTGGACTTAAACACGCATTCTGCTGCGGTATAGAGAGTGTCGGGATTGTGCGGCGATATTAACAATGGTGAAACCCATTGGAACCGATGTTTGAGATCGCTCGCGGCGTGCCCAGAGACATCAACCGGCCAGACTGAAACATCTTGATACTGTTCCGTCCGCTTATTGTAACGGGTGATATATCCCTCGTTATTCGAGTAGATAATCAGCGGATCGCGTGGATCAGGTACGACATAACCGCATTCGCCGCCGCCCGCCTGATACCAATCTTGCCGCCTGATAACTCCTTGATCGCTTCGGCTGGCGATGGCGACATTCGAGCTATCCTGTTGGGCTCCGTAGATCTGGTAGGGGAAAGCGTTATCTACCGCCACGTGATAGAATTGGGCAGTCGGCTGATTATTTATCGTGCTCCAGGTTTTACCTCCATCGGTGGAGATAGACGCTCCGCCGTCATTGGCGTTAATCAGGCGTTGCGGATTCTGCGGATCGATCCACAAACCATGATGATCGCCATGGGTTGCGGGCAGGAGATTAAACGTTCGCCCGCCATCAGCCGAGCGATACAAACCGGTGTTCAAGACATAGACGGTGTCGGCCGATTTCGGATCAGCATAAACTTTACTGAAATACCAGGCCCGTTGCCGAAAACGGCCATCATCGTTCACTCGGGTCCAATGATCTCCGCCGTCGTCGGACCGGTAAAGGCCGCCGGCTTGAGCTTCGATCAGGGCATAGATTCGATTGGGATCAAAACCTGAAACGGAAACTCCGATCCGGCCAAGGATCCCGTCTGGCAGCCCATGCCCTTCGAGGTGTTGCCAGGTCTCGCCACCATCAATGGAACGATACAATCCGCTGCCCGGTCCACCACTGGAGAAATACCAAGGTTGCCGGCGAGCTTGCCAGAGCGTGGCATAGACAATATTAGGATTATGCGGATCCAATACCACGTCGATCCCGCCGGTGTTTTCATCTTTAAACAACACATTCCGCCAGGTGCGTCCGCCGTCGGTGGTCTTGAAAATTCCGCGCTCGGGATTGGGGCCGAAGGCATGGCCTAGCGCGGCGACTAACACGATATCGGGATTGCTGGGATGCACGACTAATGCACCAATCTGCCGGCTATCGGTCAAGCCGATGTTCTTCCAGTGCTTTCCACTATCGACCGACTTATAGACGCCATCCCCGAAAGTAATATCTCCGCGAATGGCGGCTTCGCCCGTGCCGACATAAATCACGTTGTGGTCCGAAGGCGCGACCGCCAGAGCGCCAACCGACGAAACCGCCTCGTTTTGAAAAAGAGGAGTCCAGGTTTGGCCGCTGTCGGTTGTCTTCCACACTCCGCCGGCTACCGCTCCGAAGTAATAAAGATTGGGTTCACCGGCGACTCCTTCGACGGCCAGGGCTCGCCCGCCTCTGAGGGGTCCCACCAACCGCCACTTCATACCGGCGTACAGACTTTCGTCGACGATCGGTTTGACCGGGGCTTCGGCGCCGCGCGCGGCGAGAATTAGAGTAAAGGCAAAAAAAGAAAAAACGAATTTCGGAAGACGACGTAAGTTCATAGACTCCTCATGCAATTGCTGTCCAGCACCGGCTACCCTAGACGGCGTCGTCTCAGGATCAAGCAGTGGCCGCAGCTAGCATTATAGACCGGTCATTTGCAGAGAGTAGTCTTTGTTCTAAAGGGGGATCGGCCGGTACGAGATTGTGGCTCCATTTGTCAGAATTTGTGCCTCCTCGCTAACTCAAGTGGATTGAATCCTCGGGATGTCGTATTGAAACGACCGATTCTCCACTTTGAAAGGGAATCCCAACCACGGGGCAGTCGGCTTTGCGGACTAATTCGTCCATTATCTCTTTGGTAGTCCAACTGTGACTGCCAAAATCCAGCGCCAGAGGAACCACTATCAAATCACTTTGTAGCCTCTGACTCGCGCGCAGGATCTCGACTGGAAGAGAGCCGAATCTAAATTCGGAGCGACAGCTAGGAAAAAACTTTCGCACCTCAGCATAGAGTTGCAGCAGCTGCGTACTTACCAGGTCGCGGTGACGAATGACATCCATTATGGCAGACCGGCCGACAGCATAGTGAAAACTCAACGGAATCTCGTAACAATGAAGCAGCATTACTTCAGCATCGAAACGTTGCGCAACTTTAAGAACGGGTTTTAAATCTGCCGCTTTCACCTGCGTCGCGTCGATCGGGATAAGAATTCGCCGGATGGGCGACTTCGCTGCGGCATTTTCGAATATCAGATCATCGGTAGAACGCGCTTCCGATTCATCCGGTTCACCAGAGTGAGACCTCTCTGATGATATTGTTTTCGAGGACGCTCCTCCGCGAGCCCTGATCAGATGGCCATACCGGTCGCTGCCTAACCTCGGCGATACTTGTTTGCTAACGTTAAGCTTTTCTAACGAGGCCCGGGAATTACCCTGTTTTTCGATTAGCGCTCGCTTATTTTTCATCTCTGCAAAAGATGAATCGGCAACGAAAGCTTGGATAATATCGATTTGGTGACACCATGATACCTTTGGGATATCAGTTCCCATGGAACTACGTCATTTACGCTACTTCGTGGCAGTCGCCGAAGAGCTGAATGTCCGTCAGGCGGCCACCCGCCTTCATCTGTCACAGCCCCCCTTGAGCCGGCAGATTCACGATCTGGAAGAGGAGGTCGGCACCAACCTGTTCGTGCGTAGCCAGAGCGGTATGCATCTCACTGAAGCTGGCCGAACCTTCTTGACGGAAGCTCGCTCAATTCTGGCTCAGAGTCAGCGCGCCATCCAACTCGCCCAAGCGGCTAGTCGAGGTGAAGCAGGCCACCTCGACATCGCTTACTCGATAGAAGGTATCGAGCCGATTCTCGTGACCGTAATGCGTCGCTTCCGTCAGCTCTTTCCCATGGTGGAATTCCGATTCCGAGAGCTACAACAGTACCAACAAATTCAGGAATTAATCCATCGTCAGGTCGATATCGGCTATGTGCCAATGCGATTCCCGGAACTGGAGAGTGAGTTGATTTTCGAATGTCTGAGGAAAGCCCAATATCTAGTAGCATTACCGCCGGGTCATCCTTTGGCCAAGCAGCGGCATCTGAGATTGTCAGCGCTGGCGAATGAGAAATTTATTTCGATTCAACGGGCACTCCCTGGGTACAACAGTTCGTTTGTGAGCCTTTGTCGTTCAGCGGGATTCACACCCCAGTTTGCGCGGGAGGAAGCGGATCGGCCCCTCAGTTTGCTAGGGTGGGTATCCGCCGGCTTCGGCATAGCGCTTGTGCCTGAGACGTTTCGGCAGATTCTGGCTATCGCGGTCGAGTTTCGGCCGTTGCGGCCGAACATCCCAACTTTCGATATGCACCTGGCCTGGCGTAGGGACAATCAATCGCCGGTTCTGCATGCGTTTCTAGAAATGCTGCGGGAACACGCGCAGGCTGAAACCGGCGCAGCGAAAAGCGATCAAAAGACAATCACGAATCGACAAATAACAAAAATGTTGCCCGTTTAAGACGTAACCCTAATCACCGCCCTTTAAATCGAGCCGGCGGCGAAATCGGTCAGCTATACATTTACAGACCTCACGCCAAACACGTTAGTCTCAGCGGTTTACCGTTAGGCTATTGGGTCGTGCCCGAGCGCAGCAAATATTCAAGATCGATATGATCCTTTTCGCGATTTCCTTGCTTTAGGCGAATCATGAGATTGCGGTTAGCGAAAGGGATCTGGACCCCAGTAATGTCTCGGAGGACTAAATCGTCTTTGGACTCGGCATAGGTGACCCCACAGGCAGAGGTCATCAGGTCAACGGTGATCTCGTCGTTGACGCGAACTACGAGCCAATCGCGCAAATCTTCCTCAGGTCCTAGTTCGTCAATGGCGCGTTCTGGTAAAACACGAAGCGCCTCGCGAATGCGTTGCTGATTCTCGGGCGACGATTCGATCAAAAGATCAATATCTTCGGTGACTCTGACCAGCCCGAGTTCGTTCATAGCCAAGCCACCAATGACGATGTACTTCGCTAGGAGTCGGTTGAGCTCAGCGCAGACCCGCAGCAGATCGCTACGTTCGGGCGGACGAGTCGCTTCGGCCATGCTCTAAATCGACGTACGAACGGAAGCGCTCGATCGGAGCGCGTTTTGGTTTGCCACGCAAGAAGGGCCGCAGGTTGCGCTGTAACCGATCAAACCGGTCCCAGTAATCACCCCGGACGCGACCGAGTTCGCGGATTTTGTTTTCTGTTTCTGGTGTCGGCATTTTTGGCATATGCCTTGGTTCGTCGACCGTTAATGCACGGAAGACTCGGCAGGGAAACTATACTCTGGTTTTTCTTTCAGAAAACGGCTAGTTCACTCTGCCGACGGCTTCTTCTCGTGCTTCCGCTCACCCTAGCGATGTGCTTTTCCATCATTAGCCTTTGTGGACGACCTCGAACGAATACCCGTCAGGATCGAATACGTCAGCGGCATAGTATCCCGGATAGTATTCCAGTCGTGCGCGGGGTGAAATATTGTTTCTGGCGCCAGCGGAGATTGCGGCCTGGTAGAATTCATCGACCTTGTGCTCAGATTCGGCCATAAAGCCCCAGTGAATGGCCGCGGGATCAGGTTTCCCTTGCTTTATCCAGAAGAACGCCCTTTTGCCATCACCAAATCCCCACAGATCGGGATGACCGTCTTTGCCCTTGTACGGCATGAAGAATTCGATGTTAAGTGGCTTCAACGCTGCTTCATAGAAGGCGAGCGAACGTTCGACGTCGCTGACAGTCAGAATAAGGTGATCGAGCATATGCGACTTGTCTGTAAGGTACTCCAAGTACCATCGCCTCCCAAAACGCGTCTCTACCGTGGCTTCCCTCCCGGTGTTCCGGGTCAGGAACCCGGGCAGTTAATGGAAGCCCAAGATATTCTCCTTAACAAATGACAAAAATGTTGCTTGAGACGTGACCCTAATCACAGCTATGGGAAGACTCACAGGAAGATTGCCGTCATACGGTCGTTTTATCGAACCGCGGGGCGTTGTTGGTTTTCTCGCCCGTTTGATTATAAGGTTGGTTAGGTTTACTGATAATTGTCCTCGATTGCGCGGATTTTAGCGCGTACCTGGACGTTCTCTTTCCCCCGGGCAGCAAGGAGCACCTGGAATTCCGAATCGGAATGAAAAATTTCGAAGTGAGGTGTGTCGGGTATAAGTATAGAAAACACGTCGCCATGCGCAAAAGAAGCGTGCAAATACTCGCGCGCTTCTTCACTCCTTCCTTGGAATTGCAGGCTACATGCCAGTAGCCACTCGTTCCAGTAATCGGGATCCGATGTTTGCGCCGCCAAGTCGAGCCGTGCCAATCGCTCACATTCCTCGGCGCTCTGCGTCGCGTCTGCTTCCTGTCCCAAGTGGCGTAACGCAATCGCCCTCACAAGAAATGTTACGGCACCGAACTGATAGTCCTTCATCTTGTCAGTGGCGCGTAACATCTCCATCCAGTCTTTCAGATGATAGTAGCAATCCACCAAAAGAGCAGAAGCAACCCAAGTGTCAGCGGCAAAGAAGTCGCCAGGCAACTGATGTAAACGCGGCAACGCTGCCGCGTAATCGCCTCGCATCACCAAACGCTCACACTCCATCATGAGGTGCCGTTCGGCGTCCGATTCTAGATCTATCGCCCGTTGGATCCATTTTTCAGCCCGATCAGAATCGCTGAGAGTCCACCAAAGGTATCCTATCGAGTTGGGCGCGTGGGTATCCGTTGGATTGGCCGCAAATGATCTCCGCAAGTACGTGTAGCGTTCCTGATAGCGCCGTGTACCCGCCAATTCTTCGGCGGCAAAAAGGTTGGCTCGCCAATCGTTAGGATCGAGTTCCAAGGCTTTACGGATCGGCTCATACGCTTCTTTGGCTAACCCTTTGTACTGAAGTGCGTGTGCCAGTTCCGTGTAGCCGCGGACCTCCTTCGGATCCAACATAACCGCTTGCCGACAGAGATTGATCGCAGAGTCTATCCAAGATTCCTCGCCACGGAAGCGGGCAACGCGTTCGACGTACGCGCTGGCAAGGCCGGTATAGGCTAGGGCAAATTTCGGATCTGAGGCTAATGCCTGTTTGAATAAGTCGATCGCCTTCTCGTTCTCCTCTTGCCGATAGAGTTGGTAGAGAGCCCAACCGCGTAGATAAAGATCGTAGGCTGCGAGATTGTGAGTCGGCGCAATCTGAAGCGTAGCTTGTTCGTCGAGGGTAAGTTTACCGCGCAGAGCTACGGTAATCTGCTCTGTCACGTCGTTTTGGATCGCAAAAATATCCGTCATTTCACGATCATAGATCTCGGACCAAATCGTTTTATCTTTTTGAGCATCGATCAGTTTGGTTGTGACCCTAACTCGTTGACCGGTGCGACTAATGGTTCCCTCGACGATGTTGGTGACTCCGAGCGTGTTCGCGATCGAACGGAGATCTTGTCGCTCGCCTCTTCTGTATTGCATAACCGAGGTACGACTGATAACTCGCAACCGTGAAACCTTGGAAAGCTTCGAAAGAATTTCGTCCTGAATCCCGTCCGCAAAATAGGCGTCATCCTGGCTGGCACTAAGGCTTTCAAACGGTAAAACCGCGATGCTCTTTTCTACTGAATCCGCTGCGAAATTTCGCGAATGAAGAGCTGGGAAGGGGAAAAACCAATCCACCACAAGTAGTGTGCCAATCACGACAATAAGGATCACCCCCGATCCATCCAAGTCTGCGCGCTTTGGATCCTCGCATGCCGAGGCTTTTCGACGTCGTTCCCTGGCCCTTGATCGACTCCTTAGCAACTGATCGCAATCTGTCCGGGGTGATACGCGATCTGGAACCGATAGCAGCCTCGACTGTCGGGGTGACTTTTATGAGTTCGGCTGGGCTTTGGAAACGTTGTGCGGGATCTTTTTCCAATAGTACTTCGAGCAAAGCGCTAATCGACGGAGGTAAGCCGGTTAGTTTCACTCTGGGTAAGGTTGCGTGCTGGTGCCGGTACATCAGTTCGGGCACAGAGCCTTTGAAGGGCAAATCGCCGGTCAGCATTTCCCAAAGTGTTACGCCCAGAGAATAGAGGTCCGAACGGATATCGGCTCCCAGCCCACTAAACTGCTCCGGACTCGCATATCCGGGTGTCCCAGCAAAGGACCCTGGAACCGACATACTGGCAGTCTCAGCCATCTGGTTTACGGGTTTAGCCAATCCGAGATCGATGATCTTGACGCCCTGCAGTCGCCCATCCTCAAGACTTACCATAATGTTGCTCGGCTTAATGTCCCGATGGACCAGATTCTGTTTCTGAACCGCCACCAGTCCGGCCGCCACTTGGTTAACGATTTCGATCGCTAAACTCGGTTCAAGTCGATTGAAATGCTCAATGAGCTCCCGCACCGTTTTGCCATCAACAAACTCCATCGCGTAGAAATAACCGTTCCCGGTCATTCCTAGATGAAAAACCGAAGCGACATTCGGATGTCGCACGCTGGCTGCGGCGCGCGCCTCTCTAACAAATCGTCTACGGGCCGATTCCTCGCCGATGAATTGGGCGTTGATGACCTTCAGTGCTACCGGGCATCGAAGGTTGATGTCGATGCCTTTGTAGGTCACTCCCATCGCGCCGCGGCCAAGTTCAAATGGCGAGCCGTCATGGCGCGTGAGAATTTCGTAGTGTTCAAATTGGAGTGGAGAAGTTGAGCTACCTAACTCAACGGACGAGGCAGAAATTGTCCCAGTAAAATTAAGCGCTCCGTGCAGGGCACACACTGGGCACGAGTTGCTGCTCGTGGCAATCAGTGTACCGCACACCGGGCAGGGGTGTCTTTCCATCGCTTTCACGGCCCTGAACTGATATCGCGATCTCTTGCCCAGCACGTAAGCATGGATATAGAACGGGTACTTGGCTTTCGGGTCCTTGTTCTTTTTTGACGACGAGCCGCCCCTTTTTCACGGCCCTAGACGGCCTTCGGAGGCGATGAGCGCCTCGCAGAGAGCGTGAATCTCCTCATCTACGGCTTGCGGATCGGTCACGGTTCGGGCGACTTCCTCCCGCAGGATCTCTTGGTAGCGCTTCCGTAACCGGTGAATCAGAGTTTTTGCGCCGCCCAAGGTAACCTCGAGCTTAGCCGCTGCCTCTTCATACGAAGGTAACTGCTGAGTGTTGGTCGGATCGAAAAACGGCTGGAGAATCTCTACTACTCCGGCCTTGCCCTGCAATCGATAGTCTTCCAGGAGCCGTCTGCCGGCCTCTGCCAGCAGGGTCATCGCCCAACGCGCGTCAAAAATCTTTTCGGCAGTCAACGAATCAATCGCGTCTTCTCGGTAGCGTTCTTCGCCATCATCGAAATCGAGTGCAACAAACTCGAGGTGACCACCTCGCTTGATGCTGCGCTTACGATCAAATTCGTCGGAAAGATAATTCTTCAATGAAGCCAATAGAAACGATCGAAATTTCCCTCTTTGCGGTCCTACCTGGCGCAGTGACTTCCGCTCGAGCAGGCTGCAGAAGTAGCCTTGGGTCAAGTCTTGAGCGTCTTCGGCATTGTAGCCTCGGCGTCGAACAAAAGCATACAGAGGATACCAATAAAGCCGGCAAAGATCAGCGAGGGCCGTTTGCGAACCGGGCACTTGAGTTTGAGCCGACAGCAACACGACGCTCCAATGAGTGGTTCGAAAGCAGCCGACAGCATCATTCTCCCCGCTCTCGTTCGGTCTCATCTGTCGCACCTTCACCCTAAACTTACACGGTAGTCTCTTAATTGGAAATAGCGGATTTACATGGTCCAGACGCCCCACAACCGGCAATGCGGCAGGATTCGGCTGCTCAAGTGCTTCGAAAAGAATAAGAGGCTGGTTCCGCGTCACTACTCGTGAAACTTCGACGCCCTAAATCCTCTGTAGGCAATGAAGGCCGGTTATCCGGTCGGACTGCCAAGCTACCAACTAGAACCGGAGAAAAAACATGTCTACCCTAGTCGAACAACTTGTCCCAACCCAGCTTTCGTTTCAGCCGGCTAAGAGGAGAGAGACTGCTTCCGCGATCCCAGAAGCTGGAGCGATCAACCAGACGTCGCCTGCTGAGCCCGAAGTGCGTTTATGGAAAGTATCCACCCGGGCTGTGTCCGAAGATCGTGGCATTATCGGATTGGCCGTTCTTGCGCTGTTGTTAGCCATCGCGGCTGCCGGTCTAATCTACGGTTTCGTCGAACTAACACACCTGCTGCAAACCGACGCTGTCGGGCACGTGGCAGCAAAGGCAATTAGCTAGACGGAGCGTCTGCGCGAGTTAACCGAGAATGAGCTTGTTGAACGTGTCCCTGCTCCAGATCTTTCGCCGGTCGCGATTCAGTATCGGCTGACAGATGCAGGGCGCGACCTAGAAGTTGTCGTCATGCGCGATAGGTCAAGGCTCGGCCCAGGCAGAAATTACGGTTTGGGACCGGATCCTGTCTCCTCTTCCTCGTCGCTCCAGTTAATATTTATCTGGCTGGCGCGATCGAGAACCGGATCAGCGTGCGCTTTGGCAAAATAGTCCCAACCCCATTCCACAAAGGTTTCTATTTTCGCCCGGGCAGTGGTGAGTAGCGCAGCATGTACTCCGAGCCAGGCAGCGAAAGCAATCGAGCCCTGGAGTTCGTGGCGATGTTCGCCAACTTCAGCCACGGCGGCATTGCGCCCGATCATCGCCATGATTCCTTTGTCCAAGTACCGGAAAGGCTGTTCTGGCTCCCCAGCTATTACTGCCGCAATATTTTTTGCACACCATTTACCTGACTGTTCCGCCACGGACGCAAGCTGGGGCAAAGGTTTGCCGTCCGCGCCAGTGATATTCGCAAAATCTCCGAGCGCGTAGACGCCCGGGAAATCCTTAACGCTAAAGTCGGGTTGGACATCGATACGTCCACCATGGCCGGGAGCTACGCCTACATTGGCCGACAACGAGGACGCTTTCAGACCGCCCGCCCAAATTACAGTGCGAGTAAGAATTCTAGTTCCGTCCGAGAGCAGCACATGGCCGGGACCGACCTCCTTAGCGGCGACTCCCAGTCGCACTTGAACGCCGCGCTGCTCCAGCATCCTTGCAGCGTATTCTTGGGACTTCTGGGAAAACGTACTCAACACGCTGTGCCCTCTATCGACCAAAAAAATCTGCGCTTTGCTCACATCCAGGTCCTTGAACACGTCTTTAAGCAGGCGTTGAGTCATATCCCCGAGTGTACCGGCCGTTTCTGCACCGGTGGGACCTGCTCCCACGATCACGAAATTCAACGCTCCTTTGGCGATTAGCGAGGGGTCCCGATCAGCCGACTCCAAGACGGCGATTAATCGAGATCGCAGCAACTCCGCGTCACGAAGTGAATACAAAGGGTACGTATGTTGATCGGCTCCAGGGGTGCCAAAGAAATTTGCCTGTGACCCTGCGGCCAGGACGAGGTAGTCGCCTTGGTATTTTTGTCCCTCCGCAGTTTCAACGGTTCGCGTCTTGAGATCAACCGAGACCACTTCCCCCAGCTTTACATCCACGTTGGCGTGACGTTTGAGAACCCCGCGCAAGGCAAAAGCCGCATTGCTAGGCGCCAATATCGCGGTCGCCACCTGGTAGAGCAAGGGCTGGAACTGCTGATAGTTATTCTTATCGATCAGAGTGATCCGAATGTCAGCGTGCGCTGCCAGTTTACGCGCACAGTTCAGACCGGCAAACCCGCCACCGACGATAACGACGTGCTTCATATGGGGATCCTTTCCGATCCGCTTGATCAGCCATGGAAGCAAGTGAACTTACGCGGAACCGGTTTTCTCTCCTGAGATTGCCACCTTGTGATCCGGATACAACCGCTCAAGTACCTTGGGCAGTTCCTTCTTCACGAACTGCCGGGAAGTCGCTTTCCGAAAGAAATGGGCAGCTTTCTCTTCCAGCACCAGATGAGCGAGCCCCTGCAACGTAGCCATATCACACAACATGTCGGCGGCATCCTCGAAACGCTTCAAGTCCACATCGGAGTTACCGCGGTAGGCGGCCACTGCCAGACCGAGCCGCCTCCCGGGCTTCGAGGCCATGGCAGGGAAGCGGGGATCATCTCCATCGACGAGGTCGTTCCGGAACATCAGCCGGAAGTGACCGGGATGGCCAAGAGCAAAGGTGACAAACGCGAGACTCAATGCGCGCACGTTCGCAACGACATCGTCCGAGTGCCCGACTTCCTCAATGTAACGATCAAGCCGTTCGAATGCTAAAAGAGCCACTTCAGTGAGGAGTCCTTTCGCGCTCCCGAAGTGATGTGCCGGAGCTCCCGGAGATACGCCTGCCCGTTGAGCGGCTGCGCGCAGCGAGAAGGCTTCAATGCCGCCCTCGGTGATGATGCCGTCGGCGGCTTCGATCATCGCCGCTCGCAGGTCGCCGTGATGATAGGTGGATCTTTTTTTGGGCATGATTCCGACACAATCTAAACAGTATTCAAATAAATCTAGACAGTGTTCAGACTCGCGTGTATATCCGCCACGAGTGCACTCAACACTACCAATATAAACCACCAGCTCAATGAACAAAAAGGAGATTACTATGCATAACAATCCCGTCGCCCTGGTCACCGGGGCTAATCAAGGAATCGGTCTTCAGATCGCAAAGGATCTCGTGACGCACGGCTTCACTGTGCTGGTCGGGTCGCGCAATCTCGAACGCGGCGAGGCTGCGGCCAAGGAAGTTGGGCTGGACGCACGCGCTATCCAATTAGACGTCACAGATGAGAACTCCATCGTCGCTGCGGTAAAGCGCATTCGGAGCGAACTTGGCCGTCTTGACGTGCTCGTCAACAACGCGGCCATCGCCCATACGCGACGGCTCCCGGGCATGTCCGTCGAGGAGTACTCTAAGTCGACCCGTCCGAGCGTCGTGTCCCTCGATGAACTGCGCGCGGTGTTCGAGACCAACGTGTTCGGCGTCGTCGCCGTTACCCAGGCGATGCTGCCGCTCCTGCGCGAGGCCCCGGCAGCCCGCATCGTCAACGTGTCGAGCGGCGTTGGCTCGCTGACGCGGAACTCGGACCCGGCCTACCCTTGGCGCTCGATCTTTGGCCCCGTCTACCCTGCGTCCAAGACGGCTCTCAACGCTATGACGCTCGCCATGGCGATCGAGCTGGAGTCGACCGGGATCAAGGTCAACGCCGCCTGCCCGGGCTTCACCAAGACGAACCTCAACAACTATGCGGGTACGCAGACTGTCGAGGAGGGCGCCCGCCAGCCAGTGCGCCTCGCGCTGCTCGGTCCGGATGGTCCGACGGGCACCTTCTCCAACCAGGACGGCCCACTCCCGTGGTGACTAGTTTCGTCCTATGCTTTAAAAAGGAGAAGGAGAGGGGTCACGTCTAGACGTGACCCTAATCACAGGCAGGGCCGGCTTCACAAAGGTTTTTTAGTGGGAGCCGTCTGGTGTCCCGACTAAGACCGCATTAAGTTGTGAGGTAACGGTCGAAAGCAGGGCGTACGTGGAATTCGTATAACTGATGCCAACATTGAACGTCTGGGTTGTACTGGTAGCAGTAAAGGTCCCAAGAACGTAAGAACCCACGTAATATTGATTCGGGTCGAACGCGAACCATAGGGTAGGGCTTTGCGCCGTCCCCGAGGTCACAGCGAAACCGCGAGGTCTCTGATCAGCCGCATCGGTTTCAAGGAATAAGATGTTGTAGGTCTTACCAACCGTTAAGTTGTTTAGTGTGACCGCGATATCTTGGGTGGATCCGTTCGCCACGTTGTTCAAAACGGAGCTGAATGCTGCATCGCTGGTGTTTGCTTGAGCCAGGAGACCACTACGGTCACCCACATAGTTTGCGACTGTAATGGTGTGAGTCGTGTTGCTGCCGGAGTAAGTGCCGGTGCTACCTAGAGAATCGGTGTAGCCCTGGAACAGGTAACCGTTGGCAGTTCGCTCAGAGGGTGTGTTAGCGCCTAATCCTACCGAGCTCACGACCCCCTCGGGAGAACTGACTAAGCCAAGAACGGAATCATCTTTAAATGTTCCCGCCGTTAATGTTATACCGGTGCTCAAAACCGGCGTCACAGCCATTGAGCCAGCGCTTTCCCCGTTCTCATTCGACGCGGAAACGATATAGTAGTAGGTCTTTCTACCTCGCACGTTATCCACAAAACTACTATTGGTCGTGGTACCGATCGGGAAGAAAGGTCCTTGAGGGGAGCGCGCTCGTTTCACCGTGTAGCTGGTCGCAAATTGCGATGGAAGCCAGCTCAATGTCACCTGAGTAGTACCAGGTTGGAGCCGGACCTCGGTAGCGGTCAAACTAGTTGGTACTACGGGAAGAGAGTTGCTCACCGTGACGTTATCCAAATTGAATGCGAACGTGCTCGATTCATTTTTGGGCGTCTCACTGATCGTTGAATTTGTAAGGGTCATGCTTCCCACCGCCTGCGGATTAGCCCAAACGGCATGGAAACCGGGCTGCGCCAACCCGAAATTTCCGATATGCACATTCTTCAGGATCGCATTGTCCAACGGTTGACTGGCCTCGATGGCGACTCCGTAGGCAAGACTGTCTTCTATATTTACATTGGAAACGGTCAGGCCTGGCAGTCCGGCGTTCGTAATTCCTGCTGAATTCATAGCGAGCCTGAGCCCAGCCCACCATCCAGGTGTATTTGAATCATAGCCGCCGGTGCGAATAAGATCGCAATCGGAGACCGTTGTGGTCCCACTGAAGTAGTTAGTTCCTTCCCCAAAAAGCCCGCTGATCAGGACGCCGCAGCCAACGCTGATATCCCGAAACAAGCAGTTGGTAATCTTATTGCCGGGAGCGCCGTAAATCGCACCTCCGCTGGCTACGAAATTGAGTTCACCGGTACAATGATCGATCGTGTTATAGCCGGGAGAATAAACCTGCGTAGGCGGAATCGCCTGCGTAATCTGAGGGGTGGTAGGCCATATGGCAAAGGAGTCGTCGCCAGTGCCGCGGGCGGTGCAATTCTGAATCAATGTATTCCGTATCCCGACATTCAGGTTGTATCCGTCCGCGATCAGATCTCGCATACGGCAATCACGGATGACCAATCCGTCGGAGTTACTCGGCCAACACCCAACTTTGGTATGTTCTACCCAAATCCGCTCGATGGTCGATCCGGTGCCGTAGCCACCAAATATGCCATCGTTCTCTTCGGGATCGCTCCGGTAATTGAGTTTTCCTTGAATGGCGAAATCGGCCAAGTGAACATTGCTGCCGCCCCCGATCACGCGTACCCGACGGGTCTGATCGGTATATAGGTTAGGATCTCCGACTAAATTGGTGTACCACATACCTGCACCTTGAATCGTGACGTCGTGTAAACCCAGGTCGCCTGGAATGGTGCTGGTGATGTCGTGTGTAACCAGGTAGTTACCCGCCGGTATCCAGACTTTTTTGTGCTGAGTAATGGCATCCTTGATGCAATTATCGATGGCGGCCGAATCATCCGTGACCCCGTCACCAGCGGCATTGTACGGAGCGTTTTTGACCGAAAGCCAATCGCCCGTCGCCGGCATCGCGCCCGGAGGCGGGACCTTCTCTAAATCGATCAGGGTGACGATATAGTAAGGCGAGGTATCGCTTGCATCCTTCTGGAGACGTATCTTGTCGTTGGGGGCGACATTGAGACCCAGCAGCCGCACTTCGTTATAAAAATTCCGAGTAGCACCGTCGGACGGACTGTTGGTCCACGAATAAAAGCCGTAAAGCCAGGAGTATTTCGAGGTGACCGCAAGTTTCTGAACAAATACGCCGTTCTTATAGACGCTTATGGTCGAATCAAACCCTCCCCCGGCTGGCGTGTCTGGAATGCTGTAGCGTACAACCAAACCATTGGCCCACTCGCGAGCTGTGAATTCGGCATTCTGTCCGGTTTCGGAGAGCTTAATGCACGTACGTTCGGCGGATTCCGCTTCAACGGTGAACGGCTGGTAGCCAGGGCCCATTTGCGTTCCGTTGGTACTCATGTCCCTGGAGTAATAGGTTAGCCAAGGGACTGACGCGCCGGAAAAGGCGAGAGCGGATTGAAATGAGGCGGTAAGAACAGCTAGTGGAATTACAAATCGGAATGGATGAATCGACATAAGAATTGGAGGGTTAATCTTTGTCTGGTTATGGGGGAGCGTTGGGAAAGGGAAACAGGTCTGGGCAAGGCGGAGAAAACAGCGTAGATGCCTTAGTTCCATATCCGGATCCTTGGGGGTGGTCCTTGGGGAATACCGTCGATCGCTATCGTTAGCTATCGAGCGGGCAGAAAACGTTTAATGCATTAAATAGAAAAGTCAAAAGATAATTTAATGCTTTAAATAAAACGCGTTAAATTGCGCCCGCATGAGACCTTCCTTGAAAGACCGGGGCACCTTAACCGACGTGGCCAAAGCGGTGGGCGTTTCGGTCGCCTCTGTCTCTTACGCCTTTGGCCAGCCACTCATCGCCTAACTATTTTCAAGCAAATCTTACGGATGGGCCGGATTAGCTGCACCGGCCGTAACTTCCTTTGACCGCTCGTCCAAATCACGTTTACACCATCAACTCGTGCGGGAACTTCTTCTTGTGCGAAAAGAATCTCGGTGGGCGACAGGATTGATGGTGCTCGGCATGACAGCCTTTCTGGTTGCATGTGAACACGAACGACCTCGCGGTTCCAAAACAGAATCGACCGCTCGATCTGCTTGAAGATCTGTTGACGCACCCGGATGTGAATTATCTGCTCTTGATCGGCGCGTATCGTGATAACGAAGTCACCGTCGCCCATCCACTGATGCAGAAACTTGCCGCCATCAAGACCGCCGGCGGAAAGGTAGCGGAGATCACGCTTGAGCCGTTGGGTCGAGAGCATCTCGGGCAGTTGGTTGCGGACGCTTTGCGCTGCGAGTCGGAGCTTGCTTTGCCGCTTGCGGAATTGGTGCATGGGAAGACCGGTGGCAATCCGTTTTTCGCCATTCAGTTCATTTCTTCACTTGCCGAAGAGAGAATGCTCATCTTCGATCATGATGCCACCCGCTGGTCCTGGAATCTGGATTTGATTCACGCCAAGGGGTACACCGACAACGTCGTGGACCTAATGGTCGGGAGGTTGACCCGGCTGCCAGCTGAAACGGAGCAGGCGTTGCAGCAGTTGGCCTGTCTGGGCAATGTCGCCGATCTGGCGACACTTTCCATTGTCCTGGGAACCGAAGAGGAGCAGGTCCACGCTGCTCTGTGGCCGTCCGTCCGTCACGAATTGGTCGACCGCTTGGGCGGCGCTTACCGGTTTGTCCACGATCGTGTTCAGGAAGCCGCCTATTCACGGATCTCGGAGGAACTGCGCGGCCGCGCACATCTTCGAATAGGAAGACTGCTCGCCGCGCGCACTCGCCGCGAGAAGCGGGACGAGGCGATCTTCGACATTGTCAATCAGCTCAATCGTGGAGCAGCCTTAATGACCTCGGCTGAGGAGCGAGTGCAGTTGGCCGAGCTTAACCTGACTGCCGGTAAACGCGCAAAAGCGTCTAGCGCTTTTGCCTCGGCGCTGAACTATCTAGCGGCCGGTGCGGCACTGCTGCCAGCAGACGCGTGGGAGCATCATTACGAGCTGATCTTTGAGCTGGAATTGCAACGGGCCGAATGCGAGTTCTTGACTGGAGGCACGGCTGCTGAAGAGAGACTCTCAAGGCTTTCCGAGCGTGCCTACAGTCTCGTGGATGTGGCATCCGTCGCCTCGTTGCAGGAGGTCCTGTACACGACACTCGATCGCCTGGACCGGAGCGTTGAGGTGGGGCTCGATTACCTTCGGAAGGTCGGTATCAATTGGACCGCGCACCCGACGAAGGAGGAAGTCGTCCGCGAATACGAGGAAATGTTGGCCCGGTTGGAAAACTGCCCAATTGAACAGATGGTCGAACTGCCTCGCATGTCGAATCCCGAATCCCGCGCAACCGTCGAGGTCCTGACCGAGCTCGTACCGGCCGCCTACTTCACCGATCTCGAGCTCTGCTCGCTTGTGGTGTGCCGGATCGCGAATGTGAGCTTGGAGAAGGGAAATTGCAACGGGTCCGTTTACGCGTACTCGTTGTTGGGTTTTCTATTGCGTACGCGCTTCGGCAACCACGACGCGGGATTCCGCTTCGGCCGGCTCGCCCTGAAGCTTTCAGACGAATCCGACCTCGGTCGGTTTCGTGCCCGCGTCTACCTGAACTTTGCCTACTGCGTCAATCCCTGGGCCCGGCACATCCGTACGGGCCGCTCACTTCTACGCCGCGGCCTCACTGGGGCGTATGAGACCGGCGATCTCACTTTTGCCGCCTACCTTTATTACTGCCTCATCACCGACCTTCTGGCATCGGGCGATCCCTTGGATGACGTACAGCGTGAGGCGGAGATCGGGCTAGAGTTCGCCTCCCGCACGAGATTTGGCCTGGTAGTTGATATCCTGACGGGACACCTTCGGCTGATTCGCGCGCTTCGCAATCTGACCGACGAGCTTGGCTCGTTCAACGATCGGGAATTCGACCAACAGCTTTTCGAAAAGCACCTGGAAAAAGACCCGCGTCTGGCGAACCCGACCTGCGTCTATTGGATACGCAAGCTGCAGGCGTGCTACTTCGCCGGTGACTACAACGCCGCGGTCGCCGCTGCGACCAAGGCAGAGCCCCTCCTATGGACGTCGCCTGCCTCATTCGAGATGGCGGACTACCATTTCTACGCTGGGCTTGCGCGCGCCGGTGTTCTCGACACCACGCCGGTCAGCGAGCGGCAGCTGCACTCGGAGGCATTGGCCGCTCATCACCGACAACTTCGGATCTGGGCCGGCAATTGCCCCGAGAATTTCGAGAACCGGGAGGCGTTGGTTGGCGCTGAGATCGCCCGGATTGAGGATCGCGCGCTCGACGCCATGGATCTTTACGAACAAGCCATTCGTTCCGCCCGCGCTAACGACTTTGTTCACAACGAGGCGCTTGCCTACGAACGCGCGGCGTACTTTTATGCGAGACGCGGTTTTGAGAAGTTTGCGCGGACGTACTTGCGGGAAGCCCGGTATTGCTACCTCCGTTGGGGAGCCGACGGCAAGGTGCGGCAACTTGACGAATTATATCCGGACCTCAGACAGGAAGAGCGAGTGCCCGGTCCGACGGGCACCATCGGGGCATCAGTCGAACACTTGGATTTCGCGGCCCTTATTAAAGCCTCGCAAGCGCTGTCGGGGGAGATCGTGCTAGAGAAACTGATCGACGCGCTCATGCGCACCGCGATTGAGCACGCTGGCGCTCAACGTGGCCTGTTGATTCTGTCGCGGGGTGCCGAGCCATGGATAGAGGCCGAAGCCACAACCAGCGGTGACGCTATCGGCGTGCATCTCAGAAATGCACCTGTAAGCGAGGCGGCGGTACCCGAGTCGATCGTGCACTATGTTTTGCGCACTCAGGAAGGGGTGATGCTCGACGATGCCTCAGCACAAAATCCCTTCTCGTCGGATTCATACATCCGTCGGCATAAAAGCCCGTTCCATTCTTTCCTTGCCATTGATTCACCAAGCCAAATTGATTGGTGTGCTCTACCTCGAAAATAACCTGACACCCCATGCTTTCACTCCGACCCGGATCGCGATTCTGAAAGTACTGGCGTCACAGGCCGCGATCTCGCTGGAGAATACCCGTCTGTACCGCGATCTTGAAGAGCGCGAAGCCAAAATCCGGCGGTTGGTTGAGGCTAATATTATTGGGATCGTCATTTGGAATATCGAAGGTCAGATTGTCGAGGCCAACGAAGCATTCCTCCACATGGTACAATACACCCGGGAAGATCTCGCATCGGGTCGAGTGCGGTGGAGGGACCTGACGCCGGCAGAATGGCGCGAAGGCGACGAAAAAGCTGTGGCAGAACTGAAGGCGACTAGGAGCGCCCGGCCGCGCGAGAAGGAGTACTTCCGGAAGGACGGTAGCCGCGTACCTGTGTTGATTGGCGCCGCGATGTTCGAAGAAAGTGGAAACGAGGGTGTCGCTTTCGTGCTGGACTTAGGCAGACAGAAACGTTCCGAAGAAGCATTGCAAAGAGCGCAGGCCGAGTTAGCACACGTAACCCGCGTTCTCACAGTAGGAGAGCTGACAGCATCCATCGCGCACGAAATTAGCCAACCGCTGGCTGCGATCGTCACCAATGGCAATGCTGGTCTACGCTGGCTCAATGGGGATTCGCCCAACCTGGAGGAAACCAGCCAAGCGATTCGTCGCGTCATCCGGGACGGGCAACGAGCCGGCGAGGTAGTTTCCCGCATACGAGCGCTTTTCAAGAAAGCTCCCCAAGTACAGGAACCGTTGGCGATAAACGACGTTATTGATGAAGTTCTCGCACTCACCCAGAGCGAGGTGAACAGCAATCAAGTGTCCCTTCGGACCCAATTCGCAAGCGACCTACCGCTCGTCAGGGGCGATAGAGTTCAATTGCAGCAGGCGATCCGCAATTTCATTCTCAATGCCATCCAGGCCATGAGCGGGATAGCTGACGGTCCGCGCGAGCTGGTGATTCTTTCGGAAGCGGCGTCTTTCAGCGAAAGCGGATCGGAGCCGCAAGACAACCAGGAGAACGCCTCGGCCAGCACTGAATGCGCCGAAGTTGTGATCACGGTGAGAGATTCAGGTATCGGATTCGATCCGCAACATGTTAATCGTCTCTTCAGCGCCTTTTATACGACTAAACCTCAGGGCCTTGGCATGGGGTTAACCATCAGCCGTTCTATCATTGAAGCTCATGGCGGACGGCTGCGGGCGAAGGCAAATGTGCCGCGAGGTGCGGTATTTCAGTTCACGTTGCCAGTCGACGGACAGGGCAATATCAAGAGCAAAAGTGACGAATAGCAAACGACAAAAGAGAGCGTCCTTTCATTCGCATGGTGTCAGCGGGACTTAACAATTCGAACGTAGAGGGAGTGGTTAGTTTCGAAGGGATAGGGGGCGTGTCTAAAGAATCGCCGAATGAAGGGTAACTGGGAGGCGGGCAGTTAGGGTCAGTCAAGTCTTGAGAGAGAAGCCCCCCGGCACGCGATCTGAGTTAGTTCCATTTTCCTGGTTGCTGACCTGACGCGATCCTAAATCCGCCGCCAGAACTTCGAGAAATTTAGAGACTGTCGGTTCCATTGGACATTCTCTTTTCCAAATTGCAAACAGCTCAAAATGACTATCTGGTTCAGTTAACAGATAAACATTGCCCGCCGACGTCCAAGGTTCCAGTCTTCCGCGGATTGCAACCTCTGGCCCAACAAAAACACCGCGTCCCGCGGCAACCATGCCGATAAGACTATCGGGTGAATCGACTAAGGCAGCGATGTCTGGTTCAAATCCGCCGATTCGTTGGCAAAGTTCACGCAACCATTGTTCGTAACCAAACGAATAGTCCGGGGCGATGGACAAGAATTTATCGTGACGAAAGTCTTTCAGCTTGGGAACTGCTCCTTTTGGAAAGCGCCGATTTTTCGGCGCCACGACTTCAACCGCCGAACGAAGTACCAATTAAGTGCACACCTGCTCCGGTTCGTCCTCTTCTAGCGCATAGCCGTAGAATCCGATACCGAGCATGATCGAACCGTTCAGAACGGCCTCGACTTGTGCCCGGTTGTTCATGTTTATGAGAGTGACCTCAACCAGCGGGTACTTTTCACGGAACCGAGACAAAGCGCCGGACAAAAATGAGATCGTGGCCGCACCGAGACTGCCGATCATAAGGCGGCCCCTGGCTCCTTTTGCGGTCTCTTGGGCCTGTTCGGCCGCTTGTTTAACGGCCGCGAGCGCTCGGCGCCCGCCAATGAGGAAGGTGCGACCGGGTTCGGTAAGTTCGACCCCTCGCGAATTCCTCGTAAACAGCTTGATTCCCAGTTCATCCTCCAGATCGCTGATCTGTTGGCTCAACGCGGGTTGCGAGACATGAAGCCGGTGAGCCGCCCGTCTTACGCTTAATTCCTCGGCGACAGCAACAAAATAGCGGAGATGACGCAACTCCATAATCCCCAATCCCCTATAAGCTCTTCCTATCGCGGCGACAAGAAATAAGTACTCCTCTCCTTCGCGATCACGGGCTTGTGTTCGGTACGACAAAATTACCGACATCACACAAGCAGTTGTTCCCTGAGCCAACTGCCAATTCGGAAGCACAACCATCAGGGAGGAGAATTTATGCAGTCGCTCGCTTTTCTTTGGTTCCAGTTGCAGATGACACAACAATATCTGCGCGAAAAGACTTTTCGGCCGGCAGAGTCACCGGCTAACTCGGCGAATTTGAATACACCTATCGGCGCCGGTACGCTCGCATCCTTCAAGAGAAAGAGGTCGAAGGTCCTATTCAGGATTGCTGCCTACATAGCGATAATTGCTTTCTTAGCGATAGTTACCTTTGTCCAGCAGTCCAGATCCTCGCAACTTAACAGCTCTTCGCCGAACCCACCTGTAATACCACAAGCGCCGGTTCACGTTTATCCGGAAAAGGCTGGTGCCGGGCAAATAGTAGCGGAGGAAACGGTTAGTGTTATTTATCCGGAAAAGTCTCAGGCCGCGACCGTCCAGTTGCCGGGTCAATTATCACCTCGCAACAGGTTTCTCCAAACTTCTGGGTCGATCCTCGCAACCGAGTTAGTTATCAGATCAACGCCCAAGCACCTCAATATGACCTGCATTCCCTGGATGATTTGCGCAACCTGCCAATTCTTGGGGGTAATTCGGGACAAGCCCAGATTGTGGCCAATGTCGCCTCGATTTCGCGCACTTCCACGTCTCCGATTGAGGATCACTATAATATCAGACCGGTAATCAACATCTATGGAGGGGCAGACGGTAAAGACCTGGGATATGTGTCGGACCAAATACAGAGGCTGGTCGATACTTCAAGAAAAGATTTGCCCAGAGGTAGTTTTATCAGCGTGCACGGTCAGGTGACCACGATGCATGATTCATACACGGGGTTGTATGTCGGGTTAGCGTTTTCGATGCTGCTTGCTTACTTGTTGATGGTGGTCAATTTCCAGTCCTGGATCCAGCCGTTCATCATTATTACGGCACTACCTTGCGACGGGCACAACTTTGAGTGTGCCGGCTCTCATGGGTGCAATCATGTGCATGGGAGTAGCCACCGCCAACAGCGTGTTGGTAGTCACTTTTGCTAATGACCTGCTTGAGCGGTATAAAGATCCGTATCGGGCGGCGCTCGAGGCAGGCTATGTCCGGATTCGCCGGTACTGATGACGGCGCTAGCCATGATTATCGGCATGGTGCCAATGGCGTTGGGCCTGGGTGACGGTGGCGAGCAAAACGCTCCCTTAGGCCGCGCCGTGATCGGTGGTTTGATCTTCGCTACTGCAGCTACGCTGTTCTTTCTTCCCACGGTCTTCATGCTGGTGAACAAAATCAAACGAATTGGAACGCAGGATGTTTCTGCCGAGCCAGCGCCGGGGTAGGCGCAGGCGGTGCGGATTTTTGACGAGTTCTCCCCGGAGCTGCTTATGAGAATTCTTAGGAGAGATTATGAAAATCAGGATGTTAGGATACCTCTGAGTACCCGCGAGCCAACAAAAAACGAAACCCCGAAGAGAGAAACCGAATGGGCGAACTGCGCGCCAGGCCAGATGGCACTGGCAACCGTGAACCGCGAACGGCAAACCGGGAGCTATAGCCAATCCAGGACGACTAGACATTTGGCCAGTCTCGCCGTGCGGGCGCTTATCGAAGAGGCAGAGTTGACGCCGAAACCGGCGCTCGTAGACGGGCGCGGGGGAGGAGCTCAGGAAGATCTATCAGTCTTTTTGATGAGACGCTCAGCTCATTGCCTGGTGCCGTTTTTGAGCTGATCGCGTTGATTTCGCTTGAACAAATTCCCACTCAAACATTGCGCGAAGAACTGGGTACAATTGGCCGGTGGGCCGAACATTTTATGTTGCGGTCCACGAGGCAAATAAATACCCATCGAGGAGCAATTTGGGTTCTTGGCCTGTTGCTTTCCGCTGCTGCGATGGGTGCGGCTTCGGCCGAGGCAATCGCGGAAACGGCAAGACATGTTAGCTGCAACTATCTTCATAGACTATGTCAGCCGAGATGAAGAGTTGGATATAAAGACATAAGGTCCATTAGGGTCACGTCTTTAAAAGACGTTTGCTTTCAAAGGTAACAATCAAAGCGATATATGTTGTATGTTTAAGGGGCTGTTGCCCGGTAAGTGCAACTTTTTGACGAGCTGGCGGTTGGACTTTTAAGCCGATAGGGAAGTTAGCTTATCGAAAGAGAGGTTAGCAGGTGCTTGCAAGAGCGCGGAGAGCCGTTGGAG
>Ga0209240_1000047_pt1 | contig 43673 bp, 39 predicted proteins | sample GraSoi_2013_80cm_FD_185828 | JGI IMG/M metagenome (GOLD analysis project Ga0209240, IMG submission 185828) | Grasslands soil microbial communities from the Angelo Coastal Reserve, California, USA - Sample 9_17_2013_80cm (SPAdes) (version 2) | ecosystem: Environmental > Terrestrial > Soil >...
GTTCGCGGCGTCAAGGGTCTGCGATGAACGGTCCGGCAAAAACCGCCGGACCGCCCTTGACCCCGCGCCCGCCTCGCAAACACTACTCGTGTCTCTTGACTTCGCCGACGCCTTCATAGATATCCTGAGCCTGCCTGCCGCAGGTGGGCCTCGAAGGGCCCGGCTAGCGAGCAAAGCGAGCGCTCCAGCGCTTTCCCCGGCAACCGATTCTTAGCTCTCGACCTCGTATTCACTCTGCACCAAGCCGCTAGGAAAGTGCCGAGTCGCTACGTGACGGAGCCGAATGTCGTGCGGTAGCGCGCCGAACAGAGGAACTCCCTCTCCGATGAGCACAGGCACGCGCGTGATAATGAGCCGGTGAATGGCGCCTGCGCGCAGAAACCGCTGGATCGTGACCCCGCCGTCGATGTAGAGGTTGTGGATCCCGCGAGCAGCAAGCTGCGCAACGATCTCCGCTGGCTGCCCAGCCATCTGTTCCACAACGCCGCGAACCACCGACAGGTCGATCGGGCGGCTACTGAGGACGACTACCCGCTTATTGCCATATGGCCAGTCCCCAAATGTCAGAACCTTCTCAAACGTCTTGCGGCCGATCACAATCGCGTCGACGCTGGCAATGAACTCGTTGTAGCCATGGGGCTCGCCGCCACCCGGCGGCAGGAAGTCCAGATCGTCGTTGGCTCGCGCAATAAACCCGTCGACGCTGGTCCCGATAAAGACGGATGCCGTCATCGCAGGCTCCCTACCTGTTCCCGCCTAACTAGAAGCAGTGGACTATGGTCGGGCTAAAGCTTGCGCCGCGAAGTCAGCGAGCGGACCAGGGCTAAAGCCCATTTTGGGGGCGCGATCATATTTCGCGGCGCTTGAAAGCGCCGTTCCCCTGACTGAAGTCAGGGGCTTCCACCCCAAAGCCAAAGCAGGTCGTTCGCTTTGCTCGCTAGCCGGGCCCTTCGAGGCTCAGGATATCAAACTGAAGCCCAGCCTCTACACAGGACTTACTCAAGAGTTAGGCAGGCGACGAAGCCGGTTCGCCCTATTTCCCGCGCAAAATCACTTCGCCCTGCCCGACCATCTGGTCATTCAGCCACACGCGGTACTTATACGTTCCGTCTTTGGTCCCGGTCCGCGCCGGACCGCTCAGCAGCCGCATCCCCGCCGGTGCCTGAAACACGTTCGACGAAAACGGGCAGCGGTTCACATCAAACTCCACGCGCAAGTTGCCCGCATCCGAAATCCACGAAACCTGATCTCCCGCGTCCAACACCACCGCCTGCGGGATCAATCCCACCAACACCGGCCGTTCAGCCATTTCCCCTCGCTACATTCCGAAAGCAGTCATCCTGAAGCTACCCGACAAGACTAGCTGAAGGATCTCAACCTCAACGCACGCAAGCACCAATCCACATCTAAATCTTCGCACTTCATAAGCGATGACAGGCTCCGGAGAAGTCAAAGGCCTCAGGTCCAAAAGGCGGACCTGAGCTACAGGTTAGCTTGCGAACGCTTCTTCGGTTTCAGCACCCGTATACCGCAAAGATAGCACACAGACTCCACCGCACGACTTCACTTCAGCGCCGCCTCAAACTCGCGCGCCAACTTCTTCGGCGCCGCATTGCACCAAGCTGCCGCCATAGCCTGCTTCAATGGGGGGGCCCTCCCCTGGTTTTTGCATAAGTGTTGATTCTGAAGATAGTTAAAGTTGTTTGTTTTGTTACACTTTTGCAAGTGTTGATTCTAAAGGTAGATACACACAAAGGACGTAAGCGAAGTAGAGGACGTAAATGAGGTGGTGGAGAGGAAGGGCATCGCACTCGAAGTCCGCTGAAGCCTTTGCCGCCGGCCGGGATGATGAGAGCCCTTGAGGCGGAAGGTGACGAAGGTATGCCACCCCCGGTATTTTTGTCGAAGAGTGCGCAAGTTATTGAAACTAAAGGACGGGAGTCGAAAAAAGAGCGGCAAGAGAGATAAAGAGTGCGCAAGCGATTGAAAACAAAGGGCGACTTGGGCGCACAGGGATTGCAAGAATCAAAAGGTTGCGGATACACCTTGGATTGCGGGGAAAAGGAAGGACGAAACGTGGACACTGTCAGCCGAACCTGGGTTGCATATTACCGCATCAGTTACTATTTGTCAAGTGAGAAATTAAAGACTGTGAATTGAACTGTTTGCGGGTGACCCTGCTCGGCGGAGAGCAGGGGGCAGAATGTGAAGAGCCGCTTGCCAGTTATAACAGACTGTGTTATATTCTCTAGTGACAGGATTTCTTCCTTATGACATAGAGAAACAGGATTGCTTATGAATGGCCAGGAGCTAAGAGAAGCGAGGTTGCGCGAGGGCTGGACGCAGCAGGAGGCGGCAGGAAGGCTGGGCGTCACCCAGGCATATCTTTCGATGGTTGAGCACGGCCGCCGTGTGCTGCCCTCCATCCTTGCCCGCAAGGCAGTGGAGATCCTGCATGCGTCACCGACGGCGCTTCCGTTGCGCGAGGAGGGGGTCGGTGCGCCCAGCGACAGCGACAAGCTTCGATCGGAACTCGCAGGGCTGGGCTACCCAGGATTCGCGCACGTTCGGGGAAGGGTGCGGCGCAATCCCGCGGAAGTCCTGCTGAACGCCCTGAATAAGTCCGATCTTGATACTAGAGTTGTGGAAGGATTGCCGTGGCTGGCCTTCACCTATGCCGACCTGGACTGGGATTGGGCGGTGCAGAACGCCAAGCTCCATGATCTGCAGAACCGGCTCGGATTTGTGACAACGCTCGCTTGTGAATTGGGGGCTTCTCGATCGAGCAGCCAGTCAACCGACGAAGGACGTTCCCGGAAGCTGAAGGAATACGCAGCTGTTCTGGACCGTTCCCGTCTGGCGAAAGAAGACACACTTTGCCACGATTCCCTAACGGAAGCGGAAAGAAAATGGCTACGGGTGAACCGCTCCGCGGAAGCCGCACATTGGAATCTCTTGACGGACATGAAGGCTGAGAATCTTCCTCATGGCAGGCCGTAAGCAAGTCCCCGAACCGTGGCGCTCTTTTCTGAAGGAACTTGATGAGCGGGCAACAGAAGAGACTCGTATGGATTGCATGGGCGGATTTGTAGTTACGGTTCTTTACGGCTTTTCGCGAGAGACGTCCGATCTCGATGTACTGCTCATCGCTCCGCAGGAACAGCGTATGCCCCTGCTCGAACATGGTGCCCAGGGCGGAAATCTCCATAAGAAACACAAGGTCTACCTGGACTACGTGGGAGTGGCCAAGGTGCCAGAGAACTATGAGGAGCGGCTTACTGAAATCTTTGTCGGCGACTTCAAACGCCTGCGGATTTGCGCCCTCGACCCGTACGATCTCGCGCTATCAAAGTTAGAACGAAATATTCAGCGCGACCGGGATGACGTCAAGCACTTGGCTCGTTCGATCCCCTTGGAGCTGGAAATTCTCAAAGAACGATACAAAAGAGAGCTTCGCTGGCAACTTGGAAATCCGGAACGGGAAGATTTAACGCTAAAACTGTGGATTGAGATGATCGAGGAAGATCGGTAACCGGCGTGTGCGACAGGCACAGCCCCCCCGAGGAAGACCGACACGTCGGGCACCCGCCAAGAATGTAATGGATCAAGCAAGACTTGTTAGCAGATCCGCTGGGGCAGTTACAGATGGAGTGGTAGTATGAGCGCAAAAGTGCTCATCGAGGTGGCTCGTGTGCGCCAGCGAAACAGATCTTGGCATCTCCATTCGCGAAATTTGTAGGTGCATTACGGCACTACTTCGCCACCAACCTTCGAAAGTACCGGAAATGCTCTCTCACCAGGATAAACTGGCAGATATCTGCGCTTGCGCATCGCAGAACCCTGAGCAGGCGAACATAGAATTGCGGGCGCTTCTAGAGTCTCTCCGCTCCGTTGTCGGTGAGAAAGTGGAAAAGTTTGTCCTGCCAGAGCTAGTCGAGGAATATCTGAACTGCAAAGATCCGACGAAGGCCATTCATAAAGCCGCCTACCATGAGGCGGGTCACGTTGTGGTTGCTGCAAAATGTGATGTCGGAATCGGCAGAAGTATAGGGATGTGCATCGACTTATTAGGCAGAGGATATTCTGAGATGAGATTGCGGTCTCCCGGAGACTCGGCCGATTCTCCGACAAGCCGAGAGGATTCGATCGTCGTATTGTTTGCTGGAAGGATTGCCGAAATGCATTTTGATCCCCTCTCCGAGTGTAGGAGTGCATCTGATGATTTGAGTTGGATCAAAGAGCTTCAAGACATAGCGCCATCATCAATCACCGTCCTCAACGGCCTGGAGGACCAATCACGAACCCTAGTCAAAGAAGGCTGGCGTTCCATCGAACAGCTAGCAACAGAGCTGCTGAGTAGGCCCTACGAGGATCGGCGTGAAAGTAAGGTTTGGTCTAAATGTAAGGTTGCACGATACCTTTGCGGCGAAAAAATCTCAGAGGTTCTGCGCTTATCCGGCATCGCGGTGACGCTCACAGGCGCGTGCCTTGCAGATTAGGGGGGCGTGTGGGGCGGAGAGAGTCTTCCGGGGATACCTTTGGCCATATGTAAGCTGGCCCACCGGCCTGCGGCGAAATTCATGAGATCACTCCTACCAACATTGAATAGGTTCGCGTCGAGAACTATTCGCCTGTTGTGCCCAGGTAAGCTCGCTAGTACTGCGTCGCGTTAACATCCTCCTCGAGGTTCGGGCCTACCTGACCCTTGCGCCTCGCGTGCCTCTACCATACTTGGTTCAATGAACTCCCGAATTTTTGGACCCTCGCAGCTCACCTTTGTCGGTGAGTACGACGGAGCCGGAACCATTTGAGTGGTAGAAGGTCATCTCATGCATGCCAGTCATCTTCATCAATTCTGTTGCGCGGATACGGAAACACTCTGCTTGCGAAGTCCACGAAGTCCATTGACCATCCTTGACGCCTTCATTGGCCTTATCGTAAAGCTCACCGATGAGACCTTGGACGCCCTCAACGAATGCACCGCTGGCGACCTTGCTTTCTTCGCTCTCCGATCCGTGCGTCTCGCACGCCTCTACCATTACCGCTAAAAGCGACAACCTCTTGTCGTCCAGTAGTTCTCCAGCGTTCATGTTCTCAGGGACCGTTTCTAACATCTCCGCTATTTCATTCATTCGTTGGACTCCGGGGAATTTTGCGGGCGGGCTGGAATCGCTCTACCAAAACCATCCTGTACGGACTGCGCAGTGATGGCATCGTGCTGCGGCATCTACCTCCGCACCATCAAAAGTAGCTGACACCATCTCGCCACAATCTGGCTTCCATCGGTCGGGAAGTTGAATCTCCGTCACCGCGCCGTTAGGGGATCGGAGCCATCGGCCCTTGGGATGTTGCATATACTTGTCTGATGCCGAGCGGAGTAGGAAGTTGCCGTAGATGTTGCCAGTCACCGACTTTGGCATAAAATCGGAATACTCCTAACCGATTCTATTGGATTCATTCACTCCCTTGGCTTTGAGAATCAGTAACTTACGGAATCCGTTGAACGCATCAGGCTATAGAATTAAAAAATATAGGGGGAGGGTGGGGCTTTCCTCGTGAAGACGTGAGGGACGCGAACCGGAAAGCAGATCCCTCACACCGCTCGAACAAATTTCAGTCTAAAGGGGCGCGAGCGGGTTCGGGATGACAATTTACGCGCCTGCGCGGAAATCGCAGACAAGGGGAAGTAGTAATGGGGCGGCCAAATTGTCGGTTGCGCGGGTGTTCGGGAATGAGCAAAAATTGCGCTCTGCGGGTATCCTATCTTTGCAGCTTGGCAACGCGAGGTTTCTTGCTTCCTCACAGGCATTGCCAATTGCTGCGGGGCCCCAATGCTGGCGCAGCATTCCCTCGGTTCTGCTCGGGATAAAGCTGCGCCGCTACAAGGACTGACAGCGGCACATAGAGGGACATTCTCATGACGCAGCACATCGATACTCAGTCGATCGGGGAACTTGCTCCTCCCAATCGGCTCATGCTTACTCCGGGTCCGTCGTCGATGGACCCGCGCGTATACCGCGCGCTGGCTACGCCCCTGGTCGGACACATGGACCCGTGGTTCAAGGGCTGCATGGACGATACGCAGACGCTGCTGCGGCAGATTTTTCAGACAGAAAACCGCATTACCATGCCGCTCTCCGCGTCTGGCTCGGGAGGAATTGAAGCGTCGGTGCTGAACACGCTGGAGGCGGGCGACGAAGCCATCATTTGCGTCAACGGTGTGTTTTCCGACCGCATGGCGGTGATTGCGTCGCATACGCCGGCAAAAGTCACCAAAGTCGAAGCGCCGTACGGCAAGGCGGTCGATCCCGAAGACGTGCGCCGAGCGGGCAAGGGCAAGAAAATCAAGATTATCGGCGTGGCGCAGGGCGAAACTTCCTCGGGCGTGCTGACGCAAATCGATCCCTTCCGCAAAGTTGCTGACGAGCTGGGCGCGCTGCTAGTGGTTGACGCCGTGGCGTCGCTTGCGGGAGTGCCGCTGCATGTGGACCGGCAGCGTATCGACATTTGTTTCAGCGGCACGCAAAAAGCGATCAGCGCGCCGCCGGGTATGTCTCCCATTACCGTGAGCCCGCGCGCGGAGGAAGTTTTTCGCACTCGCAAAACAAAAGTGCAAAGCTGGTATTTCGACCTCAGCACGGCGATGAATTATTGGGGCAAGGACCGGTTGTATCATCACACACCGCCCATTTCGCTGATTTATGCGCTGCGCGAAGCCATGCGCATGGTGATGGAAGAGGGACTGGAAGCGCGCTGGGAGCGCCATCGCGTCAATCAGCTCGCGCTCATCGCCGGGCTCGAGGCCATGGGGCTGGAGCTGCTGGCGAAGAATCCAGCCGACCGCTTGGCCACGGTTACGGCGATTATGATTCCCGACGGAATCGATGACGCGAAAGTGCGCAATCAATTGCTCGATGAATTCAACATTGAAATCGCCGGCGGGCTCGGGCCACTGAAAGCGAAGATCTGGCGTGTGGGCTTGATGGGCCACTGCAGCCAGAAGGCGTATGTGTTACTGTTCCTCGCCGCCCTGGAAAAAGTGTTGCTAGATCAGGGCGTGCGTGTAGGGTCCGGCGCGGGAGTCGGCGCGGCCGTGCAGAGTTACATGCAGGCGCGGCCCGAAGCGGTGGCGGTTAGCCGGTAGGGGTTTACAACTGATTGCTGACAGCTGAAAGCTGAGAACTGAGGTAACGTGACGTCACGTCCCGTCCTGGCCAATAGCGGTGCCATGAGCACGTTTGTGGGCGCTTTCGAGGTGACTTCCAAGCTGACCGGCAACCGATTTGAATGCCGGTTTTCGCACATGTGGAACGGCATTGCCACGCGCCACGCGGACACCATCGACACGAAATTTTTTGTCGACGGCAAGGCGCTGGTCCTGGGGCTCGCGCACAAAGCCTTCGTGAAATTCCGCGAGCGCACAGGGCGCGACCTGACGGACCGCGAGGCGAGTTTCATAGCCGCGGAATTTTTGAGCGAGCGGCTTGAAGAAGAAGACGAGCGACAGCTCTACGATGTGCCCGAATCCGAAGTGCTGCGCCTGATCGATCAGATCGGAATCAAGTAGGCGGCACGCACGGCCAGATGGCAGTGCCAGTGTGCCCTTGGGAACACGGCGGACAGCCAGAAATGGCTGTCCCACTGGGAGGAAGATTCAGTCGCCGGGTTCGGCTCGGAAGGAATCGAGGCAGGAATGCTGCAAGCCGTCGCGGCGAATGAAGTGAATCACCAGGAACATCAGTAAGCCGCCGGCCACCATCACCGCAACCGCAATCTGTAAGGCGAGCTGCATATCGTGCAGGTCGGAAATTCTGCCGACTAGCTTCGGACCGAAGGCCCCGACCAGTTGGGTGACGAACATATAGACGCCGATGGACGTGGCGTGGGCGCGCCGGGGCATCATATCGTGAATGACCGCAGTCACCGGGCCGTGATACCAGGACATGAAGAAAGATGCCAGAGCCAGCGCGGCGAGCACTAGCCTTCTGTCGTCGGTCTGAATGGCCAAGAGAACAAAGGGAGCGGCGAAAAGGAAAGCCACAGCGATGGCGATGATGCGCCCAAAGGTGAAACGCCGCTGCAAGCGATCCGCGACGAAGCCACCGAAGAGAACGCCGCAGAGACTGCACACCGAACCGATGGCAGCGAGCCAGACAGAGGCTTGGCGCAGGCTGAAATCCTTGTAGGCGACGGCGAAATCGACTCCCCAGGTAAGAATGGAGACGCAGGAAAAAGTGATGCAGATGCCGCCCGCGATCATGGCGAGGAATGCGGGGACGGTGAGCAACTTTAGAATCGGGCAGGTCTCCGAGGCCGGGCCGCGCGGCGGCTCTTGCAGAGTCATCATTGCAATTACAGGAAGAAGGCCAACGGCCGCGATCACGAAAAGCGCGGCCTGCCAGCCGTAACGCGGAGCGATCAGGCCGCCGAGAACTTGCCCCGCGGCGCCGCCGACCAGCATGCCGCTGGCAAAAATGGCTTGCGCGGAGGCGCGCGTTTCGGCGGGAAAGGCCCCGGAAATCATGGATTGAGCGGCGGGGGCGTAGGCGGCTTCGCCGACGCCCACGAAGGCGCGCGCGATTACTAAAAAGAGGAAACTGCCGGCGAAGCCGCCCGCCAATGTAGCCAGGCTCCAGCAAACAATTCCGAAAACGATGATGGCTTTGCGGCTGAAGCGATCCGCAAGGAATCCGAAGGGGATGCTGCCGACGGCCAGGACAAGCAGGAGCCAAGTTTGCAGCGAACCGAGCTGCTCATCGGTGACGCCGAGGTGGCCGCGCAGCATGGGAATCAGCGGAATGAAAATCCAGCGAGCGGCGAAGTTGACAAAGTTGACCAGAACAAGTACAGCAAGTAGACGGAGTTGGTAGGAACTGAGCGGAATGGATTTCGATGACACTTTCTGAGTTCGCTCCGACGGCGAGACGATACGTCTGTGGCATTCGCGAGATGGGCAACCAGGGTGCTGCCTCGCGGCTGCGGCGTCCGCTCAATCCTTCTTCTATTATATACCGCGCATGAGTCTGACTTCTTCTTCAGCGGCGAGCACCAGTGACCGTTTGACTACCGTACTTTCGTACGGGGCGCTGTTGCTGCTGATTTACCTGGTGTTTCGAATCGTAGAGCCATTTTTGGTGCCGCTGGCATGGTCGGCGGTGCTGGCGGTTTTTTTTCATGGGGTGCACGAATGGATCGCGCGGCGGCTGGGGCCGAATCGCGCGGCGCTGGTGAGCACGCTGGGCGTAACGCTGCTGCTGATTGCGCCGGCGCTGGTGGTGCTGTTCTACACGGCGCGGCAGGCCATCGACGCCACGGCGCAATTGCAGTCCGCGCTGATGGATCCGAACAAAGCCTTGCAGTCGCATGCGGTGGCGTGGATCCAGCGCCACCTTCCGCAGGCTTGGCAGGCAGCGGATTTTTCGCAGCCACTGCGCCAGGGCGCGGAAAGAATCGCGACGTTTCTGGGATCGCGCCTGGCGGGGCTGGTGAGGAATCTGTTCACCTTTTTCGTGGACTTGTTCATCGTGATTTTCGCGTTGTTTTTCATGTTCCGGGATGGCGAGGAGATCGTGCGCGGGGCAAGCCATTTGCTGCCATTTGACGAACCGATTCAGGAGGAGATGCTGCGGGAGTCGGGGGATTTGATTTTCGCGAGCGTGGCGGTGGCCCTGGTGATTGCGGGTTTGCAGGGAGTCCTGGGAGGGCTGGCGTTCACGATCGGAGGAATTTCAACGCCGATTTTCTGGGCGGTATTGATTGCGTTTTTTTCGCTGGTGCCGGTGGTGGGCTCGGCGCTGATTTGGGTGCCGGGCGCCCTGTACCTGGGGTTCAGCGGACATTGGGGGAAAGGTTTAGTGGTGGTGGTGATTTGCGGCGGGGTAGCGGGGTTGGCGGACAACATCGTGCGGCCGCTGCTGTTGCGCAATCGCACGCATCTGAACGAACTGTTGTTGTTCCTGGGCGTGCTCGGAGGATTGGAAGTATTCGGATTGCTGGGTTTGGTGATTGGGCCGACGATCCTGGCCGCGGCGATGGGAGTGTTTCGTGTGTACGTGGAGCACCGGGACGGGGAAGCGGCGCGTGCAGTGTGACAGGTTGGGAGACTTGGCTGACTTGAAAGGCCATGCCCTCAGCGGCTAAAGCCTTTCTTGGTCGAGGCATTTACGGCACGGCTGAAGCCGTGCCCTGACGAAAACCAGTAATCAAGTGCGGAACAGCGATGGGTGAATTTAGGTGCGGGGGAATGGGCGTGTGCTAGAGTACCCGCCTCAGATGAGTACGAACGGATACAAGACGGCTGCGGTGCATCCGGAGTTGCCGCCGGAAAAATTGCGGTGGAGGTGTGAGCCGACGCGCTTGCCGTTCGAAACAACGGCGCAGGCCGAGCTGCGCGAGGGGTTCATCGGGCAGGAACGGGCGCTGCGGGCGCTGAAGATGGGCGTGGAGCTTTCCGCGCCGGGATACAACGTATTTGTATGCGGATTGGCGGGGACGAGCCGCGGCGGGACGATCGCGCACATGATCGAAGAGCTGCACCCGAAGACGAAGCCTTCGCTGGATCGCTGCTATGTGAATAATTTCAAGATTACGGACCGGCCGAGATTGCTGTCGCTTCCGCGCGGACAGGCCAATTCGTTCAAGAAAGACGTGCAGGCGGGGATTGATTTTTTGCGGCGGCGGATTCCGCAAGTGTTTGAGGGCGAACCGTTCCAGCGGCAGAAGGGAAGGATCGTCGAACGGTTCACGGTGCGCGAAAAGGAGTTGATGGACGATTTTACGCGGCGGATTGCGCGCGAACAGTTTGCGCTGGGGCACATGCAGGTGGGCGCGGTGGCGTTGCCGGAAATTTTTCCTGTGCTCGAAGGGCAGATGGTGCCGATTGAAGATATTTCGAAGATGGTGCACGAGGGCAAGCTGGATTCTCCGCTGGCGGAGGAGATCGAGCGGAAATACGAACAGTTCCGTCAGGAGTTCACGGTTGTTTACCGGAAGACGCTGACGCTTTCGCGGGAGTTGGCGAGTGAGCTGAGCTATCTGGAGCAGGAAGCGGCGTCGGTTCTTGTCGACGGAGTGATTGAGGAGCTGAAGGAAAAATATCCCGGGTCGAGCGTTTCGGAATATTTGGAAGAGGTGCGGCACCACTTGCTGGACAATCTCGATCCTTTCAAGGAGCGCGAAGGCGAGGCGGAGCAGGAGGGGCCGGAGCCGCCGCCGGACGGTACGCAGAAACCGCCAGGTGCGCAGGATCGCGATCCATTCCGGCTGTATGGCGTTAACGTGATTTTGGCGCATGGCGACGAGGACGGGTCGCCGGTGATTTTCGAGACTACGCCAACGTATGCGAATTTGTTTGGGACGATTCAGCGCGCGTACGACGCGCGGGGCGGGTGGACGAGCGACTTCATGGATTTGCGCGCGGGGTCGCTGCTGCGGGCGGACGGCGGATTTTTGATCATGTATTCGTTGGAGGCCCTTTCCGAGGTGGGCGTTTGGCGGGCGCTGAAACGCACGCTGAATCACAACCGATTGGAGATTCAGCCACTTGAGATGTTTTATCCGTTTGGAGGGAGCGCGCTAAAGCCCGAGGCAGTGGAAATCAATGTGAAAGTGATTTTGATTGGCGACCGGCAGTTGTACGAGTTGCTGTACGAGTACGAGGAAGATTTCCAGAAAATTTTCAAGGTGCGCGTGGAATTCGACGAAGAGATGCACATGAGCGACGGCGTGATTGCGGAGTATGCGGGGCGATTGCGGGCGCTGTGCGAGAAGGAAGGGCTGTCACCGCTGGACCGGGGAGCGTTTGCGGCAATTTTGGAGTACGGAGTGCGGCAGGCGGGGCGGCGGAACAAGGTTACCGCGCGGTTTGTGGACATTGCGGATCTGGCGCGGGAGGCGCATTACGCGGCGGCGGCGGGGGGCGAAAACGTGGTGCGGGCGGCGCACGTACGCCTGGCGCTTTCCGCGAAGATGGAGCGGCACAACCTGATCGAGACGCGCATACGGGAGATGATCGAAGAGGGAACGCTGCTGGTGGACCTGGGAGGCAGCCGCGTCGGGCAGGTGAATGGGCTGAGCGTACTGGAGATTGGCGGATATTCGTTTGGCAAGCCGGTGCGGATTACGTCGACGGCGGCGATGGGGAAATCGGGCGTCATTAATATCGAGCGGGAATCTAATTTGAGCGGGCGGTTTCACGACAAGGGTGTACACATTATTTCGGGGTATTTGCGCAGCCGGTTTGCGCAGGACAAGCCGCTGTCGCTGGCGGCGAGCATTTGCTTCGAGCAGTCGTATTCGGGTGTGGATGGGGACAGCGCGAGCTCGACCGAGATTTATGCGCTGATTTCGGCGCTGGCGGAGTTGCCGCTGCGGCAAGACATCGCGGTGACGGGGTCGATGAATCAGCAGGGAGATATTCAGGCGATTGGCGGAGTGAACGAGAAGATCGAGGGATTTTTCGATGTTTGCCGGATTGCGGGGTTGAGCGGGACGCAAGGGGTGATGATTCCGGCGTCGAACGTCGAGGATTTGATGTTGCGGGACGATGTGCTGGAGGCGGTGGCGGCGGGGAAATTTCATATCTGGCCGGTGGCGAAGGTGGAAGAGGGAATTGAGATTCTGACGGGGATGACGGCGGGATGCTGCAACGGGGATGGTTCGTTTCAGAGCGGGACGGTGTTTGGGAAGGTGAATGATCGGTTGAGCAAGATGGCGCAGAGGATGAAAGAGTTTGAGTGAATTTGGGAACCAGGCCCTTTTTCCCGAAGCCCGTGTTAGCGAGTGCGGAACTTTGGCGCGAGCGACGGTGTCTGAATAACCATGCGTTTGCGTTGGAGGTTGATCTTCCCTCTGATTGGCTTGACAGTCTTTGCCGGGGAGACGATCCATTCGTTGCGTGTCGATCGTGAAATCCACCGCACTCCAAGTCGGTATTTCTGGTGGTCGTCAATTCGTTTGGACTCCAACCCTCTGAATAAGCCAGTCGCGGTGGCGAAGGGTTGTGAAAACATTGAAACCTGCACCAGCTGGGATTTGCCGAATATGTGGGTTAGTCCGGGAGTGTTGGCGAAATTTCTTATGCTCTCGGGGTTTCCTGCCTTCATCGAAGTTCGGAGCTTCATGGTCAGCATGCCTCTTCTTCTCTCTGCGTGGTGTTACCTTCTCGGTTGGATGATCGATGGCTTCAGGAGTAAAAACCCAGAAAGTACGTGAGCTAGAACGTGATTTTACGTTTTGCCGAGATAGGGCGCAGCAGTGCTGCGCCCCTACAGTGGATCGCGTCAATCGGGCGGCAGGGCGAGGTAGGCTTGGCGGTGGTCTACTCGATACGAGGAGTTCTCTGTTTTGACTTTGAGGGAGTAGACAAGCACAACGGCGCAGATTGGTTTGCGTTGCGAATGCATGCGCGCGTGAGAATAAAGGATAAGAGAGTTTCCTCAGCGGCTGAAACTGATTGGTAGCGTGATCTTATGTCGGGCCTAAAGGTCCGACCCCAAAAATATTAGGACAGCCAGGATTGGCTGTCCACAGTGGGGCGGACAGCCAGAAATGGCTGTCCCACTATTATTCGAGCCATTCGTCGAAGTGGATGCCTTTGGAATCTTTCCAGGAGGCGCCGGCGAGGAAGTGTAGGTGACGGGTGAAGACTTCGGGATTCATGTTGAATAGCCATTCGGGAGGCGGTTGCGGATCGGCGGTGGCAGTTTTTCCCGCGGGCGTTGCGGCGGCTTTTTGGGCTTGCTCAATCCAGCGCGCTTTCAGGGCTTGGTAGTCGACCTTTTGCAAATTCATGAAGGCGAGGCCGTTTACCATGGCGGGGAATTGCGCGCGGGCGGACTGGAATGCTGGCGGCAACATTGCTTGCGGTGCGGCGGTTGCGGGTGGACGCTTGGCGAGAAATTCGCGGAGGGTTTCGGCGCGGCTGGAGGCGACAACAAAACTGGGCGTTACGGCGAGGTGATAGAAATTCCACTGGGCGGTGCCGGTGTCGGTTTGGCTGCCGCCGAGCGACACTTTGAGGAAGGTCGCGTCGCCTTCGCTGCGCTCGGAGCCTAGCCGGTCGCTAAAGACGGTGCGGAGAACCTTCAGCGCGTCTGGCTTATTGCGAATGCCAACGTAGTAGACCGCTTTCTGGGGATCCATTGCGGGATTTGTTTGCACGGAGGCGAACTCGCCGCTGAATAGCGCCAGCGCGTCGGGAACCGGCATGCCGATGCGCGCGGCCGCGAAGCCTTCGATCATTTCGGCGCCACCTTGCTGCTGTTGGGGGAGCGAGACGCGAATGGCGCGCTTCAGTAAATCGTAGAACGCGGAAAGATTGAATTGCGTTTCGCTGTAAGAGACGACATCGGGCGAGAGGAACGAGAGAGAGGTGGGAGCCTGCTCGCCGACGGTCCAGAGGTCGAAGGGCGTGCCGGGCGCGACGTCGCCGAGAACGGCGCCTTGTACGCGAGCCTTGGCGCCTTCGAGGGTGAGATGGCCCGAGAGAGAATGGATAGAGTCGAGCTTGATGGCGTCCAGAAGAGGCTCGATTTTGATGGGAGAGTCGGCGGGAGCGGATGGCGCGAAATCTGTCAAATGCGGAACGCGCAGGAAAAATTCCAGCAAGCCTCCGCGAAGAAGGGGCTGGGCTTCCTGGTAGGCGGCGGTTTGCGCGAGGGATGAGGCTGCGGATTTGCCATCGAGGCGAGCGAGAATTTCTTCGAGCACGTTGAGTTCAGCGGAGCCCACGGCGTATTTGCCGCGTTCGGTCCAGTAGGTGACGTTATCTTTCCGCTCGATTTTCAGCGCCGGGGCGCCTGCTACGGTGATGGAAGAGATTTGCGGCGGCTCCTTCTCCTGGGAGCGGAAGCGCAGAATGGTTTTGGCGAGCAGGACTTCCTTGCCGGTGCGGTCGTAGACGAAAAACATTCCGTTCCACGGGTGGTCGGTGGATTTCGTGGCTGCCGATTTTGCTTCGGGCTTGCGGAGATAGCCGAGCACGAAGGAATTCTCGAGGAGGGAAGAAGTTTGCTCGACTTCTTCGCGGGTGAGCTGCGGCTTGGAGGGATCTTTGGCGGAGCTGTTCTGCATATTTTGCAATGCGGCGGCGCGAAGGGGCGCGAGATCGGGGTCATCCCAGAGGGCGAGAAGGGAATTGGATTTTCTGGCGTCGCCGACTGGCGTGCCGCGCCAGATGACATAGAAGGTGGTGCGGGCGGGCATCTGTGTTGGCTCAAGGGGAGCTTGCGCCCAAGTGCGGTCGGCACAGAGGAGCGCGAAGACAAGAATCAGTAGCGCGAGAAGTTGCGGGCGAGTGGTCTTCATGGGGCTCTCCGGCGAGTCTATTTCCGAAAATAGGGGTATGTAAATGCTAGCGTTGCATCGGAAAAGACAGAAGCCCTGTGGTGCGGCTGGTTTCCAGAACGCAGAACAGGGCTTCGCTGAAACTTTGCGTGCGCTCGTCCTTAGGACGGCTTGGTAGCTGAGGCCGCGGGAGTGGCAGCTGGAGCGCCAGCGTCCTTCGGAGTGGCGAGATAACCGGTGATTTGATTCTTGCCGACTTCGAAAACGACGAATTCATACGGCGGCATGCGCGAACCGCCGCGCACGTAGAACTGCACGGGCTCGCCGGCGGTCTTGTCCTTCTTTTCGATGGAGCGGTCGTCGACGAAGACGGTCACGGTGTACCTGGACTTTTTCTGGTCGGCTTTGTTGAGCGTGACCTGGACAGGGCCGACTTTCTGCGCGGTTTTGCTCTTGGTGATTTTGAATTCGTAGTAGTTGCGGTCGCCGCGGCGCTTGAGGTCTTCGAGGTCGTCGCGATTGTGCGCGATGAGGCCGCTCATGACGCCCATGTCGCCGGTGGCGCGATCAAGTTTACCCTTGGTGGCTTCGAGATCGGTTCGCGTGGCTTCAATGTCTTTTTTGGCGCCGCCGACTTCGGTGGCGACGGCGTTAATCTTCTGATTGTTTTCCTGCTGCGCGGCAGTGAACTGCTCGGCAAACTTCTGGTCCGCGGCCATTTGTTCCTTGCGGAAGGATTCCGACCTGCTGCGCGCGTTGGCGAGCTCCGCTTGCGTCATGTGCATCTTCTGCTCGGTGACGTCGATGTGGCCCTTGAGATCGGCGAGGCGGGAGTTGGCCTGGTCGAGTTGGGCGGTGAGCAGCTTGTTCTGATCCTGGGCCTTAGAGAGGCTTGCATCCAGGCGGGACTGCACGGAATAGCCGGCGTAGCCAAGTCCGGCGAGGGCGAGGAAAAGAACGATAAATACGACAGCGATCCAGCGAGGAGTGCCGGTGGTGCCTTCATAATGGTAGGACTCTTGCGGGCTAGGTACGTTTGGCGAGATGCTCATTCAGCCTCCTGAAAGGTTGGCCCCCAAGGGCGGGCGCAACTTCAAATTATCCCTCGCAACATATGCGATGTCCATATCGGGTTAGCGGTTGCGCCGCCGCGCTGGGCGGCGGGCTGGTGGAACCTTCCCGCGCGGGTTCGGCCCCGGCCAGCGGCAGAAAACGGTGGTGGTTAGGCCGCCGCGGGGAGTGAATTCGCCGCGGACGACGCACCATTCGGGCTGGACGGCGGCGACGATGTCGCGCAGGATTTTGTTGACGGCGTTCTCGTAGAAGATGCCCAGGTCGCGATAGGCGAGTAGGTACATTTTGAGAGATTTCAGCTCGATGCAATCTTTGCGGGGCAGGTATTGGATGGTGATGGTGCCAAAGTCGGGGAATCCCGTCTTGGGGCAGACGGAGGAATACTCCGGAAATTTCGTGGTGATGATGTAGCCCGGGAACTGGTTGCGCCAGGTTTCGAGCGGCGGGAGTTTTGCGTCGATGCCGGCGCGGGCGTGCTCTTCGGTGTAATCGGCCATGATCGCTCCAGACGAGTATTGTACGACGCTCGTGGGAGCCACGGCGTTGCGTTCGGCCTAGGTACCCCCCGCGAACGCCGGATCTCCAAATCACGCCAATTTGTTGCTTCGTTCCAACGCTGGCCTGCTATTCCCCGAAAGGAGTCGCTTCGCTAGCGCGCAAGCGAACAGGGGCAGATCCAAGAGCCCGGGCGCAGGATCATCCCACGCAAAAATGGCAGATTCAACCTGGCCGCGAAGCGAACGCAAATAGGTGCGGAGGGAGAGCCGCCCACTCCTGATTTCTTGGATCGCGGCCGGTACATCGCCGCTCAAGTGCAACCACCGCTCTCCTGAGCGCCCGCGCACGGCGGGAACACTTTCGTCGTTGACGAGGAGCCGCCAAAGCAGGTAAGGGAAATCTACTCCAGCGCGAGCGCACAGCGTGTGCCAGCCCCAAACGCGGGGATTGATGTCGAGAAGCTTGAATTCGCCGTTGCGGGGATCCTGCTTGAATTCGATCTCCGCAAGGCCGGTGAACCGCATGGCTGCCATCAGCCGCTCCGAGGGGGCAACGACTCGCGGCTCTTCCACCGTTTCCACGAACGTACTGAATTGGCCGAAGTCGATGGGGTATTGCCGGGTGCGCCTGGCCACAATCGATGCGAGCGAGAGACCATCTCGAAAAAGTGCCGCATAGGAAAACTGGCTCTCTCCGCCTCCCGGAATGATTTCCTGGACCATTAAATTCCCGGGCCCCACCAGCGCGGACGCTTCGTCATAGCAAGCGAGGAGTGACGCACGATCCACAACGCGCCACGCCTTTGGGATAGCAAGACTATTCGGTCGTAGCCGGGTAGCCGGCTTGAGGATGACGGGGAATGGGCAGTCGAGAGCGCCGAGTTCTTCTCGAGTGTGCGGCCACACGGTCCACGGTTGGTGAATGCCGAGTTCGTGGGCGGTCTGGTGGAGCAAGCGCTTGTCGCAGAGGAATTGCAACTGGTCCCAAGGGGGCACCGTGATTCGATATTGAGACGCCAGCGCATCTCGATGCCGCGATATCAATGCTACGGCGTGATCATCGGTGGGAAAAAGTAACCAGTCTTTGAGGCTGTGTTTTCTACCGAGATCGAGAAGTTCCGATGTTGATGCTGAGGTTCGCGGAGGTGGAGCGTACCCCATCGCTCACTTGCACGGTAAAGCGGAAAACTCCGGCTGTCGTGGGCGCACCAGCGATGGTTCCACTCACATTCAGCGTTAGTCCGGCGGGCAGCGCGCCGCCTAAGAGACTCCAAGTGTAAGGGGCGGAGCCGCCGCTTGCGCTGAGCGTGGAACTATATGCACCGGCAACGGTCCCGTCGGGGAGCTGCGAGGTGGTGACTTGCAATGGCGAGATGCCTGCATTTACTGTGAGCGTGGCCGTACCGCTGATCACGGTTCCCAACGGATTGCTGACCTTCGCCCGGAACTGGGAGTTGTTGTCGGATGTGCTGGCCGCTGGCGTCGTGTACGTTGACGCCGTTGCGCCGGGTATATCCGCCCCATTCTTCTGCCACACGTAGTTCAGTGGGATCGAACCTGTCACTTTCACTGCAAAGGTAGCGGTTTGTCCAGCCGTCACCGTCAGGCTTGCTGGCTGCGCTGTGATCGACGGCGGAGTGGCAGAGGCATTCGCCGGCGTGCTGGAAACGACGCCCCCGCAACCGGCCACGCCCAGAACGAACGCAAGAAGGCATAGGAGAACGGCCGCAGCCCAGAATGGACACGGACGCTCCGAAAGACACACCACCAGCTTGGGACAAGCCGACCCTTCTCGAATCACCATATTGTTCTGTTGATGGAGAGGCTAACGTCCGGGCGTGCCTCGGTCTACTGGACGGAGGTACGGACTTAGCACAGGGCCGTAGCGGCCAGTGGCGATTACGCTTTCGGGCAAATCTTTCCCGGCGAGTGGCTAATCGGACGGACAGCAAATTAGGACCGGTGACGTCCCTGCCGCTGCATCGAAAGCTACTGAGTAATCGGTAGGTTGAAATGAAAACTTGCGCCGCGCGGAGAGTTGTCCGCAGCCCACAAGCGCCCGCCATGCGATTCGATAATGGAGCGGCTGATGCGAAGCCCCATGCCTGTGCCGTGCGGTTTGGTGGTAAAGAACGCCTGGAAGATCTGCCCCGCGTGCTCCGCGGGCAGCCCCACGCCCGTATCGCTGACGGACACTAAGACTTGCTCGTCTTCCCCTCGCTCCGATTTGATGCTTAGCTCGCGCGTCCCATCCGCATCTTTCATCGCATCGACGCCATTGATCATCAGGTTCATCAGCACTTGCTGCAGTTGCACGCGATCCCCCATGACTCGCGGAAGATCCACCGCGAGCTCCGTCCGGACAGATATGGAGTATCGTGCTGTCTCGCCGCGCAGAAGCACGATCATCTCTCGAACCACTTCGTTTACATCCACCAGCTCCCGTTCCGGTGTGCCCTTCTTGAAGAGCAGCCGGATGCGGCTGACGATTTCCCCCGCACGCGTCTGGTCTTGAACGATTCTCATAGCAGCCGCTCGCGCCTCTTCGATATTCGGAGTGTCGCCCGCGAGCCAGCGCAAGCACGTCTTGGCATTGGTGAGGGAGGCGGCAATCGGTTGCTTCACTTCGTGCGCCAGCGAGGCAGTCAGCTCTCCCATCGTGGTCACCCGGCTAACGTGTGCGAGCTCCGCCTGCGCCTCTTCGGCCCGCTTGCTCGCGCTGATGTCCATCGACGTACCCACGAATTGCACCACATCCCCTGATCCGTTCAAAACAGGATGGCCGATGGTGTGGATGTATTTGACGGTGCCGTCCGGAAGAAGGATTCGGAGTTCCACTTCGTAATCCGATTTTTCAACGATTGCTCGAGCGATTGCCCGTTGCCACTTGTCTCGATCTTCCGGATGAATGCGCTGTACCTTTCCTTCCCAAGCCGACGTGCCTTTTTCGGGGTCGAAGCCATATATGCGAAACCATTCCTCGGAGAGATGCAAGGCGACTCCTCCTGCCACTTGCCAGACCCAACTCCCCGTGTGCGTGAGCTTCTGTGCGTCCGCTAGATAATGCTCGGTCCGCCGCAACGCTTCCTCCGCCCGCTTGTGCTCGGTGATGTCCGTCGAGCTACCCACGAATTCCACTAAATCCCCGGATGCGTTCAAAACAGGATGGCCGGCGGTGACGATGTGCTTGACCGTGCCGTCCGGAAGAAGGATTCGGAATTCCACTTCGTAAGCCGACTTTTCACGGATTGCTCGTTCGATCGCTCCCTGCCACTTGCCTCGATCCTCCGGATGAGTGCGCCGCAGCCGTTCTTCCCAAGTCGGCATGCCCTTATCTGGATCGAAGCCATATATCCGATACCACTCCTCGGAGAGATGCAAGGCGGCTCCACCCGCCACGCGCCAGACCCAACTCCCCGTATGCGTGAGCCTCTGCGCCTCCGCCAGATAACTCTCGCTCCGCCGCAACGCTTCTTCCGCCCGCTTGTTCTCGCTGGTGTCCGTCACCGCTCCAACAAACTCGAGTTCGCCCGACTCGTCTCTTTCAGCATGAGCCACCACGTGTACATGTTTGAGGGAACCATTCGGCATCAGCAAGCGACACTCATACTCAAAATCCTTCCCATCCTGCGCTGCGCGCTCGATGGTCTGTTTCACACGGGCCGCGTCTTCCGGATGAAACCGTTGGAGAGCAAGTTCCACCGTCGGCTTCATCGATCGGTCGTATCCGAAGATTCGAAATGTTTCGTCTGACCAGACCTTCTCGTTGGTGGAAACCTGCCAGCCAAAGCTGCCCGTGTGGCTTAATCGTTGTGCTTCGGATAAATAGGCTTCGCTTCGCTGCAGCTTCTCTTCGGCCCGCTTGCGCTCACCACTCTCTGCTTTCAACGCCTTGTTGATTCTCTGAAGCTGTTGAACTGTTCCAACCAGGTCATCGCGCGCGCGCCTGAGCGATTCTGTGGCCCTTCCTTGCGCGGCGCTTAGCGACGCTACAATCAGGGCCGCTGCTGTAAAAATGACCAGCCGCGGAATGTCCTCCGGGTTTGTCCTCCACGAATGCGCTGGCAAGAAGTGATAGTAGAAAGCGAAAGCGGAGAGCGTAGTCGCGAGCAATCCCGGCCCAATTCCACCGAACCACGCAGCGCATACGACGGCGCAAAGGAAAAGTGACACGACAGCAGCTTGCAAATGAAGCGCCGGCCAGTGCGTAAGAATTAGTGCTGTGGTGACCGACAGAACCGCAATTCCATAGCTCCAAATCACAGGCGGCTTGGGCCACAGAAGAGGATTGGACCCGAGCATACTAACGCCCCCGGCAATACAGCGATCGTGCTGCTCAGCGCCGCATTCGTAAAGTTCGGTATTCATTTCCGCATCGCGAATCAGAATCAGGAAATGCGGACAGGCGGCCCAACGACCTGAGAGGCCGACGCGAAGACATTTTGCAGCAAGGTCATTTCCCAGGCGCCCTTCATCGCGGCTGGGCAAGCGACCTCGCGTCTTTGATGTGTGTCACTTATGTTTCGTTAGGGTGGTTTTTAAATTTCAGCGTATATTCCTGAACAGATGGCACTTACCTCGTCCAGGTCGCTTGCCCAGCAAAAGGCGTCGCAAGTGATTCATGGTCCGTAACCGGCGTTGTGGAAAGCAAGAGATTGCCGTCCGGGCGAATTATCGGCTATTCGGAAACCATTTCGATTGCATTCACGTTATTGCTCCTTCGTGTGAACCCCGGGCGAAGGCTTCACGGTCAACGCCTTGGCCTCCCGTTGTCTCAGCCAAAGCTGCATTAACTCGATTTCTGATTGCTGGTCGGTGATGATCTCTTGCGCCAGCCTGCGCATCTGTGGGTCTTGGCCATATGCCAATTGCGTCTTCGCCATATCAATAGCTGCCTGGTGGTGCGGAAGCATCAGTCTGACGAAATCAACGTCATTCTCGCCGGTCGGCTGCACTGAAGCCATGGCAGCGTGCATCACATGCATACTTCCGACCAACTCGGACCACTTGGACTCTCGTACCGATACGCTAGCGTGCGGATGAGGGTCTTGCCCCCATTCAACCGGCGCAAGGCTCAGAACCAAAATCGAAAAAATTGCACATTGCCAAATTCTCCTGTTCATACTCCACCTCCTCATTTCCTAACGAGCTTTAAAAAACGAAATCTCATGGAATCGCCTTGGAGAAGAGGAAGAGAGAGGCAACACCGTCTCTCTTCCGAAGTAACTATCACTTGGGGAGCCAGCGTCAGTCCCGGCCTCTGCTCGAATCGTCCGCTTGCCGCAGCACTACCTGAGACGGGTTGTTGTATTGGGTAACGATGAGGAATCTGTGCGAAGACTCATCCGCGGAGGTCTCGCCCTCAGCGGCAAGGGTCTTTAATGGACCGATAGCTTGAACAATTCCTGCTCCGTCAGGATTCGTCGTCAAGGTTGCCAGCGCTTCGAGTTTTCCAAAAGGCGCATCGCCGGATCCTGCGAGGTACACCTGGTATTGCGACGTGGGCATCAGACCCTCCGCCGCTATCTGAACAAGGTCCAACAAACCGAGCGAGTTTACGGCCACCGATGCTTGTGCGTTCGGCAAGGAACGTCCTGCCGCCTCCAGATGCAGGCGCGCAGTATTCCCGGCAACTCCGAGCGGCATCAAGTTGGCAGTACCATTGCCGAAGGGCACTGCATTCGGCACGTACACCAGCGCTTGCGTCGTCTGTCCAATTGGAATTTGAGCGATCACTTTGTTGCTCAACGTATCAATGGCCACGGCCGTTTCACCGTTCTCTAGCGCGACATAGACCTTGGATCCATCGCCCGACGGCCAAATTCCGTGCGGAAGGTAGCCCACTGGAATCGTGGCGACTAGTTGCGGAGTGGCGCCGCCCCTGCGAAACACTTTCACTTCATTCGCTCCGCCGATGGTGACGTAAGCAAACTTGCCATTGCGATTGTTCGCGAAATTCACGTGGTTGGTAATCGGTCCCGTATGCAGCGTCGCCTTATATCCAAACGGCGGCTGCGCACTGAACACCTGCACTTCGCCCACGTCCTTCAGGGTGAACCACACTTCATCATTTTCCGGACTCACCGCGATGTTAGGGCAAAAAGGACTGGCCTGCGGCAAACGCTTCAGAATTTCATGTGACGCCACATCAACGACGTCAAGCTCCGGCGTGAAACTGGAACAGACAAAGGCATAACGGCCGTCTGGACCGAACATGGTCATGCCTGGGCCATTGACCAATTGGATCCGCCGAGTTTCCTTCATCTCTACCGGGTCGATAATCGAGACGTAGTCTTCGCCCCGCACCGTCACCCATAATTCGCGTCCGTCAGGCGTGAAAAATGCCTCGTGAGGCGACCTTCCCACATAAATTGTCGCCTTCACTGCGTTGGTCGCCGTGTCGATCAGCGTTACCGAATTTGACCCGACGGATACGACGGCAACTGTCTTTGAATCAGGCGAGAAACCGAGACCATGCACCAGCAGTTGGCCTCTGTACAGCGGACTCAGAGCGCCAGGCACCGGATTGCCTAGCCTGATCACGCCAAGCAATTGGTTGTTGTACGGATCGATGACAGAAACGGTGTTGGAAGTCTGGTCGGCCGCATACACACGGTCGGCGTTGGAGACTGGAATGTCCGGATGCCCAAACGGTGCCTGTTGCGCGAACACCTGTTGTGCGAACGCGCCGGATAGTAGACAAAACCCCGATAACAAACGACGTATTTTCATTGGTGCCCCTTGCTCGCGTGAAAAGCGAATCGCCGTATTCCCTCAACTGCAATTGGCGGACGACAGGTTGATGCCATAGAATGGGACTGGTCGGTGACATCAGTCCAAAAAACATGACCGATCGTCCAATACTCGAACACCGCGCGGACCTGGGCCAATCGTCCAATACTCGAACACGTATGGACCCGTTGTCTGAAGTCTTTGGATCGATGAGTATTCAGGAAGCGGTTTACAAGCGTCTAGAAGCGACAGCCCCCTGGGGTGTTCGCTACTCGGGGGATATAGGTCCTCGGATTCGCTTCATCTTGGTGGTTCGCGGATCGGCACTTCTGAGGTTCAAAAGCCGAACCGTCTCCCTCTCCGCCGGCGATCTTTTCATTTCCATTCTTAGTTACGAGCCCTTTACATTGATGGATCATCCCCGTTCCGCCGTCGTCGATTCCAGCGAAGTATTAAAATTGGAAGTGGATGGCGTGATTCATTACGGAGGAGGCGGCCCGCTCACAACTTTGGTCTGTGGGGCGTTTGGCATGAGTACATTCGGCGCCCCGCTAATTTCGACAATTCTGCCTCGTCTTGTACACCTGCGGCTTGAACAAAATCGAAGTCACGCCTTCCAATCCGTACTGGATCTTTTGGCGGCAGAAACCGCTCAGCCCGGTATAGCGTCATCGTGCTTGATCGGTTCTCTTTATGAATCGATGTTTGTCTACGCAATTCGGGCTTACGCAAGCAGCTCCGTGGCTCCGCCAAAGGGTTGGTTGGCTGCCATGTCAGATAAGCATCTCAGCAAAGCCATAGAGGCAATGCATTCGAGGCTTGATAGGAACTGGTCTGTTGACTCGCTGGCTCGCGAAGCACGCATGTCGAGGTCTGCCTTTGCCCTAAAATTTAGGACCGTTTTGGGCCAGACGCCTCTCGAATACCTTACCCAGTGGCGGATGTACAGAGCAGGTGCCATGATTCGCTCGAACAATACGTCGTTCTATGAGGTGGCGTCAGCCGTTGGATACGGATCTCAAAGTTCTCTCAGTCGCGTCTTTAGGCGAGAGATGGGCGTAGCTCCCAGGGAATATCGACGCAAGTGCGCGCTGCTGCATTCGACAGATACTAGAAGTTGAACTTCATCGCGAACTGTATGATCCGGGGACGGTTAGCCGTTGCCAAAATGGCGCTCGATCCGTTTGCGATGTTGACTAGCCCTAAATTGCCAGTGGCTGATCCAAAGCCGCCGGATTGCGGACCCGAGAATACCGGGTGGTTGAAGGCGTTGAAGAATTCGGCGCGGAAGTCCATCGAAGTGGCTTCGGTGATCTTTGTCCTCTTTGTGATGGATAGATCCCAGTTCTGTTGGAACGGGCCGCGGAACGTATTGCGCCCAACGTTCCCTATCGCCGCGCCAGCGGATGCGGGGTTCGGCGCGCCGTTGATTTGGCAGGGGACTCCCATATTCTGGTTATTCACGCAGTTGCCGCCCGGCGTGAAAGCGTTCAGATTAAGGAAAGAACCGAGGCGACTCTCGACACCCCCAGAAGGGACGGCCGATGCCAGCGTTGCACCAGGCGCAAGAGTCGCAAAATTGGTCCCGTTAATCCCCTCAAGATCCTGAAGTGTAAAGGTGGAGCCGTCAAATACTGTGATTGGCGACCCGGACTGGAAAATGGTTACTCCATTGACGGCCCATCCGTTCACCAACCTGCTCGGCCCGCGGCCATGGAATAGCCTCGCAATCGGCAAATCATAGTTGTAGCTGATAACAAAGCGGTGCCGGCGGTCAAAATCCGAAACCGCGCGCTGACCATTCGGGTTCAGAAGGTTGCCAAATTGCGTCAGGCCATTCAGCTCATCACCGAAGACCGATCCCGACCCATTGTCAATGGATTTCGAATACGTGTAGGCGGCTTGGAAATAAAGGCCGCCGCTAAACCGGTGGCTCAGAGTGGATTGGAGCCCGTGGTACGTCGAGCTGCCGTCCTGGAACGCGAAGAATCCGCGAGAATTCGCAAGTCCCAGGAATTGCGACGGAACCCGAGCGTCGAGGTTTGCTGCAGTACTACCCGTGATGGCGATGGTGCCGTCTGGGTTCTTGGTTACAAACGGGGTGCCCGCGGGCACGTTCACGTTTCCAGCAATGGAAGGCGGAAGGATGCAGGGCGCGGCAATTGTGCAGATCCGGCCCGGATTTCCGGGCCGGCCGGTTCCCAGCAGGTGCGAACCGCGAGTGCCCACATATCCCACTTCCAGCAACCATCCCTTCCCAAGATCGCGCTGGATATTAAAGTTCCATTGTTGCGCGTAGGGAGGGCGGAAACTCCGAATGGGGAAGAAGAAGTTGCCCGAGAGCGGCCCTCCGCTTGCGCTCTGGAAGATGGGCGCACCCGTGGTTCCGTTAAAGCCAATGAGCGCGGGTACCACCTGATCGGTCGAAAGTGGAAATGCGGAATTTGGCAAGATGCTCGGGAACGGGTTTTGCGGTGTCACAGAAAATTTCTGCGCACTGATGGCTTCGGAGAACGGCAACCCGCCAGCGGTCTGCAAAAGGGACTGGTTCGAAACACGCTGGTAGTAGATACCGTATCCGGAGCGAATTACGGTCTTCTGATTGCCGAATACGTCCCAAGCGTAGCCGATCCGGGGCGCAAAATTTCCCGCGCTGAAGCAAGTCGTCAACGTACAATTCGAAACCCCGGGAGTGCCGACGTTCGGCGTCTGCTGCGGGTGAATGATGCTGATCGGCCCTGGCTGCCCATCTTCGAGGCCCCGGAAGTTTGAAAGAAAATTATTGAGTTCATGAGCGGTGCTCATTCCTTCCCAACGCAACCCAAGGTTCAGCGTGAAGCGCGGCTTAATTTTCCAGTCGTCCTGGATGTAGGCGGAAAAATCCAAAGCTCGGAAGTGAAAACTTGAGAAGCCGGCTTCCGCCTGCGTGGTATCCACGCGGCCCAATAGGAAGTTCTGGAAACCGCTCAGCGCCGGCGGATTCGGAAAGCCTGGTGATGCATCTCCCGCCGCCGTGTTGCTGAAAGTGACGCTGCCGCGCTCCGCAAAGTTGTTGAACCGATTGAGCTGGTATCGGCTGACATCCATTCCGAAACGGAGCAAGTGTTTTCCCTTCGTGATAGAAAGGTCGTCTGCTCCGTAAAACGTATTAAACGCCCCGCCTCGATTGTCATTGACGCCTGTCCCTAACACCAAAGGAAGACCGCCAGTGATAATCAATTGAAAGGCAGCGGGGAACTGCGCAGAGTTGCCACGGGTGGCTCCAATGTCCGCGAGTGTAATCGGCTCGGTCGGGTCTTGAGCGAAAAAGAACCGGCTGAATCCGAAACGGGCATCATTTACGACGTTGCTGGAGATGACCCGCGTCCAGCCCAGTTTTAGAAAGCGGTTTGAACCCGGCAGCCCTTTCGCAAACGGAAGGCTATTCACGTTGTTCGCGCCTGTCCCGAAGGGTTGCGAAGCATTGTTGTCTGAGAAAAACCACCGCGCGGTCAGCTTATCCTTTTCCGTTAGTTGTTTGTCGACCGTGATCGTGTACTGATCATCCTGAAATGCTCCCACGCTGCTTGCTGTCACGTTGCCGAGGTTGGGGTTGCTTAAGGTCGGGGCCACGGTTGGAATACAAAACTTTCCGTCATTGAATAGCGGGCACCTCGACGCTGGCAAATTTAAGTAGGCGAGGGCGACAGGATTAATTTGCGAACCCGAGAAGCCCGCCGGAAGAAACCTCGCCGCCAAGGTGGCCGCGTCACGAGTCGCCGGCAGAACCGGAATCTGCGAGTTGAGCACCGTTCCAGCGGAGATCCCAGATGTCTCTCGCGTTCCTTGATAATTCACAAAGAAAAAAAAGTCCTTTGTTTTCGGAACAGGTCCGCCGAACGAACCGCCGTACTGATTCTGTCGCAGAACCGGCCGAGGGACCTGCGGCGTTGCCGCGTTGAAGAAGAAATCGTTCGCATTCAGGGCGTTGTTGCGGAAGAACTCGTAGGCATCTCCGTGATAATGAGCCGTGCCGCTCTTCAAGTTCACCTGGACGTTGCCTCCACCGTTGCGGCCCGACGACGCGTCATAGAGTGACGTTTGCGTCTTGAACTCCTGGATGGTATCGGGGTTGGGCAGCGGCACGTTGTCCAAGATGGGAAGGTTTACGTCGTTCGCGTTGATGCCTTCCAACTGGAAATTGTTGTTAGTGGGACGCTGTCCGTTGACGTTAATCGTCACCTGACCCCGGCCAAGCGCCGCGGAGTCAAAGAGCTCGGTGTTAGCGCCGGCGGAAAGGGTGAGAAGCGTTAGAAAATTCCGCGTGGAAAGTGGAAGCGTGCTGGCCGTCTCGGCGCCAATCGTCTCGCCGGTGGTTGCGGAGGTGAGTTCCACGGGCAGGACCACTTCGTGTACGGTAACGGTTTCCGTTCCTTTGCCGACCGCAAGAGTCGCATTCACGCTCGCTGTTTCCGTCACTTGAACAAGAACCTTTTCAACAAGAAATCTCGAAAACCCCGTTGCCGTGACTTCGACGCTGTAAGTGCCCGGCGGCAGGCTGGGAACATTAAACGTTCCCGCGCCAGTGCTTACGACTTCTCGTTCCTTCTGGCCAGTGGCAACGTTGGTCACTACAACGGTTGCCCCAGCAATTGCGCCGCCTTTCTGGTCCAATACCGCGCCCGTGATAGCTCCCGTTGCTCCAGCTTGTGCCTGTAGATCAGCAGGGCTTAAAAGTGCGACGAATAACACAGCGAGGAAAACTGCCATCAACGTTTTCATCTTGCCCATCCCCTATTTTTAATCCTGCGATAAACAACACTTCGGGCCTTGAGAGCGGTTGCCCACTCTCCAAATCGACTTCTAACTGATGCTGAACCTCCGGAAATCTTCCAGGAGGCACCGTTGCGATGGGACTGACCAGCAGTCAGAAGCTGACCGGATTACTGGTCATTCCCTTCGGTCAACTCGGTAGAAGACGCCGTCAAATAACCAAACAACCCGCCGGAGGCATGGTTCGGTCCGGCTGTGAAGTACAGCTCTGCGGCTGGCGCGCCTGCCGCATCATTATTAGCCGGGCTGACATTTCCGGGGCTGAGTGCCCAGAGGCCATTAATCGCTAGCGGCTTCCCGCTGGCATCTTGTAGCAGTCCGTCAAATTTTCCGGTAGCCAGGTCGTAAGCGGCGATAAATCCGCTCGATTGGGTTTCCCCGCCACCCGCGAACTGCCCGATGAGCAGGTCGTGGCTGAAACGTCCGAAATCGAGCGGCGCCAGAGCCACGCCCCATGGAGCATTCAACCAATCACCGTGTTCGAGACGCCGCAAGAGCCGGCCAGTGGAACTATAAATGTCCACAAAGCCCAGGCCTGGGCCGTCGGTTTCAAAGCGCGCGCCTTCTTCGTGGAGCGCATAGGTGACGACAATGTCGTTGCCGATGGCTTGCACGTTGAAAGGCACGTAGCCGCGCGGCAGCTTTTCATCCACAAAAGAATTTTCGGAGGACCGCTCCTCGTCATCGCCGGCATCCCTATCGGCGTGCTCTATGGACAGTTTTACAGGCTGAAATGCGTTGTCATAAATATCGACGCGTCCCTTGTTGAAGTTAGCTGCGTACAGGTACGACTTGCCGTTGATAAAGGCGCTAGTTAGTCCCTTGTAGCTAGATCCATCAGTGGTTTTGACTACGGTCACAGCAAGCGTCGCAGCCACAGCTGGATTCCATCCAGCAATCGTCCCATCATTCGTGGAGAAGAGGAATAAGGCTGGTTTTCCTGGAGCCAGCAAGAAATCGGTTTGACTGCCGTTAGCGATCGTGCCGGTGGGTGTGCCCGTTGGCGTGTTCTTGTTAGTCGGGTCGGCCGGCGGAATGGTAACGATCAGGGATTGCTTGTCTCCTGCGCCCTTGTATAACGTGCTCAAGCCCGTCGCGTTGTCTGAGATCCACCACGCGCTGACGGACATGCGGGATATACCCCAGGGATTAATCAACTGGGGATCAGTGACAGGAGCGACTCCAGCCTCGCTGGAAACAAGATTGGTTTGGGTGTAGTGCTGCCCAAAGCAAGCGGCTCCCATGATCAAAGCCAAGACTCCACTGACGGTGAAACGCACCGACATCTTCATCTGCAACTCTCCTTTGTATTTGGAACAGGTTCTCTAACTTGGGTCATCGGGACCGAAAATCAACACGTCGTTGATGGAAGCGACGACTCCAAGACGATCACTCTTGCTCGTCGTGATCGTCGGAGTCGTCGTGGTCGTCCTTATCGTCCGGAGTGCTCGCCGCGATCCTTCGAGCCGGCCAGAGTGAACGCGTAGACTTTGTTGTTTCCGATTCCAGGTGGAATATTTCGGTAACCGGATCCCCAGTAGAGCGTGCCGTCTACGATAGAAGGCCCGTCGATTACTGTGCCCCCGCTCGCGAAGTTCCAGAGGATTCGTCCGGTTCTTGTGTCCAGCGCGTACATCTGCCCTGAATATGAGCCCGCATACATGACGCCGTTGGCAACGCTCACCGACCCCGTGTCGATGGTGCCCACGGTGGGATCGGCGGTCTGCCAAAGAATGTTCCCGGTGGCAACATCAAGAGCGCTCCATGCACCCCAGGTTATCTGTTGTCCCGAGGGCGCCAAGGTGTAAGGCAGACGGAAACGATTCGAGATAGCGACATAAATCCGCCGACCGTCGGTCGCCGTACCCCACTCGATGCCTCCGAGCGAACTGCCGGGCCCAACGAGTGTGCTCCAAACGATGTTGCCGCTATCTGGATCGAGTGCCCAATAGATGCCGCTCTTCTGGCCAAAGCCGACAATATTACCCACCAGATTGGGGCCTGCCCCTCCAAAATCGAAATCTTGGCTGTCGGGTACGGGACAGTTCGGGTTCCCTGGAGCTGGGCGGGCAGCTCCAAAACCGCAGGTTCCTGTGAAGGTATCAATACCTTGCAGCCTCTTTGACCACTTGATCTGCCCGCTCTTTAAGTCCAACGCCAGAGCAGTGTCAAAGAAATCGTCAGCAGCCGCGCAGTTCGCCGTAGGAGTTGCTTGCTGGCAAGCCTCCACATCTGCGGGGGCGGTGTAGTTGTTTCCAGTGCCGACGAAGAGCGTACCGCGCTTTGGATCAATCGCGGGTGGTTGCCAAACCGCGCCGCCGCTGTATCCGCCCGGCCGTCCGCCATTGTCAGGCATGTCGAACGTCTTCCAAAGCATCCGACCGGTCTTCGCATCGAGCGCCACGACACTGCCGCGGAAGCTGCAACACGGATATGCTGGATTCAGTGCCAGAGTTTCTTCGCTCGAAGAAATTCCAATGTAGACCGCGCCCTCGAATATGACTGGAGATCCAGTAATAATCGCCGCCGGATGAGTGTCCACCTGGGTCATCCACCGGAGTGTTCCTGATTCCCGATCTACGGAGATCACGTTCGCGCCGTTGTGCACCTTCTTGGAATTCGGAGTGTCTCCAATGATTACCTGGTTCCCATCCACGGCAGGACTAACACGCGAGAAAGCTCCATCGACACCGTCGTAATCGGAGATCTTGTGAGACCAGATAAGCCGGCCGCTGTCCTTCTCGACTGCGAAGAGATTGCCCGCCCAATCGGGGAAGTAGATTGCGTTACCGTCCACGGTCGGAGTAGCAGAAACATCGCCACCTGTTGTGAACACCCATTTCGGGGCCAGACCATTGACATTGGCAGGGCTAATGGAGTGCTCAGCCGGTTGGCTCCAACTGTTGCTTAGATTCTGTCCTGCGATTCGCCACTGGCCGGATCGGGACTCATCTGATTGGCTTCGCGCACTCAGCGCCACGACTAACAAAAGCACGACTAACGCTGCCTTTGGCAACGACGCGTCACGATTCTTCTTGGGTATTTGCATTGTTCTCCCTGATTAAGTTAAATTTCGGTTAAACTCCCCCGCATTCCGTCGACTGCAATTTGGTAGACGCAAGATAGATGCTTTAAAATGGGAGAGTCGTGGATGTCGCCAGTCCAAACAATCGGACCAATCGTCCAATACTCGAACGCCGTATGGACCAGTTGTCTGACGTCTTTCGATCGATGAGAATTCAGGGAGCGGCTTATAAGCGTCTGGAGGCGACAGCCCCCTGGGGTGTTCGCTACTCGGGAGATATAGGTCCGCGGGTACGCTTCGGGTTAGTGGTTCGCGGATCGGCGCTTCTGACCTTCAAGAATCAGCGCCAAACCATCTCCCTCTCCGGCGGTGATGTTTTCATTTTCATACTCAATGATGAGCCTTTTACATTAGTGGATAATCCGCGTTCCACGGTCGTTGATCGCAGAGAACTAGAAAAACTAGCAGTGGATGGCGTGATTCACTACGGTGGTGGCGGCTCGCTCACAACTTTTGCGGGTGGGTCATTTGCCATGAACACATTCGGAGCCACACCAATTTCTACGATCCTGCCTCGTTTTTTGCACCTGCGGCTCGAACAAAATCGAAGTCACGCCTTTCAATCCGTACTAGATCTTTTGGCCGCAGAGACCGCTCAACCCGATATAGCTTCATCGCGCTTGATCAGTTGTCTTTATGAATCACTGCTTCTCTACACGATTCGGGCTTACGCAAGTAGCTCCGCGGCTCCGCAAAAGGGATGGTTGGCTGCCATGTCAGACAAGCATCTCAGCAAAGCTATACAAGCGATGCGTTCGGGGCTCGAGAAGAACTGGTCTGTTGAGTCACTGGCTCGCGAAGCCAGGATGTCGAGGTCTGCCTTTGCCTTAAAATTTAGGACCGTTTTGGGCCAGACGCCTCTCGAATATCTTACGCAGTGGCGGATGTACAAAGCAGGTGCAATGATTCGCTCGGACAATACGTCGTTCTCTGAAGTGGCGTCAGCCGTTGGATACGGATCGGAAAGTTCTTTCCGTCGCGTCTTCAGGCGAGCGATGGGCGTAGCTCCCAGGGAATATCGACGCAAGTGCGCCCCTCTGTAATCGCCCATGGCAGAATGATTCCGGCCGAGCACTTCCATCGGTATTCGCCAGCCGCTGCCCGACCCATTGCCGCGAACGGCCTCTCTTTTCAATACTTTGCAAACCCATTCGAATGATACCCCAGAAATAACTTAACAGCTGTATACTCCTATGCTACTCTTCCGGGTGTGTATTTGAGGCTCCATACAAAGTTGCTCCGGCGTACCGGCCAGTATGCAATCACCCCGCCTCTGCGCTTTTCTGTCTCCCACGCAGTCTCCAGCTACCAGTCACTAATTCTTTTAGAATCAACACATCAACACTTGCAAAAGTGTATCAAAACAAATGACTTTAACTCCCTTTAGAAATCAACACTTATGAAAAACCTAGGGGGAGGGGGGTGCAACGGTTAACCAACCGGTTGGAAAAGGCAAACTGAAAAGGGTGCAATCGAAGAGTACGACTGCGGTGCCCGCCGCCAGTAGGCTGCGAGCAAGAACAACCAAGGATCGTTGTCTGTTCTGCGGTCTGGTGGCGCGCCCGGGGAGACTCGAACTCCCGACCCTCTGCTTAGAAGCTACGCAATACAAAACTCTAAGTGCCGCGTCTGGTGTCGCTTACGAGGAAGCGCGTCATTTATCTCGCCCTTGAATTGGACCGAAGTTGGACCGAAACCAACCCTTCGGTTAACAGCCTTGTGCCTGATTTAATCACAATTGTGCCGGAGCCGAGACAAATCGAGGGGAATCAGCAAGTTCTGATCAAATGGGACTAACTCAGATTCACCTTCTCTTTTCAGTTTTCATTACCATTTGCCGCCATTCATCACAATTCGCATGACACCTACATGACACCGCGGCGCCCCTGCCTTGGGCGCACGCAACTCGACTCCAACAACTCCTACCATCACTTCTAACTACTAACGTTTCCAACAAATCGGGGAATCTGCTTTTCGCTCAAAAGTAACCCGAACGGAATGAAAACGTTGGATTCTTGCACAGTTGGTGCACAGTCGAAGTTACGTCCGAAGCTTGCGAAGCGTCTGTTCGACCACTGAACTACGCCCGCTCGTTGTCTCTGGTTGTACTCAGGAATTAATTTTCCGTACAGCGGTTTCAGTCACTCGAGAGCTAGGTCCCGGGGAGTCTGCGGCACTGTTTAGCGCATCTGCCTTCTAGAAGCCCTCAGAAGACAGCATTCGGTTCCCTGCCGAATGGTCTGCAACAAGTCGGTGCAACCGGGCAGCCTAGAATCGCAGAAGATGAGTTTTTGCCTGAGGGCTTAGGGGTCGAGTCGAGCCAGAGGCAAATTCTCATACGTTTTCGACTCGTGAAACGAACGGTGTTTCCCCATCAGCGCAAATAAAAGACCCTTCGCATGGTGCCCCCCGATCGAGTGTGCCTGGCTAGGACGCTCACGCACACTTTTGTCGCATCGCTTGACACTCGCCGGGCGCGACAAGAGTTCGAATTCATACCTAGCGGCGCATCAAGTGCTTCGACCGATTTGCATTCCCCCTTGATTCAATGACTTGCAATTCGAAATCTTCGGGTCGTGAATCTGCTTTCTTCGTGGCAGTACGGTTGCACTCTCATCATGCTGGAAGCTGAGGTCGGGTCGGCAAGCAAGAGTGCTGCTTGGTGCTGGAAATCCAAATCACGGGGGATCGCATTGCGCTCGATAAGTGAGACACGACAGAAGAGTTTAGAACAGGTGTCGCGTTCATGGACTACGCGCCGCGATGAAAAACGACTCCGCAGGCAACTGATCCAACCCTGATCGAAAGAAAGGCTTAAAGAACATGAAATTCAATTTCTTACAGAAGCAAACGTCACGCCGCGAAATGTTGCGAGGTTCGGCTACCCTGGTCGGCAGCGCCTTTCTGGCGCACCTCTTTCCCGCGCCGTTGCTCCGCGCCTCCGCAGCGGGCTACGCGCAAGAAGCGCCTTCGGACGCGCTCGCGGCTATGCGCGACTGGTTCAACGCCTTTCCCCTCGAAACAGAAAAGCTTGGCGAAGATCTCACCATGCTCTCCGGCCCCGGGGGAAGCGTGGTAGTCCTCAACGGCCCCGACGGCAAATTCCTCGTGGACACTTTCGTTGCGCCGGCCTGGCCCAGGCTCAAAGAGGCTCTCGATGGCATTGGCAATGCTCCGCTGAAATACGTCATCAACACCCATTGGCACTTCGACCACACCGACAACAACGCGCCTCTTCACGCCGCTGGAGCCACGGTCCTTGCGCACGAAAACACAAAAAAGCGCATGTCAGAGCCGCACGATCTGCCGGTCTTGTATAGAGGACCAAACGGTGCACTCGTCGACGTGCATGTCCCCCCTTCGCCGGTAGAGGCCTTGCCACAGCAGACCTTCCGCGCCAGTTACAAGTTGCACGCCAATGGCGAAACCCTCGCGCTCCAACACTTTGCCCCCGCCGCACATACGGACGGGGACATCTACGTTCATTTTGAAAAGGCCAACGTGATTCAGATGGGCGACCTGTTTTTCAACGGGATATATCCCTACATCGACCCCGGTACGGGCGGCACAATCACTGGCACTATTGCCGCCGTCGACAAAATTCTCTCGCTCGCCAGCAATGACACCAAGATTGTTCCGGGGCACGGCCCGCTTGGCAACAAAGCGGACCTCACGAAATTCCGGGACATGCTGGTCACTTCGCGGGATCGCGTTCAGAAATTGAAGTCCGCGGGAAAGCTTGCCCAGGAAGCCGTCGCGGAAAAGCCATTCGCCGATCTTGACCCCGTCTGGGGCAAAGGCGTCGTCAACGGCGACCAGTGGGTCCAAATCGTCTATCTGACGCTCTGAGTCTCCGGCCGTACGGTCAGGAAGAGCGGGCCAATAACAACGGTGTCGCAATGACGACCCTCTTTCAAGGAGTTGCCCGATGGCACAGCAAACGATGAAGCAGGTATCGCGTTCGTGGACCACGCGGCGCGATGAGAAACGACGGCGCATGCAACTAGTCCAGCCATGGATGCAAGGACCGATACTACCCAAGGCGAAAATTATTGAGGCTCTCGAAACCCTCATCGTCAGCGGTGACAGGATTGTGCTTGAGGGAGACAATCAGAAACAGGCTGATTTCCTCTCACGGTCCCTTGTCAGGGTCGATCCGGAGAAGCTTCACGATGTACACCTGATTATCTCCAGCATTAGTCGACCGGAGCATCTCACGCTGTTTGAGTTGGGCATCGCGAAGAAAGTGGATTTCGCTTTCGCCGGCCCGCAGAGCCTACGCGTGTCGCAACTCTTAGAGGATGGCAAGCTCGACATCGGCGCCATCCACACCTACGTCGAACTGTATGCCCGGCTGCTCGTCGATCTAGTCCCAAACGTCGTTCTCGTGTGTGCAGAGCAAGCTGACGGCGAAGGCAACCTTTACACCGGGCCGAACACAGAAGATACGCCGGTTATTGTGGAAGCGGCCGCCTTCCACGATGGAATCGTCATCGTGCAGGTGAACCAGATCGTCGACAAATTACCGCGCGTCGACATCCCGGCTTCCTGGATCGATGTTGTCATCGAGGCCGATAGGCCATTCGCAATCGAACCGCTATTCACACGCGACCCGCGCCACATCAATGAGTTGCAAATCCTTATCGGCATGATGGTGATCCGCGGCATATATGAACGGCATCAAGTTCACTCATTGAATCACGGAATTGGCTTCGACACTGCGGCCATCGAACTCCTTCTGCCGACATACGGTGAGTCACTCGGCCTGCACGGAAAGATCTGCGAACACTGGGCGCTCAACCCACACCCCACAATGATCCCCGCGATCGAGAGCGGTTGGGTCAAAAGCATTCACTGTTTCGGCAGCGAAGTTGGAATGGATCAATATGTCGCGGCACGTCCGGATATCTTTTTTACCGGCCGAGATGGCAGCCTCCGTTCGAACCGGGTTCTGTGTCAGCTTGCCGGGCAGTATGCAGTCGATGGATTTATCGGCTCGACGCTGCAGATGGATGCCGACGCGAACTCTTCGACGGTGACGACGGGGCGCCTGGCAGGGTTCGGCGGCGCACCTAACATGGGACACGACCCCCATGGACGGCGGCACAGCACACCAGCATGGCTTGATCTGATAACGGAGAGCAAGCCCATCGTTCGCGGTCGAAAGCTCGTGGTACAGACCGTAGAGACCTTTCAGAAAGGCGGCGTTCCGGCGTTCGTTGAGACTCTCGACGCGGTGCAAGTTGGCAAGCAGGCAGGGATGCCAATCGCGCCCATCATGATCTATGGAGATGACGTGAGCCATGTCGTAACCGAAGAGGGCATCGCGTATCTCTACAAGGCCGAAGGGCAGGAAGAACGCCGCCGCGCTCTCGCAGCAGTGGCGGGAGTGAGTCCGATTGGCTTGAAGGCAATTCCTTCGGAAACGGCGGCGCTTCGAAAGAAGGGAGTGGTCGCCTATCCGGAAGATGTCGGAGTACACCGCCTGGACGCGAAGCGCTCTCTGCTGGCGGCCAGAAGCATGGAAGATCTCGTCGCCTGGTCGGGTGGACTCTATGACCCACCTGCACGATTCAGGGGCTGGTAATGAGAACTGCCCACTCATCCAACACGACTGTCAGGGCTCCCTGGTGTCCTTCCCTTGATCAGGCCCCGGCGGTGCGTCTGGCGTACCTTGCGTGCCAGTCGTTAATCGCGGAGGCCGAGTTGACGCCGAAACCTGGCCTCGTCGATCGCCGCAGCGCCGGAGCTCATACCGACTTGTCGCTCTCGATCATGAAGCTTTCCGCTTTTGCGATTGAACCATACGTCTGCGAGATGGCTTTCGTTTCCGGAGGAAGTCACCCAAGCCAGGCGTTACGGGAACAGCTCGCGGTCATTGGACGCGACGCGGAACGCGCCATGCTCAAGGTCACGAATGGGAGCAACTCCCATAAGGGCGCAATTTGGATCTTGGGACTGCTGGTTTCGGCGGCCGCGTTGCAAGTCCATGACGAAGTGGCGGCTTTCCAAATTGCGGCAACCGCGAAGGAGATTGCTTCGTTTGCGGACCGCGCCACACCTCGCCTGGTTTCGCATGGGGACATCGTAACGAAGAGATATGGCGCGACGGGAGCGCGCGGTGAAGCTCTTGGCGGCTTTCCCCGCGTCGTTGATATAGGACTGCCGACGCTTCGCGCAAAGCGCGCGAAGGGCGCGACCGAGAGTGTGGCCCGGCTCGACACACTCCTTAGCATCATGGCGCGTCTGGATGACACTTGCCTGCTCTACCGCGGAGGAGAAGGAGCTCTTCTCACGGCAAAGGCAGGTGCCGCTGCTGTGGAGAGAGCCGGCGGCAGTGGAACCGAAATCGGCAGACAGAAATTATTTCATCTCGACCGCCGGCTTCTGGAGTTGGGAGTCTCCCCGGGTGGCTGTGGAGATCTATTGGCGGCAACTCTGTTTCTTGATGCCGTCGAGCGGAGACAAAACGAAGTACAAGCGGACCGAAGCGGGTCGGAGGATCAAGATGGAGCAGATTGAATTCAATTACCCAGCAAAACGGAAGGTCCCCAAAGGCGCCCATGTCGGCGTCGTGGGTTCTGGGGATCTTGAAGTCCTGCTCGAACCTGCCGAAGGCGAAGTTGCCCACGTTTCCATTCGGACGAGTGTGGATGGCTTTCTTGATACTTGGAAAGCTGTCTTGGATCGGTTCTTCACGAAATACGACGGGGCCGTCCGCATTCAAATCAACGACGCCGGGGCAACGCCCGGCAACGTCCAGCTACGCCTGGAGCAGGCAGTGGAGGTGAGCGAGCGATGAGCAACGAAGGATATAACGCAAGGTTCATCAACCGGCAGAGTTTCATAGAACTCGGCGCACGGGAGCGGGCCAAAGCGCTCTTCGATGCGGGAACATCGCGCGAGTTGCTTGGCCCCTTCGACCGCGTGGAATCTCCTTGGCTCGCGATGCAGGGCGTCACCCCACAAGAAGACGATGGCTGTGTGGTGATGAAAGGAAAGATCGCGGGGCAAGCAGCAGTCGTTGTTGCGCTCGAGGGCGCCTTTCAAGGCGGGAGCATCGGAGAGGTGTCCGGCGCAAAGATGACTGCCGCCCTCGATCTGGCCTGTGCCGATAACGAGAAGGGCATACGGACCAGCGCAGTGATTCTGCTCGAGACCGGTGGTGTGCGTCTTCAAGAGGCGAATCTTGGCTTGGCGGTAATCGCCGAGCTCATGGCCTCCATTTTGGCACTGAGAAAACATGCTCCGGTGATCTGTCTCACCGCCGGCACGGTCGGCTGCTTCGGAGGAATGTCGCTCGCTGCAGGGCTCGCAAGCTACGTCGTTATGACGCGCGAAGCTCGACTCGGAATGAACGGTCCTGAGGTGATCGAGCAGGAGAACGGCGTCGAAGAATTCGACTCGAGCGATCGCGCACTCATCTGGGCAATTCATGGCGGGGAGCAGCGATACGCGACGGGCTTGGCCGATGCGCTCGTGGACGACGACACGCCTCAGGTTGCCAACGCTATCCGGCATTTCACTTCGAAGGGCATTCCGGCGGTGCATCGGAGTTCGCAGGTAGCACTCTATCGCAACAGAATTGCGAAGCTCGATACGTCGCAGCAGTGGGATCCCAAAGAGTTCCGCGCACTCTGGACAACGAATGGATCTAACGAGGAAAACCGATGAGCGAATATGCTGGCGTGCGAGGAACGGTGTGGTTCCACGCGTTTACTGGGCGGTCGTCACCTATGCATGGTGACCCTAAATCTGTACTTACAGGGGATGCATCGCTCGGCAACGAGCACGCAAGATTCCTCTGCGTTGTTCCAGACCCACACGGTCGCTTTCCCTGTGCCCGGCATGGGGAAGTAGGACTGGAAGAGGCTGTTACCCTCGCTACACGCGTTCGCGAAGTGATCGAGCACGATAAGAACACGATTAAGCGGCCCATCATCGCCATTGTCGACGTGAAGAGCCAGGCTTATGGCCGGCGCGAAGAGACTGCCGCTATCTTTCTTGCCGCTGCGGCTGCCGCAGATGCCTACGGCTCGGCACGACTCGCGGGTCATCCCGTAATCGCATTAGTGGTGGGCCATGCGCTGTCGGGAGCCTTTCTAACGCATGGCTACCAGGCAAATCGAATTCTGGCGTTCGACGACGACGGCGTCATGATCCACGCGATGCACAAGGAAGCAGCGGCACGTGTTACGAGGCGTTCCGTGGACGAACTGGAGAAGCTCGCGAAGGAGATCGCTCCAATGTCGTACGACATTCGGGATTACGCGAAGCTGGGCCTCCTTCACAAACTGCTTCACGTCGAAAATCCAGTGAAACCTTCACAGCAGGAGATTCGGAACGTACAGAACGAACTAGTCGCAGCCATTGCGGATGCCCGCAGCGGTCCCGTCGATCTTCGCAATCGACTCGAATCCACGGCGGCGCGCGAAACGCGCAAGGCTTCCCTTCTGGTCCGCAGCAAGCTCGAAGCACAGTGGCTGGAAAAGTAGGCGATCCGCGATGATCCAGGTTCTGGCCAACTCACTCGTGCCGATCTTTGTGGGCCTCTTATTTGGGTATGCGGCCGGCCTGTTCAAGGTAGTCGACAACAAGGACGTAAAAAGCCTGGTCACCTTCCTGATGACCTTTGCCCTTCCGAGCTCATTGTTTGTCGTCATTGCGCTCACACCGCGTCCCCTGTTGTGGGAACAAGCCGGGGCGGCCGTAGTGATTGCCATAGTGTTTTTAGTTGCCTTTGTTGTGACCTACTATGCGTCGCGGAAGCTCGGCAAAGAAACTGCCGCAAACAGTGCTGTCCTGGCGCTGACGCTTGGATTTCCGAATCACGCGGGAATAGGTATTCCTCTTCTGCTGGCTGTCTATGGCCCCAAGGCCTCCGTCAGCGTTGCCGTCGGCCTCGCAGTCGGTGCGATTACGATCACCCCAATCACGCTTGCGATTCTCGAAAGCGAAACCAGTGCGGGCGCGGCACTGTCTACTGCGGCTCGCATTCGCACGTCTCTGGGGAGAGCTCTTCAGAAGCCCGTGTTCTGGGCGCCCGTGCTCGGTGTTATTGCTTCCGTCATCAAGTTTCACATGCCGATTTATGTTGATAAGAGTCTGACGATTCTCGGCGGGGCGACGGAGGGCACCGCATTGTTTGTGACAGGGCTAATTGCGTCGGCACAGCGCATAAATCTGAACTGGGGCGTGGGCTGGGCTGTCCTGGGCAAAAATGTGCTCCAGCCGGCTCTCTGCCTTGCGATAGCGCTCCTCCTGAGTATGCCTCTCGAACAGACCAGATTCGCAGTCCTGCTCAGCGCGATTCCCAGCGGCTTCTTTGGGATTCTCTTCGGCAAAGGCTTCGATGCAACTCCGGAAGTCGCAAGCTCGAGTCTCATTGCGAGCACTTTGCTCAGTATCTTCACGTTGGCGGGATGGATCGTTCTTTTGAGCCACCTGCATTAGGACACTTCATGTTTCACGGCGAAGGACATTCTGTTCGAACGCACGATCTGCTGGAGATAGACGCGAAACAGCTCCTCGCTTCCCAAGCGTCTGCGCCGCAATGGGTCGAGGGGGAGTTGCGAAAGAGCCCTTTTGCGGTTGTTCGCCGGGGTCCAGCCCCGGGGCACGAAATTCCGATCGGTGTTCGTGGAACGGGAAGGAATCAGCGCTGGGCCGCTTTCTATCATTCGAAGTTGGTAAAGAGCGTACTCACGCCCTCTCAGCTGCTAACCCGCGCGATTCCCACTTCGAGAGCAAATGCCATCCCTGCTCTTCGCGCCTTAGACCTTCTCAAAGAACGCTGGATGGAAAGCGTTCTTCCTTGGGGTCCGGGGGGCAGCGTTGGCTTCGAGCTGGCGAGCGGCAGGCACGTGGCAACGCCCGAAAGCGATCTGGATATCGTCCTCTATGCGGAAAGGCGCATGACGGCAGAGGAAGCAAAGTCCCTCTGCGATCGCGCGATGAACCTTCCTGCAGTCGTTGATATTCGTGTGGAAACGCCCGTATGCGGTTTTTCCCTGAAAGAGTTCGCTGGCTGGAGTCCCGCAGCGATCCTCCTGCGCATACCGAGAGGGATTGTGCTCGCGAAAGATCCCTGGGGCGATGAAATCAGAAGCATGGATCCGAATTACGCCGCCGCCCGATCAGTTCTCCCCACCAGAGACTGTGGGCGTCTTCGGAAAAACGAGTTTCGCCGTACCGATGTGCAAATGAATCGACGAAAAGGAGCAGCAAAATGAACAATCCAATGAAATCTATACGCTTCGCAAGAGGAACGTTTCTGTCTCTCTTCATCGCGGTATTGCTACTGACCTGTCGCGCGGGGTCAGCACAGAACGAGGGTCATCGCATTCGGAATATTGTTCTGGTTCACGGTGCCTGGGCGGATGGTTCGGGCTGGAAGGGCGTTTACGACATCCTGGTCAAGGATGGCTACAACGTCAGCATCGTCCAGGAACCGGAAACCTCCTTCAACGACGACGTTGCTGCCACGAAGCGAGTTCTTGCTATGCAAAATGCACCGTGCATTCTTGTCGGTCACAGTTATGGGGGAGCCGTAATTACCGAAGCCGGGACGGATTCATCCGTCACCGGTCTTGTATACGTCGCGGCGCACATGCCCGACGCGGGAGAGAACGAGGCGGACGACGGCAAGCGCTTCCCAAGCGACCTCAGCAAGTCTGGTGCGATAAGGAAGACGGTGGACGGTTTCACTTACCTCGACCCCGCGCAGTTTCATGAGTACTTCGCAGCTGATCTGTCTGCGGAGCAGGCTGCTCTCATGGCGCGATCGCAGGTACTCAACTTTGCCGACAATTTCAAAGCGGTTATCACCACGGCTGCGTGGAGAAGCAAACCAAGCTGGATGGTGGTAGCCGGGGCGGACAGAACCATCAACCCCGACCTCGAACGCTGGTACGCCACGCGAGCCAACAGCCATAAGGTCGAAGTTGCGGGCGCCAGCCACTCGGTCTACGTCTCCAGGCCGAAAGAGGTTGCCGCTGTGATCGAAGAGGCTGCAGCGCACGTTCAGTAGAAAAGTTTGTTCGATGCCGATGGGTTCGGGAGCGGCCGCTAACAGCTCAGCAATAGGCGGGAACCGGTCGCTCAGATACACCTTCACTTATCGATTAGGGGGGAGACTCCATGCCAAAGACTCCGTACTTCCGCCTGCTGCTTCGATTCTGCGGAATTGGACTCCTGTTGTTCGCAGGACTGCAGTTCGCCCGACCCGAACTGAGGAATCCGCCCGTCACTGCCGAGATACAGGCTCCCGCTGAGGTCAAGGCGATCTTCAAACACTCCTGCTATAACTGCCATTCCAACGAAACGGAATTGGCGTGGTTTGATCGAGTCGTGCCTGCCTACTGGATCGTCTCCCGAGACGTACATCGGGCCAGGGCGCACCTGGACTTCTCAGAGATCGGAGCGCTTCCGGAAGAGCAGCAGAAGTTGGCGTTATTCGACGCCTTCAATCAGATTCGACTCGGCGCAATGCCTCTGCCCTCGTATCGAGCGGCGCACCCGAACTCCGCTGTCACTCCGGAACAGCTGGCGATTCTACGGAACTATCTGACATCCAGATCGCAGGAACCTCCAGCCACTGTCTCGGAAGTCCAGGCAGCAGATCGCGAATACGTGCGCTGGATCGATGACAACGGGACATTCCACAGCGTTCAGAACACGCTTGGGGGTGTCCCCTTTCATCCCGAGTACAAGACTTGGAAGCAGATAGGCAGCACGGAGCGAATCGAAAACAACACCATACGCGTTGTTCTCGGCAATGATCTCGCCGTGAAAGCAATCGCGGAGAACCGTATAAATCCATGGCCGGACGGAGCCATGATCGGAAAGGTCACCTGGCATGAACAACCGAATCCCGATGGGGTAGTTCAGCCCGGACAGTTCGTTCAAGTCGAATTAATGATTCGAGATCACGAGAAATATCGCACGACCGCAGGATGGGGATGGGGCAGATGGATCGGTATGGACCTGAAGCCCGACGGCGAAACGTTGGACTTCGCAAATACTCACTGCGTCGACTGTCATCACGCGGTTGAGCGAAACGGCTATGTATTCACGATGCCGATCAAGAATCAACAACGAGGTGGGCAGTGAAACCCATCCCTGTGCTTGCCGCAGCTCTTCTGCTCATAGGATGCTCGCAACCGAACGCGCGGGTGGCAACGCGGTTC
>Ga0209240_1000049_pt1 | contig 41790 bp, 44 predicted proteins | sample GraSoi_2013_80cm_FD_185828 | JGI IMG/M metagenome (GOLD analysis project Ga0209240, IMG submission 185828) | Grasslands soil microbial communities from the Angelo Coastal Reserve, California, USA - Sample 9_17_2013_80cm (SPAdes) (version 2) | ecosystem: Environmental > Terrestrial > Soil >...
CGGCAGCGCAAAGGTGCATTACATCGAGGGTCGTAACAGCCATAGACCCTGCGATTGAGTTGGGTGGCTTCGGAGCCTCGCCCCACCAAAATTCCGGATGAGCGGGAGCTCATCCCTACCGGTGGTTACGCAACGTCAGCGCCGGGCAATACATACCTTTCTCTTCCCGGGTCCACCATGCCCCGGTTTTCTGTCTCTCTTCCCACGTGGTGAAATGATATTCGTATAACTTCGCCCGGATGTAACGGGGCGGTGAATCCGGAAACGGATTCGTTTTCAGTAAGCGGATCACTGGCTGAGATCCTTGCAACAAGCGGGCGAGAAAATTAACAAACCAAGGTTCTTCGTGTACGTCTCCCAACGCTGCAAACCAGAGCTGCCAGTCTAACCGCGGCTGGTGCGGGGCTACAATAGGTGGCGCTCTTTGCACGTCTCCAACCTGATACTTGAACTCGTAAGGTTGCCAAGTCACACCGTCTTCACTTCCCTCCACGATGATCTCCGGGCGAGTTGTGGTCATCACTCGGAACAAACCGTAGCTATTTAGCGAGCGGAACCTCTCGATATAGGCATAGCCTTCACGCATAAACGGAGGCCAATCGCTGTCCGGGAAAAAAGATTGCCAAAGTAGTGGCCCACTAAACGATAAAACGATTACAACCACGGGAATCAGCAGCCAGGATGGCCAGCGAAGGCCGGTCAACTTCAGTGGCAATCGTTCTTTTCGCCCGAAACGCGGCCAGACTGAATCGTCAATCGATAACAGACAGAGCGCGACGGTCAGTAAGTTAAAGAAACAATAATTTCCAGTCGCAGCGATCAGCACCTGGAGCAGGATAATACTGGTGGCGCCTAGCAATCGAAGTCGCCTGGGAAAGAAGAGTAGGAACGGAGCGACTAATTCAATCGCGAACATCACCCCGATGGAGACGGCTTGAAACCAAGCGGGGAGTTGATTTGCCCACCATGCCAGCGGTGTTGGCAGCGGTTGCGTCCAGTAATGGTAGTCTAACGCAGTCAGGTTCCACCAGGATTGATCTCCACTGGTCAGCTTTACTACGCCTGACATGAACATTAGACGGAACAGAAGCCAACGTAAGATAAAATGAGCCCACAGCGACATCGGCGCTTGCGATTGCCACGATGGCAACCAGCGTAAGGGAGCGAGAAAGATACTGAAGAAGCCGATTTCCAGCAGGAGATAATCCCATTGGAAGTTCATGAACAGCTGACCGGCAACTGCGATCGAAAGATAAATTAACCAGAGCAGAACCAGGCACAGAACGGGTGCTACCTCGAAAACCAGCAACACGCTAAGTGCGGCTCCCGTTGCGCAAAGTCCGTACAGGAACCAATCAGTGGAGTTGAACCAGCAAAGAGTGGGATACAACCAGTACGATTGGACGCCCAAACGATCTCGTACCTGGTCTAACCATTGCGCCAGGGGGGCAATACCGTCATGGCCGACAAGTGCATCTGCTTGAACCCAAAAAGAAACAATCGCGATAAGATAGATAACACCGAGCAGTCGTAGAAAGAGCCGGCGAGCACGATAGTATGTCGTTTGTTCTAATGGTTGTTTGCCCCACAGCGCTGTGGTTAGGAGCGAAGCTAATCCTCGATGCGAGGCCACGACTCGATAAACCGCTCGAGCACAGATGCCAAAACCTGGGAGGTGTTGGTAACACCAGTAAGACTTACAGCTGCCTGAAGCGTAGTTTAGGGCTCGGAAAACCGCCTCTGCTCCTCCGTAAACCTTGCCGTCCGGCTCGATCAGCCGAATCGCCGACTGAAAACATTCAATGGGTAGATCTTCGGCAAACTGCGTGGCAACCGACTGATAAGGAGCGACATCAACCTTGCCGTTAAAGGTATGTTGCCACCGAAGAATCCATCGGGAACAAAACTGGCAATCGCCGTCATAAACCAGAACCGGCCGTTCTGCCGGCGGTGCACTCCGGCTTAACCGGTCCGGGCAATCAAGCAGCGTATCTCCCACGGATTCCCAATTAATGCCGCGCTGTCCAATGCTCAAGCGTTGGGCTCAGACGTGTCTCCGTAACGGCGTTTCGGCGTACCGGCGTGTCGACGAATGGCGAATGGGGGCGATAGGGCGTTGTGGCGACCGGCCTCGGTGGATCCATGACCGGTGGGGCGAAAAACTCGGCGCGCCGACGACGTTGTTGCTCGATCGAACTGATCCGCGCCGGTTTTGAGCCGTTCCGTGTACGCGGCATCCCCAAATTTAGTGTTCGTACCAAAGGGGTCGCCACATTCGATCGGTCATGGCACGTCCACGGCGCGGCTCAAAACCGGCGCGGGCCAACGATAGAGCGAATCACGCCGCATGGCGCGCCGAGTTTCTCGCCCCACCGGTCATGAGTCTAGCAAAGTCGGTCGCCCCATAGCCCATTCGCCGTTTCGTCGGTACGCCGACGCGCCGACACGCCGACACGCCGACACGCCTAACTAGTCGGGAACGGATTGCGGAAAAACATTTGTTGGTGCCAATATGGGTAAATCAATGGAACCGCGCTGGCAGCATCGAGCTTGCGGACTTGTTCTGCGGTCAAGTTCCAACCAACCGCGCCGAGGTTGTCACGCAACTGTCCTTCGTTGCGTGCGCCGATGACGATGGTAGCAACGGTAGGCCGCTGAAGCAGCCAGTTGATTGCAATTTGCGGTACCGTCTTTCCGGTTTCCGCGGCGACCTCATCAAGCGCATCGACCACGTTATAAAGATATTCATCCGCGACCTTTGGACCCATCTCATTGGAGATCGCGCTACGCTGGCGAGTGACCTCCGGTAGCGGCTGCCCCCGTCGAATCTTCCCGGTTAAACGGCCCCAGCCTAGCGGGCTCCAGATCACGGTGCCCACCTTCTGATCGACACTCAATGGCATCAATTCCCATTCATATTCGCGGCTGATCAGCGAGTAGTACGCTTGATGAGCAACATAGCGAGCCCAACCATATTTTTCCGAGATGGCGAGCGATTTCATTAAGTGCCAGCCAGAGAAGTTGGAACAACCAATATAACGGATTTTACCGGCGCGAACCAAGTCGTCGAGCGTACTCACTGTTTCCTCAATCGGAGTAAAGGCGTCAAACCCGTGAAGTTGAAACAGGTCGATATAGTCGGTGCCGAGGCGGCGCAGACTGCCTTCCACTGCATTGATCAGGTGGAACCGGGATGAGCCGACATCGTTTGGACCTGCTCCATGGGGGAAAGTCGCTTTGGTGGAAATCAATACCTGATCTCGTCGACCCTTAATGGCGCCCCCCAGGACTTCCTCGGCCGAACCTTCCGAGTAGACATCGGCCGAATCGAACATGGTGAGACCAGCTTCAAGGCAGATATCGACTAAATGCGTTGCCTCTTTAACATCGGTTGAACCCCAGGCATTGAAGAATTCGTTCTTTCCGCCAAATGTGCCGGTGCCGAAAGTGAGAACCGGTACGCTAAAACCTGATCCGCCAAGTAATCGATATTCCATAGTAGTTCGATGCTGCTCGAACGAGATAACTCGACCAGAACCGTAGCAGCGGCAAGTGCTGCTTTTTTAAAAAACAGGTTTGCTGGTAATTGGAGGTAACGTGCAAGTTCCCGCGCGGGCGTCTGCTGGAAAGCTGGGCTGCACCGCCAAGATCTGCGATAGGAGTGAGACAAGTCTAGCTTTCGATAGAACCATGTGCCCGACTGATCCATCATCAGCAGACGAGCTCAAAATCTCAGCGCCGGATTGCCAGAGTGACGCATCCGAATTGATTGATCTGCTTTCCAAAACCTATTCATTTGGGCTCGGTTATTGGGACGGTGAAAGAGCGTCTCGCAACGGTTATTTATTGAAGAGCAACTATGATTGGAAGGCCTCCCGGATTGGGAAACTGGGCAGCGAGATCGTGACCCACTTCGGAATTTGGAGATTGCAAGTCCGAGTGAGCCGCGCGCGGGTTTGGGTCGCTGGGATTGGAGCGGTCGCGACGCACGATTACTATCGAAAAAGAGGATTTCTGCGTACGACGGCGAACGTCGCTTTGGAATCTCTTCGCAGTTCTGATTACGACATCTCGCTATTGTTTGGTATTCCGAACTTCTACGAAAAATATGGTTATCGCCGGGCCTGGACGTCGTTAACCGCAACGATCGAGACCACGCAGATCTCGACCAAAGCCGTACCCGCAAGAGTAGAGCGATGTCGATCTGCCGTCCGAGCCGATCTGGCTGCACTGTATAATCGGGAAAATGCGAATCTAACCGGAACCGCGGTTCGACCGACGTTCCCGCTGGGTAACCCGTTTGTAGAAACCGACGCTTACCTCTGGAAGCAAAACGGAGAGGTGACCGGCTTTGTGTTTGTTGGACGTATCGGAACGCCGTTCGATGTTAGATCCTGGGCCGGCGATCCGGAGGTAATTTTGGCCGTTGTTAAACGCCTGGCTATGGCGCGTGGCGTTAGTACGGTTCGGTTTCAATGGATCCATTACCTGAGCAAGCTTTCGCGGTTTCTTCGGAGACAGAACTGTGAACTTAAAAGCGAATATCGCAGCTCAGGTGGGCCAATGGTTCGGATGATTTCGCTCGAACGGTTTGTGACCCGGCTTCGCCCAGAACTCGAGGATCGCCTGAAAAAGTCGTACCTGTCTGCTTGGCGCGGTGATGTTTTGCTGGAAAGCGGTGATGAAGCGGTGACGCTGCGCATCGACCACGGCAAAATCGAGATTGCTGCGGCGGGGTCGGCTCCAAACTCGATTTCAGGAGGAGAAGCCGTAGCGCAGCTGCTATTCGGAACGGACGATCCGTCTGAGACCGTTGAAGAGGGCGGCATTCAATTGCGCGGTCAAGCTAAGGTTCTGGTGCCAGTTCTGTTCCCCAACGAACATCCGGCGCTCAGTTTTTGGGATCGGTTTTGAAGGATTGAAGTTTACCGCGAAGCTCTAGTCAGACCGCTTCGCATTTGGAATCCCTACCCGCTACGCGGGTGCAATTCGGACTTGGCGCAGTACTCCAATACTCCATCACTCCGCGCTGCCGGATTCGAGGCCGCGGACGACGACAGCGACTCGACTGAGCTCGCCGAAGTCCTGCCCGACGAAGCTTGTGGTTTGTAGGCTTCAAACTCCGATGGCTAGCGAAGTCGGGAGAACGAAGCGCCTTGTGAGCACCTTCAACCCGCTACGCGGGTGCAATTCCGGGAAGGCGCTTCTAATTGGGTTGACACGCCTTTTCTGCAAGCAACAACGTTCAAGCACGAGCACGAACGCCGAACCCATTACCCGCCGCGGCTTCCCATCGAGCCAGGCGGCGATGTTCTCCAGGATTTGTTGAAACGCGCTCGCATACGTGGCCTCGGTAACATATCCAACATGCGGCGTGGCCAATACGTTTGGTAAGAACCGAAACGGATGAGCGGGCGGCAGGGGTTCTGGGTCGAAGACGTCAAGCGCAGCTCCTTTGATCTTGCCGCTTTGTAAGGCAGCGATCAAAGCTGGTTCGGACACGATCGGCCCGCGTGAAGTGTTTACCAGATAAGCCGTTGGCTTCATCAGCTTTAATTCACGTTCGCCGACAAGGTCACGGGTGCGTTCACTCAGTCTGACGTGGATGCTAAGAACGTCAGCTTGCTGGAAAAGATCGTCTTTCTCTACGCGTTCTACCCCGTGTTGAGCGGCTTTGTCCGCGGTTAGGTTCTGGCTCCAAGCGATGACCCGCATTTTAAAGGCGGCTCCATAGCGTGCCATCACTTGTCCGATCTTCCCGAGACCAAGCAAAGCCAGCGTCTTACCTTGCAGATCAATACCCACGCCCAATTGCCAGCTACCTGCTCTCAACGAAGCAGCTTCAGAATAGAGATTTCTTGTCACTGCCAGAAGCAACGCCCAGGTCAGGACCGGAGTCGCTTCGAGATCGATGCCCTCGGTACCGCAGACCACGACGTTGTGTGCCCTGGCGGCTGCGAGATCGATCGCGGCATTGGCCATGCCGATCGTGGCGATCAATTTCAGGTTCGGCAGCCGGCTGATTAACTCAGCGCTGAACCGCGTTCTTTCCCGGATCACCACCACGACGGCAAACGGCTCCAGTCGCGCCACTAGTTGATCGATGTCTGAAATATTGTCGTGAAAAAATACGGCCTTGGCCGCGGGCTCCAGATTTGACCAGTTGGCAAACGATTCCGCGTTGCGTTGGTAGTCATCAAGGACTGCTATTTTGATTGTGGCCGGCATTGTGTCGACATCGCTCGAAGCTCCGCGAATGACAAATGACAGATTACAGATGACAAAACGCTTGGTTTTCGGACCATTTGGGCAAGCTTTCCACAGCCCGACAGCTTTCGGGGCCGGCTACGATCCTTCAGTCTCATCGGGACAGGCCCGAGGGTCCTTAGGTACGATGTTGCTATCTTTAGTGGTATTCGAAGCCCTGGAGAAATCTGCGTAATCCGTGTAATCTGCGGATATTTAATCTTTTGCTTCGCTAATCTGCCTCCATCTGCGGATTTATATTCGTGTATATTCGCGGTTGCATTTGCTCTAAGCTGTTTTTATCGAAAGATCACTATTCATGAGCTCACAACCTCTCGAGGGCAAAATCGGCGTCGTTTTCGGGGTCGCTAACAAGCGCAGCATCGCCTGGGCGATTGCCCAGGCCTGGCATTCAGCTGGGGCTAAGCTGATTTTTAACTATCAAGGCGAACGATTGAAAGAGAATGTCGAAGAGCTGACGTCCACTTTCGGCGCCGATGTACCAACCTACCCTTGTGATGTCTCCAGTGATGAGCAGATCAACGAATTCTTTCAGAATGTCAGAAAGCACACGGATCATTTGGAGCTGTTGCTCCATGCAGTGGCGTTTGCGCCCAAGGAAGCGTTGGAAGGCGATTTCGTCAGTACGAGCCGGGACGCTTTTTTAACCGCTCATAACATCAGTGCGTATTCGTTGGTTGGGGTGGTCCGCCCAGCGGTCCCATTCATGACGAATGGTGGTTCAATCGTTTCCATGACCTATTACGGCGCAGAAAAGGTCGTGCCCCACTACAACGTGATGGGAGTGGCCAAGGCGAGTTTAGAAGCGTCTACTCGTTACTTGGCCTATGATCTTGGGCCCAAGAAAATTCGGGTGAACTGTATCAGCGCTGGACCCGTACAAACCTTAGCCGCGCGAGGGATCGCCGGATTCACCTCGATGTACAAACATTATCAAGAACGCGCCCCGCTTCGGCGTAGCTGTGAACCGTCCGAGCTCGGTCAAACCGGTGTCTTTCTAGGTAGCGACGGAGCTGCCGCCATCACCGGCCAGGTGATCTATGTGGATGGCGGGTATCAGATTGTCGGGATGTAGGCGTCCCTACCGGTCCTTTAGTTTGGCGAATCCTATCGTACGTTCGTGAAGCCTTAGTTTCTGATGCACATTTTTGACGAATTAATTTCAGCGGTTGGTTCCGATGTTATCTCGCGCGACCCGGCAAAACGGAAGGATTACAGTGGGGATAAATGGTTTGCCGCTCATCTTCCGGACTTGGTCGCCGAAGCGCATAACCCGCAGCAGGTAGCTGCCATTCTAGCAATCGCTAACCGGCACCAAATTCCAGTCACTCCGAGAGGAGCCGGTTACGGTTATGTCGGAGGCTGTGTACCCGAGAAAGGTGGGATCGCTTTATCGCTGATCCGGATGAATCGGATCAAAGAACTTTCGATCCCGGACGGAGTGGCTGTGGTTGAGCCTGGCGTTATCACTGGCCAATTGCAGGCGGCTGCTCGCGATGCCGGAATGTTTTATCCGCCTGATCCCGCCAGCTTCAGAAATAGTTCTATCGGAGGAAACATCGCCACCAACGCGGGCGGACCTCGCTGCCTGAAATATGGAGTTACCCGGCACTATGTGCTGGGTCTAGAGGTTGTGCTAGCGGACGGCACGATCGTGCGGGTTGGCGGCAGAACCATGAAAAATAAGACCGGCTTCGATCTCGTCGGTCTCTTTGTCGGTTCCGAGGGAATGTTGGGGATAGTCACGGAAGCGACCATCCGGCTGATACCGTTGCCGCCGTCCAGGGCATCAATTTCAGCAAGTTTTCGAGAAATCGAGGATGCCGCCGAGGCGGTCCAGCAGATCTTAAAGGCCGGTTTTTTGCCGTCGGCATTGGAAATTGCTGATCGGTTCACTTTGGAATCAGCCCGTAAACATCTGGGTCATCAAATTGTTCCTGCCGGCAACGCGCACCTACTGGTGGATTTGGATGGACAAGAAAAATCAGTTCGAAACGAGTCGGCCGTTCTTGAATCGTTAGTGAAGAAACTTGGCGCGCTCAGCGTAGATACCGCATTTGGCGAAGCCGAATGCGAAGCTTTATGGGATTTACGCCGCGGATTTTCTGAATCGCTCAAAGCGACTGGCCTGACCAAACTCAACCAGGATGTCACCGTACCGCGCGGGCGTCTGGTTGATCTTGTCCGGTTTGCGGCAGACCTCCAGAAGCGATCGGGGTTTCCCATCGCCTGTTTTGGTCATGCCGGTGATGGCAATATCCATGTCAATGTGATGGTCCCCGACCCAAATGATCCGAAGAGTCAACAGCTGATGGATGAAACGCTGGACGCGCTTTTTGAGCAGATCATCGCCTGGGATGGCGCCATTACAGGTGAACACGGCATCGGGCTGGCTAAGAAACGTTGGTGGCCAAAGGCCGTTTCTCCAGAAAACCTCGCTCTTCATCAAACCGTCAAATCGGCGCTTGACCCAAAGCGGATTCTGAATCCCGGCAAGTTTCTGTAGCCTGTTTTGCTAGCGAATGCGCATGCATTCGCTAGCAAAACAGGCTATTGGTTCTACCCATTCTTCCCACAACAATTTCTCACGCTTATGCCCAAATACGGAATTCATGCGTTCACCCTAGATGGTTTCTGGAATAACGAAGTGGCGCCAAAAGTGATTGCTCAAGCGGCCGAGCTCGGATTCGATCAGCTTGAGATCCCTTTGCTCAAGCCAGCGGAGTTTGACTCGGCTTTGGTTGCGAAAGCGTTGTCGCAAAATGGTATCCAGGCAGTCGCGTCGCTTTGTTTACCTCCGGATGCCCATTTGCCATTTAATCCTCCAGGGGCATTGCAGTTCTTGAAACACGCGGTCGATAAAGTGGCCGACTTCGGGGGCAAACAACTCTTAGGTTGTCTCTATTGCAATCTGGGAACATTGACCCGACAACCTCCGACCGCTGACGAGAAGAAAAAAGTCGCTGACGTTTTGGGTGAGCTCCGCCAGTACGCCACCCCAAAAGGTGTTTCCCTCGGGATCGAGCCGGTCAACCGGTATGAGACCTACCTTTGTAATACGGGTTCAGACGCTATCGAGTATTTCAAGGCGATCGGTGCGGACGAGATGATCATCCATTTCGACACTTACCATATGAATATCGAAGAGGATGGATTTGGTTCCGCTCTGAGAGACGCTGGGAAATACGCTGGTTACATTCATATGTCTGAAAGTCATCGCGGCCTGCCAGGCGAAGGCACCGTTGACTGGGATGATGTTTTCCAAGGGCTGCACGACATCGATTATCAAGGTCCGCTCGTGCTGGAGGCGTTTGCCGCCATTAACCCTGACCTGATCGGCGCAACCTGTCTCTGGCGGAAAAGCCGCTACCAGGGCATCGAATTAGCGACCAAGGGCCTCGAGTTCCTCAAGGCAAAAGCCGCGAAGTACGGTCTAGCGTAGAGAAAATTGGCGTCCTCGAGCTGGTCACCAAGTAATCAGTAATCAGTGTGACAGTAATCAGTGAAAGCCGCCGAAGCATCGACTGATTACTGACCTACTGATTACTGATTACTTGGTGACCAGCTCGAGAGAGGTTTTTACTGAATGAGCGCGTTGATTGGAATCGATCTTGGCACTTCGAGTGTCAAGGTGGTCGTCTATTCGACGACCGGTAAAATTCTCGGTCTGGGATCTGCCGAGTATCCTATCTTAACGCCCCAGCCGGGCTGGGCAGAACAAGACCCCGAGCATTGGTGGACGGCGACAATGCAAGCCGTGAGATCCGCGCAGGCCGCTGCCGGCCAACCGGAAATTTTGGCGATCGGTTTCTCCGGTCAAATGCATGGTCCGGCCCTTCTGGATAAACAGAATCGGCTGTTAGGAAACGCTATCATTTGGGCTGATCAACGGAGCGGGCCGTTGTTGGACGAGATTGAATCCCTTATCGGGAAGAAACGTCTGGCTGAGGTTTGCGGAACTGCGCCGGCAGCAGGTTTTCTGATTGCTACCCTTCGGTGGTTACAGCGTTATGACCCACGGCGCTTAGAGAAAGTTGGCGCGATTCTGCTGCCGAAGGATTATGTCCGTTTCCGGATTACCGGTGAGGTGGCGACTGATGCTAGCGACGCCGCTGCCACCGGTCTGTTTGATGTCGCCCAGCGAATTTGGGCGTGGGAAGTAATTGAAAGTTTGGGCCTGCCCAGAACCATCTTCCCCGCGATCCGCGCTTCGGCGGAACTTTGCGGGAAATTGCAGCCCGAGCCTGCGACCGAACTTGGACTCAAACCCGGAATACCGGTTGCTGCTGGTTCCGCTGATCAGCCTGCTCAAGCCGTCGGTAACGGGCTGATCGAGCCAGGGCAGGGTTCGGTAACTCTGGGTACAGGTGGGCAAGTATTTGTGCCGTTAGCCGCTCCCGTCTTCGATGCTCAAGGACGGCTCCATACGTTCTGTCATGCGCTGCCTTCGCGCTGGTATTTGCTGGGCGCTATGCTTTCGGCTGGTATGGCGCTGCGATGGGCTCGACAGGTTCTGCGTTGTAATCAAATCTCTTACCGGGACCTGGATCAGATGGCGGCAGCAGTCCCGATTGGGTCCGAGGGGCTGGTTTTTTTGCCTTATCTCGTTGGTGAACGCTCACCTTTAATGGATCCGCATGCGCGCGGTACCTTTGCCGGTCTGACGCTCCGGCACGATACCGGACACTTATTCCGGGCCGTTCTTGAAGGGATCAGCTATGCCATGAGGCAGATCGTGGAGACGATCGAAGAAACCGGAGTTCATATGGATTGTTGGGTTGCATCCGGGAATGGTTTGGCCAGCAATTTCTGGCGCCAAATGTTAGCGGACACGCTGAATCGGCCCTTGCTACGCGGCGAAGACGCCAACTCCGCTGAACGAGCCGGCGTTGGCGCCGCGATTCTCGGCGGAATTGCGGCCGGTGTCCTGAGCGGGTTTAAAGAGGCCCAATCTTTCGCCCCTAAATTCGACGAAGTTACGCAACCGGATCCAGCGCGGGTTGAAGCGTACGAGGCGACGTACGCGCGGTTTAAACAACTCTATCCACGGCTCAAGGGATGGTTTTAGTAGGGGTAAGGCGAAAAACTCGGCGCGCCCAGGAAAGCATTTACTCCTTCTGATTGGTCCGCACCGGTTTTGAGCCGTTCCATGCGTGCGGCAACCTGGCGATGTTATACAGATGTGCGAATCGTTTAGAGCACGGAGAGTACGTACCCGCATCGAGGTGGCACGTTCACGGCGCGGCTCAAAACCGGCGCGAGACAGGTAGACGGTTAGCCGAACGATGGGCGCGCCGAGTTTCTCGCCCCACCGATCAGGGGCCGTACAGGGCCCTTCACTTCCGTTGATGCAACACCTTAAACGCAGTTCCGGCGCCGCCCTCTTCCAACGTAAACGCCGTGGCCGCGGATACTTTTTGCAGCGCTTTAGGAAACCAGCGAGCGACGAATTCTCGTTGGGTTAAATAGTCGATGGTGGTTAAGCCAAAAGAATTCCCCCAAACTTGTAAGTCGGCAAAGTTAACATCTGCAGTTAGATCCTGTTGTCCGACTCGGCGGAAAATTTCATTGCCCTCGACCCGTGCTTGTCGGAAATAACCGCGCAGAGTTCCTTCTGGTCGCCGCTGGTAAATCTCATCGGGGTGGCCGCCATAGTCGATGGTTAAGAGCGCGCCGGCGTGGAGCTGGTTCGATAGTTTCTCTAGCCAGTCCCGAAAACTTTCATGTACTTCTATCGTTTGGCCGACGGCAAAACCGGCATCCAGAGCACTGCAGGTAAATGAGATCTGCGCCGGCGCTAGTTCTTGTCGCCATCGTTCGTCTTCGTAGCGCAGGTAAAGGTCAGCCCAACCGGTTTCTGACCGAACCAAGCGCCGGCATGGAAATGCGTCTGCAAATTCGTTTGAAATGACGATGGCTTTCCCTTTCGCTGCCTGCAGGGCCGTTTCGAGCGAATTGAATAAGCGGAATCGGCGGCGTCTGCCCAATGACTTATCCAGAATGGCTGTCACGGGGCGAAGGTCCACGCCGAAATATTGAACCCGGCTCCATGGTCGCGCTTGCGAGAGGATTACTTTGGCCAGCGCACCCGTCCCTACTCCGAGTTCGATGATGATCAATGGATCGAGCTGTAAATTGCCCGCCTCCGCCTCCAGCCAATTGAATATGGCTTTTCCCAAGGCGTTGCTAAGCGTAGTCGATGTCGAGAAATCGCCGGATTTTCCGATTCCGCGAATTTGGCTGCTATAGTATCCGTGAATCGGATGGCGCAGCGCCAACTCCATAAAACGGTCGAATCGTAAACGTCCGCCTTCATTCTTGGCGATTTCAGCCAACCAACTTGGCATCAAGAAAACTTCGGATAAAGCTCTGAAATATCTTTTAGCCCAACCACGAATTCCTTCAGTAGCCGGATGCAGTGTTCGACGTCTCGCAAGTCGACCATCTCGACCGTAGAATGCATGTACCGAAGCGGGATTGAAATCAGCGCGCTGGGAATCCCTTGCTTCGACTGAAAGATCGAATCCGTATCGGTGCCGGTGGTCCGAGAGGATGCTTCATGTTGCAGCTGTATATCAACCCGGCGCGAGGTCTCAATCAGCTCTGCGACTAGTCGGGGATGATTAGCGCTTCCGTGGGTGATCGACGGGCCGCCACCCAATTTAACGCTGCCATGTTTGTTCTTATCGATCCCAGGCGAATCCGTTGCGTGCGTAACGTCGAGCACCAAGGCGATGCTTGGGTCCAACCGGTACGCCGCCATCTTGGCCCCGTAACCACCGATTTCTTCCTGCACGGCGTTTAAACCAATAACTGTTGCCGCCGGTCGCTCCGGTAAGCTGGAAAGGCTTGCAAAAAGCTCGTTGATGACAAACCCACCGATGCGGTTATCGATCGCCCTACCGACCAGGCGATCGGATGTGACCATCTCGACTGAGTCAGTATAAACGGCTGGGTGCCCGACCCGGATTCCTCGGCTTTCTACCTCGGCTTTTGATTTAGCTCCAATATCTACGAAGAGCTGGTGAACCTCTGGGATCTTATCTTCGTCCTTTTCCCTTAGGTGGATCGCGGTGTTACCGATCACCCCAAGCACGGGACCACGGTCGCCCAGAATCTTCAGCCGTTTCCCTCGAGCGATTGCTCGATCAGTGCCGCCGATTCGGTTTAGGTACAGATACCCATCGTCGCTGATGTTTTGTACGATGAAGCCGATCTCGTCAGCGTGGGCTTCCACCATTAATGTGAGGCCCGGTTTTTGGCCGTTGAGGATGGCCCACGCATTTCCGTATGCGTCGTTATCCACAGAATCACTGTAGCGGCCTATGTGGTTGATCCAGGTCTTCTGCGCTTCCGCCTCGAATCCGGTCGGGCTCGGTAGATTGAGCAGCCGAAATAGAAATTCCTTAGCGTCGTCGTTCATTTTGACAGTAGTTCGTTATGAAAATCCGTGGCACGGCCGTCGCGCAGGGATTTCGTACCTACAGAGTGGGTGATCCGGGGCAGAGTAGAAATCGGGCCGGACGGTCCAAGATCGATTTAAGAGGTGGTTGTTTTGTAGTCCGGCATCCATCTTGACTGTTTTCCAAGCGCCGTCAAAGCCCAAAAGCGTGTCAGCGTGTCGGCGTGTCGGCGTGTCGGCGTGTCGGCGTGTCGGCGTGTCGGCGTGTCGGCGTGTTGGCGTGTTGTATGACTTATCGACACTAATACGCTACTGCTTGGGGAATATGCCAATGGTCAAGCATTTTCGAGATTTGGATGTATACCAGGAAGCGATGTCTTTAGTTATGAGAGTATTTGCGTTATCGCGGGACTTCCCGCCGGACGAGCGTTTTACTCTAACGGATCAAATCAGGCGGTCTTGTCGTTCCATCTGCGCAAACTTGGCTGAAGCGTGGCGCAAGCGGCGATACAAAGCAGCCTTTATATCGAAGCTAAACGATGCGGAGACTGAGGCGAGTGAAACGCAAGTCCATCTCGAGATAGCCTTTCACCACGAATACATTGATCGAGAGACGTTCGAAGCCCTCGACGACGCCTGCGACAAAATCATATCCCAGATCGTCAAAATGATCGACCAGGCCGACCGCTGGATAATTAAGCCGTCAAGAAATAGCCGCGACTCAACCCGCTGAAACGCCCACACGCCGATACGCCGATACGCCCACACGCCGATACGCTCTTTTGGGCTCGCTTTTCGTTCTCGAAATCGCTGACAATACCAGTCCGAGACACGCGTTGGCGTGAGCAATATGACTGATTCCGCTAGCGCTTCTGCTCCGCCCTCGTCCGACCACGCGAACCCGCGAGATTGCGGTTTGCAAGAAAGAAGCAACTCTGCAGCAAAAGGTCAGCGACCGTCGGAAGCATTCCGAAGTCACTTCGGCCTAATGTTAGCGCTAGGGAAACGTTATCTATTGCGGCACAAAATCTTAGTCATTCTGTACATCGCGACTTATCTGCTCGGGCATTCTGTTCTGCCGGCTGCCGTTGGACTATATGCGCAGAAGATTTCAAATAACATTCCCGTCGCTCAGCAGGAAGCGTTGAGTGAAACCGCGAATGCACGCGAATCAACGCGAGGTAATGCAGCGCCCAAGGCTACAGTGGGAGGCCGGCTACCCGCCCGAATTAGCGATCATTCCGAGCTCTGGCTTGCTTATGGCCTCTGGCTGACGGCTACGCTAGCGGTCGCGATAATGAGCCTCGTGTTCAGCTACATTTCCACAGTGCTCGGCGGTAGAGTTAGCAACGCGATCCGACAGGACTTGTTCGCAGCGGTTTTGCGAAAGCCGTCGTTGTTCTTTCATGAAAATCCACCCCAACAGCTAACGGTGTTGGTGAATACGTTGTCCCTGCAGGTGCAGTCAGCCTTACAAGACGTCCTGATTGACCCGCTACTCGACTTGGTTGGAGTAGTGCTGCTCGGTTACACTCTGTTTCAGTCGCTCGAGACGGTTCAGTCAAAAGGAGGTAACCAGGTTTGGCTCTTTTTCTCTGTCATTGTTTTAATCGCTCTACTTTCGCCCTGGTTGGTCAGCCGGATGGGCTCCCGGCTGCGGCGCAGCTCGCAGAATGTCCAGCAACAGAACATGGTGTTAGCCTCCCTAGTTGGGGGGGCCATGGGAGCGCCTGAGGAAATTCAGGGGATGCGCGCTGAAGAAATTTTCGACCGCAAACACGCTGCCGCATTGAAGGAAGCCTTGCAAAGGCGGCTACACCAAACGCTCACGGTCGGCAGCCTCAATCTGCTAAATCGATTCCCGGGCGATCTGGTTTTAGTGGCGCTCATGGGACTTTCTGTCTTCATCGCTGCTAACGGTCTTGCAGGAGTCAATGCCGGCGTGGTCGCCGGGCTGATGGCGCTGACTCCCTCGTTCATGGGTTCGATTCAAGGGTTCTCTGCCCTCTCAATCAATTTCAATATGACCTGGCCTGCTATCGAGTCCGTTGGCGCCATCTTATGTGCGAAGCCGGTTACAGCCTCGACAGAAGGAGGTCAGGATCGCACCGAAATTACGGGAGAAATCGAGGCCCGCGGGCTCGTTTTTCGTTATCGAGTCGCTGAATCCCGCAAGATTTTCGACGATGCGTCGTTTGTGATCCCAGCGGGATCCGTTACCGGTTTGATCGCTAAAGCGGGCCAGGGGAAAACCACCTTTTTCAGATTGGCCATGCGTTTTTACGAGCTTGCAGCCGGGGAGATCCTGCTCGGCGGAATCCCGCACACGTGTTTCTCGTTGGAAAGCTTGCGCCGCCAGATCGTGTTGATGCCTCAGTCGCCGGCCTTCTTCCATGACACGATCCGTGAGAATCTCCTGGTGGCGCAGCCAACTGCGGCTGATAGCGAGATTCAGGAGCTCTGCGAGCGGACCGGTATCTGGCCGATTCTGGTCGAAGCTTATGGCGGGGACCCTCTCAACCGGCAATTTTCATCCGGGAACTTGCTATCGGGAGGACAAAAAAAGCTATTTGCTTTGACGCGTTGCCTCCTCCGGAGCCCTTCAATTCTATTTTTGGATGAACCGACGACCGGGATCGATCCGGAGGACAAGTACAGCCTGCTGCAAGTGATGCGTCAGGTTTGCGCGGGCAAAACCGTCATGGTCGTCGACCACGATATCGTTGGCTGGCAAATCCCGTTTTGCGATCGTTTTACCGTTTTGGACCAAGGTAAAATCGTCCAAACCGGGACCGCAGCCGAGCTTTTATCAGCGCCGGGTCTATTTCGCGATCTGTTCGAGCGCCAAATCGAAGGGGTACGCATGATGAACGAGGAGCTAAGCAGAATCAAGGATCTGACCGCTCATCCCCTGGGGAGCGGCGTGAGCAAAATCAACTAGGGCAGAAAGAGTTAGAAATATTGCAAGCGGGGGAGTGATCATCGTCCCACCAATAGAGAATCAAGTCACTACGTCGAAAAAGTCTCGGCTTTATTCGAGACCGACGAGTACAACGGAGAACTAGAATGCCTGAGAAAACGAAAACCATTGAAGTCTATCTTACTCAGAAACCTGAGACTCCCGCGGGGCCCGAAAAGGCCTCTCGAGACATGGATGCGACCAATGCGGAACCGGAAGTTGGCGGACGCGGCTATTACCGATGGGTGGAGTGTTGGCACTGCCACTCAATGCGCCGTGTCTATTGGGAATATCCGGGCCAATCATTCATCTGTGGTAGTTGCGGCGTGGAATACGTCCCGAACGACTGAGTTTTGGGATCCGCAATCGGAACCATTCAATCGCCAAGGCACCAACCGGGAGATCCCGAATTGGTGCCTTGTTTTTTGGTTGGCAGTTAGCCGTTTGCCGTTAGCGGTTCCGAAGCGCAACTCAGGGGTTATGCGGGTCTTGTGCTTTTATAAATGCTTGGTTCGGGAGACAACGGCCCTTGAGGCCCGCATCGTCAAACCGTCAACCGCTGACGGCCAACTGCTAACCGCAAACGGCAAACCGCAAACGGTGAACCGTGAACTCCTAGCTGACATCAAGTTGGTAGAGAATTGGCAACACATACAAGCCGCTTACCGACGGCTTGAATTGCCAATTCCGGTGGATCCAGCGGGCTGACACGCCTGCCAGCAGAGGCGACGGCGAAGAGGCGGCCACTTTCACCACCTTACCGTTCTGCACCCAGATACTGACTTCGACGTTGCCTTGTATCCGCATTTGGACGCAGTCCGGGGGATATTTCGGGGTTGGATAGGACAGGGCTACCATTTCGGCTGGAACGCCAACCACGACTAACGGGTTCTGCTCTCCGGCCAAGGATTTTACCGGCGTAAAACAGAAGGCAGCGATCGCACCGACCGCTGCCAGGCTTCTTAGAACTGGGGGGATTGACATAATAATCCTTCCCTGGCAAGGCGGGCGAGAATTGTCCGCTTGCAGGTAATTGCAATGGAGGGTTTAGACTACGCTGCGACACTACGCCTTCTTTTTCCGCTTTTCATGTTGAAAACGGTAAGGGGCTCCACGGCAAAGTAATCAGTAAGACAGTAATCAGTGGATTGCCTTTAGCTACAGGCTTCAGTCGCTCCTTCACTGATTACTGACACACTGATTACTGATTACTTTCCCGTGCCACCTCTCATCGCTCCCAAAATCACCGCTCAGCTAGCCACCTCGGCTCAAATGGTGTAGTCCAGAAAGAAGGCGTCAAATTCCCGAATTGTTCGTTTGCAACTAGCTAGGCTGAACGCCTCTTGTTCCTCTTCCGTGGTTCGTAGGGAGGAATCTATTTCAACCCACCAACGTTCTGCGCTTTGGGCCGCGTTTAGTATAGGCGACAATTGTTTATAGATATTGTCAGGTCCCAAGCCGCCGGCATATCCGCACCCGGCAAATCTTTTCACTCCTTTCGGCCACTTCTTTTGAGTGGGATCTTGAGCTTCGGATTGGTCGAAAAGTGTCGCACAAGGAATGCCTTGGGTGACCAGGGCGTCGGCTATGTCCAGATTTTGATCACGGACCCGGAAGACGATTTGTTTTTCCGGATTCTTTGCTAGGAGCCCGGTGAGCTTCGGGAGATCCACCTCCTCCATATGCTTTGGGGAATCGATTTGTATCCGCCGAAATTGTGCCCAGCACGCACCATAACGGGTCATAAGCTCGGCATCATCACCTTGGAGGAAGTCGGCGGCGCTTTTTCCCCAGAGCTGCGCGGAGAGATTAAGCTCCGGAGCTAGTTTGCGTATCCAGTCGATATCCGGGAAACCCGCTTCTCGGCCTTGGTGTTCAACCGCCAGCCTGACACCCCACTCAACGGTGAAATAGAGTGACCGAATCTCTTTCAGTTTTTCGAGATCGGCCGTCTCATCAAGGCCGGCAAACGTGACTCCAAGAAAGCTCACGGGTTTATGGGTTTATAGTTGGCGGTTGGCAGTTTCCGGTTTGCAGTTCACGATTTTAGGCCCGGTCGTCTCGATGGTCGAGCGACGGAAGAGAGTCCTCCGCTGCATGCCGGAAACTTTGCACTTACCAGAGACGTAGCGGGACCGCAAACTGCAAACGGCCAACTGCAAACCGCTAACCCCCAACGGGCAACTGCGAACTTGTGTGCGCGCGAGTTCGACGCCAAGGTTAGAGTGACTCGAAAGGAGGTCCTATGACTGTAAAGGAAATCCATCAGCACGATTACACCAAAGGGAGTGTCCGGTATACGATTCACGTCGAAGAAAGCGATAGCGGGGCGATGTGGGGCACCTGGAATTGCCACGAATGCAACATTGGTGGCTCGGTCGGCAAAGGGTCAAAGACAGTCGATGATGCCATCGAGGCAGCTAGAAGCGATCTTGAACGTCATCACACCACCAACCACGAAGTGTAATCCGAAGCGGCCACTGGTATGGCAGTGGCCGCGATCCCGGGTTCCTCGGAATGAACCGGTTTAGAATGTAGGCCGGCGGGACCACGATTTAAGAGAGAAAAATCTGACTATGTATCTTTATCGGACTTCGCGAGGCATTCTAGCCCGATCGGACAAGAACTATTTCCAGGTTCCGGATACCGACTTTGACGACTTACTGAGTCGGCAAAGTCTTTACAGTTATCTGTCGGATCTCAAAACCAGCGCTAAAGCGGTGCGGCCGCCGGTAGCGGAAGAATTGTTAGCACCGGTGGGCGCCCAGGAGGTCTGGGCAGCAGGTGTGACGTATGAACGGAGCCGGGAAGGTCGCCGCGAAGAATCTCAAGAAAGTGGCGCTGCTGTTTTTTATTCGCGAGTGTATGACGCCGAACGGCCCGAGCTTTTCTTTAAAGCGCCCGGCTGGCGAGTCGCTGCGCCGTACGGCAAAATCCGGGTTCGCCGCGATGCGCGTTGGAGTGTGCCGGAACCAGAACTCGTTCTGGTTATTAATCGGGACGCACAGATCATCGGCTACACTCTGGGCAATGATGTCTCTTCTCGCGATATCGAGGGCGAGAATCCGCTTTATCTCCCGCAAGCTAAAGTGTACGACGGCAGCTGTTCTTTAGGTCCCGCCATTCTTGTGACCGAAGAGCCGCTGGATCTCGACATCGAAATCGTTTTGCTGATTGAACGCGGCGGCCAAACGATTTTCGAAGGTAAAGTTCCGCTGCGGCGAATTCATCGTGAGCTGGATGTCTTGGTAGAATACCTCTATCGAGAACTCAGTTTTCCAGCCGGCGCCTTTCTCTTAACCGGCACCGGTATCGTTCCCCCAAACGATTTCACGCTGCTGCCTGGCGACGTCGTGAAAATCACCGCCGCTCCTTTGGGTGAATTAGTAAACGAAGTCGCATAATCCTGGAGCGTGCCTCGCTTGCGAGGCCGACCTTAGCGCGGGTTGAAACCCGTGCTAGGCGGGATCAAGCCAACGGAATGGCGCGGCGATGGGCAAGAGTGACCAAAGGCCCGTTCTTAGTCGAGCTCTTCCCAATATTCTTTCATCCGCTGGCGATGTGCGAGCTATTGTGCGACGTTTTGCACATGGCCACGAATGTCGAGATTGATCCAGAGTTAATCCAAGATGCCCTTGCTCTCGGCGGCAAGCACACTAAGCGAGAGGTCATCGAGGAAGCTTTGCGTGAATACGTGTTAAGGCGAAAACAACAGGGTGTCCTTAAGTTATTCGGGACCGTGGAATATGATTCGCGATACGATTACAAACGGCAACGCGCTCGCCGGTGAACGTGATCGTTGATACCTCCGTTTGGTCCTACGCCTTGAGAAGACGCCGTTCTCAAGAGCATCCTTCCGTGGGGGTGTTGCAGCAGCTTGTCGTTGATGGACAGGTGAGAATTCTAGGCTGCATCCGTCAGGAAATTCTCTCCGGCATTCGTTCCCCGGAGCAGTTTAGATTACTCCGAGATCAACTTCGCGCCTTCCCTGACGAAGTATTAGAGAGCAAAGACTATGAGAGGGCGGCCGAATTCTTCAACACCTGCCGCCAAAAGGGGATTCAAGGATCGAATACCGATTTTCTAATTTGTGCTGTGGCGGTCAACCGAGATTATTCGATCCTCACGGCCGATCAGGATTTTCGCGAGTTCCAACGCGTGCTCGGATTCAAGTTGTTTGCATTTTAAACTACCTCCCCCTGGAACCAACTCTGTCGCCGTTTGCAGGGATCTGGATCACCGATGCTGCACCCGAGTCGTTTTCCACGAAAGGTACTTCGTAGACCGAGTCGTCATTCAATCGCACTCGAAAGGGAACGAAGCTGGGGGCGATCAAGAAATGCCTGAGCTGCTCGTTCATGCCGAAAGCAATCCCGATCGCCCCGTGCCGAACCAAGCATGCTCTTTCGAGGAGGCGAAACTAGCGCTATTATCGATTTCGGTCAAAATTAATCATACATAAAAGTTTTGTGTTGCTGCCAGTGTGACTTTCTCAAAACAAGACTTGCTAACGTAGCGATAGTACAACACTATTGCACACTGTTATGGCATCAAAAGTTTATTCCGCCGCGGTTGTAGGTGTTGATGCCATTGAAATCGAGGTCGAAGTCCATGCCGGTTGGGGCGAAGAAGGGAGAGTGACTGTGGTAGGGTTACCCGATACCGCTGTTCGCGAGAGCAAAGACCGAGTGCGTTCAGCCATTACGAATACAGCGCTGCGTTGGCCTCGCGGTCAAATCACGGTCAACCTTGCTCCAGCGACGGTCCGCAAAGAAGGTCCTAGCTTCGACCTGCCTATTGCATTGGGCATGCTCAAATTACAGGATGAGAACCGGATCCCGGATTTAAGTCCTTATTGTTTAGCCGGCGAACTTGCTCTTTCCGGTGAGCTTCGGCCGGTGCGAGGAGTGCTAGCGATCGCACTTGAAGCGAAAAGACGCGGCCGCCAAATTCTCATAGTACCAAGGCGGAACGTCGATGAGGCCGGTCCGGTACAAGGTCTAGCGGCTTATGGCGCCAATAGCCTGAGCGAGGTGGTCAATTTCTTGCGCGGGGAAGCGCCGCTAGAGGCGGTGGCCAGCCAACCTTGCTTCGTCCCGAGCAAAAGTGACGATGACTTCTCCGAGGTTCATGGTCAGCAACATGTCAAACGTGCAGTCGAGGTCGCTGCCGCCGGAGCCCACAACATCTTGATGATCGGGCCGCCCGGCTCCGGTAAATCAATGATCGCGAAACGGTTGCCCACCATCCTGCCTCCCATCACGATGGCCGAAGCGATCGAGACCACCAAGATCCATAGCATCTGCGGAATGCTAAATGGGCATCAGTTTGTGACCGAACGCCCATTTCGTAGCCCGCATCATACGGTCTCCGATGCGGGTTTACTAGGCGGATCAGCCCAACCGAACCCAGGCGAAGTCAGCTTGGCCCATAATGGTGTCCTGTTTCTCGATGAGCTTCCGGAGTTTCATCGATCGACGTTAGAAGTTCTGCGTCAACCATTGGAGGACGGTAAAGTCACCATTTCGCGAGCGGCCGGTTCGATGACATTTCCCGCGAGTTTTATGTTAGTGGCCGCCATGAACCCTTGCCCGTGCGGCCACTACGGCAATCCTCGGCGAGAATGCCGATGCTCGCCGAGCCAGGTTCAACGATACCGGAGTAGATTGTCCGGCCCGTTGCTGGACCGCATTGATATCCACGTTGAAGTGCCAGCCATCGAGATGAACGAACTGACTTCAACCAACGGAGCCGAAGGATCTGCCGCCATCCGGGATCGGGTAAGACGGGCTCGCTTGGTACAGCAAAAACGATTCTCCCGTGAGGGGTTGATTCGTAACAACGGTCAAATGACGACCCGCCTATTAAAGAAACATTGTCGTCTTGATGCCGATGGGATCGAGTTAATTCGCCAAGCGGTGAGCAACCTGAATCTGAGCGCACGCGCTTATGATCGGATTTTGAAAGTTGCCCGTACGATTGCCGACCTGGCCGGCTCGGACCAGATCACCGCCGATCATCTCGGTGAAGCCGTCCAATATCGGACTCTCGACCGTGGTTTGTGGTGATCCTTCCAGCTTTTGGCTCTAGCCGAACCACCAGGAACATTGTAAGAGCGAATCATGAAGAGACTATTCGCCGTGGGTTTGTTCACCCTGCTTTCTATCAACCCCTTATTCACTGCGCCAGCAGAGGAAAAGAGTGATAACCCGCTGGCTGATGCGCCCACCCAATATAGTGCTGATTTAGTCGTTAGCCGAAAGGTGGGAACACCAGTCAACATGCGGGTCTATATTGATGGAAACAAACGACGGACAGAACAGGCCGCCAATAGTGGCACGATCGTTATTCTACGGGGCGACCTCGGTAAGCGGTATATCTTAAATACCGGTGCTAAGACTTATATGGAAATGCCCTTGGACCCGAGGATGTTGGAGTCGACCGCTGAGTGGAGCAAACGGCTCGGAATTGTTCACGAAAAGGTTGGAACCGAAGACATCAATGGGGAGACTTGCGTTAAGTACCGTTTCAGTACGGATCCGAGTAAAACGCAGAACGCGCAGCGGCCGCAACAGCTCATGCCAAGGGCTCAAGGCTCAGTCACCGGTTTTATTTGGGTCGGCCAGTCAACCCACATGTTGCTGAAGTCGGAGAATCCGGTCTCAACCGCCGAATGGAAGAACGTGAAGCTAGGAGCGCCCGACGCGTCGCTTTTCGAATTACCGACCGGTTACACAAAACAAGAAACGCCCAACCCCAACCAATTTGGCGGACAGAAGCCCGCCGGCGAGAAGTCTGACACCGAGAAATCTGGTGATCAGAAATCCAGTGACGAGAAACCCTCACCTACAGAGGGAAAAACCGACGGGCAAAAGTCCGATGGAGATAAGTCCAGCGGGGACAAAGACAAACAGGAATAGCCCCAAGAGAAGGAGTCCGAGGAGTTCAAGGAGTTGCAGGAGTTCAAGGAGGGCAGCCGGGACGGCGTGTGCCAAAGCCGGTGGAGCATCTCTGTCTCCAAAGTAACTTTTAAATCGCACTGATCGCACGCCCTGTGTCTCCTGAACTTCTGAACTCCTTGAACTCCTCGAACTCCTTTAATATTCGCCGGCTTTCGCGGAGCGACGCCGCCGGCTTTCGTTCACTCCGGTTGGAAGCGCTCCGGAACGCGCCGGAAGCCTTCGGGTCGACGTTCGAAAGAGAATCCAGCGAGCCCCCGCAATATTTCGTCGATCGCCTGGAGCGAAACGTGGTGTTTGGAGGGTTTTTTGGCGGCTCCTTGGTTGGCGTAGCCGGGTTTTACCGGCATGAAGGCATTAAAATGAGTCATAAAGGCGTCCTGTGGGGAATGTATCTGAAACCAGAAGCGCGCGGCTCCGGACTTGCGCCTATTCTGGTCGAAAGGCTACTCGAGTACGCCAGCAAAGAAGTGGAGCAGGTGCAACTAACGGTGGTGGCGAGCAACCCTCGAGCAATACGGTTCTACGAACGAATGGGCTTTGTAGCGTACGGTCTCGAAAAAGAGGCATTGAAAGACAAGGACGCCTATTTCGATGAGATCTTGATGGTGAAATTTCTGAGCAGGGAACAATAGCCGCAAAAAGGCGCAAAAAAAAGGAAGACTGCTTGACGCCGCATTCTGTGGTCACTGAGGGCACAAATTAGCAAATAATAACATAATTGAATTTAGTGTTGTTTTTGTTTGTTTCCTGACAAAATGCCAACCTCCTTAAGAGCAATTCGAGGATACGCTGATCGTGGAGCTCAAAGCTTGCCGCACTCTAGTAGCCGAACACGTTGCTCAAATGCTCGGCTACCTCCGCTCCGCGCGCAAAGAACACGGTCTGCTGATGAACTTCGGTAACTACAAATTCCAGATTCGTAAATACGCAATGAGTCACGAATCGTTCGAATTCTAAACCGAGTTTCCCTTTTCGCTTTTTTTTTGCGTCTTTTGCGCCTTTTTGCGGCTATTTTTCCGTCTGTCTATGTTAGCGGTTCGTAAGATAGCGCGCGGAGTAGGAAACATCGAAGTTCAGGATGTTTCGGAGCCGCGTCCGGGTCCTGGCCAAGTGGTGATAGAGGTGAACTCGTCTGGGATTTGCGGGACCGATCTACATATTTATCTGGATGAATTCGAGACTCATCCACCCGTTACCATTGGCCATGAGACCGCCGGTACTATCGTTGAGCTAGGGCCAGAAGTTAACGGATGGATAGTGGGCGATCGGGTTACTACTGAGACCTATTTTTATACCTGTGGCGAATGCAGCTCTTGCCGGCAAGGGCGCCGCAATCTTTGTTTACGCCGTCGTTCTATCGGTTCGAAACAAGATGGAGCGTTTGCCCGTTATTTGCTGACTCCGGCGTCAAACCTTCATCGAGTACCCGATGAGCTCGACCTGGAAAGCGCCGCTTTGACCGAACCATTAGCGTGTACTATCCATGGGGTGTTGGAGACCGCCGGGGTCCGGGCAGGCGACAATGTTGCTGTTACCGGCCCTGGCCCCATCGGTTTGCTGGCGTTGCAGCTGGCCAAAGCGGCGGGTGCTACCGTGGCCATGATGGGTACGAACCAAGATATCGAGAGGCTGACCTTGGCGAAAGAGCTGGGCGCAGATCACAGCATCAATGTGCAACAAATCGACAATGTAATCGAATCGATTACAGATGCGTTCAGAGCGGATGGCGCCGATCTGGTGATCGAATGTTCCGGGGCTGCGCCGGCCGCTAAGACCTTGCTCGATGTGGCCCGGCGAGGAGCGCGCTTTTGTCAGATGGGGCTATACGGGAAACCAATTCTCCTCGATCAGGACGCCGTCTGTTACAAAGAGCTCGTCGTCACTGGAACCAACGCTAGCGTAACCTCAGCCTGGACCAGAGCACTGAAACTGCTCGCAGAAAAAAAGGTGAACGCTAAGCGTTTGATCAGCCATCGCTTTCCCATTGAGCAGTGGAATAAAGCCCTCGAAGTCGTAAAAAATAAAGAAGGAGTGAAGGTGGTGCTCAAGCCGGGCGCCAAATCCTCCTGACTCCTGGATTCTGGCTCTTTACAGCCATCCGCTTATTCCGTCGCCATGCGGACGGCGGCTCCTAGCATGCCGGCCCCGCAGACGCGACTTGTGATCCGGGTTGCGCGACGATTGGCCAAAAAACCGCGGGCGCGTGACGCAAAAATCGCCAGTAACAGATAGATTAGCAGGTCGGACGATATGAAAGTGCCACCTAGAACAGCGAACTGCGGCGCAAGCGGCCGGGTGGCATCAACGAATTGCGGGACCAACGCGGCTAGAAACAAGAGCAATTTAGGGTTTGCTAGTTGAACTGTCAAAGCGCGTTGCCCGGAAACAAGGCGCCCGTCCTCGGCCACAAAATTGTCGGACGGAAAAAGCAACGAGCGTAAGCCTAGATAAGCCAGATACGCTATCCCGAGCCATTTAATGACCGTAAAGGTCCAGAACGATGTCGCTAGTAGCGGACCCAGACCAATCGCCGTCAAAAAGAAATAGACGCCGTCACCGATCACGATTCCCATGGTTGCATAAGCGCCACCCTTGAACCCGCGGCGCAGGGAGGACGACAGCACCATAATAAATGCCGGTCCAGGGATCAATGTGACCACCAGTGCTACCAGCGCGAAGTTAAGCCACGTGCTCAAGGAAAGCATAGTGTTCAGTAATCAGTAATCAGTAGAAGTGAAAGGTGAAAGGTGAAAGGTGAAAGGTGAAAGGCGCGCTCGGCGTTCATCCTCCTGTAGAGCGGTCTGTAATATGGGTCAACCATTGGTCCTTCTCTGAAGTTGAAGAGAAATCGATACCGGGGTTTCTGCTATTACAGACTCAGCGACGGAACCATCCACTGATTACTGATTTACTGGTTACTGATTACTGAATAGGCTTCTCACTGATAGCATCAGCGAGACGGTCAAGCAGCGGCAGTTCCGAGGGCAATATCTTCCGTCTGGCGGTGGGAAGATCGAAGAACCGGGCGCGATCGATTTCCGGAAACGTTTGGGTATGACCTGACTTAGGCGGCCATTCGAGCTCGAAGGTATTACTGTGGATCTGGGCGGGATCGCAGTCGCCACCGAAGGCCCAGGCGTGAACGATTTTGCCTGATTTATGTTTAATTTCTCCAAGGGGAATAAATGATTCACTTGGGGGCAATCCCGTTTCTTCAGTGAACTCCCGAATGGCGGCAGCTAACAAGTCTTCCCCTTTATTCACTTCGCCTTTAGGGATTGTCCAAGCACCGTCGTCTTTGTTTCGCCAGTACGGTCCGCCGGGATGAACCAGCAGAACCTCGGGGGAAGCGCTCTGCTCCGCGCTGTCACGATACATCAGTAAACCGGCGCTAATCTTTGGCATAACCAAGAAAATCTCACGCAAAGCCCCGCCCGCAACGCTTCGCGAAGCGTTGCGGGCCGGGGACGCGGACGGGCGGAAAGAAGGAAAGCGCAGTGTAACAAAATTGTGTGAGGACGAAACCACTTTGCAGGGCCGGTTTTAGTCGAGAAGAATTATTGGAGATGCCACGCAAGATTCGCGAATTAATCAGAGACCTGGAGAGAGCCGGATGGGTGAATCGCGGGGGAAAGGGATCGCATCGAAACTTTACAAGTCCAGACGGAAAGAAGAGAATAACGATATCAGGCCGAGAAGGCGATGATGCCAAGCCTTATCAGGAAAAGGAGCTACGAAAGAAGTTGTCAGAATGAGAGACGGTGATCGATACGAGCACTTGGTGTACTGGTCCGACGAAGACGAGTGTTACATCGGCCAATGCCCGGAGCTCATGGGTGGCGGCGTTCATGGCGATGATCCTGAAGAAGTGTTTCGACATTTACGGCAAGTCGTTGATGAGTGGGTTAGACTCTGTAAACAAGATGGAATCCCATTGCCCGAGGCGAAGCACGCGCTAGCCTGAGCTTTGATCGTCCGCGCGCGATCGCGCTCACTTCGCTTGCAGCAGCTTGACCGTCTCTAGGTCGGCATTGGCCCCACTCAGTTGCTGTTTCTGTTGGTGAAATTATTGTAGGCATTCGACCGAAACCAGAGTTACCGGCTCAGCTTTCTCGAAACTCAGCTACGACCTCTATTTTCCCAACGATATTTCGATTAAACTCAGCGAGTTGCTCCGCCGGGATCCAATATTCGGTGTGCTCAGAACCTCCCGCTGTCTGAACCTTGAATTGATTCAGGTAATCGCGCTCCACCTCGAACTTGGTCACAAATCCCGCTCCGCTCGCTTTTACGTTCCAGTCCCGCGCGATCTGTCTGGCGTACTCCTCGTTTAAGACCGGGTAGAAAATAGGCTGCTCCGGTAACCGGGGTGGGAAGGCACTCCAATCCGCTTGTTTGATGAGCTCAAGCTCCTCAGGTCCGACCGGCCGATACAAGGTCGTAGTCTCAATCTGAGCCATATCCACTCTTTCTCGTTCGAGCTTTCGCTATCAAGCCACTGGATCATCAATCTGCGGGCCACCACAAGACTGGGCTAGCTCGGTACTATTCGTGCTCGCGCTCCCGACTTCGCTGGCAACAGAGCTGCCAGCCGCAAGAGCAAAAGCTACGTCGGGCAGGCTGTGCTCGTCCTCGTGCTCGGAAACGACTTTCTTCCCTGATATGGAGTCGAAAACGCGGACAGGTGTTGATTTTGACTAGGTAACGTGTCTGCGAGCAAACTCGCCTGGTGAAAGGGCTTTCACGGGAGAATGGGCATAATCCTTAACGTTGCGGGTTACGATAAACGTGGCGCCGAAAGAGAGCGCGGCGGCCGCTTGCATCGCATCTTCGAGATCGACCATTCGAAACGACAATGCCCGGGCAAAATCGGTGGTCCCGACCGGGGCAATGTCGACGTAACGAATCAGATCGGCTAAAAAAGGCCGTGATTCCGGGCCGCAAATGTAAAAGAGATTTGCGCAGGTGTGCCAGGCCACAACGGCTTGCCCCGGGTGATTTTCGGTCCACGTAAGCACCCTGGTAGCTGCTTCAGAGAAAGGCGTGCGATCTTGCACGAAATCAATCAGCACGTCGCAATCGATTAAAATCTTCAAGCTCTAGAGATCGTACTTTTTCTTTAAGTACCGGAATTTTGGTTCGTCTCGGAGCTTAGTCTTAAGCTTGCCGCGCCAGCGCTCGCTTGGTCTGGTATGAGCGGCCAAGGCATTCGAGGAAGACGCCTGCTCGATTAAAGTTTCGATCAAATGTGACACACTGGTGTTTCGGTGGCGGGCCAACACTTTTGCTTGTTGCGATATTTCAGGGCGGATCGTCAGAGTGATCCTCTTCTTCATATGCATACTTTTGCTAAAAATATGCATTGCGTCAACTCAGGCTAGGAACCAAACAAATCAGTCTGCAGCCGGAATATCAATCTGCGGTCCGGTTTTGGCGAACGCGAACCTGAAGGGCAGAACCACCGATAGCAGAGCGATGAGAATGATCGCAAGGTATGGGATAAAAACTAACTGCGAATGAGGTTTTACCGGAATGAGAGCGGCGCATTTTAGGGCGATAGTCAGAGTCACGGCATAGATCCAAAGAGAAACCGGGCTAGGTGTGGCTAGGGCGCAATAAAAAGCGAAAAGGATCGCCGGGATGGTTAGAAAGCTTCCAAAAATCAAGAAAGTCGCCGCGAGCTGGTATTCTTCGAAGATGCCGGTAGTCCAAGCCGCTACGATGATCGCATTCACTAAGAAGCTAAATGCTGCCGTTGCCGTGAACACCCAGAAATCTCGGTTATGCGGTAGTTTCGACAGGCTGAGCCATACGAGCACAACCAGGCTGAGTTGCACCAGCCCCTCGATCAGAAACACACACGGCCAAAACTTTTCCTCGATGATGGCCCTGTAGTTAACCGGATCAATCACCCAGAGTCGGAAAGCGAGCGCGCTGACCGCGTTCAGCCAGATCCAAAAGTCGCAAATCGCAGCCAAGAGCCACGCTTCCCTCCTTCGCTGGCTCTGCCGCGCAAAATGGGTGACTAACGGGTCCCCTGACATAGCGACCCTCAGCTATACCTGAATTTTGCGACCAAGAACAGAACGGATCTTTTACAGAAGGTAACGAAGGCAACGAAGAGTGAAGACGGAAAAATCAACCGCGAATGGACGCGAATGAACGCCAATAGGTGACCTCAGTCCTCTCAATTCGCGGTTTCCAAAACGCGGCCGATAAATCACATAAGTCCCGTTGGTCTCATAACCCCCATTCGTGCCATCGCCCAAAGATGTCGAGCACGAGCACAGCCTGCCGCGCCGTAGGACATTCGGCGAGCTCAGTCGAGTCGCTTTGCGAAGGCGGGAGGACGAGCACGATTGAATTACACCAGCGCATCCGCCAAGATCTCGGCGGGGTGCCGCGCAATGCGGCCGGTAGCGTCTTTGATTTGGTGGCGGCAACTGGTGCCGGGCGCGGCAATGATGGTGTCGCTCGGTGTCGAACGCACGGCTGGAAAGAGCACCAACTCGCCTATCTGTTGGGACACGGTCCAATGCTCTTTTTCGTAGCCGAAAGAACCGGCCATACCGCAACAGCCTGACGGGATCACTTCTACTTGATAATTCGCCGGTAACTTCAGGGATTTAACCGTAGGAGCTACTGAGCTCAGCGCTTTTTGATGGCAATGGCCGTGTAACTTGATCCTCCGCGCTCCTTGGGTGAACGCCTCGCTTCGAATCCGACCGCGATCCGCTTCCCGCCCAACGAATTCATCGATCAAAAGCGTGTTCTTTCCGAGCTCGGCGGCTGCTCCGATCAACTGGTCAGGAACTAGATCCGGTATCTCGTCTCGGAACCCCAAAATTGCGGATGGTTCGATTCCGATAAGGGGTGTCTCAGTTGTGATCACCTCTTTAAGTAATTCGACGTTACGTATGGCCAGCCGCTGTGCGTCCCGGAGCAATCCTTTTGAGATTTGGGCGCGCCCGCTGTCAACGTGTTTGGGAATGACCACCTCGTATCCGAGGCGGTTAAGCAATTGGATGGCCTTAATCCCAATCTCAGCATCATTGAAATTGGTAAATTCATCGCAAAATAGGTAGACGCGTCCGTTCGGAAATGAACTGCTTTGGTTTGCATGGCGGTAATACCAGCGCCGAACCGTTATTCTACTCAGCCCCGGTAAAGAGCGAGCTGGAGCGAAACCAGCCCAGCGTTTGATAAGCGTTCCCGTAACGGCGTTACCCGTCAGAAAATTATACATGGCTGGCGCGCTGGAAGCGATTTTCATCGCCTCAGAAAAGCTAGCGATTAACCGGGAACGCAGCGGTACACCGTTGGTGTCATGCACCTGCTGTAACCATTCTGCTTTTAGCCGGGCTACATCGACGTTGGACGGGCATTCTGATTTACATCCTTTGCAGGAAAGACAGAGATCCATCGCGGCAGCCACCTCTTCGCTATCGAATGGGTTAGCCTTGGTGGAGCGCGTAAGAACTTCGCGTAAGATGTTTGCCCGGGCGCGAGTAGTATCCTGTTCATTCCGGGTAGCCATGAAACTGGGACACATCGTGCCTCCCATTAGATGGGTTTTGCGGCAGTCGCCCGATCCGTTGCATTGCTCCGCTGCTCTGAGGATTCCGCCGATAGCCGAGAAATTGAGTACCGTCGACAATTCGCGAGTCGTTTGGCCGGACTCATACCGGAGCCCGGTATCCATTGGCGGCGTGTCTGTGATCTTACCCGGATTAAAGATTTTTTCCGGATCCCAGCACTGTTTAACCGACCGAATGAAGGAGTAGTTTGTTTTACCGACCATGAACGGCAAGAACTCGCCTCGGAGCCGGCCATCTCCGTGTTCACCACTCAGTGAACCGTGATAACGTTTAACCAATTGGGCTACTTCAGTAGCAACGACTCGAAACAGGCGTCGATCATCCGGTTTTTTCAGGTTTAGAATTGGACGCAGATGCAATTCGCCGGAAGCGGCATGACCGTAGTGAACAGCGGAAAGATGGTGGCGTCCTAGGATCTCAGCAAACTCACCCACAAAGGCCGGTAGATCGCCGGGGTCAACTGCCGTGTCCTCGATCACGGCAACCGGTTTGGCGTCGCCCGGCACATTCGAAAGGAGGCCGAGAGCTGCTTTACGAAGGTTCCAAACCCGGTTCTGGTCCACGCCCCAAACCACCGGGTAATGATAGCCCAGGCCGGCGGCGCGCCATTCTGCTTCAAGTTGCGCAATAGTGCCGGTAACGGCTTCCTTCGTGGAATCCGCTAACTCGACCGCCAGGATCGCTCCAGGGTCGCCCTGTACGAAGAAACGATTCTGGCGTTGTTCCAGGTTCAACTTGGTACATTCCAGGATCCGGTCATCGATCAGCTCGCACGAACGCGGTTTGAATTTGAGAGCGGTAAGATTCGCTCTCAGCGCTTCGTCGATGGTGACGCAGTGAACGCAGACCAATGCTGCCACCGGAGGCGGCAACGGTTCACAAGCCAGCGTGATTTCCACTAAGAACGCAAGCGTACCTTCAGATCCTGCTAGAACCCGGCAAAGATTGAATGGCGGACCGTCTGCACTAAACGGAGCGCAATCTAACAGCGAATCCAAAGCATAACCGGTGTTACGTCGATGAATCGATGGTTTGGGGAATTCGCGCGCGATCTCATCCCGGTTCTCTTTATCGCTGAGCAAGCTAACCATTTGCCGGTATACCTCCGCCTCCAGGCTGTCGCCGGCACATTTTGGCTTTAGGTCGGCGGCAGATGCTACAGGGCCGAACTCCGCGATGGACCCGTCGCTCATGACTGCCCGCACAGAAACCAAGTGATCACGGGTGCTGCCGTAAATAACGGAGTTGGCCCCACAGGAATTGTTTCCGACCATCCCACCGATCATGGCTCGATTCTGCGTCGAAGTCTCAGGCGCGAAAAAGAGCTTATGTGGAGCGAGAGTGAGATTGAGCTCGTTGCGAATCACCCCGGGCTGAACCCGAACCCGGCGCCGATCGGGATCGATCTCCAGGATGCGATTCATGTGGCGCGATACATCCACGACGATGCCTGGGCCGACGACTTGTCCAGCTAACGAGGTGCCCGCGGTTCGCGGGATCAACGAGGTCCGATACTCGCGGGCGAAGCGGACGAGCTTGCAGATGTCCTCTTCATTTTTTGGAAGAGCGACCGCCTGCGGCATTTCGCGATACACCGAAGCGTCGGTCGCGTAGAGCTTCCGCATCAAATCGTCGAAATAAAGCTCGCCTTCGAAGTGCGCAGCGAGCTGTTTCCAATCGGGCTCTGGGGTCACAGTGGAGCAAGCCACAGTTTGGGTAGGATTGCATCTGGGAAGCTTAGAAACGAGCGAGAGCGAGCGGGACCGCCGGGAGCGAGCGTGAACGAACGGCGTTTCACACATTCACGCCGTTCACGCTCGTTTTCGGCGGTCCCGCTCGCTCTCGCTCGTTGTTTTTCTCTCCGCATTCCGGTGAACCCGTGATAAGCTTACATAGAACCTTCGAAAGCAATGACCAGGTTAGTGGGTGTGGCAGCCGTGTTGTGGCTTAGCCTTTTGCCGGCTCTAGCTTCCGGTGAGAGTGTTTCCGTAATTACCGTCGACGGGACTATCGGTCCGGCGACGGCCGGTTACGTGTCGCGCGCCGTCGATGAGGCAGCGCTAAAGAATAGCCAATGTCTGATCATCCGACTCAATACTCCGGGCGGCCTCCTCGATTCGATGGAAAAGATCGTGCAAAAGCTCTTGGGGTCGCCAATTCCAGTCGTCGTTTATGTCTCTCCGGCTGGAGGCACAGCAGCTAGCGCCGGCTGTTTTATTACTTTGGCTGCGGATATTGCGGCGATGGCGCCAGCTACCACGATCGGAGCGGCCCATCCCGTATCATTAGGCATTACTGGCAGTCAGGATGATAAGTCGGATTCCACCATGACCAAAAAGGTGGAAAACTTTGCTGTTAGTTATATTCAGGCCATTGCCGCCAAACGCAGCCGGAATGTGGAATGGGCCGAGACTGCCGTCCGGGATAGCGCATCTATCACTTCGGAAAAAGCGCATGAGCTGAAAGTAGTCGAGATTATCGCGCCGACCCTGGACGATCTATTGCGGCAACTCGATGGACGAATGGTAAACGGTAAACCCTTGAAAACCGCCGGCGCGCAGATCGGTGAAATCAAAATGTCAGTGGCGGAATCAATTTTTCAGGCAGCCTGGCGGCCGGAGGTAATGTTTCTACTCTTGTTAGTCGCCATGTATGGCATCGTTGGAGAAATAACGACTCCGGGGGCGATTCTACCGGGAGTGGCCGGCGCTATTGCATTATTACTCGCCCTTTACATGGCTGCAGCTTTGCCGGTGAATGTTACCGGCTTGCTGCTGATCGCTACCGCTGTCGCCCTGTTTATTATCGATGTGTATGCGCCAACCCATGGCGTCTTAACCGCCGGCGGTATTGTCGCATTCTCTATTGGGTCTTTGATGTTGTTTGATCCCAGAGACCCCGTTTTTCGGCTTTCATTGCAATACATCATTCCCGGGGTTGCGCTAACGGTTGCTTTTTTTGTGCTGGTGGTGGGCAAAGGAGTTCGCGCGCAGCGGTTACCGGTAAAGGTTGGAAAGGAAACCATGATCGGAAAGACTGGCAGCGCTTTAACAGCGATTGACGCTTCGAGCGGAAAAATTCTTTTTGAAGGAGAATATTGGAACGCGATCAGTGACGTTCCGGTACAGACCGGACAAGCCGTTCTGATTAAATCGATTGAAGGGCTAACTGCAAAGGTAGATCCGAAAGTTTAGCTATGTTTGAAGCATTTACTTTCTTGTTCGTTTGGGTAGGCGCGCTGGTGGTCATTTTATTAATCCTGCTGCCGCAGATGGTCCGGATTCTGCGTGAGTATGAGCGGGGCGTTATCTTTCGGTTAGGAAAGCTGTTAGGAACGAAAGGACCAGGATTGATTCTGCTGATCCCGATCGTTGATCGGATGGTAAAAATGGATCTCAGGGTCGTCACGATTGATGTCGCCAGGCAAGAAGTGATGACTCGGGATAACGTTCCGATAACGGTTGATGCCGTCGTTTATTTCCGAGTGGTTGTTCCGGAAGCAGCTGTGGTTAAGGTTGAGAACTATCTCAAAACCACATCCCTGATTTCTCAAACCACCTTGCGGAGTGTTTTAGGTCAAGCAGAACTGGATGAACTCTTGGCTCAACGGGATAAGATCAATCTGACCTTGCAGGAGATAATCGATCGGCATACCGATCCCTGGGGCATCAAAGTCACGGGCGTAGAAGTCAAAGACGTGGTTTTGCCGGATGGAATGAAACGCGCTATGGCTCGCCAAGCCGAGACCGAACGGGAACGTCGGGCCAAGATCATTAGCGCAGAAGGAGAGTTTCAAGCAGCAGAGAAATTAGTTCAAGCGGCGGCCATGATTTCTGCTCAACCGATCGCGTTGCAACTTCGTTTCCTGCAAACCATGAAAGAGATCTCCAGCGAACACAACACGACCACTTTCTTGCCTATCCCGATCGACCTATTTGCACCCTACATTAAGAAGGCGGAGGGGGGCAGTGAGAAGTGAAAGGTGAAAGGTGAAAGGTGATTGGTCGTGCCCCACATAAGTCCCATGAGTCCCATGAGTCCCATTTGATCGCGGAGCCCAACATGTTGCTTTACCTTCGTCGGCCTGACGCCCAACGACCTCAGAAGAATCTGTGTAATCTGCGAAATCTCCGGATAAAGTTGCTCTGTGACGCCGACGCAATTTCGGGTGTTAGTGACGCATAACCAGGTTCATCCGGTGGTGCTGGAGCGATTGGCTGGTATCGGCGCCCAGGTGGATTTGATGCAGGGACCCATCACTGAGGAAATTCTTATACAGGAGATTCAACGCGTACCGACTGACGCGATCTTGATGCGCGGCAATCCGCCGTTAACCAGCAAGGTTATTGAGGCTGGAACCAGGCTTAAAGTCATCGCTAAACAAGGAATGGGTGTCGACACACTCGACTTGGCCGCTGCGGCTAAACAGGGTGTGGTGGTCACCACCGCCGGGGACGCAAATTCAGCGGCAGTTGCCGAATTAACAATGGCGTTTTTGCTTGCGCTCCGGCGTGAAGTGGTGCGTCTAAACCAACGAATGCGAGCCGGTTATTGGGACCGTCCAACCTACCAAGGCCAAGAGCTGCTTGGACAAACGCTCGGAGTGATCGGTCTAGGCCGCATCGGACGCAGGGTCGCGCATCTAGCCCGTTGTTTTGGTATGCGCGTGATCACGCTCCTTCGTCTTAAACTTGATACCAGCCTCGGAGTCGCAGCGGTGAGTTTACCCCAGTTATTGTCCGAGGCAGACGTGGTAACTCTTCATTGTCCACTGACGCCGGATAACCGCGGCTTTATGAATCGAGATGCGTTCGCTTTGATGAAGCCGGGCGCCTTGTTGATCAACACAGCCAGAGGCGCGCTCATCAATGAAAAGGATCTGGCGGTCGCACTTTCCGAAGGCAGACTAGGAGGAGCTGCTTTGGATGTTCTCTCGGTCGAACCCGCTAGCCCTGATAATCCGTTGTTTTCGGCGCCCAATGTGATTTTTACGTCCCATGTCGGTTCAGAGACCACCGCGTCAATCGAACGAGCAGCTAGGCGAGCCGCCGAGAATATCGTGGCTGTCTTGACCGGCGGCGTTGTGGATGCCGAGTGTATTGTCAGGAGCGGCGGGGGGGAGGTGAAAGGTGAAAGGTGAAAGGTGAGGGGGCGGGGCCGAATTGGCTTCGCGACGCCTCTCCGGCCGCTTTTCACCTTTCACTACTCCTAGCTCCTAAGGTTGTATCCCTCGCTCGAAATGAGTCGTTAACACGATCGTCGTCAGCGTCCGTTGTACGCCGGGGAGCTTTTTCATCTCCAGCAGAAGGAGACTCAAAGCGGCTGCATCCGGGGTTCTTACCTTGGCCATTATACAGTCTTCTCCTGCGATAGAATGGCATTCCTCGACTTCGCGATACGCGGTTAGGAGCTCGGCGACTTCTTCGGACGTCGCGTCATCAAGCAACCGAATCTGTACGAATGCGCACAAGCTCAATTGCAGCTTCTTGGGGTCCAGATCGACCGTGTACCGAAGGATCGTCCCTGACTTCTCAAGTTTCTTGACGCGTTCGAAGACGGCCGGGGGCGACAATTGAACTTCCTGGCTTAACTCGGTGTACTTCGCTCGAGCGTCTTTACGGAGAAGACTTAATAGCTTTCGGCTGAGGTCGTCAGGCGGCATGCATTTCTCCGGGTATACCCTGGATCGGATTCACTTTTTAATTAGGTTCAGATAATCGCGGGTGGGCTTTAATGCTATTCGGCTATCTATTCAATTCGCAGAATGTGGTTTTGAATATTTGCCGTCCGAATTTAGCCGGACGGCCCGACACTCTGAGAGGACGCTACCGATTATGGACGCCAATAAGTCAGGATCATCGCCGGAAAGAGCGAGTCACAACCCCCTCCTAGTACTAGGCGCTTTGCTTATGGTTTATGTGATTTGGGGTTCCACCTATCTCGGGATTCGGCTGGCGATCGCGTCAATCCCTCCGTTTTTTATGGCCGGAACCCGTTACCTGGCGGCTGGGGGTGTGATGTTCTTGTTCGCTTGGGTTCGGGGCGCAAAACTGCCCTCTCTGATCGAGTGGCGCGACGCGTTGATTGTGGGCGGCTGTCTACTGCTGGTGGGTAACGGAGGAGTTACTTTTGCGGAACAATATGTGCCTTCGGGAACGGCCGCTCTTCTGGTAGCCACGGTACCAGTTTTTCTGACCATTTTTGCTTGGATTGCTCGCCTAGGTCCTCGTCCCAGCTGGATGATCTGCGTAGCGTTACTGCTCGGATTGCTAGGGGTGTCGATCCTGGCTCGACCGAGTGTGCCCCTTTCTACGGGCGACCAATTTAATTGGTATGCCGGAATCATCGTTCTGGTGATAGCTGCCCCCGTCTGGGCAGGCGGTTCCCTCTATTCCCGAAAAGCGGCGCGCCCTTCGTCAGCTATCGTCGGAGTCGGTATTCAAATGATCTGCGGAGGAGCGTTACTGCTCGTCGTTAGTATTTCAACCGGCGAAGCCACTCGGTTCGACTGGAGCCGGGTAAGCGTTCAGTCGGCTTTTGCCTGGGTGTATTTGGTGGCCTTTGGGGCAATCATTGCATTTACCGCTTATATCTGGCTGGTTCGGGTTTGTTCGCCCGCATTAGTCGGCACCTATGCGTTCGTAAATCCGGTTGTGGCCGTACTCCTGGGTTGGGCTATCGCGGGGGAAAACCTTGATAACCGCACCATCTCCGGCGCCGCTGTTATCGTGGTGGCAGTAGTCATCATTGTTGTTTTCTCGAGTCGCACGAAACGAACTGCGGCCGAAGCCTCGAATAGCAAGGCGATGGCGACTAGTGAGAGCTAGTGCACCAAGTCAGTGACTGGGGTAGTGGCGTTGCGATCAAAATGGGCCGCCGGTCCGGCAGCTGCCGGACGCGACGAAGGAGCATATCTGGATGTTATACGTGACTAAGGAGCAACGCAGCCGCCGGCCCATTTTCATCGCAACCCTTCGGGCTGCGCGTCTTTTGGCCGGCTGTCCCGCGGCCGCGGGATCGCTCATCGGTCAAAGACCACAGCGGGTATTCTCCCTCTAAACGCCAGTCCGGCTCGGACCTTCGCGCATCCAGCCAAAATACGCAGCAGCGCTACTACCCCAGTCACTGACTTGGTGCACTAAGACGCCGAATTCCTACTATTAAGTCGTCCTACAACTGGGACGATGCGTGCCGATTCCGGAACGGTTAGCGGAACTAACTCAACTAGTCTAGCTAACCGGCAGTATCCCAGTAACAGCTTTCTCCCCTCGTAGGACCTGCTTTGTCGGCAACAAAGAGTCGCGCCGCAACGCATCCGGCATCGCAGCTGCTAAGTGAATGACGTCTACAGTCGAAATGATTGTGATGTTTTTCAAACTAACAAAATATGAAGCTCACTTGATCTGCAGACCGGAACGCAAGCTGTCTAAACAACTCTTTTTCTGGCACGACTAATATTGCTAACGGCCGAAGTTGACCCCGCCAAGCCGCCGGCTCTGATTCGTGCAGCGTAAGTAGGTAGACATCCGGGTGTTCCTACCCACCTTAATATGAAATCTTCGTCCAAAGCGGACCCTCGACAGGGTCTTGCCCTTATTCGCCGCAGCCGGCGAGTCTCGGGTGTCGTTCTGCCCGCCTTTTTGGGGTCATTATTTTTCACCGGCTTACTCATCGAAGCTACTCATGCTCAAACCCGATATGAGATCATTCACATCCCGACGCCGGACGGCTGCAATAGCACGGCATTGGGCCTGAACGAGCAGGGTTATGTGGTTGGATTTTGCTATCAGAACGACGAGTCTAACGCGTTTTTGTATCGTTATTCCGACGGCAGCATCCAAGACATAGGATCGATTGGTGGAAAGGCAACCGCTGCCACGGCCATTAACAACGCTAATCAGATAGTTGGGTATAGCGCGGATGGTAGTAACAACGTGCTAGCGTTCTCGTATGTCCAAAATCAAGGAATTACTTCGTTAGGAACTCTGGTCGGTGGAAGTAATAGCGAGGCGTTTGCCCTCAATGCTTCCGGTCAAATCGTGGGTGACAGTCAGGCGGATGGCGATACTCATCGCCCTGCGCTTTTTACGGCCGATGGTGTGCAAGACTTAGGCCTTTCCGCTAAGAACTCCGAAACTTTGAAAACCGCTTATGGGATCAACGCCAGCGGTCAAATTGTCGGGCGGTACGAGGTCGACGACGGTTCGACCCACGCGTTCCGGCTGGCATCCGGACGAATAACCGACCTTGGCACATTAGGGGGCGCCAACAGCGAAGCCCTGGGTATTAACCAGAGTGGAGTGATCGTTGGTGACAGCGAAACCGGTAACGGCTCGACCCACGCTTTCGTTTTCAGCGGTGGTTCGTTGCGAGACCTGGGCACACTGAACGGATTTGAGAAGATCAGTTATGCCAGAGCAGTGAACGATGGCGGACAGATCGTGGGCGAGAGTGATAGTGACACGCAAAAGAGAGCGTTTGTCTTTATCAACGGTCAGCTAATTGATCTGACGCAAGCCGCTATCAATCTGAGGAAGGCGGGTTTCTCCGCCTTAGACGTTGCCGATGGTATTAACAATCAGGGATGGATCGTCGGATTCGGTACCACCTTAGAGGGCCGTTTAGCCGCGTTTTTGGCCATTCCAGTTGGAGTGACTGCTGATCCCCCGGGGGGACCTGACGCTCCAGTCTTCAATTCGGGCGACGTTGCGGGTTTTGCTTGGATCGGAGTAGGCTGGTTCTGCCCGCCGAACCTGTGGCCGCCGCCGTGGCACCATCATCCGCATCCTTGGCCGACACCTCCACCTCGACCGCACCCGACGCCGACACCACGTTGGCCCACGCCACCGCGCCCCGGAGGAACTCCAACGCCGCGGCCGAGCCCAACACCCCGAACCACGCCGACGCCACGTCCGACACCGACGCCTATTCAGATCCAACTACACCATCACCCTAGCCCAGCGCCTACCTATCACAAGACCGAAGGGCACCACGAGGGAACGAAAACCTCTACGCACATCTACGAACCTCGGAGGGGCGGCGGCGAAAACGGTGGTCGCAACGTAACCCATGGAACCGATCATCGGCCGACGCCTTTAGGACCATCCAAACCGCGGCCCACGCCGCCTCGTACCCTTAAGCGAGGAGAGAACGGCCGGTAGAAAAATAGCGGCGAAGCTGTACCTCCATCGATAAAGGAAGGGCGCACGTATGCGTGCGCCCTTTTGTATTTTAGAGAAGTTGTGCCCGAAAGAGGGAGGACTCGTTCTTTCTTTGGATGCATGCTTCACTCCAATGTGGCTCGATTCGTTATTTTCTATTTTCAGCCGGCAATGGCTTCGGCAAGATGGTCCCCTGACGCACCAGTCCACTGTTTCAGTCTATGAAAACGTGTTGTTTGATTTGCCTCCTCTTCCTTGGCCTGTTAATGGCGGCCCCTGCCGTCCAAATATTGCAGGTGCCCTCGCCGGATAACGCCAACTCCCTCATGATCGACAAATCCGGGCGGCGTGACGTGCTCCAGCTGCGCGCTGGAGTAAAAGTATTCCGGCTCTTTTACGATGACATTGATGCCCTGAAACCTTACGTAGCGAAAGCGTATGGGATTCCAGCTGCAAAATTGGGAAAAATAGCTCAACCCATCTACAAATCGGCTAAATGGCTCTCTGCCGCTCAGCTACAGATTGACTGCGCCAGTTCTATACCCCTGGGTGACGCAGAACATGAATTCGATTTTACCGCCGTCATAGATACTACCGGCAAACTACTAAGTGCCACTATTGTTAAAGGTGCTGTGATCTCGAAGCCGACCCCGAAACCGAAAGCAACGCCGTCCAAGGCGAAGACGAAGGTTAAGGGGAGAAGGGGTGACTGATGGGCGAATGGGCGAATGGGCGAATGGGGCGATCGATTTTGCTGAACCCACGACCGGTGGGGCGAAGAACTCGGCGCGCCATGTGGTGTGATTCGCTCTATTGCTGGCCCGCGCCGGTTTTGAGCCGCGCCGTGGACGTGCCATCACCGATCGAATGTGGCGGCCCCTTTGATACGAACAATAAATTTGGGGATGCCGCGCGCACGGAACGGCTCAAAACCGGCGCGGATCAGTTCGAAGAGCAACAACGTCCTCGGCGCGCCGAGTTTTTCGCCCCACCGGTCATGGGTCCACCGAGTCGGTCGCCCATTCGCCCATTCGCCTGCACGACACGCCTCACGACATAAAAAGCCCGCCATCAACATTGATTGTTTGGCCCGTGATATAACCGGCATCATCGGACGCGAGGAAGGTGACGAGGCCGGCGACATCTTCTGGCCGGCCGACCCGCTTCATGGGGATATTGTTAACCCATTCCTGCATCAGTTCTCCTGGACGGTAATTGCCCAGCAACTTTCCCCAGGCTTGATCATTATAAGCCCACATATCGGTATCAATGATGCCGGGACAGAATGCGTTCACGGTGATCCCCGTTGGGGCGAGCTCTTTGGCTAGACTCTGGGTGATACCAACCACGCCGAATTTGCTGGCGGCGTAATGGGGAGTGTAAATGAAACCCTGTCTCGCCTGCCCGGAAGCGTGTTGATAATCCTGCCGCTATGGCGGGG
>Ga0209240_1000050_pt1 | contig 41404 bp, 50 predicted proteins | sample GraSoi_2013_80cm_FD_185828 | JGI IMG/M metagenome (GOLD analysis project Ga0209240, IMG submission 185828) | Grasslands soil microbial communities from the Angelo Coastal Reserve, California, USA - Sample 9_17_2013_80cm (SPAdes) (version 2) | ecosystem: Environmental > Terrestrial > Soil >...
CTGCAGACTTGGCGAGCCTCGATCATCCCGATCGCCGCCATTCCGGTGTCGCTGATCGGCACCCTTGGGGTCCTCGCCGCCCTTGGCTTCTCACTCAACAACCTGTCGCTGTTCGGACTGGTCCTCGCCGTCGGCATCGTGGTCGACGACGCCATCGTTGTCGTCGAGAATGTCGAACGCAACCTGCGCACGGGTTATTCGCCGGCGGAAGGCGCCCGGCGAACTATGGACGAGGTGGGCGGTGCGCTCATCGCCATCGCGTTGACGCTCTGCGCGGTATTCGTCCCCGCCGCCTTCATCGCCGGGATCTCGGGCGAGTTCTTCCGCCAGTTCGCGGTCACAATCGCCGCCTCAACGATAATTTCTTGCTTCGTCTCGCTGACACTGAGCCCCGCGCTCTGTGCTATGGTGCTCTTGCCGCACCAAGCCCATAGCACCGTCCCGCACCGCTTACTGCTGGCGCGGCTCGTCGCAGGGTTCTTCGCGGCCTTCAATCGCGGCTTCGAATGGCTGTCCATGCGGTTCGGTCAGCTCACTAGTCGCCTGATTCGCACGAGCGCGGTTGTACTGATTATTTACGCCGGTCTGACCGCGCTCACCGGCTTGCAATTCAGCCGCGCCCCCACCGGCTTCATCCCACAACTCGACCAGGGCTATCTCATCACGGTCCTTCAGCTGCCGCCCGGCTCCTCGCTCGCCCGAACCGACGCCGTGACGCGCGAGGTAAACGAGATCCTGACCTCCACGCCGGGAGTTTACTCGACCGCCGCATTTGCCGGCCTCGACGGAGCAACGCTGACGCTCGCCTCCAACGAAGGCGCGATCTTCTCGGTGTTCAAGCCGTTCGAAGAGCGCGTTGCTCAAGGCCTCACGGCCGACGCGATCCTGGCATCGATCAACGAGCGGCTGGCCAAAATCGACGGCGCGTTCGTAATCACCATTCTGCCGCCGCCCATCAATGGCATCGGCAACGCCGGCGGCTTCAAGATGATGCTGGAAGACAGGAAGAACCTGGGCCCGGCCGCCCTCGAAGCCGCGGCACAAGAGCTGGCGGCGGCCGCCAATGCGGACCCGCGCTTGTCGGGTGTGTTCACGCCCTTCACCAGCACTACGCCCAAGCTCTATGCCGACATCGACCGTGTCCGGGCCGCCAAGCTGGGTGTGCCAGCGCAGCGAGTGTTCGAGGCACTGCAGGTCTATCTGGGTTCTACTTACATCAACGACTTCAACTATCTGGGCCGGACCTACCAGGTCATGGCCCAGGCGGATGAAGCCTACCGGCTGACTGCGGACGACATCGGCCGCTATAAGACCCGCAACGATGCCGGCGAGATGGTCCCGATCGGGTCGGTCGCGACGTTCCACGACACTACCGGGCCGTATCGTGTGCCGCGTTATAACCAGTTCCCGGCTGCGGAAGTACAGGGCAATGCTGCGCCGGGTGTATCGAGCGGCACGGCGCTGGCGGCGATGGAGCAACTGGCCGCACTGCATTTGCCCGACGGCATCGGGTACGAGTGGACGGATCTGTCCTATGAGCAGAAGCAGGCGGGCAACATGGCGATCTATGTGTTCGGGGCCTCGGTGCTATTCGTGTTCATGGTATTGGCGGCACAATATGAAAGCTGGTCGCAACCGCTGTCAGTCATCCTGATCGTGCCGATGTGTCTCCTGGCGGCTGTCTCTGGCCTGCTGATCCGCGGCATCAGCATCGACATTCTGGCCCAGATCGGCTTCGTCGTATTGGTTGCGCTCGCATCCAAGAATGCCATCCTGATCGTCGAGTTCGCCAAGCAGGCCGAAGACGCTGGCGCAACGGTGCGCGACGCAGCCGTTCAAGCCGCCCGTACTCGCTTGCGGCCGATCCTGATGACCTCGTTGGCGTTCATCCTGGGCGTCGTTCCACTCGCAGTCGCGACCGGCGCTGGCGCTGAAATGCGCCAGTCGCTTGGCACCGCCGTGTTCTTCGGGATGCTCGGCGTGACGCTGTTCGGCCTCCTGTTCACCCCGACCTTCTACTCCGTGGTGCGGCAACTTTCCGGCAAGGCATCTCGCTCAAGGTAACCGGCAGATTGTCAAAAATCTTGTCCGGTTTCATCCTGTCGTGGGATCGACTACGTGTTTGGTATCAATATTCCATGTCTTGCAGAACGAAGACAATCCATCGATTTCAACGCGGCATTGGCGACTCTTCGTGAGAAAACTGTCGGCCCAAACGGAGTATTCTTACACCGCTGCTTTTAACGACCTAGTTTCTTCAGTGAAGCATGTGGTTGAGCCTGGCAGAACGCTAGTAGATTTGCTTAGAACCCGCGCCCATGAGTGCGCTCCGAAACGCAAATCGATTGACGAACGAGGTGTCGTCGTTGAACGATGTCTTAAATCGGAACCCTCGAATATGAAAAAGATCGAGGCAATCATCAAACCCTTTAAGCTGGATGACGTAAGGGAAGCCTTGATAGACATAGGCGTCGAAGGAGTAACCGTCAGCGAAGTGAAGATGTTGGGTCGGCAAGCGGATCACACCGTCATCTCTCGCGGTGGCGAATACTACAGCGAATTTTTGCCGAAGCTAAAGTTTGAGATTGTGGTTGCTGACAGTCGGGTCCGGCGCACGATTCGAGCCATTGTTGGCAAGGCGCGAACGGGGCGCATCAACGATGGCCGGGTATTCGTTGTTCCGATCCAAGAAGCGATTCGCATAAGAACGGGAGAGCGTGGAGAGGCGGCGGTTTAGCTCGTACCACCAAAAAAAGGGGACCAAGGCCAGAAGGCCTTATGGCTTCTCTAGGGTCACCGGTGCGATCGGTTAGTCGTTTAGCACATTCGAAATCGCTTCCATAAGCTCGTCTACATTGAAAGGCTTAGGCAAGCATGCCTGGAAGCCCGCTTCGAGGATTCGCGAGCGATCTACCCGCGCGGCCAAGGCGGTCATAGCAACAACTGGTATACTACCGGCATGAGGTCCAAGAGCTCGAATATCGCGTAACAAATCGAACCCATCTCGATCGGGCATTGATATATCTGATAACACTAAATTCGGGCGGCTATTCTTGACCGCTTCTATGCCTTCAAAGGCATTTCTCGCTAGCATAACGTTTGCGCCCAAATGCTTCAAAAACAGCCCCAGAGAGGTTCGCGCGTCGTCATGATCTTCCACTGTTGATCTGGTGGAGTTATTGTTTAGCGCGGTACTCATGTTAGTCGATTGGTTAGTTGGTTCTGTGAGCCGCAGCAGAGAGGCGAGGCTTTGGGAGCTGCCGGAGTTTTTTCGACGTTCGGTTTCGGTCGAAAAAGTATGCTGGGCATATTTCTCGAACCGAAAGCGAAGCGTTAGCAGAGCGACCCGCGGAAGAAGGCCGGGAAGGGCAAGAGCCGCGAGCTCGGCGAGACGGGTTGAGGATTTGAATAGAGGGGACCCTGAGCTTGCCGAAGGGGCGCCGGCTGTTTAAGCCGCAGACGGTACTCTTGGCGCGGAAAGGCCTCCGCGGAGCAAAGAGATTCTGGCGCTAGCCAGACACTATGGGTTCCACGTTGTGTTGGGTTCCATGGGGTCAGTTGTTAGCTTAGGATAGAGTTGCGGGCCCGGCCGCGTGTTCACCCGAAAAACTGCGCGACAGCGGGCAGCATCAAGTACAGATGCGCGCAGACACTGAATGTCATCGGTGTTCGGCGTAAGGAATAGGCTCTTCGAGTCCATGAGCGTCTCAAACAGCGTAACCGTCTGGTTGTCCACGCCGACGCTGTGCAACCCTTCGCGCATCGCGTAGAGCGACGCCCCGGGCATTGTGTTTAGGAAAACTTCGACGCCGCGCTGAAAGTCGAGGTTGTCGTAGCACGGTGTCTTTGTCTGGCAGACCATCAAAGAACTTCAGCGTTCCGATGCGCGTCTCGACTGTATCCGGCGTGGTGATTTCGGGTGGAATATCCGTCGCCATCTTCGGTTTGGCAGTTTGGGCTGTGGCAGAAGTCAAAGCGATTGTGGCGAAAGTAAGCACCGCAGCTGGGAGTCTCAGGTTTTTCAGATTTGCATGTTTCATGGGTATTGGGAGGCTGCCGGTTCGTGTGCCGGATAATCAGCGTGATCGAGTGGCTCTTGATTTAAAAGCAGGAATCCTATAAAAAACAGAAGGCTCCCGATATTGGACCTTCGTCCTGTAGACTGATCGGCCGTCGAGCCCCAAAGCGGTCTCTCCTTCCTCTTTCGCCTAGGCGCACCCAGGTTCGCCTAATACCACTCCTCAGCCGCATTCTCTAAGAGGTTCACCCTTCTCATCTAGTTAAGGGCATTCAGAGCGGAAAAGAGGGACTCGCTTCGCTCGATTCTGAATTGTCGCACATGCCCCTAACGCCGTTAGGTCATTGTCACTATCAGATAGATCTGCGTTCGTTGAAAAGCGTCGATGACCGTTCACATCTCTTCACATATGTGTCGCATTTGTGTTCAATCTGTGACGCCTTGTGACATGATCAGCTGAATTCGTGGCCTAGGGAATCACATAACGTCACAGAACGTGACTGCGAACTTCACATTGCGGTATGCTTGACACATGATTGCTCGACGCTCTTCAACGCATATCGACGTTGTTCAACGCATGTAAACACGCGCCGTGTTGGATACGGTGATTCTCACGGTTGAAAAGCGTTGAGTTTTGAAACGCGCCTGCGGGATTGACAGCAACGCGCCCGGACGAGGAGACTACCACCGCCATGGAAACAGACACCCCGCAACCACACGCAGGAGAGGATGGTTGGGAGAAACTAAAGGAATATATCCCGGACGTTCCACCGATCCCAGGCGACGAGTTGCCGTGATCTCGGTGTCCACAAGAAGTGAACACTCTGACGAGCGCCTTCGGCATTCACCATTGCCAGGACATTCTGCGCGCTAGGTCGTCCGAAGAAGCCAAGCGCTCTACCTCGGTCGCGACGCCGTGACTTATCGCGACAGGTGCCTGCCAGTCGTCACGCAGTGCAGCTAGCAGAGCACCTGCAGCGTTCTTTCGGGGCTCAGATCGCACAATCTCGGCCTTAGACCGGACGTACCCCTGACCATGCGACTGGAAAAACTCTGTCACTCTTTGCCGCTGCTTGCTGCTCAGTCCGAACTCCTCGGCTAGTTCGACGGCTAGGTGATCGGCCGGCCCGGCTAAAGGTGGATGGTCAGAGTCCACTGACAAAAAGAGCTAGAGCAAAGACGCGACGACGCTTCTGTCAGCTTCTTCCTATCGCCCTTTTCGTTACCCACATCTGGATGTGTCGTCGTCGTTTTTCTATTGGTAGTTTCTGTTGGTATTTTCTTTAATAATAGAGCGCCGCTGTTTTTAGCAGTTCTGGGCTGCTCTTTTTGAGAGGTCACAGTTGCTATTTTTAGCAACTCTGAGTTGCTATCTTCCAAGCGCGACAATTCAGAACTGTTATTCTTAGCAAGTGTGCGGTTTCGCTCGATCAACCGGCGTGAAGTAGCCGGATTGCTGCTGAGCTCCGGCGCTACAACCCTTTGCGAAATTCGGCCGTCACAATACACCCGAACGATGCGTCCCTCACGGGTCAAACGCGCCACGATATGATTGGCACGCGACTCAGTCACACCAAGACGCTTTGCAAAATGTGCGTTGCTCGCATAACAGCCGTGATCATCTGCGGTAAGGGAATCGATTTCTGCCAACAAAATCTTCTCGGCCGGAGTTAGTTTCTCATCGAGAAAGATAGCAGCGCAGATCCAGACCCCTTTGAACGCTCTCTTTTCCTCTCCCATTTTCACGCAAACTCCTGGCTTTCCATGAAAAGATCGATCGATTCTCTGTCGATGAGACGGACTCCACGTTGTGCTGCCTTTTGTGATCTTACGCAGACGGATCGAATTCGTCCTTCCGATAGCAATTCATAAAGCTTCGATCTCGAAAGACCCGAGTATTTGACGGCGGTCGGTATTCGAAGCCAGCGTGGGTTGAGCGTGACAGGACCGCTATGAGTGTCCAGCCGGATTTCTGTGGTTAACATGTGCTCAAGATACCAAACCGCCCAGCGTCAGTTTTGGAGGTTTTTCCAACCTTCAAAGAGCGGATGTGTGTATTGGTGAGTTCTTGTGAACTACCCGTTAAGCAGCAAAAGAGAGGGAAAAGCTGTCAAACGAAAAAATTGCAAACTGTGCATTGTAAATCTGCCCCAAGTTCGTTTTTCCATCTCAGATCACTAATCCAAAAGTTTGAAAGGCTTCGGATAAACAATTTCGCCGGTTTTGGGAACATCACCGAATGGCACGGCCATAAAATGACTCCCGGAATAAGGGCTGGTATAACCTTCGGCGCTTTCGACGCGAAATCCGAAACGTCCATAGTAAGCGGGATCACCGAGTGCGAATACGCACATCCATCCATCTTCCTTTGCTCGGTCGAGCCCTTCTCGAATAAGGGCCAAGGCGACGCCTTGTTTTTGAAAAGAAGGATGAACCGCAACCGGCGCAAGCCCAAGCGCTTTCATTGGCGCTTTAAGCTTGCTGAACAGAACATGTCCAATTATCCGGCTATCTTGTTCAGCCACCAGAGAAATGACGGCGTCGCCGCTTTGTCGAAGATCGTCAACAAGTTTGGCTTCCGCAGCTCCACCGAAAGCCAGGCGGTGAATCTCCCGGATGGCATCATGATCGTTAATGGTTTCACTTCTGATAATATTTTCCGCCAAAAAATGCCAATAAACCTGATGCTCTTCAGGCATTTCTATCTCGAACTTTTCACAAAGCGCCTTAACGTCCAAAAAATCGTTTTTATCGAGTGGGTAGCCGGTATGGAACTTTACCATCCAGTCTGGCGCAACACACCGAACTTGGTAGCCGTCTATCATTCCTACACCGGTTAAGTGTTCTGCACGGTAGGCAACGCCAAAAGTATTTTCGCCACTGGTATCAATCTCAAACGAATGGACGTCAATTCGATGGCCTTGATCATCACCGAGGACAAAATTGCAACCCCAGCTACCCCCACTTGGCACATGGCGATAGCCGCAATCTCCCAAAAGCTTGCACAGGGCCGAGACATTGGAATGGTGTAGAGCAACATCTAAGTCATCATGTTCGCGAGTTTGATGACCTAATAAGGCATCGACGCCCCAACCACCATCGATCCAAACCTTGATCCCGTGCTGATCAAAGAGTTTGTATAACTCAATAGCGTCTTTTGCTGTCATTTCCGATTTAAAGGAACACGCTTCCATTTAAGGTCAGGATTTACAGCATTCAGGTCAATCTCTCGCGACCGCTTCTCGGCGTCTAGAGCGAAGATAACTCCAACAATCGTTCTATCGATGCTTACCACTTCGCTAAACAGGTTAGGAATTCGCCATAATTATCGCGTCGAGAATCCTACCTGATCGCAGACGAAGCGTAAGATGTCGCTATGCCTCGGGACGGGTTTCGCTTAGCCCGAACTGCCTCTTCAAGCCGTTTGGCGTTTCGACCGGGAGACGCAGCGAATTCGATAACGGCCAAACTTAACAGTTTGGTGCTAAGTGGAAAAGGATCGGCCGTATCTTAACGGATCTGTGCACCGTGAACAAACCGTAGCACTTCGACGATCTTTTCTTCTTGTTTGATCCGGTAGTAAATAAGGTAATTGCCGTGGACAAGCTTCAAGTAGCCCGGTCGTTTACGGAACCCGGCTACCACGGAAAGGCAATGATTCGAGGCTGAGTGCTTGATCGACTAGCTCATTGCCGAGTTTTTCAGCGGCGGTCGGGTTATCGATACTGACGTAAGAGACGATCTCTCGAAGACTGTCGTGGGCAGTCTGTCGCATGAGGACCTTATACATGCCGATAATTACCGGCGAGCCCGAGCGACGACGTTCCTTACCATTTCGCGAGTTTCTTCAATCGTGTAGATATTATTGCCGGCATCGGCAGCCGCAACGTCTGCATCAAGCTGGGCTAAAAGCTCTTCGCTTTCCTCTTGATTGAGTAAATCCTCACTGAGAAAGCTGCGGAGTGCAGCTTTTTCGCTTGGATTTAAATTTTTTACTTCCTCGAGTAGTTCGGCGAAACTCATGGTTCCTACACAGCTTAAACGAACTCGCCTCTACACGCTAGGGCGAAGCATGGCCTTAATCGCCCACCAGACGGCTTTGACGAGTGTTGGTTGTCTGGAGACATCCCAAGCTCGGCATAGAACGAACCGGGAAGAATTATCCGCTTTTACAAAACTCAAGCTTCATGCACCGCCGCGTCTCACACCGGCCCAAAAGGCTTCCCCGGTCAGCGGCTCGATACAATGGATAACGGAAAGCACGAAGCAGAATTCCGCTAATAGGGTTGCTCATTATTTTCGATTTTTTAATTTTTCGATAATAACACATGATGCTATTATCGACAAGCAAACCAAGACCCAGGTGTCTCAAACAGCTCGTATTCCAGGCAAAGTGGTCCGACAACGGAGTTACTCCGCCTTCGTACCAGACCCATTGCCGCCAAAGTTCGATTGGAATTCCAAACTTGTAAGGTCGCTTTCCGAAGCTGACCGTCTAATCGGAAAACTTGCGGGCGAAGGACGACGCCTACCAAATCCTCATTTGCTCATAAGGCCGTTTGCCCGTGCCGAGGCTGTCCTCTCCAGCAAGATCGAAGGCACTCAAGCGACCCTTGGCGAACTCTTAGCCGCCGAAGCCGGCATCGCGATCGATCGCAGCCCAGATGACTTGCGCGAAGTCGCCAACTACGTCATAGCCCTAGAGCATGGAATAAAGCGGCTGCAGAAGCTGCCGATTTGCGTTCGTCTGATCAAAGAGCTCCACGAGAAGCTTATGACCGGCGTCCGCGGACATCATTCCAGTCGGGGAGAATTCCGCACAGTCCAGAACTGGATCGGTAAACCGGGCTGCACCCCGGAAGCCGCAACTTTTGTGCCTCCGCCACCCGACCAAGTGGAACCTTGCCTCGCCGAATGGGAGAACTTTGTCAACACATCTGATTTGCCTCCTTTGGTCACGATCGCCCTGGCTCATTATCAATTTGAAGCCATTCATCCTTTCCTCGACGGGAACGGCCGGGTCGGCCGCCTGCTTATCAGCCTGTTTCTGGTCGAACAACAGATTTTGCCAGCACCCCTACTTTACCTATCCGCTTTCTTTGAGGCGTCCCGCCGCGAGTACTACGATTCCTTGCGAGCAATCAGCGAGCGCGGAGCATGGGAAGACTGGATCGAATATTTTCTGCTAGGAGTAGCACGAATGTCACAAGACGTTCTCAACCGCGCGCGACGGATCAACACGACAATTGCAGAGTGGCAAACCGCTGTCGCTGGGGATTCAACAAACACCACCTTGCGAGTGCTAGAACTCCTGGCGGCCAATCCTTTCATCACGGCTAATGGCATTGTGGAAAAACTGAACGTAGCCTTCACCACAGCCCAACGGGCGATCGCCCGCTTAGAAAGACATGGAGTCATTCAACAGACAACCGATGCCAGAAGAGATCGCGTGTATTGCGCGAAGGCCTTGCTGGCCATACTGGAGGAGCCAGCACAAATCACTCCTCAAATGAATGGCTAGCGCCAGCTAAAGGAATCCGGCAGGTTGCTAACCCGTCCACAACCAACCCCCAGCCATTAGGCGCATTTGAAGCTCTCTTAATCCTGGTCGTCTCCATAAATAGCGCGCCCGTAGCGCTCCGCTCCAGCGAGTTCAAGCTCAAATCCGGCATAATCGGTTCCCCCCTACGGGCTACCCCATTTATTCCGTTTTGAGCTTGAGCTCGCTTCCGCTTCGCACTGAAAGGTCACCGTATTTTGTTTTTGATTACTTGCTCGCTCGTTCCTCGCTCTCAAAAATCAAAACCAAAACGCGAGCTAGGGGGCGGGAGGCAGAAAGTCGGGCGGAGAAAGGCCCCCACTTTGTGTAAAGCGAAATAGCCTCAAGCGACTTTGTGTAAGGCCAAACGAGTTTTGCCTTACACAATCCGCTGTGGACGCCGCCGCAGCTCAGGTTGAACGGTTGCACGAAAAACCAATCAACCCGTTTGGTGGTTCGCATGACTCACATGATCGGACTTTATTCGAATCAGCTGTCATCCAGCCATATGGCGAATCCAGCTACTCAATCGACTCGCATGGGAGACCTCGCTGGGGCATTCAGGAACGAAACCATTTTGAGAGAAACCAGCCGTCCAGGCATCTGATTGTGCGGGCGGTTTCGTGGCGACTCGCTGTTCGCTCACCGCGTTGATTTCGCGTTCGCTGCCTGTAAATTGTTGACTGCCGGGTACGGTCTGCGGCGAAATCAACCCCAAGAAGGATGAGCAATCGGGAACTAATTTTACCTCGCCTCCCTCCGAATCTGGAAAATCTGCACAAAGAGGAAGAAAGAATCAGGACCGAAGCGCTTCTTGCAATCGATGCCGACGTCGCCTCCAAGGACCACGTAAACCTAATCGAAGCATCTCTGGATACGATTCATGCGTTCACAACGATGCATGAAAGGCGAACAGAAGACGAGCTAACAATTCAACTACTGGGGATCCGTTTGTTCAACGCTACGGTATCGGCTTTCGGTCTAATCCTGGGCGGCTATTATCAAAATTCGGTCATCTTGTTGCGGGACTTACTCGAGACCGGATTCCTGGTCGATTACCTGGCGATAGATCGAAACAAGATCCAGGAGTGGCGACGGAGCAGTGACAAGGAACGGCAACACCAATTCGCACCGCTTAAGGTCCGGGAGGCTCTTGACGAGCATGACAACGCTTCAGGTAAAAAGCGCGGCCAAATCTACAATTGGATGTGCAACTATGGAGCACACCCTACCTTCGCAGGCTTCCGTTTAGTTAGCCCAAACACCCGCGTGAAATAGGCCCCTTCTATAACGAAAAATTTCTGAAATGTCTCCTAGAAGAGTTGGTAAAAAACGTGAGCTATTTTGCATTGGTGTATTCAGGACACTTTTCGAAAGTGGACGCGCCTCTACTTAAAGGCAAAGCGGAGTTCCTGAACGACCTAAAGGGGTGGGCAGCAAAATACCTTGGTACGGAGTTAAGCGTATCACCTTTTGATGGAACCGGCTGCAATCGCCAGTCTTGAGGGCAAGAGGAGCTTCTCTGCAGCTCCCCAGGCATCAGCTGGTTTATCAAAGGCGTGAGTTTCTAGTAAGATCTGCCGCGCGCGATCATAATTGGACCAATCTACCTCCGCGGTGTAGCGCTGCGCGAAATCAAGTACGTCAATGAGCGGCTCCGCCCACTTGTTGTGGGTGAGAGCTTTCAACGCCTGCAGATACTCGGTCCGGTAAACCGTTGGAATAATCACGCGGGCTTGATTTTCCCGAACGAGCTCCGCATTCATCATAACCCGAGCTACTCGACCATTTCCGTCCACGAAAGGATGAACTTCTGAAACCAAAAATAGAGCGAAAAGAGCCCGAGCAAACGGTTCTTGCAAGGTCCGCAGGATTGCGATCCCGCGACGTAACGTTCCTTGGACCAACTCAAGCTGGACAAAGAAAGTGTCTCCTGACCGATTTGGCGTCAGTTTGAACTGACCAGGTCGCTCGCCGGGTCGGCCTTCCAGGATTCTCCCATGCCACTGTTTCAGGACGTTTACAAGATCAGGTGCTCCATCAATTGTTTGCCCGATATCGCCTGAAACAACGCGGAACGTACCGAGGATGTCGTGCGCATCCGCTGGTCGTTCTTTCGGGATAACCCCTTGGTAGACGATATCAAACGCTTCCTCGACCAAGAACTCTGTTCCCTCGATAAAATTCGAGAAATACGCTTCGAAAAACGGCAAATAGATAGCGTCGCTGCTCGCAGGGCGGCTCTCATAGGATCGGCTCGCCAACGTCGCTCGCAACTCTTCGAACAATTCGAGACGGTCCGGATCATATCCAACTCCTTGTGCCCGAGCCTTGGCAACGGGAGAAATTAGTTGCGTCTCGCGAGTCATCAGAAGCGCACCGATGATGTTGGTCAGGGTCTCAAATTCGTCTTCTAGTCCCAAGCGAGGTGCCAAAGCTTTGCATTCGTCTCGCAATCGGTTGAGAGCTGCTTCTCCGGTCGTTTGCAAAATCCGATTGAGATAGTTCTCGATCTCAACGCGGCTCAACGTCCGTCGGATATGACCTCGGCTGCGGCTCGGTCGCAAGTTCTCCAACAAGGCTCGGGCTGAACCCGACATCCATAAACCCGCCATAAAAGGTTGATCTATTCCTTCTATGGGAGGAACGCCTCGCCTTGGCCGGAATGTCACCCCTGGGAGTTCCAGGTCTCGAATTCTTGACGAGATTAAGAATACTGAATTGTCAGTCGCTGGCCGACTCTCGATTGCCGTACGGTCAGCCACAAGTGCACCAGGAAAGAAGGCAGCAGCAATTTGCCAAACATTCCGGCGAACAATGCGCGCTGGATCCTCTTTCAGATTCGAGGTATAAATTCTTGGCGCGATTCGTCGAAGGAGACCTTGCCGACTCGCACGGTGGATTCTGGCCCGGTTTTCGGTATTTGAAAACGTGACCTCGTCGCCAAATGACAAACCGTGTTTTAAAGAATCCATCGAGTCACCGAATGTAACAAAACGTCACGTAATGTGCAAATGTTGTGACATTTTGTGCTTTAATGGACATTTCGACTAAAGAACGCGATCGACCTTCTTGTACCGCTCACGATCAGCTTTCCGGATTTCGAAAGCCGCTTTTGGTCTGCGTTTTCCAGCAACCCTTGAGCTTAATGCTCTAAACGACGAATTTCCCCTCCGATCCGAAGTCATTTTGTTCCGCCGCAGAGACGTCCCCCGTGTCTGTTGCGCTCTGAAAGGGTCGGATGCGAGCGGCACTTCACACGGACGCGTGGCTTTCCATGAACGAGTCGATCGACTCTCTGTCAATGAGACGAACTCCGCGCAGTGCCCCTTTTGTGACCTTACGCATATCGATCGGATTTTTCCGTCGGAAAGCAATTCGTAGAGTTTAGATCTAGAGAGGCCCGAATACTTCACAGCCCCTGGGACTCGAAGCCGTCGCGGGGCCAACGTCACGGGTCCACCTTGAGTGCCCTACTGGATTTCTCTGGAAAACATGAGCCGAAGATAGCAAATCAGAGTGGGTCATTCTCGGCCGTTTTTTTCTTCCGTGGAGATCGCTTATGAGTATCTGTGCACCTCCGTGAGCCTACGATTTGTTCGAAAATACGTGGGAAAAGCTGTCAAACGAAAATTCGCTGCCGCAATGCTAAAATTGCGAACTCCTCTCATCCTTTTTTCGGGACGCTTCGTCAGGCTTAGTGTCGCCCTTGTACCATTGGTTCGACCGTTCGACCGGACCACGTTTCGCCAGGTCAAGGACTGAACCCGCCACACCGTCACTGAATGCCATACCTACTGCCCCGGAAGCAGATGGAAAGTAATGGACACGTCATTGGTTTTGTTATTAGTTTCTAAAAACTAATACGATAAGTTGCTCATTAGCAGCAACTTGGAGGCGAGGGGAGTCGAACCCCTGTCCTAAAGACCATCGCTCCGAATGTCTACATGCTTAGCCGGTCTTTATAAGGTGAGTCAGATGGACCGGCGCATACGACTCACCTTTGCGGCCACGAAATAAGTCTCGTTCTCCAGCGCGGTCGCCCCGCCTTTGGACCAGCCTGCTGTCGTCGCTCCCGGCCTTAGCAGGCGTCCGGCCGGGAACGTCACGGTCAATTAAGCCGCGAGAGCCAGTTCTTGGTTGGCGTTTATTTTTTTTGACTCGATTTTTAACGAGGCCAACGAGTCGTCCTCGGCATGCGATCCGGTTCTCAGACCTTCAGTCGAAACCAGTACGCCCCCAATTAAGGAGAACGACAAGATATCGCGTCTAGACCGCACTCGCAACCGGGGTTCCACGGTGCTTCACTGAAAGTTAAGAATTTGGTAACAAAGGAGATTCTTTATGGCAACGCGTAATGATCCTTACGGACAGTTTAACTTCCAAGTAAAGATCGACGGCATCATTGTAGTGTCAGGAAATTTCATTGCGGCAAAAAATGGTCCCCAGGCTGAGCCGGGATTAAGTATCACTTTACCCAGAGGGGGCCACTAGGAATTTTGTCTCGGATTGCCGAGAAAGGGAGACTTGGGATTGTGTCTTACGTTACCGAGAAAGCCGCCGTCAGAGTCAAGTTTTTCGCTGGTTTGAGCTGTCTTATGTCGGGAATGTTTGAAAAAGCTGAGCAGACGAACCCTGCTGAGCCGTGTGCCGGGTTAGTAAACAGAATAGGCACCCCTGCTGTGCACGACGACCTCACCAGACCCCGGCACGGTCGGACCAGGTTAGCAACCCTCTCTGTCGAGCTTGACTGGCCCCTTTTGGCAACCCGCTAGTTCTCGCAACAATTCTGCTAGCTGTATCTTGCCTATCCTCTTTTCGGCGACCGCGATGATGGCTTCGTACAGACGGTCAGTCTGTGACGGAATTGCGATCCCGTTGCCCTGCAAGAATATCAAGGCGGCAGCCATCCCAGTTCGCTTATTTCCGTCAAGAAATGCTTGAGCCTCAGAGATGTGATACGCGTACGCCGCGGCAATATCAAACAGGTCGCCCTGGCTGTAGTAATAGACGTTGCGGGGCTGGATGACAGCTGATTCGAATAAAACGCGATCACGTAAGCCATGCGAACCACCAAACCGGTTGATTAGTTTTTCGTGCAACCGTGCAACCTGAGCCACGGTCAAGAAGCTAGGCTCATTCATTGAGCCAGTTTTTGCATCAAGTCAGCGTGTCGGTTTAACACGCGATCCGCCAGATCGTCGAAACGCTCGTCATTCATGCAGCCGACCTTCTCTGCCGCTTCAATCTCCAGCAATAAACCTAGAATCTTGGCTCGTTCTTGTGGCTCGAGAGCCTTGATTTGATCGATAATCTCGCTGGCGCTCATCCAAAAAGTTTAGCTTACAGGAGTTGGCTTGTCATCCAGCAGCTTTTGGATCCAGCCTGTTCGATGCACGGGCTAAAGAGTCATCGCTTTGCGCTGCGCCGTTTGAGAGCCAGCCTAGCAGATCCGCGCCTTCCCTCCGCCCCTTTGCCCCAAGCAGTCGGGCCGGCCTCCCAAGCACCTGATCACACCAACTTCGATAAGGGGCGAAGTCTGTCCGATGAAGCCTTGTTCGCCAAAATGAACTTCTTAAGTAGGCTCAAGCGGTCGCAGGAGCTTGATAAGATTATGACAAAGGCGTAGCAGCCCGTCTGGCGCAATGCTATACGGTCTGATAAACATTGTTCTGGGCCATGATCTGGTATGTCCTAGTAATCGCTTTCTTTGCGTCAGTCTGGATGATTGCCGGAACCGCGGGTCTCGGATTTCCGGGCATTCTAGTTGGCGTGGTGATCGCGATCGGAGGATCAATCCTCTTCGCAGTGATAATGTTTAGACGGCAAACTCCGGCCAGGTCCTCGGGTCCGGCGCCGGATTTTCGCTGGTATTGGGCGGCCGTTGGGTTCGAGGTCGTGGCGATTATCATTGCGGTGTGGTGGCTAGAGCGAATCGATCGGCCGGCCTACATTTTGCCGGTGATATCCGTGATTGTGGGAATTCATTTCTTCGGCCTGGTTCCCGCGTTTCATTCCTTGCGATTTTTCTGGATTGGACTGGTTATGTTTCTTCTCCCGATATTCGCTATCCTGCTCCTACCAAGCGAGCTGACGGTTCGAAGATAAGAACTTCGCTGTCGCTATCTGATTATTATGACTCATTTAAATGGCACGGTTGCAGTGGTCACTGGCGCCGGGCGCGGAATCGGGCGTGAGATCGCGCTTCATCAGGCGCGGAGCGGCGCCAAGGTTGCCGTCCTGGCGCGGACGGTGGGTGAGATAGACGAGACGGCTTCGCTGATTACCGGAGAAGGAGGAGTCGCGATCTCGCTCCCGGTGGACCTGGTTGACCGCCGAGCTGTGGAAAAGGTGTTTGACCGCGTTGTGTCCGAGCTCGGCCCCATTGACTTGGTTGTCAACAACCACGGCTCCTTTCGGGCCTTCGGTCCGATATGGGAATGTGATCCGGATGTTTGGTGGCAAGATATCGAAATCAATCTACGCGGTACCTTCCATACCTGCCGGGTGGTGGCGCCGGTAATGCTCGGGCGCGGGAAAGGCCGTATCGTCAACCTGGTCGGTGGGGGTACAGGCAACAGTTTTCCCAACGGGTCCGGCTATGCCTCTAGCAAAGCGGCCATCATGCGCTTTACCGAGTGCCTGAACGATACGACGGCCAGCGGCGGCGTTCTGGCCTTCGCCGTCGATCCGGGTTTGGTGCGGACGTCGATGACCGAGTTGCAGCTTTTTTCGGAAGCGGGAAAGACTTACCTACCTGGTATCCAGCAGCTTTTTGACGACGGAATAAATATCCCGCCCTCGCGCGCTGCAGCGCTGATCGTAGATATCGCTACCGGGCGCTTCGATACGCTGGCTGGACGGTTGCTGCGCGCTATCGATGACCGCGAATTGCTGGAACAACAGATGAAAAATATCGTCGCGCACGACGCCAGGGCTTTGCGTTTCAGTGGCGTCGAGCAGGACAAATTATAGGTAACCTATTGATAGGTTTGCAATTCAGCCTTCATCAAGAACGCTTCGTAGGGGCCGAACATCGACATCACAAAGTACAACGATTTTCCTCCATCCCGGAGAAGCGAAGGAGTCATAAACGCGCCATACAGCTGAGGGAATTGTTGGGCGGTGGCCAACGCCATCGGCACACTCCATGGGCCCCACGGATTTTCCGCTTCTCGAAGCTCAATCTGAGCGGTGTTCTCATTAAGATAAGTGAACAGCCAACGGTGAATCCACTTATCCCATAAAATCGATCCTTCTCCGATCGGAGCCGGAATTACTTCAGAGGCTGCGGCACGGTCCGGGGTCCAACTGTGTTCCGGATCGTTCCCAGCCACATAATATTCCCAGGCATTAGGGTCGAGCACGTTTTCCTTAGCGACTCGGCCAAGCTTCGCATCTCCGAAACGGCCGCATGGCGTCCCGATGGCATAGACATAGCTGGTAAATTCGTTGCCTGATCCGTTCTCGTCAGTGAGTGCTAACATGTTGAAATTGGAGGTGTTATCTCCGAATTTCACCGCCGCGAGATTCCATGTCTTTCCCATGTCGTCGGAATAAAGGAATTGCGAATAATTGCAGTCCCAGACACCGCCTTTGGCAGCAAAACCGTGCACCGACATGAAATGCAAATAGATCCGGCCACCTACCGTGACCATCGAAGTCGGGATTTTGGTCTGTTCACCGTCGGTACCGGTGAACGGAGGTTGATGCGCGCCTTCGATGATCGCCTTAGCGGTGCCGTCGGGATTGGTTAGCCACTCATTCAGCGCCACGCCACTGTCTGGATTATGATTGGCCGTGGCCCCGAGCGTATTCGAGCGCCAATTCGGCCCGCCAACTCCTGAACACGGATAGCCAAAGGTATCGCCAAAGGCGAAAAAGATGCGGCCATCGGCTTCCGTCATGATGCCTAAGTCGGTCCCACAAATATCGAGTCTTTTCATAAGGTCAGGGACCTTTGAGTTAGCCCCGGTCAGCGGACCGACAATTTGGATGCTAACTTCCTTAATCATCGGCGTTTCCTGTTCAGCATGAACGGGTCCGCCGATGAACGCTGCTAGGAGCGCAATGGAGAATTTCTGGAGGGTTGAGTTCCCGGACATCCGTGTAGAGCGCATAGTCTACGTACGTCAAAGAAGCACCTTTTGGATTTGTCGGATATAAACAGTTTTTAGTTTCTACCTGCCGTGCCGCTCTTAACCGCGAATGGACGCGAATAAACGCGAATAATTGTGAGCGAGACGGCTGCAGAGGGGAGCAAATCACCAAGAGCCGATGGTAGGTTTTCTTATGCGCCTTTTAGATTTCTGTCCTAAGGTCGCTGCCTCGTTCGTCGTAGTTGCGATATGAATACTGCTTACGGCTGTTTAATCTTGCGGTCGCAATACGAACAATGCGGCCTGATGACAACAATGACCAAGGTTATGAGGAGGGTCTGTCAGAAGAATCGGCTTTAACTCCGATAGATTATTCCTTGCTGTCCAATCGATCGGTTGGTGCGGAGTACGTTTTCGAACGCTCGGCTTCCGCGACGGGTAAGGGCGTTGGAAAATGTTGGGCAACCCTGAAGAACCGAAACCTAAGCAGGCTAGTGCGCTGGGGAGCCTTTGAGCCTCTCAAATCAGCATAGACGCCGGCAATCTTATACCGCTTGAAACAACGAACACACACCTGTCTTCTACACCACGGATCATGAGCGTCGGAACTACGATATCAGAATTTGTCTTGATTTTCCGGAATACAGGTTGGCACAAGGACCTGTCTGCGGAAGAGATTCAAGAAAACATGGCGCAGTTCACTGCCTGGTTCGAGAAGCTAAACGGGGAGGGCAAGTTCAAGGATGGAGGCCCTTTAGCGCACCGTGGAAAAACGCTTGCCAGCGACACCGACGTGGTAGACGGGCCGTTCGCAGAATCGAAGGAAGAAATCGCAGGATTCTTCATTATTCGAGCCGCCAGCCTCGCTGAAGCAGTGGAAATCGCGAAGGGCTGTCCTGGCCTCGGTTTTGGTCAAAGAGTTGATGTGAGAGCCATTGTGCCAGAACCCGATGAACTCAGCTTCGCCCGGGCAAAAGCGAGTAAACTCCACTAGCCGATAGACCTATGAGCACAAACCCGCCAGCTTCAGAATACCTATTGTTGTTCCGCAATAACGCTTGGTATCAGGACCTCGCTCCGGATGTAATTGAAGAAAGCATGAATCGGTTTACCGCCTGGGCTGACAAACTGAGCCGAGAGGGCAAATTGAAAGGCGGTGGTCCTTTAGAAGCCATCGGTAAGACTCTCACTAGCGCGAACGTGGTGATCGATGGGCCATTTGCTGAGTCTAAGGAAGCAGTCGCCGGTTTCTTTGTGATTCAAGCAGGGAGCCTGGAGGAAGCGGTGGAGGTGGCAAAAGGATGTCCGGGTCTGGAGGTCGGTCAGACCGTCGAGGTAAGAGCCTTCACTACGGATCCCTTTGAAAATGAGATCGCCCAGATAGACGCGGCACGCGAAGACCGTTTGATCTAGGTGTCCGTGTGACTTACCTGGACGAGGCATCGAGACCGGGTAACGAATTTTTCGATAAATGCGTCCAACTCGGGTTAAAGCGATCCAATCTTCCGGCAGAATGGCGAAGCATGGTACGGGCATGGAAAACCCATTCCTTCTAGCGGTTGCTCTGTTGGAAAGCCGAGGAATAGCCAAACCGTGGCTTTCAAACGCGCGCGATCATAAAGCGGATTCGCAAATGGGAGTAGAAAAGCCGATTAATTGGCGGCTGTTACTCGATGTTAGCGCGCAAGCGGCAGGTCGCCAAGATAGGCTCTCGTGCGCTAACGGGGAGCACATGCCGGCGCCTGAACTAAAACCGGTGACCGATCATCTTGCATATAAATCCGTTTCCAGCAGAATTGTTTGTGGCCGTGAATCTTAAATGTTCAACCGAAGACCTCAGCCTAGTTCTAGAGCCTTGGTCATATAACCGTTCACCTGGGACAGAGGTGGTCCAACACCTGACGACAAACCTCTGTTTCCAAGCCAACGGGGTGAGCTTACTTAAAGCCGGACGTAAAAGCTTCGAGTTTAACGGCAGTCACGTGAGCTTGAATCGAGCCGGCGATGCCCAAACATTTACGGTTGGAAACAGTGTCGTCCGCGGGATCAGTATTGATATTCCCACAGCGTGGTTGAAGAAGTTTTGTTTGGGCGAGGTAGTGACTGGGGAAGGAGTCGGGATCCGTGACCCCGACCTGGTCTTTCTTGCTAGGCGTATTTACGAAGAATCAGTTTGCGGTGACGTATTTAGCCCGATGGTGGTTGACGCGTTGATGGTGGAATTGCTCGTCAACTTTGTCAGGCGAATCAATATCCCCAAACGCGTTGCCCCGGGTTGGGTGCAACAGATAGCGGCAGCGATCCGGCATGAGCCAAGCCATCCCTATAAACTTGAAGAACTCTCAAAACTTGTGGGCTACCATCCGGTCCATATCGCTCGCACCTTTCGAGAATTCACTGGCAAAACCGTGGGCGAATTTGTGCGATCTGCGCGCCTGGAACGGGCCCAGACGCTCCTCGCCGATCACCGTTTATCCATTGCCGAAATTGCTCAAATGGCTGGCTTCACCGACCAAAGCCATCTCAATCGCCTGTTTCGTCGCTGCTTCAATCTGACGCCCCAAGAAGTGAGACGAATGCAGAATTCGTGAGGCAAAAGACAGAACAACCGCAGATGCACGCAGATAGAAGACTGAAACCGCGAATGTACGCGAAGCGACGCGAAAAGGAGCGCCTAGAAATCTACTTCCTCTATAAGGGTACTCCAACCAAACTTCATCCCAGAATGTTTCCGCTTCCGTAAGCGGGATATAAACGCTCACCGGCACTACGATCTCGGTCAATGGTGGCTGGCGAGTTGGTTGAGAAAGGAATTTCTGTTTAAGAGCGGGAATCAGACACACAAGCGGAGAGCAGGCTGGGTAGATGTCTCGCAGCTTTCCTTTTGCGGTTCGGGTGGAGCGTGCGTGCGATTGTGTCACCATCGGGTAAATTCGAGCCGTGTCGGACCCCGCCTCAACCAGTTGCAGAAATTGCGAAGCCGCTTTGACCGGACCCTATTGTTCGCAGTGTGGTCAGCGAGATATCGACTACCATCAATCGATCGGAACTGTTTTTCGCGATTTTTTGGATTCGTTTCTCGCCTTCGACGGGAAGGTAATTCAAACCTTGTGGCTTTTGCTGTCACGGCCGGGTGAACTGACTCTACGGTTTTTGCAAGGACAGCAAATCCGGTTTCTGAATCCAATCCGAGTTTATGTCAGCATCAGCTTAGTATTCTTCTTAGTACTTCATTTTGCTAAGCCGACTTCAACCGTTTTGGTGTTAAAAGGCGATTCACCGGCTGGACACTATGACAATGCGGCTCCGAACGAGCAAGAGGCCGCTGCCGACCAGCAGTTCGGCTCCCATCTGGTGGCGGAATTTGTCGAGCGGCTTCAATGGATGATCCTTATATGCGTGCCGATATACGCTGGTCTGCTGAAGCTCATTTATCTTCGTAACGGGCGCCCTTACCTGGCTCATCTGGTTTTTGCTTTCCATCTTCATAGTGCTTTCTTCGTTTGCGCGCTGGTTCAAACCTTGTTGGGCGCGATATCGAGCGCCCCGCACCTAGGTTGGATCAAATGGGCAGTTGGCTTGCTGGATCTTTGGCTGGCCGTTTATCTGTTTCTCGCTCAGCAGCGGGTTTACGGTCAATCCTGGGGAACGACTGCCATGAAGTTTCTGGGTTTATATATCGCTTATGCCGTCGTGTTAATAGTCGCGGTAACGGTGACCGGAACACTCGCGTTTTACCTTATCGCTTCGACGTAAAGAGCCGTCTGCAGCCGATTGGCCGCGACGATCTATTTCTTTGGTAAGGACCCGTTAAAATCGAGCGCGGCTTTTAACAGCTTGCGACGCAACGCGTCATCCTCATATACTTCCGCCGCCGCTCTTACCCAACCTTGCATGTGCCGGCCTCGCGATATCATCGGAGCGATACCCGGCGTAGCCAGCGCCCAGGCATCGTTACCCTTACCAAGTCTCACCAGCATGCCGTCGTCACGGGCGCCACAAAGTAGGTTGCCGTTCAGGAGCCAGGCCCGACCGCCGAACATCCCTTTCTCGGTTACACCTCGCACTTGGGCGAGATCATCGTTGATGAGTTCCTCTAAGACTTTGTTGCGAGCCATCTCAGAGAAATAGCCGCAAAAGAACTCAAAGAACGCAAAAAATCCCGCGCAAAGCAGACTTCATTCCACCGCCCCCTTTAGCTACGTCGGCCGGGGATGCCAAGGCGCCAAGAAAGACTGAGATGAATTTTTGGCAGTGATGAAGATTAAGAGAGCCGAGGCGGTTCCCATTTACGGAAATCGGGTGGCGTACGGCCTTCGAAAACGCCGACAGCGCCATGAACGCCGGGAACGAACAGAAAGCGTTCCCGGCCTTGAATCAGTTGCCGGCGATGACGGCGTTTCATTTGGAACAACCACCCTTGGCAATCTTTGCCAATCATGGTTAAATAAAAAAGCTTATATCAAGTGACCGATGCCAACCCGGAACGTCAATCTGACCGATACGCTTGACCACTTTATCATTGAGAAAGTAAAGAGTGGCCGCTACGAGAACGCCAGTGAAGTGATGCGTGCTGCCCTCCGCGCCCTCGAGCGTGAAGAAAGAGAATATGAAGCGAAGCTCGCAGCCTTGCGTTCAGCCATCGATGCGGGTGACTCCAGCGGGATTGCCAGAGGCGACGTGTTCCGACGTGTCCGTCAAAAACTCGGGCGCATCGCTAAGCCCGACTAGTCGTGGCGACGATTCGTTTTACTCGGCTCGCTGAAGCAGATTTGTTAGACATCGGCCTTTACACCAATCGAACGTGGGGCCGAAAAGTGCAACGGCTATCTCAGACAGCTCGAAGAGCGCTGCCGCCAGCTGGCTGACGATCCCAGGCGCGGTCGTCCCTGTGACGAAATCCGGCCAGGTCTACGCCGCATAAGAGTAGGCAAACATGTTGTCTTTTACCGAGAAGAACCGGGCGGCATTCTTGTATCCCGTATCCTTCACGAGCGGATGCTTCCAGAAAAGCAAGCCATGGAAGACGAAGCCGAAAATTGAGATTGAGCTCTCCCAAAATGAGAAAAATTATTCTCACTTTGAGACGACGCATAATGACGGATGAGCCTGGCTGCGAGTAGCTCGGTCAGAGACTCGCTATTTGTCATCTGTCCGGTGTCATTTGTCATCATGGATCGGATGTCTTTTTTTGGCCTGGCGTGCAATGTGCTCGCATGCTGGTTTATCGCCCACTAACACCAGACTCCGGCCATGTTATCGCTTCTCCGTTATTCAGTACGACAGCTGCTCAAGTCGCCAGGATTTACCATCACAGCGATACTGATCTTGGGCTTTAGCATTGGCTTGAGTACCGCCATCTTCAGCCTGATCGACGCCGTGATTCTAAAGCCGTTACCATACCCGAATTCCGAGCGACTGGTCGAAGTCTGTGAACCATATCAACATCACCCTTTCAGTGTCTTCGACTACCCTGACTACGTGGATATGGCGGTGGCGCAGCACACGTTCGACTCCCTGGCATTAAAGGTGGAGCGGACCGTCGATCTGCGGACCAATGGCGAAGCGCAACTGCTGGAAGCTGATTTTGTGTCGCCCAGCTTGTTCCGGGTTACTGGCTTGCCGCTGATTCTTGGCCGGGTATTTACCGAGAAAGAAGATATCCCGAACGGACCCTTGGTTGCAGTGCTTAGCGAACGCTGTTGGCGAAGCCGGTTCCAGTCGGATCCGAATATTATAGGCAAGAATGTCATTTTGAGTGACCTGAGTTTAGAAGTGATCGGAATCGTGCCATCGCAAATGGAAGATTGGGGTCCGCCGGGTGTCGAAGTTTACCTGCCCATTCACGCCATCGCCACTTTCCACTTTCTCGGGAACGACGTATTCGCGAACCGAGGCAACCATCTTTTCACTTGCTTCGGCAGGTTAAAGGCTGGCGTTAGCGTTTCTCAAGGCGAGGCAGACCTCAAGACGATTCAGGCCAATTTGTTAGTTCATTATCGGAATGTAAATCAGGGCCGCAGTCTTCAGATATTCCCTCTGCTTGGCTTCATCGTGAATGACTATGCAGCGACGATCTGGCTGTTAGCAGCCGCGGTTGGTGTGCTATTGATCGTCTCCTGCTTAAACATCGCGAACCTGCTGTTTGCTCGCGGTTTGTACCGGCGGCGCGAGATCATGATACGAACTACGCTGGGAGCGTCCCGGTGGCGGGTCGTTCGTCAGCTCCTGCTGGAAACCCTCTTGTTAACGTCGATAGGCGGAATTGCCGGCATTGTGATTGCCAACGTCAGCGTCTGGGGCACAAAAGGTTTAATTCCGACGGACCTCTATCGATTACAGGAATTGCAAGTCAATTGGAATGCCCTGGGCTTCACTTTTTGTACAATCATCATCGCAGCATTGGTTGCTGGACTTCTTCCGGCTTGGAGCCTTTCTCAAGTCACGCTGGCGCCTGCGCTACAGGGAGAAGGCGGCCGGACAGGGACCGGAGGGATGCATCGCCACCGAATCCAAACGGGCCTAGTCACGGCGCAGGTAGCATTGACCTGTGTTTTGCTGGTCGCTGCGGGACTCTTAATTCGCAGCTTTTATGCGACCCAAACCGTCGAGCTCGGATTCAAGCCCGATCACCTATTTAAGGCCGGGATCAGTCTAACCAGTGTCAAGTATGAGAGCGACGATACTAAAACGGTTGCGTTCTGGGATGAATTGATAACGAAAGTTCGTCAAATACCGGGCGTCGCGCATGCCGCGATGAATGAGAACCCTCCGCTGAACGGGGCTCGTTGGGACATCAGTCCCTTCACCGTGGACGGTCAGCCTAAGCCTGAGCCCGGTCACGAACCGGTTTTGACGCCGGAGGCGGTTTCTTCCGGCTATTTTCGCACGATGCAAATACCCGTAATTCAAGGGCGGGACTTCAATGCGGAAGACACAGCCGACAAACCGAATGTTGTCATTGTGAATGCACCTCTGGCGGAGCACTTTTTCCCGGGTCAAAACCCGATTGGTAAATCGATCCGCATTTTCTATACGGGGTCAACGCAATGCACGATTGTAGGCGTTGTTCCCTACGTTTGCGATCGTACGCCAGGCGAAGACGAGATTCCGTTCCAGGCCTACCAACCGTATACGCAATTGGCTCCGAGCCGCCTGGACCTGATCATCCGTTCGGATCTGAGTTCATCCAGCTTGGTGGCAGCAGCGCGGCAAGCCGTTGCCTCCATTGATCCCGGCGTCCCGATATATGACGCCTATCCTTATGATCAGATGATCGCCGAACAATTCGTTACGCGCAGACTTAGCACGCTTTTGGTCGCTTTGTTCTCCGGTGCGACATTATTTCTGTCGGCGGTCGGCCTGTATGGTGTCCTTTCCTATTTTGTCGGCCAAAAAAGCCGGGAGATTGGGATTCGGATGGCCTTGGGGGCGCAAGCTCGCAATATCCTAAAGCTGGTTGCTGAGCAAGGACTTTGTCCAGTGGTGGTCGGTTTAGCGATTGGTATTCTGGCTGGACTAACGCTCGCGCGCTACATCGAGACGCTCCTGTACGGCGTGTCTGCTTACGATCCAGTCACGATAGGTTTGACTGTTCTTGTGCTTGCCGGTGCCTCGCTATTTGCTTGCCTATTGCCCGCAGTGAAGGCGATACGGATCAACCCGATGAAAGTTCTAAGCGAATAACTAACATAGGCCATTCCCAACCAGATTTCGCTCCTACGGAGCTGGTTCCCTTTTCTAGCGTCGCTGGCTATAAAGATGTGGCTCCTACGGAGCCGACGCACAGCTTTGGGGACCGCCACATGACGGAAGACATAAATTACCAGAACGCTCGGCTGGCAGAGGTTTACGACCTCGACAACCCGTGGGGGCAAGATAATGACTTTTACTTTGGCTTGGCCGGGCCTGGCCCCTGCCGTGTGCTCGATCTTGGTTGTGGTACGGGCACGTTGTGCTGTGCCTTGGCCCAACGAGGTCACGCGGTAACTGGCGTTGACCCGGCGTCTCCGATGTTGGCGGTAGCCGCCAGCAAGCCTCTCGCGGATAACGTTGAGTGGGTCAAATCCCGTGCCCAGGACTACCGCTCGGAGAACCGCTTCGACCTGATCGTAATGATGGGCCACGCCTTCCAGATATTGCTTACGAACGAAGAAGTGTTGGCAGTTTTGGGCACGATGCGAAGGCACCTGAAGCCGGGCGGCAAAGCGGCATTCGAGACGCGTAACCCGAGCATCGACTGGGCTCACATCTGGGGTACCCATCCGCCGGTGGAGCATCCGTTGCCGAGCGGCTGTCTTCGCGAAACGTTAGAAATTACCGGCCAGTCCGGAGAGCTGATTTCTTTTCAGCAACGATTCGAATTTCCCGACGTGACGCTCACTTCGAGCAGTACCCTGCGATTTCTCTCCCGAACCCAGGTCGAACACTTTATCACCCGTTCCGGGCTCGTTGTCGGCGAGGTGTTCGGAGACTGGGATCGAAGCCGATTTGACCCGGTCCAATCGCCGGAAATCATTTTTATCGTCGAAGAGTCCGGTTAAACACCGGTCAGTATGTTTTTTGTGACCAGGTCACAATTATAGAATGAAGCACTGGAGCTCGGACGGCTGTCTCTTTGGTCAAAAGAGACACGAAAACCGTGCTCCACATCAACTCAAGTGCTCGTATCGAGCGATCGCACACGCGAGGTCTGATCGATCTTTTCCTTCAGGAATGGAAAGGCTGGCGACCGCAAGACCACATCATTTCACGAGACCTTGGCATTGAGCCGCCCCCGGCGGTTAACGAGGCCTGGATCGAGGCGGCGTTTACTTCTCCGCCGGATCGAACTGCCGTCATGCGACAAGTTTTGCGCCTCAGTGAACTATTGGTCGACGAGCTACTCCAGGCGGACCTCATTGTACTGGGTGCGCCCATGTATAATTTCGGCATGCCGGCTCAACTCAAAGCTTACGTCGATCAGATCGTGAGAATCGGACGGACATTTAGCTTTGACCCGGGCAACGAAAAGCAACCGTACACGCCTATGTTAACTGGAAAACAAATGCTGGTTGTGACTGCGACAGGGGACGCGGGTTATCAACCTGGAGGTCCCCTCGCTCATATGAACCATCTTGATCCACACATCCGCACCGCGTTCGGCTTTATCGGAATCCGAGTTATCCGGGTGATAGGAGTTAACTCTGACGAGTTTTCGGATCATCGGATCAAACATTCTTTAGCCTCGGCCCAGTTCGCGATTGAAGAGTTTGCACGAGAACAAGCGGGTTGCGATTGTATTGGCCAGCACACCGCTCAGTCTAGGGTCGCCGGATTGGAAGTGCCACACGCTGAGCCAAGTAATCAGTAATCAGTGTGTCAGTAATCAGTTTCGAAGCTGCCGGCGCAGCCTGGTTGCTTGATCCGGCAGCCACCGAGTTCAGCAGTCCAGTCAATCGAGCGCTTAGGGAAAGAAGCGTTGGCCCGGACGAGCGGGAGCTCGTCCCCTACCGCCTTAGATGGCCATACCGCCCGAGACTTCGATGCGCTGAGCGTTAATCCAGCGATTGTCGTTGGAAAGTAGGGATGCGATCATTGGGCCGATGTCGTCCGGCTGGCCAACCCGGCCCAGCGCGGTCATGTCTGCGACACGTTTGTTGACCTCGGGATTATCGCGAACCATGCCGCCGCTGAAGTCAGTAGCGATCGCTCCCGGTGCGACTGTGTTGACCACAATCCCGCGTGGCCCGAGTTCCTTGGCCAGGTATCGCGTCAAAACTTCGACCGCACCCTTCATGCTGGCGTACGCGGATGACCCTGGAATTGAGAATCGGGCCAGGCCGCTCGAAATGTTAACGATTCGGCCCCCGTCATTGATCAGAGGTAATAGCTTTTGCGTTAAGAAAAAAACGCCTTTGAAGTGAACATTGTAAACCGCGTCTAATTCTTCTTCGCTCATCTGACCGAAGTTCTTATGCAGGGAAGTGCCGGCATTATTAATGAGATAATCGAAGCGGCCCGCGTCGAGCTTGGCTAATGCCTGTTTCAAAGCCGTTACAAAAGAATCAAAGGTTTTGACGTTACCGGTATCAAGTTGCAAAGCGACCGCTCGGTTTCCGGTGTCGGCCAGCTGGTCGATCACCTTCTGAGCTTCTGCTTGGTTTGAATGATAGGTAAAGATCGAATCAACACCGCGTTTGGCCAGGCTAAGGACGGTGTTCCGGCCCAAGCCACGACTGCCCCCGGTAATCACCGCGATTTTTTTAGTTACTTCGTTCATAGGATATTTTCTGTGACCTCTGTTTCCTTGGTTTAGGAGAGGCCGTTTCGATGCGAGAATCGTAGCTCCGATCCAGGTTATCGCTCAAGGCACACTTCTCCGTCTTTCTTGCCTAATCCTGCGGCGGTATGTATGCGCGTAGTGATATTTATGGGGTGAGGCTACCGAACGACTCGGAGCGAGCGGCAAAGAAACGTGGCACCGAAATCTCGTCCCGTAGGGACTTGTCGGACTTAGTCCCTACGGGACAGAGCTTATCTCGGCGCGCAGGCGCAGCTGCCGGGTTCGCAGTGCTATTAGCTAGCGCCCACTGTATCCTACACTTGCATAATCCTCCTGTTTAGTGGAGTCATCTTGGTGTTCCCATGAAGAGTAGCCGAACATCTTCTTCTGCCGGCGCAAATGGGGCGCGGCCGCCGCTGGTCTCCTTGTTATCCGAACTGGTCACAGAAGAGGGCTTTCTACCAACGGCGCTACCTGACGTGCGGCTGATGCATTCCCGAGGGAGCCATCCCTCATCGCCCGTGGTGTACGAACCGAGCATCGTGATCATTGCTCAAGGTTACAAACGCGCTCGGTTAGGTAGCTCCACCTACGTTTACGACTCGCGAAATTATCTGGTGCTGTCGGTACCGCTTCCCTTTGAGTGCGAGACGGTCGGCACATCGACGAAGCCGATGTTAGGCCTGGCGATTCGGGTCACCCCTGTCGCCGTGGCGGAGCTGCTCTTGGAGTGGGAGTCTCCCTGGCCGGCTACATCGTTTCTACCTCGCGCCATCGATGCTTCCCCGCTTACCGTCGAGCTTATGGATGGCGCGTTACGCTTGGCACAATGTTTACGATCTCCGCTGGAAAGCCGAGTCTTGGGGCCGGCCATCGTTCGCGAAATCATTTATCGGGTATTATGCGGAAAACATGGTGACGCATTAAGAGCGTTGGCCACGCCGCGCAGCAATTTTAGTCAGATCGCTCGGTCACTTCGCCGGATCCATTCCGATTACCGACAGCACCTCGATGTAGCGTCGTTGGCGCGCGAGGCTTCCATGAGCCTGTCGACCTTTCATGCCAGTTTCAAAGCCGTGACCTCGAAATCACCTTTGCACTATCTACAAACGATTCGGCTACACAAAGCGCAAGCGCTGATCGCCGGAGGCGTTGCGGTAGCCGAGGCTGCCCGCCAAGTCGGTTACGAAAGTCCATCGCAATTCAGTAGGGAATTCAAACGTCTCTTTGCCGGAACGCCGATGGAAATAGCCCGTCGTTCCAGAAGCGCACTTTTCGCATTTTAGTTGTTGGCCGAGAAAACCACAGCCTGGGACGAAACTAAGACCGCCCTCCTAAACGAAATATTCAAAAGCAATGGAACCTTTGGAACGCGAAATCTTGAACCGACTCGCTAAGGCGAGAGAGCATGAGCAAACCAACACTAATCTCAACGCTATCTGGAGAGAGTGTGGTGGGGTCACCCCTAGAGACTTTGCCCAGGCCTGGGGCAGCTTAGAGGCGGGAGAATTGGTTCACGGCGAGATTTATGAGAGCGCGGAAAGTATCGAGGGCCTGGGCAAGATTACCACTCAAGGGATAGAGGCGCTCGAGGCGTGAGTGATTTGAAGTTGCGGGCTAAATACCGAGCTATGATACGATGCGGTTGCGCCCCGAGGTGCAACCACAGAGTTTTGAAGATCCGCAGATTGCACAGATTACGCAGATTTCCGGCTCAAGGGGTGGCTGGCCACAGGGTTCTTTTTCTAAGGGTGATCCAACACAGCGAAGTAAGCTCGTCCCGAAGGGACAAAGTCCGACAGGCCCCTCCGGGACAACGCTTCGCCGATCCATCGAGCAAACGATAGTATTCCTGCCGGATAATTTCCGGTGAAGCTCCGTACCTAATGAATCGTCGGCAGGATATACTCTTTTAATAAGGTCCGAAGGATCGTGCTAGTATTAGGGTCATTATAGAGTCCGGCGTTAACAACTACCAACGGAGTACCAACGCAGACTAGGATAACTGCAACGATTAACACTTTCCGAATCCGATCTTTCATCCCGGTCCTCGCAGTAGAGGGCGTCTCGCCTTAGAGAAATCTGCGTAATCTGTGTAATCTGCGGATCATTTGCGCCCAGTCATCGTTTTTCCATGGCGGCTTTTGCCCGTCGGGCTAATTCTTCGGGCGGCACATCCTCGAAGTGAGTGGCGATCCACCAGGTAATGTCGTTGGGGTCTTTTACTCCGGCGTGGCGATCGCCGTAGAATTGATCGGCGGGTTCGCTGATTGAGGTTGCACCGGCATCGAGCGCTTTTTGATATCGGGCATCGGAGTCGTCAACGTAGACATAGAGCGTGGCAGTCGCCGTACCAAAAGTTGACGATGGGCTCCCGAGCATGATGATCGAATCTCCGATTTGAACTTCTGCATGTCTAACTTGGCCGTCAGGTTGTCTGATCACTTCCCGTTCCCTGGCATCAAAGACCTTAACCACAAAATCGATTAGGCCTTGGGCGTCGGGAACGGCGAGGTAGGGGGTAACCGTGTGGTAACCCGCGGGGTTGGGGAGGGTGGGCATAGGATCGAAATTTCACCACAGAGACACAGAGGACACAAAGGTAAACGATCCGCAGATTACACAGAACTTGTTGCGCCATAGCGAAGCGGCGGCGGATTACGCAGATTTCCGTTTGGGTCCCGATTAAGCAGTCAGGCGATAAGACCAAGTTGTTGCGATCGCAAGCCGAGGTCACGCCGGATCATTTTGCTTGGATCAATTTCTAGCGCAAGCTCGTCCAGGTTGCACGGCAACTGGCGAAAGGTATCGTGCCTCATATGGAACCGGGAGGAACGGAGTTGACCGGTGCCGGTAAACCGGGTGATTACGCAGATGAATCACTGGTTCCGGCGTTTCTATTCGATTTGGACGGCACGTTAGTGGATAGCGTGTATCAGCATGTCCTGGCTTGGCGTGAGGCATTAGAGAAAGCGGGAATTGAGCTATCGGTTTGGCGAATTCATCGCCGGATCGGGATGAGCGGTGGCTTGTTTATCAATGCGCTTCTACGGGAGACAGGTAGTGACATTGACTCTCAGAAGGCAGACGAACTGCGGCGGCTACATGCCGAAGCGTACAATCGGGAAAGCAAAACGATTCGCCCGTTGCCCGGCGCGCGTGAATTGCTAAGGCATCTCGCCACATTGAAAGTGCCGCATGCAATCGCAACCAGCGGCCGGCTAGAGACCGCAGGACCGACTCTCGAACTGCTCGGTTTGGCGCCCGGAACACCGGTGGTGACTCGAGATCTGGTGCGATACGCTAAACCGGACCCGCATCTTTTTCTAGAAGCAGCGGCTCAGCTCAAAGCTCCGATCACCAACTCGATTGTGGTTGGGGATAGCGTGTGGGATATGCTGGCGGCCAGGCGAGCGAGAGCGCTTGGGGTCGGACTTCTTTCGGGCGGATACGGCGCGGATGAACTGGAACGGGCCGGCGCCTATCGGGTTTATCAAGATCCAGCCGACTTGTTGTACCATTTGGACGAGGTTGGGGTCAGGCCCTGAGGAAATAGCCAATAGCCAATAGCCAAACGCGTTCGAGCTGTGCTAGAACCTGGTAAGCCATCGCTGGGTCTGATTACTTCGATCGAACAATGCGATTTTAAATGTATCTATTTATGCTACAATTATTCTCTAGAGGTAGGATCGTGCGGCTGTACGCTGATCTGAATAGGTGATCTGTCGAGCCAAGCGAGTTAAGGAAAGGCTTCCTAACAGTGATAGCCGCGGAATCGAGTTGGTGTAGTTTGGAGGACGAATTGCCTCGGTGCCAATGACTGCAACTTCAAGCTGGAGGGCCCTACAAAACCCGACTTTCCGCCGGCTCTGGATTGCCACGGTTGTTTCCGGCACTTTCGTATCTGCGCACGATACGGCCGCGACCTGGATGATGAACAGCGTCAGCCAATCGACATTGTTCATCTCTCTGATTTCAACCGCAGCCACGCTGCCGTTTTTCCTATTTATTTTGCCCGCAGGAGCCCTGGCCGACATCGCTGAACGCAAGAAGGTGCTGTCCGGGGCATACATTTGGATGGCCATCTGTGCCGGCGGACTAGCGATCTTGGGCTGGCTTCATCTCCTGACTCCTTACGTCATCCTAGCCTCAGTATTTATGATTGGGATGGGTTTCGCGATCAACGCTCCAGCGTTTTCGGCCGCGGTACCTGAAATTGTGTCCAACGAGGACCTTCCTTCGGCCTCAGTCTTGAGTGGGTTGCAGCTGAACATCTCGGCCATCGCAGGTCCAGCCTTGGGTGGAGTGCTTTTGCTTTTCGTCGGAGCCAATACGGTTTTCCTGCTGAACGGCCTCTGCGCTCTGCTGGTCGTTATCGCTATCGCGCCGTGGAGACCTAATGTCTCGAAGCTTCCGCTGGAGAGCTTCTTCGAATCCATCACTAGCGCGATCCGTTATGTCCGCTATTCGCGACACGTACGAATCGTTTTGATCCGCAACGCCATTTTTTCCTTCTTCATTTCTGTCGTTCCGGCATTGCTGCCGGTGGTCGGTTTGAAAGCATTGCATCTGAGCCCGTCAAATCTCGGGATGCTGTTTATGAGCATGGGTATCGGTTCGGTAGTCGCGGCCGTCATCATTCTTCCCCGGGCGCGGGCGCATTTTTCGCCGAATACCTTAACCCGATTGTCCGCCGTGTTGGGATGTATCGTTTCGGTTCTGATGGCTTTCGTCCGGGAACCGCGACTGTTTCTCTTGGTAGCGGCCTTGGCGGGAATCACCTGGACCGTGTCTGCCGCTGAACTTTGGGTGGCGGCTCAGCGCGCGATGCCTGGATGGGCGAGGGGTCGCATGAATGCCACCGTGATCATGGTTTCCCAAGGTGCAATGGCTTTCGGCGGGGTCCTTTGGGGTACGATCGCAGCGACGATGGGAGTAAAATCGGCGCTGTTAGGACAGGCTAGTGCGATACTGTTTGTGCTCGCGATAATGAGTCTGCTCGGTAACCCATGGTCGATCGATTTCACCATGACAGCCAATCTCAATGCTGTGCCAGCTACAGTAATGAACGTTGGTTACAAAATGTTGTATCGTCCCCAGCCGAAAGATGGACCGGTCTTGGTGACAGAAGAGTTTGAACTCGATCGCACCGGCGGCGCCAAGTTTGTCGAATTGATGCGGGAAGTGCGTTTGGTCTACTTGCGAAATGGAGCGTACAGTTGGCACTTGTTTGAAGATCCCAGCCGGTACAACACATTTCGTATGGAAATAATGGTTCCATCGTGGACCCAATATCTGTTGCAACAAGACCGGATGACGAAGGCTGATCGAGACTTTATAGTGCAGGCCGAATCCCTGCATGTGGGTCCGAATCCGCCGGAAATTCGGATGTATCTTGGCGTCAATAGAGAGCTCCTTTCCTACAAGCGGACGGGACCGGCTGGGTTTACGGTGCGAAAAGGGACGAGTGCGAGCGCTGTCAATGAGGCATGAGCGAGTCCGGCCGTTCACCAGACGACCTGACCTTTTGCCGCGAAGCGGCTATACACCATAGCCCAGGGCTTCAGCCCTGGGTTGCGTGTGAAGCAAACGCGCCCTGAAAGAGGCGCCAGATGTCGTAGCGTCGCTCCAATGCGTGTAATAGTACCAGGGGCATTACCTTCGGGCGCCGCTTGCAGGGCGCATTTTTTTACCGGCTAACCCAGGGCTGAAGCCCTGGGCTATGATCTGTAGCCGCTTCGCGGCAACTTCGCCCGGCTTGAAACGGATTGCTTTCTCGAACTGAACCAGACCGTTGGTTTGGAGGAAAGGCTCTTGCCAGTGATTCGCGATCTTGTCGTATTCGCGGCCGAGCGCTTCCGGGTCCATGGGCTAAGGAGCAGGTAGAATTATCCTCCTGCTTGGCCTTCGATGTAGATTTCGTCGTTCTCAGGGAATTTGGCTTGGAGATAGACCTTTCCTCCGAAAAACGTGAGGGTCCATCGCTCGGGTGGTTCTCCTTGCCCGAGGCCCAGGCGTTCAATCAGGAAGGTATTCTCTCCTTGCCAAGTTCCTTTAATGGCGTTGACGCGAGGTGAGCCTTCCAATCGATCACTAAACCCATGATAGTGAAAGACTTCCCCTGGGGCATTCGGCATCGGTTTATCAAGAACGAACTTCACCCAGTCGGCGCTGTGTTCCATCGCGATCTTTGAATCGGCATAACCGTGCGCTGGTTCGGTCCAGTCGAAGCCTGACGTCATGTCCAAAAGGTTCTGCACGGTAACGGCCGCTTTCCGGTCATCGAGATTAGCAATCTGGTTAGAGTCGAAAAAGTCGAGCACTCTGTGGTCGGGCGTATCGAGCAAACCCTCTTTCCATGCGATCGCCGTCAACGTACTGACAACTGCCTTGGTAACCGAGTATACCGCGTGAGGTATACCCGCTGCGTAGGGTGCGTAGTAAGCTTCAGTGACGATTTTTCCGTGTCGCGTTATCAGAAGGCTGTCGAAACTATGAGTAGCTCCGAAGTCGATTAGCTCAGCTATTTCCCTTGAATTGATTCCTTGCTCTTCCGGTGTGGACGTCTGCCAGCCCTTAGTGGGCCAGATCGTCTCTGCGGTGCTGGCGGTTAATGAATCCGCGTTACAAATTACGGCTGCGAATGTGAATACGCCCAGCGCAGCCGCCAAGAAGCCCGATTTGAAACTCCGTGCATCGTGCAACGGAAGTAACTGCACGCTAATTTTCATATCACTACTGACTCCTTTCAGTGAACTTTGAGTTATTCGACAACCCAGGCCGTTAGGCTGCCTTTGGTTTGTTGGGGTGCTCCTAGTTGGGGTAACTGGGTAGGTTGTACGGGCTCGACAGTTGCATTGACAAAGCTCCAGCGGCGGCCGACCCGAATGTGTTTTGTCACTTTTTTGGCGAAGCTAATTGCCTTGTCCTCGGACACATGTGAGGAACTGCCCACAACGACTTTTATTTCGCGACTTGAGAGCGGTTCTCCTGCCATCATTGACGCGCGCATGATGCCCGCGAATCCTGGAACTACCCGATCACTAAGCGTAACCAGGCTGTAGTTTCGACTTTCCGAGGACATAGCCGTACCTCATCAAACTTTTTCAGCTTGGCAATTATCGACCAGAGTTGAGTTTCGCTTTCAGGTCCTCCAGGAGGCGGTTTACGCGTTCTTGGCGCTCGAGTTCAACGAGTTTCGCTTCAGTTCCCGGTTCTGTCGAAGCGGCTAGTTGAGCTTGACCAACGGCGTCTGATTCAGCGACTTTCCTGCGTAGCCGTTCGAGAAGAGCATCTTGTTCTTGCTCGGTTGAATTGATTAGGCCGGTCCGTGCTGCTAACCGGGAACGGCGGTGCTGAGCGATTAACAACTCGGCTCTCGCTTTTGTCTCGGTCATTTTGTGCTCCAGCCGATGAAGTGAATCACGCAGTAGAAGCACCTGTCTGGCTTCGTCTTGTATCTGTTGAGCAAAATTTTTCGCTGCACTCTCGTACGTCAGAGAACGTTCTAACGCGGCTCGTGCCAGCTGCTCATCGTTTTTGCGTAAGGCCAGGTCCGCCTTGTCTAGCCATTCCTTCTGAGCCTCTAGATGTTCGTTCCGTTTCTGTTCGAGCAAGTGTTGCTCTGCTACGGCCATCGCCACCTGCGTCTTCAACTGCAGGTATTGATTTTGGATATCCAAAAGAAGCTGTTTCAGTAACTTCTGTGGATCTTCGGCTTTATCGATGAGGTCGTTAAGGTCCGCTTTGATCAGCGTTGCCACGCGTTCCAATAGCGTCATAGTTTAACTCCTTTTTAGTTAGTTTAATTCTTTAGACTTGTCCGCAGGATCGCGACCGGAATGATCTTTTGTGCCGCGTTCACCGGCTCCGTCATTTGCAGCCCGGTTTCCAATTTCCTGAATTCTGCCGAGCAACTCTGACATGCGCATACCGGACAATGTCTCAAACAGCACCGGGATCTGCGCTGCGATTTTGGTCATATCATTGGTGATCTTGCTCATTCCGGCAGCGTCTCCGTCACCGGTCGAAATGACGGTGATTTTGTCTATGTTTGAGAGCGGTGATGCGAGTGCTTTCACTACCTCCGGCAGTCCAGTAATCAGTTTGTCTACTACGGCAGCCTGGTTCCACCCCTGATAAGCTTCGGCTTTTACGTTCATGGCCTTGGCTTCCGCTTCGCCTTTTTTCAATATGATGTCTGCATCCGCTTCACCCTGGAGCCGGGTAGCCGTCGCCGCTCCTTCAGCTTCGGTCATGAGTTTCCGCTTGGTAGCCTCGGCTAACATCTCGATTCTTTGACGCTCGATCTCGACATTCTTCAGGACAGTGGCGATGAGCTCTTTCTCGTGCCGCACGATTTCGGCTTCCTGTACTTTGATTTCATGTTCCTTTTGAGCTTGCTGTATCTTTACCGCTTCAACCGTCACCTGTTGCTGCATGATGTTAGCTTGTATTTCGTATGCCTTGTCCGCTTGAGCCTGTTGCCGTTTCACGGTCTCCAGGTATTGCGCCTTCTTGATGTCTAAGTCACGCTGGGCCTCAGCTTGAGCTGCTAGCGACAACGTTTCGGCTTGAACTCGTTCTTGGTCGGCTTTGGCCCTGGCAATGGCCGCTGCCCGCATGGCATCCGCTCGTTTGATCGCCGTGTCTCGTTCAGCTTCAGCGGAGGCGATCTCGGCGTCCCTTTTGATTCTGGCAATATCTGGCCGCCCCATGTTGGTAATGTATTCGTTCTTATCTCGAACTTCCTTGATCGTGAACGAGACTACTTCCAATCCCATTTTGCTCATGTCTTCCGCGCAGGTAGCCCGCATCCGATCGCCCACCATCTCTGGTTCCTTCACGATTTGCTCGACCGAAAGCTGACCGATAATGCCGCGAAGATGGCCTTCCATTACCAACCGGATCAGGCCCTCTCGCGCAGCATCCGGTTTAGTCAGGAACTGTTCGGCTGCGGTTTGAATCGATTCGGGATCACTTTTTACCTTGATCTGCGCTACCGCTTCGACCGTCACCGCCACTCCTTGCTTGGTGTATAGATCTTGTTGCGGAGCGACATCGAATGACATCAGTTCAAGGGACAACTGCCGGACATTTTCGATCATCGGCAGGATCACTGTGCCTCTGCCTTTGACGATGCGAGTGCCACGAAAGCCGTAAACAATCAGGGCTTCGTGAGGGCCAGCTTTTCGGTAAAGGGTGGCAATTACCGCCATCAACGCGAGGAGCGTTAGTACGATGCCCATCGCGATAATCAGAATTTCGAGTGACATAGAGATTACCTCTGACAATGTTTTGTACCTAACGGGTTAGGGAATCCCACGGCCGCACGTATGCGATGCCTTTATCGTAACGCATAACCACAACTTCTTCGTGACGCCCAATTTCTTGCCCATCTTCGCTGCGAGCCGAGAGCGCTCGCCGGGTTCCATCCCTGACATAAATTAATTCTCCCACGCCGCCGGCCCGAATTGGAGCCGAGATTCGTCCTAAGATTCCAATTACCTCATAATCGACAGGATCGAGCGGTCGCTCCCTCGACGTGAGAAAGCGAAGAAATGAAGCCAAAATCCAGGCACCCAGCAATCCTATTGTCGCGGCGATACAGATCCCGACCCAAAAGCCTAGCCCCGTATGGCGTGCCAGCAGGTAGCCGACCCCACCGAACCAGGCAAGAAATATAGCCGCGCAATTTGGGTTCAGTAGATAAGCAAATGGCCTCGGAGTTCGAATAAATTCTTTCCCTGCGTGGGAGGCTAACCGGCCGACCTGCACATGTCCGGTGTGTCCGACAGGTGAATGGCCGGTGTGGCCGGGACCAAAATGCCCGAAATGGACACCGCCGAAGAACAACGCTGCCAGCGTCCAAAGGGTGCCAATCGCAAAACATAACAAATAAATGTCTTGTACATTCATTGTCGTTTATCCTTCGTTAGGTTGTAAAATTTCCCATAACCGGTCGACTAAATCAGGTTGGTCTAGAAGGGACGCCAGAAGGCGGATGTATTTGCGCGGGTCTTTACGGCCAGCCAGCTTCAGCAACACTTGTGAGAGCGCAGGATCTTGTCGGAATCGTTCGGCCCCATCGACTAGCCATTCATCCAGCTGATCCTCTTTGACCCGCAGATTAGTGATCAGCTTTGTCTGATATCCTTCTGGATCGTCGACTAGATAGCCGGGATGCACCCGAAAAAACTTGGCCAATAACAAGCGGCTAGTGTTTGTGAGATGTTTGCGCTGTCCGCTCTCTAGTTGTGAGAGATACGGTTGACTGATCGATCGTTTCATTTCGCGCTGAATTGCGGCCGTAACCTCCTTTTGGGTCATTTCGCGATTGAATCCGCGGAGATGGCCTTCGACGCGACGCAAATGGCGCAATTTTTCAGCCGCTGTCATATTGCAATCCGCTATATAGGATATAGCGATTTGCAATTTGTGCAACTGGTTTCGAAAACTGCCTGCCCCTCCGGTTCGAATTTTCCATTTGTGCTTTCGGAATTTCTACCCTTTAATACGTGCAACTACACTTATTATTATCGTCACGAACTTTTAACGAGCCACTCCTAATGATTGCTAACGGAAGGAAGAGCATGGGGCAGGATCTAGCTGGAGGACTACTGAATCGCCGTCGTTATCCTTTGCTGGTGACCGGCGCGACTTTCATCACCTTGGTTTGTGCGGCCGGTGTGTTATCGGCGCCCACTATGTTTGTGCGTCCATTCGAATCTGAATTTGGATGGTCGGCCGGACAGATCTCGATGGCTCAGGCGCTACAGATCGCGCTTTTTGGTCTCACCGGACCGTTTGCCGCCGCCGCCATGGAACGGTATGGGGTCCGCAAGACCATCGCTTGCGCGCTGGTATTATTAGCGTGTGCATCCCTAGCGGTTCCCCGGGTGACCGCGCTTTGGCAACTCCTCTTATGGGCTGGTTGCGTCGGCGTCGGCGCAGGCTCCATTGCTTTGACGCTAGGTGCGACCGTCGCTAATCGTTGGTTCCTTAAGAATCGTGGGACTGTGCTTGGTATTTTTACTGCGGGCAATGCCACCGGCCAACTTGTCTTTTTGCCGATGTTCGGTGCGCTGATCGAGCATCAAGGTTGGCGCATCTGCGCATACATTCTGTCGGTCCTGATGTTCGTGCTGATCGCGTTTTTCTGTTTGATCATGCGTGAACGTCCCGTCGACGTGGGCATTCCTCCGTGGGGCGGCAAAACGATAGAGCCGGCGCCTAGTCACAAGCGTAATCCCATCAGCGAGGCGCTCGGCGCCCTGCAGGATGCATCGCGATCACGAACATTCTGGTTGTTAGCAGGTTCCTTCTTTATCTGTGGCGCGAGTACGAACGGGCTTATCGGCGCCCACTTAGTTCCGGCGTGTGGAGATCGAGGAATTGCGGAAACCAAGGCGGCCGGGTTGCTCGCACTGATGGGAGTCTTTGATTTATGCGGCACTACGATGTCAGGCTGGCTTTCGGATCGCTGGGATTCACGCTGGTTATTGTTTTGGTATTACAGCCTCCGTGGTTTGTCCCTGTTGTTCTTGCCGTTTGCGTTTGGTCTCGGGCTTTTCGGACTTCCTCTCTTCGCTGTGTTCTACGGACTCGATTGGGTTGCAACGGTTCCACCGACCATCCGGATTGCGACCGCGGCATTTGGCCGGGAACGTGCTCCGATCGTGTTTGGCTGGATCTTCACTGCTCACCAGCTTGGTGCGGCTTCAACAGCTTTGGCCACCGGCTGGTCGCGTACAGCGGTTGGTAGTTACGACGCTGCCTTCGTCACGAGCGGCGCGCTTTGCTTATTAGGCAGTATGTTGGTTCTTTGTATCGCGCGTCGTCCCCAGATCTTGCCGGCCTTTGCTGAGCTGGCAACGTGAGCTCGAGAAGGAACCTAAATATGCCGGATGCTGATATTCAGGAACGCCTACAAAGAGCGAAACTTGGGCCCTGCGCTTGTTCCGAGGTACGCCGAATCGCCCGAAAGTTAACTTCACTGTACGATGCAGCGTTGGCGCCCGCCGAGATGACCATCACCCAATATTCACTGCTGGCGAACATCGGACTTGCTGGTCAATTGAGCCACACGGTGCTGGCCGATAAACTCGGTATGGATAGAACCACGTTAACTCGCAATCTGCGTCCGCTGATCAAAGCCCAGTGGGTAGCAGTGACCAGCGGCGAAGATCGGCGTCAACATTTGCTTCAGTTAACCGCAGCCGGAAAAAAGAAACTGAATCGCAGCATTCCCTTATGGGAAAAAGTACAAGGGCGTTTTGTATCTGAGATTGGAGCCCAACCACTTCAGGAATTGCGGACTCTGTTGCGGCTAGCTGAATCAGCGGTGGCCGGCGCGGGGCCAGACTCGCCTGAAGCTCGTCTGAATAGCAAATAGCAAATAGCAGATAGCAAAGTCTCCGCGACCCGGCCAATCTGCTATTTTCTATTTGCCATTTGCTATTGTAAGACTGCTCAGGTTCCGCGAAGCGTACATGCATGTCGAGCCAAACCAAGCGCGCTATCATCATAGATACTGATCCGGGACAGGACGATGCGGTGGCCATCCTTTTCGCTTTGGGTGCGAACGATCGGCTGGACCTTCGCGCCATCACGACGGTGGCTGGTAATGTTCCTTTGAGTTTAACGGCCAAAAACGCGCGGATTATTCTGGGATGGGTAAACCGGACTGATATTCCGGTTTACGCCGGATATCCGAGACCGTTGGTTCGTGAACCGGTCACCGCGGAACATGTCCATGGCGAGACCGGATTAGATGGCGTGCCGTTAGAAGAGCCAAAGGTCGAGTTAGCAAATGGGCATGCCGTTGATTTTTTGATCAAAACTCTGGGTAGCGCTGCGCCTGCCAGCATAACGCTGTGTGTGCTTGGACCAATGACCAATCTCGCGGCTGCCTTGGTCCAGGACCCAACTATTCGCGGTGGAATCAAGGAAGTCGTGTTGATGGGCGGCGGATCTCAGGTCAGAGGCAATGTGACACCGGCAGCTGAGTTTAACATTTACGCTGATCCCGAAGCGGCTGCGGTCGTTTTCAGCAGTGGCATCCCTTTAGTGGTTTTGCCGCTGGATGTGACGCATCAGGTGCTGAGCACAAAGGAGCGGATAACCCGACTGGAGAAGCTGGGCAATCGGGCGGGAAGGCTGGTAGCCGCAATTCTTAGGTCACATGGTCTGATTGAAAGCAAAGAGCTCGGATCTGACGGTGGTCCGTTGCATGACCCAACGGTAATTGCTTATTTGCTCCAGCCATCGCTGTTTTCCGGTAGAACGGTTAACGTTGCGGTGGAGACGCGAGGTGAGTTTACTCTGGGTGAGACGGTGGTCGATTGGCGGGGAGTTACCGGGAAACCGGCGAATGCGCTCTGGTTGAACCAAGTTGATAGCGACGGTTTCTATCAGTTGCTGACAGAAACCGTGAAACGGTTGCCGTGAGCAAGAACTAACCTGTTTTTGGACGAACTAACTTG